>TARA_B100000674_G_scaffold266690_1_pt1 | contig 61518 bp, 46 predicted proteins | sample TARA_B100000674 | Tara Oceans TARA_B100000674 (sample SAMEA2622759) | marine metagenome | biome: marine biome (ENVO:00000447); feature: surface water layer (ENVO:00002042); material: "saline water (ENVO:00002010), including plankton (ENVO:xxxxxxxx)" | depth 5 m | reverse complement strand
ATCCAGTTGCGCTGCATTTCTTTTAAAGAGTCTGTCCAGTCGATTCCTTCTAAACCTTGCAGTAATCGTTCAGCATAAGCAGAGATTCTTAAACTCCATTGAAGCATCATCTTTCTTTCTACTGGATGACCGCCTCGTTCAGAGAGTCCATTAATTACTTCGTCGTTTGCGAGTACGGTACCCAAAGCAGGACACCAGTTGACCATTGATTCACTTAAATAGGCTAAACGATAATTTAAAAGGATGTCCGATTGCTCTTTTTCTGTTTTCGCATTCCATTCTTTTGCTGTAAACAAGGGTGTTTCTTCGCATGCCGCATTAACGTTTTTGTTTCCCTCATTTTCAAAAACCAGTATAAGAGCATCTATATTTTCTGCTTTTTGACTTTGGTTGTTGAACCATGATTTAAAAAGCTGAGCAAAAATCCATTGTGTCCATTTGTAGTAATTCGGATCAGATGTTCTAATTTCTCTATCCCAATCGAATGAAAAGCCTATTTTATCTAACTGCTCTCTGTACCGAACTAAATTAGCATCAGTGGTGATTTTTGGATGTTGTCCCGTTTGAATAGCATATTGCTCCGCAGGTAATCCAAAAGCATCATATCCCATCGGATGTAAAACATTATAACCCTTGAGTGTTTTGTAACGAGCATAAATGTCGGAAGCAATATATCCAAGAGGATGTCCTACGTGAAGTCCTGCTCCAGATGGGTATGGAAACATGTCTAACACATAACATTTCGTTTTATTTGAAGTATTTGAGGTTTTATAGGTTTTATTTTCAGCCCATTTTTTCCTCCATTTTTTTTCAACCTCAATAAAGTTATAATCCATAATATTGCTTTAAATCATTGCAAAAGTACTAATAACTTAGATGTTGTGCAGAATAGATGGGGTGATTAATCCAATTTGTTATTAGATAAAGTGGTGTTTTTTTAATTTGACGTAACATTTTTAACTATTTGTCGTTGTTATAATAAGTGTTACTTAAAAGATGTTTCTTCTAACAAATCCTGACAGATGAACTGAAGAGCAAGATATTAGGGCGGAGTGATTTACCGCCCTTTATTTTTTTCAAAAAACAAAGTTTTATCAACGTATTGAATTAAAACGGCTCTATATTTTCCTTTAAAAACAAATAAGCTTCCAGCAGCAGCGCCAATTACACCGAATTTGTTGATGGCTTCTTTAATGTGCTCACTCGAGCCAGCTCCACCCATAATGGTTAAAGGAACAGAAATATGTTTTCTTATGCTTTCAAAAAGCTTAAAGTCATACCCTTTCATGGTGCCTTCCTGGTCAATTGAGTTGATTACAATTTCTCCAACCCCAATCTTTTCGATGCTTTTTGCAAATTCGACAGGGTTAAGACCTGTTGATTTTTTGCCGTTGTGTGTGAATACTTCATATTTGCCAAAAATCCCCTTCTTTTTTACGTCTATTACAACAACAACACTTTGTAAACCAACCTCTTTTCCAATTGTTTTAATAAGATCTGGATTTTCAATTGCGGCAGCACTTAACGCAACCTTTTCTGCTCCTAATTTTATGATTTTTTTTGCATCCTCCGGCGTTGTGACTCCCCCTCCATAACAAAGAGGCATTCTACATTCTGTTGCTAAATTTTTAATCATTTGAAAATTGGGCTTTCGTTTTTCAACTGTTGCATCAATATCCAAAACTATTAATTCGTCTACTTCCTTTTCATTGAATATTTTAACCGCATTAATCGGGTCTCCAACATATTTAGGGTTTTTGAAGTTTACTGTTTTTACTAAACCTTTATTATGAACCAATAAACATGGAATTATTCTTGACCTGAGCATGATTATAAATTAGCAAAGTTTTTAAGCAGTTGGACCCCATTACTATGGCTTTTTTCAGGATGAAATTGAACCCCGTAGATGTTATTGTGATTAATAGCAGAGGTATACCTTTCTCCATATACGGTAGAGGTTAGTACGTCTTTTGGGTTATTGCATGAAAAATAATAAGTATGTAAAAAATAAAACCCTTTCTCTGGTACTAAATTTGCGAGAATAGGATTGTCCTTTTCACTTTGAAATGTGTTCCATCCCATGTGAGGTAAATGAGGCTTCTCTTTTAATTTATTTATGTTAAATTTTTTAACTTCTGCATCAATCCAGCCTAAACCGTCCAATTCTCCTTCGTCACTTTTTTTGGATAAAATTTGCATTCCAACACATATCCCAATTACAGGGGTTTTATTTTCCAGTACTTGTTTGTTGAGCGCATTTAACATTCCGGAGTCTCTTAATATTCGCATTGTTTCGTCGAAGGATCCAACACCAGGAAGAATTATTTTTTTTGCTTTTAAGATTTGTTCGGGTTTTGTTGCTACTTCACATGGAATATTTAACCGCTTGTATATATTAACAAACGCTTCAATATTTCCAGAGCCATAATCAACTATTGTTATCATCTTTTACCTCCTTTTTCGAGTCCAACGAGTCTCATTACTTTTGCTCCAATAGAATAAATACTTTCTTGTGATTTAAACTCTTTATTACTTCTATTGGGTTGATCCATATAGCCCTGAAGTTCTTCGACAGTAATCCCCAGTTTTGTAGCGATGTATTCAAAATCATCTTTTATAGTGTCAGGATTGTAAGCCGGTGATTCTAATTTTTTTAATGCTTCTTCTCGCGTCATTTGGTCGGTCAGAATGAGGCTTGAATATTGAACTTTTCTTGTGTCGTATCCAAACTTTTCCGTTAACCAATAGGATTCGTAGAATCTTGTAAATCTGGATTCAAAATGCTTTTGAGGATACCTTTGATAGCCGAATTCATTAACTAAAAACTGTGTTGCTGCCTCTTTATCGTATTCCATGAAATCAAGAGGGCGAATTAATTTTATACCTTTTACATAAGGCAAATAGACTTTATGCCAGAGAATATTGGTTATGGGGAAGTTTTTGAGTTTAGCCGAACCGTATTTTTTATAGATGTCCTTTAGTTGAATGGAATCAGATTGGTAATACATCCATTCCAGGGGGTTTCGAACACATTCTGTTGAGTAATTCCCTCCCGTTAGGATATATTTTACATTATGTTCATTTGCAAATTTATACATTGTTGCAAAAAAACTATGGTCTTGTGGTGTGTCGATATTTGAAACACCCGCTTTAAAATAAGCAAGCTGAAGATCTTTCATTTCTTCCCAATCGATAACTTCAGTATAAAGATCCAGGCCAAGTTTATCGACCATTTTTTCGATATTATTTACAGCCTCTTGAGAGTTCCAGCCCGCATCAACATGAAAAACCAAAGGACGTAATCCTAATTTTTTTACTGCTAAATATAAAAGATAAGAGCTATCGATCCCTCCGCTCATTCCCATTATGCAATCGAAGTCTTTCCCTTTTCCTTTTTTCTTTATTTTTTTTACAATTTCTTTTATTTCTTTTTCGCCCCTCTCATCGGTATGCCATTTGGGTTTAATATCTCTGAAGAAAGTATTGCAATGGTCGCAAACTCCATTCTCATCAAATGAAATGTTGCTGTCGGTTGTGTCCATTACGCATGTTGAACATACTTGATATTCTCTTTCAGTCATCTGTAAAGTCTTTTGTTATTAAGTAAACAAATATTAGATATCTCAGGTAACGATGATAATAGGTGAAATTTCTAAAGTCCAAATTTAAGCCTTGTTGTGCAGAGTTACAATTATTGAGTTAAAAGTTACTTTTATTAATTGATTCTAAGAATTTTATAGGGTTTTTAATGTTTTCAGCAGCTTTGTTTAATTCATCTTCTTTCAAATCCCACCATTTTGATTTAATAAGTTTGCTTATCAAATCTTCAGAAAACCGAAGTTTAATTTTTTTTGCGGGGACTCCAGCTACAATGGAATATGGTTCAACGTCTTTTGTAACAACACTACCCATTCCAATAATAGCGCCATGTCCAATTTTAATGCCTTGTTTTATAAGTGAGTTTTGTCCAATCCATACATCATTACCGATAAATGTTGTTCGAATTTCGTCTCTATCAAATTCAGAAAACTTAGCTTTTACACTGTCCCTACCCTTGTAAAATACAGGTGACGTTGATACCCAGCTGTAGGGGTGTTCTCCACCTCCAATTTTAACATGATTACCAATTGAGCAAAATGAACCTATTTTTGTGTTTATAATTTCATTGTCGTAGCCACAAAAAGAATGTTTATTCATAGAGCTGTTCACAAAAAGCGTTCCTGATTCTATTTTTGATGATGAATGAATGGAGCTGTTTTTTACGGATGAAAGCCTTGATTTTTTTATCAATTTAGAGATTAGATATTTAATTTTCATAGCTTAAAAGGGTGTTCTTAAGTTTATCAATATGAATGCTATTAATATCATCTCCAAAGAAATATTTTGGAGAAAAGGAATGGTCTTTCACAAATAAAAACGATCCAAACTTCTTGTAATCAAAATAAGATGTTGAGTATAAATTTATAAAAACATAATTTTCACTTTCATTAAACGCCTGAATTGATTCAAGACCATAAAGGGCATAAAAATCTTTTTTTTCTTTTTCATTTCTATTTGGATGATATTTTACAAAAACTTTTTTGTTTCCTTGATTGTTTATATCCTGTAGTGTTTCTACTAATTTTTTTTGAAGATTCGCTTCATAGAAATAATGATATTTTGTTAAATCTCCCTGGTCGATATATACCACAAAAAAGCTTGTTTTTTGAGATACATTTGTTGTTTGAATAGAGGATTCTGAAGGATAGGTTTTGTATTTCGTAAAGGGGTTGTTTTTCGAATAAAATTCTTGTTGAACGGTATTAAATAAATGAAATTCATCGTAGTTGATTTCTAAGTTATAACACCCCATTCCGTGAGCTCTATTTAGAACAAAAGTATCTTTTTTGTTTCTGTAAATTATTGGTGCAGCTACCTGAAATTCATCCGAGGTGTATATTTTTTTGAATTTCAGCATGGTTTTTGAGTGCGACTTCATTCCTGTGTATTCAAAATCAACAAGAGCATGTACAAGTTCCTTGGAAAAAATGACTTTTAGAGTGTTATAAGCACTATAGTTTATTCCTCTCAAACTTACATTTTCACAGGATTTAAATACTTTTCGGATAAATTTTATTGACCTTTTGAAATTAATTCCAAAAGGGTAGATGTAAATCATACTTTTTTCAAATTCATCTTTGTGTAGTTTTTCATCAACATCAACCCATGCTCGAACTACAGACTCAGGTTTTTCACCTTTTTGCTTACGAATGAAAAATCCGAAAAGGGAGAAAAGTAAATTTGCGATGTATTTTGGGAGTGTTGCAAAACGTTCTCTTTTATCGATAAGATCTATTTTTTTTTCAGACTCTCGAAATGAAATATTCATCATTTCGGCAACTTTTCTTGGTAAGTAATCAAGATGAACTTCTTCGAGATTGTGATTTTTGGAAATTTCCAGAAGAATAGCCAAATATTTTACTTTTAATGACTTACTTGCAAGAAGATTTATGTAAACTGGATATTTTTTAGATTTTTTGGAAATTCCATACACTTCCTCAACAATGAATCGAATTATAGAGTTGTATGAGGGTTGATATTTTACTATGGAAAGTGGATAAAAATGAGGAATCTCATTTTCGTTAATTGGTTTGCCATCAACAATAATGAAGTTATTGTTGCTCATAGTTTAGTCTTTTTGCAAGCAAAAATAGTTTAATTCCTAGATAGATTAAAGAAAGAATACAAACGTAAGGCTTATATTCAGGATATAAATGAACTGCGAAAGCCGTACCTGTGATTACAGCATATAGGTCGTACATGTTATAAGGCAACTTTATAATTCGGCTTGAAATGTAGGATTTAATGATTGTTATGATAAAATTAGTAATCACTAATGACGTTATGGCACCAATGATTTCATAGTTTTTAATTAAAATATATCCTAAAATTATATTTATTACTGCGCCTGTTAATGTTGAAATAGAAACGTATTTTACTTTACTGTCAAAGTAGTAGATTACATAAACAGTCATGGATCCCATTGCAAGAATTACGCTGTTTAAAACTAAAAACGGAGCATAAATAATGCCTTCGTAATATTTTTCTGGAAGAGCAATTTTGAGAAAAAACTCATCAAACATTATGATGAATATTCCGATTCCAACCATGAGTCCACAAAGCAAATTAACAATTTGTTTTATTTTGTGATGATTTTTTTCTTTTTCTTTTAACTGGGTGTATATCCAAGGTTGAAGAGCGTCTAAGATTGACTTAGAAACGACGTTTATTAATACCCCTACGATGTTTATTGCATTCAGAATACCTACGGATGCAAGTTGACCAAGTTTTCCTAATGCATAATTGGTGAATCCATTCATTCCCCATCCTGAAATACTGTGGGGAATCAATTTTAAGGAATAAGTAAAGTGTTGTTTTATTTCGGAAAGACTAATGAAACTTTTGTCAAATACAGCCAGCTTGAAATAACTGTAACAACCAAAAAGAGAAGAAACTGAAGCGATTGCAAGCATATATCCCAATGAACCTAAGTCAAAGAGGTAAATGTAAACAACGCTGAATAGAACCTGTAGCACAATGAACGCAATCATTGTTCTTGCATAACGCATTGGCTCACCAATCATTCGTAAAAATTTTTGATAAATAAAGAAGATTGGAGTACTGGCAACAATGACTATGCTGCAGTAAATGATTGCATCATTTGCTTCTTTTAGAAGATTTGAATACAACCATGGTTTAAAAATTAAAAGGATTAGAGTTCCGAATAGTACAAGTCCAAAATTAAGCAGAACGATATTCATTCGTACTTTCTTTTTTCCTTCACTTTCGTCATTCATAATCCCCTTTGCAATGGCTTCATTTAATGAGAAACTAATTATTAAAATGTAAATAGAATGCAGGGCAATTACCTGATTGACCAATCCAAACTCATGTGGAGATAAAAAAACAGTATAGAAAGGAACTAATAAGAAAGAGAGCCCTTTTTGAATGAAGGATAATACAATATAAATACTGGACTCTTTTAGAAATTTATTCAGTTTCAATTTCTAAAGCATTTTTCAAATACGTTAATGACTCTTTCTTCTTTTCGGACAATAACTGGTTAGATTTCTCGAAATCAGGGGCCTTATTTAAGGCTATTTTTATCTCCTCAGGATTTTTAATGTGTCTTTCTTCTAAACCAAGAATTTCAACGATATTTTCTATTCGTAAGCTTCTATCTCTTGCTGGTACCGAAATAAACTTTTTATTAAAAATGATTGAGAAACAGGTTCCGTGGAATGAGCTTGTACATGTATATTCTGCATTTCTGAACAACCAGACAAAATTTTCTGGTGAAAAAACATTTGTACAAATTTCAGCCTTGTATTTATTGAATGGCCTAACTTGCAAATCAACGTGCTTAATTCCTTTGTGTTTCTTTTTTAGTTCAGATATGCAATCTTTGAATAATGGATCACTTACAAGTCCGTAGGATAAAATAAAGGGCTTTTCAATATTTTTAGGTTTTTCCTCAATTTCTAACCAATCTTTTTCATCTAAAAGAAAAACAGGATCCAAAACATTTTTTACTTCTCTGCCAAGAAGGTTTGTATATTTTTCTGCGCTTTTTCTTTCTCGCATAGATAGTGCCTTGAATCCCGCTATTCTAGATTTTATTTTTTCAACCTGAGTATTGGACATTATTTCCGTAATACTCGGCGCGTATGCTACTTTATTTACTTCGGGAGAGAATCCGTTGAAATCAAGGAAAAAAACAGGGTCATCTATGATGTTTAAATTCCAAATTTGATCGCTTCCACAAACCAGGGCATCATATTCATTTAGCTCTTCCCCAAAGTCTGAAGCATTAACGTAGGTTTTTGAGCTGTTTTTGAGCTTGTTGAATATAAAATTATCAAATCCTTTTATTTTTGTTTCATGTCCTTTTCGGTAGGATTTATTTAAAAATAAAATTAATGAATACAAGATGTCTTTAATTGATTTGAACTTGTAAGAAATAGTTCTTCCGTATGTTTTTTTTATGGGAGCATAATCGATTACATTGCATTCAACATCTTGAAAACTGTCAATTTTTTTACTAAGTGCTAAACATTGTAAAACGGCACCATAGTTAATCGCTCTATTTGTGGTAATAACTCCGAATTTTTTCATTTTAAAGCCTAATGGTTAAAAAATTAATCTTTTTTTGTTCATGGAGCATTCCAAGTATTATGCAGAGATAAAAAACAAACCAAGCATTAAATATTATAGTTTGTACAAAACAAAGCACAAAAGTGACAAGTACAAGCACCTTGGAATCCTTGGACGAATTTACGAAACACTTCCACAAAAACAGCAGATATAGAATAAAACTTGGTAGCCCAAATTGAATCAAAAGTCCGGAAAAAGAAGTTGTATAACCAAGTAATCTTTCGTTTCCAGAAGAGGTATAAAGGGAAACCCAGCTCTCGTTGATTGATGTTATTACGTATTGTTGAAGGTCTCTACTAATTCCCAGGAATAAATCAATTGGATTAAACGTACTGTAAATGTAAAACCCCCTGACGAGTCTAATGTTGTTTTCTAAAGGAGTGTTTGCTATTTTTTTTATACTTGCATCAAGTATTCCTAAATAAGTAAGTGTTCCAAAAATTGTTAAAAAACCTGTTAAGATGAACACCTTGGAGAATCGAGACCTTTCTTTTTCAAAGAACATAAAGTATACGCCAACAATCAAAGAAATGGCTAATCCTAATGTTGATGCAGAAAGTAGAATTGCAATGAAGGTTAAAAGCGATAAAGCATATTCTTTTCGATAAAGAGAAAATATAAAAAAGGGTAAAATAAATGAACAGAAAGCTTGAGGCTCTGAGAAAAATCCGCTTGGCCTTTCGCCTTTAAAAAAGTCCCAGTAACTGTAATCTGCTTCAGCAACTGGTAACAGGTTTATTGGAACAGCGGGAATGTCGAAAAGGAATAACCTTACGCCTTGAAAGATCACAAGTAAGGAAGATAGAATACACAGAATTTTATACGTTTTATAAAACCGTTCGAATTCGAAATACTTAATCATGGAACCAATATAAAAAAAGGTCAAAACCGCTCCAATTATGAAGTTAATCATACCAAATGATTGCTCTCCGTTACGAAATAGATTTATTGTGTAAATCCCGAGAAACGACAAGAAAAATAACAACAGTGATTTTGGCACTAAAATATCATTTTTTAAAAAGGAGATAGAGAATAAAGCGTAGATTAAGCAAATCAACATGCCTACGCTGTAAAACTGTTTTAGCAAAGCATACGGTGCAAGCATAATGCATACAGGAATAATTATGTTTACGAGTTTTTTGTTTAATTCCTCAAACATACTTAATGCTTAATTAAAACGTCTTCGAGTGGTTTTCTTGGAGATGCAGCAACCCGATAGTTGTCTTTTAAATTACCAACTGCAATCATCATAATTGGTTCTTCACTAAGAGGAAGGTTTATTCCTTTTCTAAGCTTAATCTCATCTTTGTAGGTATATGATGTGTTTAGAGGACAAGACCCAATTCCTCTACTATGCATTGCTAAAATGAGAGACATAGCAAATAAAGACCCGTCTACAATCATTCCGTTTCTTTCAGTATAGCTGTAGGCTTCGCTGTAACCCGTCACAAACAAAACTTTGTTTATGCAAGAATTAAATCCTCGGTTCCCATTTTGAAACTTAAGTATATGATCTTTTTTATCCCCTTCAAATATTCGTACCCTCCACCCTTGTCGATTGCACGCAGAAGGAGATTCCATTGCATCTAAAATACATTGCTCTAATAGCTTGTTGTCAACATCTCCTTCTGCAAAATCTCGTACGCTTCTTCGAGTTTTCATAAAGGCAGTAAAATCAAAATTTGTTGATCGATCAATTTCTTCTTTACTTAGTTCTCTGTGAATCGAGGAATTATGATTTTCAACTCTGGTTAGTATCGAGTTAATTCGTTTTAAAACGTCACCGTTTTCATCCAATACAGTGGAATTAAATTCTTTATACTTTTTTAAAGTTGATGCTGCATGAGAAACAAGGCTGTCTATTTCGAATTTAGAAATATAGGTGTTGAGGTTGTTTGTGATGGCAATGATTAATGACTCTCCAAACCCTAAACGAGTATCGGGTAAAGTAAGGCCTTTTTCTATACCGTGATATTGACGAGTAATATAAGCCTGAAGCTTTGCTTGGCTAATATTGGGCTTAACGCTACTGCAGTGTTTTGCAAATTTTTTAAAGTCATACATTCTGCCAATGAAAATATGAATTTTGGGGGCAAGACTAGGAGCTATTTTTTTTATTATGCTGAACATTTTATGTCTTAGATTTTCTTAGTGTTTTTTGGTATTGACTTAGTATCGTATTCGCATCAAATTTTCGAACACTATTTTTAAGCATCTTTGAGTCCCATTTCTTATTTAAAGCTTTTTCTATTCCTTTTGCATAACATTTTGTTGTGCGTTCTTCAACAAGCATTAGGTTATTATTATCAAAGATATCCTCTACCGCATCAATATCTTTAAATGTTATTACGGGCAAACCGAAAAACAGAGCTTCTATCATTGGAAGACCAAAACCTTCCGAAATACTAGTTACAGCTAATACATCAGAGGATAAATAATAATTGGGTAAATCCTTTTTTGCGATTTGACCACATGCAATTACCCTTTGATTTAAATTCTTTTTTTCAATTGAATTCAAGAAGTTTTCTGTACCAGTACCAACAAGAATTAGGTATGTGTCGTTGTTATTGAGTAAGTTAAAAGCGTCAATAAGTTGATTTTGGTTTTTATTTCTACTGTAATTCCCTACCGAAAGAATAATTTTTGAGCTTTTAGGAATGTTGTATTTTGTTTTAATATTTTGAGTGCGATCTACATTTGCCTCGTTGAAATCATGGAAGTTGGGAATCAACTCAATGTTATTAGGTTTCAAATTTAAGGATTCAATAACTCTTTTTTTAATTCCATTACTGATCACAGACAGAGTAAGATTTTCTGATTCCGTGATTTTTTTTATGAAATATTTTTCTTTTTCTTTTTGTAGGGTGGACAATCCAATGGATCGGTTCAGATAATTTATACCGTGTATGGTGACAAGGCCTTTTATTTTATTTTTAATACAATAGTCTATGGCATCAAAGGTGTAAGGGCTTACGCCGTGAATATGGACGACATCATATTGGGTGCAAATTGAGTTGAAGTAGTTGCAGGTGATTTTGTACAAAAGAAGCCTTCCAAAACCTATTTTTTTATATTTATTTCGCTCAACTAAAGCGCTGTAAATCGAATTAAACCTGAGAAAGCAGAGCATTTTCGTAAAGCTCCTTTTTAAAATAAATAAGTTTTCGTGTTGACCAGCCTTAGTAAAGTTGGATTGTGTTAACACATTGATATTTAAACTTTTATTTTTTGCTAATCCCAAAGTAATATTGGCCACCATATATCCGAATCCACTTTGGTTTTTGTTAAAACCTTTTAAAGAGGGAATAGTAAGATATGAAGTAAAGACTAATATTTTCAAAATAGTTTATATAAGGAGGTAGGTAACAAAGTTCAAGAAATTAATTATTCTTTTAAATGTGTTATAAAGTCTTTTGCTCGGGAATAGTCAAGAGGACTTCCAATATCGATCCAAAAACCGACTATTGGGTGAAAAATCAATGACTTTCCTTCGTCTACAATTTCGCTCATTAAATCCGTTATATCGTAAAATTGATTTTCAGGAACTTTTTGGATTAATTCTTTTTTTAGGATGTAAACACCTGCATTTGAATGATAGGCGAAGCTAGGTTTCTCTTTGAATGATTTTACTTGCTTACCTTCAGTTTCAAAAATGGCATAAGGAACATCAATCTTATATTCAGTTGATGCAACAGCCATGTCAGCATTATTTTTTATCAAATCCAAATAGATGCTTTCGAAATTAATATTGGTAAACAAATCACTATTCATTACCAAAACATGGTCGGTGTTAAAATGCTCAACAAGGGATAGCGCTCCGGCTGTGCCAAGAGCCTGCTCTTCCCAAATGTATTCAATTGTAATCCCTTTACTGGAACCATCACCGAAGTAAGATTCAATTTGTTCTCCCAAATATTTAACAGAAATATATATTTTTTTAATTCCATAACGAATTAAACGATCGATGTTGTGTTCCAGTATTGGTTTGTTTCCCAGCATCAACATTGGTTTGGGTGTAGAGTCGGTTAAAGGGCTTAATCTCTTACCTCTTCCTCCCGCCATAATTAAGCATTCCATGGGCAACATGGATTTGGTCTTTTCTAAGTCAATTATTTTTTTAATTTTTCTTTCCTTTGTAAGGATAGGTAACATTTTAATATCCTTCTCTCTGTACTTTTTTAGGTCCAAAAACTCTTCCGAATCTGTTGCGTGAAGGAAATTTTTATTGCAAATTTCAGAGAGTGGTTGGTTTAAATTGTGATTTTTAACCAAGGCTCTTCTAATGTCACCATCAGTAAGTGATCCCAATATTTTATCATCATCATCGGTAACAAATAAGATTAGTCTACTAATCGATTCTTTATACAAGAGCTCATTTAAAATAGCCAATGCATCTAAAACAGTGGCGTCTTGATTTATGGTAAGGTTACTTAGGTTCATAGTTTAAAGTTAATATCGAAGAAGCTCTTTTTGAGGTTGACAACGTCATCTTTTTTTAACACATTCATGATTTTTAAAGAAGCATTTCCTGTTCCATATAGTTGGTTCTGATTTTGAATAGCCTCCTGAAAATCAAGACTTAAGGCTTTTTTCAAACTATTTAGAATGTCTTTTTCTTTTGGCATGCAGTTTAAAACACTTTCAGGGGCCACTCGGCCTTTTTGACGGTCACCAATGTTAATTGTAGGAATATTGAAATAAGGGACTTCAATTACTCCGCTGGAAGAGTTTCCAACCACAACATCAATATATTGCAATGCCGACAAGTATCTTAATTGACCAAGAGATTTAAATTCTGCGGCCTTTTCGTTGTTTTGATTAACATACTCTTTAATCATTTGGTTAATAATCTTACCATCTCGATCAGAATTGGCATGGGTAAAAATCATGCGTAAGTCCGGAATTGAGTCTAAACAGGTTAAGATGGATTTAAATTGATTTGCAGCGGTAGCTTCTTCAAGTGTAACAGGGTGATAAGTAATTAACGCACATTTTTTTCCAATATTAAAATTAATAGATTTTTCAAACTCTTCCTTTGATAAAAGAGGTAAGGTTTTGATGGAGTCTAATCCAATTGCGCCAACATTAAACACTCTGGAAGGGTTTTCGCCAAGTTGTATAACTCTGTTCTGATAATCCTCTGTTGAGGTGAAGTGATAGTAACTCATTTTTGTTATTGCATGACGAATTCCTTCATCATAAGCCCCTTCAGTTGTTTCTCCGCCATGAATATGCGCAATTGGAATGTTTGCTATAGATGCAGCAATTGCAACAGCAAGCATTTCCGTTCGGTCACCCAATATGATTATAAGTTCCGGTTTTATCTCTTCAAAAGCAAGGGCAAAAGAAGAAAGTGCAACTGATATAGATTTAGAGATACCAACGGCAGAATCCGTATCATTCAAACATTCAATTTTTTTAACAATGGGAAAACCATCATTAATGATTTCATTGATGGTCATTCCATATTCAGGAGATAAGTGCATGGCTGTTGCCATCAACTGTAAATCAAAATCCGAATCGTCATTTAACAACTTAATTAAAGGCTTTAATAAACCATATTCGGCACGGGTACCAGTTACTACACTAATTTTTTTCATTTATAATGAGATTAACTCGTCTTGTTCAAAGTTTGATTTCGCTATTGTTCCAACGACTTTATCCCATTTCATTGGAGAAATACCATTTCCTGATCTTTTAACAGTTAAATTTTCTTCAGTTAAAACATCTCCTTGTTTTATTTCTTTGGCTGCAACTATAGATTTTCTTGCAACTGTTCTGTTTTTTAGTTCCGCTTTAGCAGGTTCTTTAACTCCACTACCAGATATGGCAACTTCTACGTTTCGAATAGCCGTTACCATCTCTTTTAGTTCGTTTGGCTCTAAAGAAGCGGCGTGATCGGGACCCTCCATTGTTCGGTTTAACGTAAAGTGTTTTTCAATCACTCGCGCCCCTAGAGCTACAGCTGCAATAGGTACTTCAATACCTAAAGTATGGTCCGAATACCCGATTTGTACACCAAGTTCTTTTTGAATGTGGAGCATAGCTTTAAGATTTACATCTTTCATAGCTGTTGGGTAATCCGTTGTACAATGTAGAACAGTGATGTTTTCTTTATCTGTTCCACCATCAAGAAGTGCATTTAATGCGTCTTGAATTTCGAAAAGCTCAGCCATTCCTGTTGACAGTATGATTTTTTTGAAATTCTTAGAAATAGCTCTTAAATATGGAAGGTTTGTAATCTCTCCCGACGGGATTTTAGCGTGTTCAAGTCCGAGCGATTTTAAATAATAGATACTATCCAAATCAAAAGCGGTTGAGAAAAATGAAACCCCTTTCTTGGTAGCATAATTTTTCAATTCATCATGATCAGCTTCAGATAATTCCAGCTTTTTAAGCATGTTGAACTGAGAGTCTGCATTTCTAGTATTGTTCTTTTGATAATCGGCTTTTGAAAGCGATTTGGTAACCAGTTTCTCCGCTTTAAAGGTCTGAAATTTAACGTAATCGACTCCCGCGTTTGCGGCTGCGTCAATTAACTTTTTAGCTAACTTCTTATTACCATTATGGTTGACACCCGCTTCGGCTATTATAATCGTTTTTTTACTCATAATATTCTTCCTGGGTTTCCAATAACTTTTGAATCGTTCGGGATGTCTTTTAAAACAACACTTCCAGCTCCGATAATTACATCTTTACCTATTGTCACACCTTGCTTTATTACAGAGTTTGCTCCAACAAAGGACCTGTCTCCAACTTTTACGCTTCCTGCTAAAACAGCTCCAGGAGCAATATGAACAGCTTCGCCAATTTCACATTCATGATCGATAGAACAGTTGGTATTTAAAATGCTATAATTTCCTATTTCAACAAAGGGGTTTACGCAAGCTCCTCTTGCTACAAAAACACCTTCTCCAATTGAAATATGAGAAGAAACGTTGGCTTCTGGATGAATTAGAGTAACTATATTCTGATTATTTTTCACCAACATGTTAGCGACTTTAACTCTTAGATTGTTGTCTCCTAAACCTAAAACAAATTGGTATTTCTTGCTTTCAAAATCGAAACTATCATCTGTTTCACAACCCAAATAGCTTAACGAAAATGGATTTTTAGTTGCTTCAACTTTATCGGTATAAGCAATAACATTTTTTCCCAATAATTCAGCCGCTTCTATCACGACGTAAGCATGACCTGAATAACCCACTATGACAATATCTTTATTTGACACTACTCGGAATATTTACCACCCTTTCTTCAAGCCAGGTCGCGTTGGATAAATCTGTTTTCTGACAATTACTGAACATCGGCATTGTGCTAACTAATTGCCAAATTGGTCTTGTCATAACTCCAGAATTATTTGTTCTTTCTAAGAATAAGTTTCTTTCTTCAAAATTATCAAACAAAACTGCATTTAACCAATAATTAGAGGTTTCATTGTCTGCATCGTTAAAAAATTTAACAGGTGAATTTTCAAAGAACTCACAGTACTTATTTGCTAATTCGCGCTTGCGTTCAATGAATTTTGGCATTTGCTCCAGCTGAGCTAAGCCAAGTGCAGCATTGATATTTGGCATTCTATAGTTGTAACCGATTTCATCATGTCTGTATTCCCATGCATGAGGAACCTTTGCCTGCGTAGATAAATGTTTTGCTCTTTTAGCTAACTCTTCATCATCAGTAACCAAAACACCTCCACCTCCCGTGGTCATTATTTTATTCCCATTGAAGCTTATAGCTCCAATCTTCCCAAAAGAACCTAAGTGTTTACCTTTGTAATAGCTCCCCAAAGCTTCGGCAGCATCCTCAACAATGTCAATATTATAGTTTGAACAGATCTCGGCAATCTCATCGATTCTACATGCATGACCAAATGTGTGCATTGGCATACATGCCTTTATTCTCTTTCCAGAAGTTTTATTGTAACATTCACCATTTCTCATTTCACCATTTTCATCCAAAAACAACTGTAATGATTTAGGAGAAAGTCCCATGGTGTCCTTATCTACATCAATAAAAACAGGAATTGCATTTGCGTAAGTAATTGCGTTAGTGGTAGCAATGAATGTTAAAGGTTGAGTTAAAACTTCATCATTAGCCTTAACCCCAACAAGCTCCAACCCCAGGTGTAAAGAGTTTGTTCCATTTACACAAACAATGGCTTTTTTTACTCCTATAAATTCTGCAAGTTTAATCTCGAATTCATCTACAAATTTCCCAACGCTTGAAACAAAAGTAGAATCTATACATTCGGTAATGTATTTTTTTTCATTTCCATTAAATATAGGTTCATGCAGAGGGATGAATTCCGAAGTATTAAACTCCTTTCTTATAAAGTCAATTGTATTACGAATAAAACCCTCTTTCAGCATCAATCTTACATTTTAGAGTCTAAATACTTTCCTGTTTCTTTATGATTGAAGTTAGGAATCATTTTGTTAAAAAGGTCTACAATTTGACCTTTCTCCCAATAACCCTCTGATCTCATTTGTCCGATTTTCTTATCAAACAAATCAATCTTATGTTGATCAATTGAAAGCTCGTTTTTAATTATTCCTAAATTCTCAAATCTTTTCAGGTCTAAAGTTTCATTCTCAGTAAAGAATTCCTCAAAATCTTTTTCCCCAGTGGTATCACTCTTAGTAAATAAACACGGCCATTTCCCCTGTTGAGGTAGTGTATTTACTAATTCTCTAGCTTCATCTTCAGTCTCACATAAATGAGGATCATACCCTTTTTCTTTTAGGTATTTAACAGCGATGTCAGCAAATGAAATAAGATCTAATGCTTCACTTAACTTCGGGAAAAAGATGTCTCTATTTTCGCCAAACAAACAAGACATTAAACAAAGCTCTCCCGCTTCCTTGGGAACAACAAAATATCTTCTAATATCATTTGGAGCTACAATAGGCTGTCTTTTTTCAATCCTCATGTTAAACCCATGAAGGAGTGATCCATCTGAAAAGGCAACGTTGGCAAAACGTGCAGTAGAAATATTAATGTTTTGACTTTCCTTCATTAAATAAAGCTCCATGATTCTTTTAGAGCCCCCCATCATATTCACAGGGTTAGCAGCTTTATCGGTAGAAACACAAAAGTATTTTTTTGCTCCACACTCCAAGGATTGTTGAATGGTTTTTTGTGTATTAAATACATTTACATCAATCATCCGCATTAACGTAAATGGATCTTTTTCACTTCTTACGTGTTTTAGTGCAGATAGATTTAAGACGTAGTCATAATTTCCATCCGATTTAATAAAAGCATCATATTCTAAGGATCCAATATCCAAGGCGTAAGTTTTAAATTCTCCTGAAATGTAACCCATTGAAGATCGTAGTGATCGCACAAGTTCAACCATGTTGTTTTCTGAAATGTCTACAACATGAAGTTTTTTTGGATTTCTTTTGAATATTTCCTCAGTCACTGCTTGCCCAATTGAACCAGCCCCTCCTAAAACAAGAAAGGATGATTTAGAAACCAATGATGAAATTTCCTCTTCTAATCGATCAATGTCGTTTTTAAACAATTCTTTTTTTCTCCCGATAAGCTGTAGTAAATTCATTGGATTTAAATTTCTAATTACCTTTTATGATCTTAATCGAGCTGTTTTGATTTTATTGATTAAAATCATATGAACAAACTTTACTCCCCCGAATAAGATTCCATAAAGAATTCCATAAAAAAAGACTCCCTTTTTTACGGGTGCAATTGGTAAAACAGGCATGTCAATTATTTTAAATATTTTTTTACTTTCTCGAGCAGAAAATTCGGTCATTTCTAGACTTTGAATAGTTGTAGCGAGCATTGTAGATAGTATTTCTATATCTTTCATAAGATCGAGCTTTTCCATTGTTTGCCTGGTTTTAACCACATTAATAGTTCTGTCACTTAAGTCTGCATATCGATTGTTCTTGTAGGTTAAAACACTCTCTATAGAGTCTTTTTTTTGCCTTAGTAGAGACAGCATTTCATTTTCTTGGTGAAGCATGTTTTCTAGAAAATAGTTGTATAAAGTTTCTAAGTATGTTTTTGCAAAGGCGTATGAAAATACCTCATGACCGAACGTTGTGTTTATTTTAATGACGCTGTTTTCACTTGAAACACTAATCCCCAAAGATTCATTAACTATTTTGTTAAATAAATCCCGCATTATTTTTTCCTCAACTAAAGAGCCTTCGAATGGAACGTTTACTGCTATTTTTATAGTGTCTTTTGTTCCGTCTGCTTTTTTAACTGTAATGGGATGAATTAAATTTGAGTAATGATTAATTAATTTATCGGATTTACCTTGGATTTCTACATTAGACAAAAGAGTGGAGTATATGATTCTTTTTGATTTTCCAATTTCAGAGAAATTCTCTGGGGTTAATAAATTTCCGCTTGTATTGTCGTTTAACCCAAAAGATTTAGCAATGTTTAGATAAGATGAAAGTCCTCCGGAGGACTGATTTTCGATAATTACAGAGCTGGTAGAGGGGTATTTTGGTTTTTTCAAATAACCGACTCCACCTCCAATTAAAAAACCGAAAACACCAAATAAAAATATGTATTTGAATTGCCTTCGAAATTTCTTGTAAAAGAGAAAAAGTGTAAGTACTACTTCTGTGATATTATCTTCAGTTTTTTTTTGTGGTGAATCCATTTTATCAAGGATTAATTTGTTGAGCCAAAACCCAAAAGGTAGCTAACCCTGTTATTTTTACACTTAAGCTTTCAATGGTTCTATTCCAGTCAATTCTATTTTCCTCTGTTTTTGGTTTTTTTGGTTTTTTTGGTTCAACCTTAATTACATCGCCTTTTTTAACAATGGGTCTAATCAATCCAAAAAATTTACTATCCTCAACCAGCCCGTTTTGCCGGATAACATAAACGTTGTATTTCTTTGCATTTTTCCCGAATCCACCTCCGTAATTTCGTATGTAACGCCCTGCACGTTTATTTTTTGAGTAAGGACAACTGATTTTTGTATCTCCGTTTTTACTGTGGGCAGTATATCCAATTTCCCCCATTATACTGACTATATTGGATTCTTTTGGGATGTGAATAATATCCTTGGGCTTGATTAGGTAATTGTATTTTGATTTTTGTGATTTAATTAAATCACCAATTTTTATAACAACAAGTCCAACAGAGTCTTCTTCTCTTTCTATATAACCTCCTTCAAGAAATGCCTCTGATGTAACCCCTCCGGCTCTTTCAATAATGTTAAATAAATTTTCAGACTTACCCGAAATGGAATAATTCCCAGGATACTTTACTTCTCCTACAATGGAAACAACCTGTTGAAATGAAAATTCGGGTAAACGCCTTATGTTGACAATGTCGTATGGCTTTAATTCAAAATCATCCATTGTATTTAAATCTACCTCTATGACCTTAACGTAACCATTTTCTCCATTTGTAAAATCAACTCTTTCAATATCTACTTTTGTCAAATCTGCATTCTCTTTAACTCCCCCCGCGATTAAAATAAGATCTTTTAAAAGCATATTATTTGAGTAGGGATAATTGTTTGGTTTTCTTACAATACCTGCAATTCTTATTGTGTGATTTTCTTCAAGTTTTCTGCTGTCAAAAATATTAACTATATCATTCGCCAAAAGAACAGGACTTGAATTTGGTTTTTTTGAGTTGAACATTTTGTTCAAATCAACTCGAATTAAGTCTCTGGTTCCGTTTTGATTCAGTCGATAAATGTGACCAATGGATAGTAATGATGCGGTGATGGGTCCTCCTGATCTTTCAACTAAACTTTTTAAAGTCTCATTTTGGATGTAGGAGTACTTTCCTGGCGAAACTACAGAACCTCTTATTGAAATTGAATTTAAAACAGACTCATCAATTTCATAGAAGGATATTTTATCTCCAGATTGTAGTTTGAAAGTAGAAAAATCTTTCTTTTCAACATCAATGATTTTTACCCCTCCATTTGTAAGCCTTTCAATATGAGCTGTTCCGTCAAAACATTTTTGGGAAACTCCTCCTGCAAAAATTAAAAAATCAGATAGGGTTTCATCGCTTTTTAATTCAAACTGTTGAGGTCTTTTAACACCTTCCGCAGAAACAACATTTCCCATTGTTGGAACCAGAATAAAGTCACCATTGTTTAGATATTTGTTATCGGGGATTTCAGGTTTATTTAAAAATTTGTAAACATCCAATTCATCGACATTACCGTCAGCATGGATGATTTTGATGTTTCTTAGTGATCCAAGGTCTGTTACTCCGCCGGCAAGAGATAAAAAATTAAACGCACTATTGATGGACGGTATACTGTATGTTCCTGGTGAAGTAACTTCTCCAACAATGCTGACATTTATGACTTTTGAATAACTTATTTCTGTTGATATTTTAGAGTTCCTTAAATCATAAACTCGAGCAAAAGCGGATTTAATTATTTTTTGAGCATCACTGAATTTTTTGCCTTTCAAACTAATTCTTCCTACCAGAGAGGGTGTAATGTTTCCATATTCATCAAGTTTGAAAGTGCCACTGAATTCAGATGTCCCCCAAATTACAACACTTATTACATCTCCTGAACCTAAAATATAATTGTGTGGAGCCTTTATTCTATCACTGTTTTCCTGAATATGAACAGATCCGTTAACAAAAATATTTTTTCCGTAAAATGTTTTTGAAGAGTCCTCTTTTTCTTTTTTAATATTAGGAACAGGAAGAACTATTTTTGTTTCCTCTTTGGGGTTTAGTTCTGCATTTTTACTAAGGTCGGGAATGTTTTTTTTTGATTCTAGTTCACCGTTGAAATATTGTTGCTTCAAGGCGGTTATTTCCGAAGAAGAGAGCCCCATTTTTTGAAGGTCTTGCTCAGAAGTAATTCCGAGCTCTTTAATGTTTGAAACATTAAGTTGCCCCAAAACAATTCCCTGAAGGAAAATCAACAAAATGAATAAAGCTTTTTGCATTCAAATATTTTTGAGCAAAAATAACATTAATATTTATATAATAAAATCCGATGGTTTTTCGAAACACCTAAACTATAAGGAGTTAAGGGTTTTAATTGAAGTGTTGTGCCTGTCAAAATGAAACAAAGGTAATTCCAAATGACAGGTTTGTTTTTTTTGAATTTAAAATTACACAGAGAATTATAAGTTTGAAATTTTAATGTTAATGGGTACATTTACGACTGATGGAAAACATTTTTGAATCTTCTTTTGCTGAAAGTATAGCCCTTAAACAAAAGGTTTTAGGTACAGAAAAACTAAAGTCAACTGTTTTGGCAGTCGCTAATGAGATTGTTTCAGCATATAAAAAGGGCAATAAAACAAGATTTTGCGGAAATGGTGGCAGTGCAGCTGATGCTCAGCACATTTCCGCCGAGTTAAGTGGGAAGTTTTACTTTGATCGCCCCCCATTAGATTCTGAAGCTTTACACGTAAATGGCTCATTTGTTACAGCGGTCGCTAATGATTATTCTTTTGACGTTGTATATGAGCGAATGATTCAGGCTCAGGGTGAAGAAGGAGATGTTTTTGTTGGCATTTCTACTTCAGGCAATTCTGAAAATGTTTTAATGGCGATGAAAAAGGCTAGAGAGATAGGAATGAAAACAGTCGCGTTTACAGGAGAAGGAGGAGGAAAGATGAGAGATTATGCGGATTTTCTTATTGCTGTTCCTTCCGGCGATACACCTAGAATTCAAGAAGTTCATATTCTTATTGGTCATGTGATTTGTCAAATTGTTGAAAAAGAACTTTTTGATCCCTCCAACTCATAAAAGCATTTTGACTAAGGTCATTAACATTTCTTTTTGAAACTAAATCAATACCCTCTAAGTAAATTTCTATAAAAGAGGTTTTACGATTAAAAAAAATCAATTCGATATCATATTTGTGGGTTGGGGAGCAAGCACGTGTGTTCTCATTGCTGAAATGCATAAAAATCGAATTCTTGAAGGGAAGAAAATCCTTTTGATAGATCCGGATGACAAAAAAGAAAACGATAAAACATTTTGCTTTTGGGCAAAAGAAGATGAAGAGATATGTCAAGACTACTCAAAACTGATTTCAACGAGTTGGGACAAAATACAAATTAACAACGGATGTCCTAAGCTCATAGATCCTTTAAAATATTTTCACATAAAAAGTATTGATTTATATGATTACTCACGTGAAATAATTTCAAAATACGATTTTAGTTGTATAAAAACACTTGTTTTAAGCGTTGAAAATCAAGTGTGCTTATCCGTTAAAACGGATCAAAAAGAGTATTTTGGACACTACGTTTTCGACAGTAGACCTAAAAAAATACGGGAGCCTTTTCAGAAAAAATATTCCATCTCTCAATCGTTTTATGGTTTAAAAATTAAACTCAAAAGAAGGAGTTTTGAGGATAGAGTTTACAGAATGATGGATTTTAGAGTGAGTCAAGCCAAAGCTACTCAGTTTGTATATATTCTACCCTATAGTAAGGATACTGCTTTAATTGAACTCACAAGGTTTGGAAAGGATATTTTGCAAATTAATGAAGCTGAGAACATACTCAATAAATTCATTGAATGTAATTTTGGAGAATATACAGTTGTTGGAAAAGAAAGAGGGATTATCCCCATGACCCCTGTTTCGCCAAGAGGAAATACTAAAGCAAACGTTATAAACATTGGTACTCGAGGAGGAAATGTTAAGCCTAGTACGGGTTATGCTTTTAAAAATATGTACGATCAATCAAGGCTGATATGTAATTCAGTTTCGTTTAAGAATAAAAGTCTTTCAAAAAAAAATCGGTTTCTTTTCTATGATCAACTGCTGTTGATTATTCTTACTCGTTGGCCAGAAAAAGGACGTTTTATTTTTGAGCGTTTGTTTAAAACAAACAGCCCTGTTTTTGTTTTAAACTTTCTGGATGAGAAAACTAAATTTTTTGGTGAACTTAAAATGTTTTTAAAATTACAAATTGGTATTTTTCTAAAATCGGTATTTTTTTGGATTCTTTGGAAAGGAAAAAAACACATCTTTTCTGGCGCAATGATTTTATGTGTTTTTTTGCCTTCCAGTATTCAGGGGTATAGTGATTTAAGCATTGCTCCTTATCAAATACTCTTATTAGCCTTAGGTCTTATAGTTATTGGAATCCCTCATGGAGCATTAGATCATTTTACAGAAGCAATTGACAAAGGAAAAAAAATCACAATTAAATTTGTTGCTCGATATTTAGCGTTAATGATTCCAATTTTTTTGATTTGGTTGTGGCAGCCTTCATTAGCATTAATTGTTTTTCTTTTGTATTCAGCGTGGCATTTTGGACAAACGGATGCAAAACAATGGGGGGTCGAATCAAAAGCTATTGGTTTTATATGGGGAGCGATATTACTTTCTTATCTTTTTATAACTCATCTTAATGAATTTAACATCATACTTTCCGCTTTGAAAATTCCACCTTTTGAGAATTTTCAAGGAATAAGAGGATTAAGGTATTTGATAATTGTTTTAGGGTTTATTTTCCCTCTTATTTTTCGAAGATTCGAGTGGTTTTTAGTGGTGGTTTTTCTATTGTTATCTCAATATACAAACTTGATCTTTTCGTTTGGAATATATTTTGTTTTGCACCACAGCAGAATCGGGTGGCATCACCTTAAAAGAAAGCTTCAAGTGTCTCATTCTTATATGTTTAAGAAAGCGTTGCCGTTTAATTTAGGCGCCATAGCTTTGTTTTGTTTCTTTTTTGTAAATATTGAGTCTGGTGTCAAAGAAAATATAGCTTATTTTTTTGTTTTTCTTTCTTGTGTGAGTTTTCCGCATGTGTTGTGTATGAATGCTTTTTACAGTAAGCAAGCTGAATAAATTTATATTTCCACACGAAAAAGGACTTTCGGGTGCTGATTTTATTTAGAAATTATTGTACCCTCATTTTCTCCAATTCTCAATGCGTCACAAATGATCACAGAGGAAACTCCGGCATTTACGGCATCAAATGCATTGGACAATTTAGGAATCATTCCTTCAGAAATTATTCCTTCAGATTTTAGTGTCTTAAATAAATCAGGTGTAATTTTTTTAATGGCACTTGACTTGTCATTAATATCTTTTAGTACACCATTTAACTCAAATCCAAGAATCAATTGAGTTTCCTCTTTTTGAGCTAATTCCTTGGCTATCTCACTGGCCATAGTATCTGCGTTTGTATTGAGGATGTTTCCCTTTCCGTCATGGGAGAGAGGAGCGATTACGGGAACAGTGTTGTTTTTAATAAGGCTTATAAGCAGTTCAGAATTAATAGTGTCAATATCACCAACCCATCCGTAGTCAATTTTTTTAACGGGTCGCTTGTGGGCTAAAACCGTATTTCCATCTGCACCACTTAAACCTAATGCATTTGTTCCTTTAGCTTGCAGGGACGCTACAATTTTTTTGTTGGTTAATCCTCCATAAACCATAGTGACAACATCGAGCATTTTTTCATCTGTAACACGTCTTCCTTCAATCATTTTTGACTTATATCCAAGCTGAGCAGCCATTTTTGTAGCTAGCCTTCCTCCTCCGTGAACTAAAATTTTGGGACCTTTAATTTTTGAGAAAGAATCCAAAAAGAGGTTTAAATTTTCTTCTTTCTCGATAATGCCACCACCTACTTTTATTACTTTAATCATGGTTTACTTTTTAAGAAATTCCTGCAAAACAGTTTGAATAGAAACCACTCGATTTCCAGCCTGCTCAACGACAATTGAGTTTTCAGAGTCGATAACTTCATCGCTTACTACAACATTTCTTCGAACGGGCAGACAATGCATGAATTTTGCACTATTTGTCACAGACATTTTATCTTGATTAACAGTCCATGATTGATCCGTGCTTAATATCTTTCCGTATTCCGTGTATGAGCTCCAGTTTTTAGCGTAAATAAAATCAGCTTTTTCAAACGCCTTTTTCTGATTATGTTCTACGGTTACCCCATTCACAAATTGAGGTGCCAAATCATAACCCTTTGGATGGGTAATCACTAAATCGACGTCTGCTTCTTTCATCCATTCAACAAATGAGTTGGCTACGGCTTGTGGTAAGGCACGAGGGTGAGGAGCCCATGTAAGAACTACTTTTGGGCGGACCTTTTTTTTATTTGATTCAATAGTTACTAAGTCCGCTAAAGATTGAAGAGGGTGAAGCGTACTCGATTCTAAATTAATAATCGGTACCGTTGCGTATTTGATAAAATTTTGAAGAACTTCCTCGCTGTAGTCAAGTTTTCTGTCCTCTAAACCAGCAAAACATCTAATGCCAATCACATCTACATACTCGCTAATTACTGCAGCAGCTTCTTTTATATGCTCAGCAGCTCCTTGATCCATTACTACACCATCTTTAGATTCTAATTGCCATCCATCATTTCCAATATTCAAAACAATGACGTCCATTCCTAAGTTGTAAGCGGCTTTTTGTGATGAAATTCTCGTTCTCAAGCTTGAGTTGTAAAAAATCAAACCTAAAGTTTTGTTTTTGCCCAAGTTTTGATTGGCTAATGGATTTGCTTTCACCTTCAGTGCTTTTGATAAAAGGTCGTTTATATTTTCTACATCTTTTACTGAAAAAAAATTCTTCATCCTGCTAAAATTAGTTCTGGTCAAACAAAGGTAACATTATTTAAAAACTTAACTTATTTTAACCCTCAGATAACTCAAGCGCATTTATGCTCTGAAAATGAAAAAGATTACCTTTGTTTAATGGGAAGATTGAGGTTGCTTCTTAAATACCTGGCCGATTACAAGGGGTATTTCACTCTAAATGTAGTTTTTAATTTAATCGGAGTAGCTTTTACATTAATTGGGATCAGCAGTATGATGCCATTGATAGAGCTTTTGTTTAAGACGGATAATGATTCTATTTTGAAATTTTTACAGCCTAATCCTCATGAGGGTTTTTCCAGAAAATATTTAGAATATGAAGTGAATCATTGGTTTGCTAATTCAATCTCTGAAGCTTCTTCATTCATTGAGGGGAAGAAAAAAACTTTATTTATAGTTTGTCTATTCATAGCGATTTCATTTTTTCTTAAAAATTTGTTTTTATATCTGGCTACATTTTTCCTTGCCCCTGTTCGAAATGGAATAATAGCGAATCTGAGGAACGACGTATATAAAAAGATGCTCAACTTGCCTGTTTCTTATTATACCGATGAAAGAAAAGGCGATTTAATGAGTAAAATGTCCAACGATGTAATGCAGGTTGAATCAGGGATGATAGCCTTACAACGCTTTCTTAGAGAGCCTATTCAGGTCATCATATTTTTAGGGGGTTTGTTTTTTATTAGCCCGAAGCTTACCCTTGTTGTTCTGCTTTTATTACCCTTGTCTGCGCTGTTTGTATCTATAATTGGAAAAGGTTTAAAAAGGACATCAAAGAAAGCTCAGGGGCAACTTGGCAGGGTGCTCTCTGTGGTTGAAGAAAGTCTTACGGCAATCAAATTAATTAAAGGATTTGCTGCAGAATTGAAATTTATTGAATCTTTCAAAAAGTACAACAAACGATTTTACGATTTAAGGAATCGGCAAATAAGAAAAAGTTCTGCATCATCCCCCATAAGTGAAACAGTAGGGATTTCTGTATTCGCTGTTGTTATGTGGATTGGAGGAAATATCGTTTTTGACGACAATGATGGCTTAAGAGGGGCTACATTGGTTACATTTTTAATGTATATGTGGGGATTATTGTCTCCTGTAAAAGCCATAATAGGGGCAATAAATACACTTCAGGTTTCCATGGTTTCTATGGATCGTTTGGATGATATTTTGAAAGCAGACGAAAAAAATGAAACAAAAGGAGGAGTTCTCATAAGTGATTTTAGTAAAGAAATAAAGCTTAAAAATGTCCGTTTTAAGTATGAAAATGAGGAAGTTATAAAAGGAGTTAACCTGGTCATACCAAAAGGTAAGACCATTGCATTGGTTGGGCATTCCGGAAGTGGAAAATCAACGTTGGCAGATTTAGTTCCCCGATTTTATAGTGTATCGGACGGTGCGATATTTATTGATAATCAAAATATAAACGAGGTGAATGTTCAGTCCCTTAGGAAATTAACAGGAATAGTAACCCAAGATTCTATTTTGTTTAATGATTCTGTTCGAAACAACTTGTCACTTGGGACAGAGGGCTTGTCAGAAACTCAGCTTTTTGAAGCCTTGTCTGTTGCTAACGCCAAAGAATTTGTGATGCAACTGGACAACGGTATAGATACAATCATTGGTGAGGGAGGAGGTAAATTAAGTGGAGGGCAGCGTCAACGGTTATGTATTGCCAGAGCTATACTTCATAATCCGCCACTTTTGATTTTAGATGAAGCAACTTCAGCCCTGGATACGCAATCAGAAAAACTGGTTCAAGAAGCATTACAAAAAGTTATGAACGGCAGAACAGCCCTGGTTATAGCTCATCGTTTAAGTACAATAAAAAATGCGGATCAAATTGTTGTAATGGATGAAGGTGAGATTATTGAACAAGGTTCACATAATGAATTGTATGATAGGAAAGGACACTATTACAGTCTATGTACTCTGCAAGAACTGAATTAGATTACTATTCGGCTGTATTTATTTTGGGAATAGCATCAATTAAACTTTTTGTGTATTCCGTTTGAGGATCCTCATAAATTTCATCGCACTCTCCGTAACGTTCAATTTTTCCTCTTTTATTCATAACAACCATTCGGTCGCACATATATTTTATCACCGATAAATCGTGAGATATGAAGATATAAGTCAGTCCAAAGTCTTTTTTTAAGTCGTTTAGTAGATTCAGTACTTGGGCTTGTACCGAGACGTCAAGAGCAGAAACGCTTTCATCGCAAATAATGAATTTAGGTTCCATGGCTAGCGTTCTTGCTATACATACTCTCTGACGTTGTCCTCCACTAAACTGATGAGGGTATTTATTGAAATCGCTTTCTTTTAACCCAACTTTTGTAAGAATTTTTAGTGCCTGTTGCTTTCTTTCTTTATCTGTTGCGTAAAGTTTGTGAACTTCCATGGGTTCTACAATAGACTTCCCTATAGTTTGTCTTGGGTTTAATGATGAATACGGATCTTGGAAAATTATCTGAACATCTTTTCTGAAGCTGCTCATTTCTTTTTTATTCATCTTGTAAACATCTTGTCCTTTATAGGTGATTTTTCCGGAAGAGATGGGCACTAATTGAACGATTGACCTTCCTGTTGTTGTTTTACCACATCCGCTTTCTCCGATTAAACCGAGTGTTTCCCCAGGGAAAACGTCAAAGGAAACGTCGTCAACTGCTTTTACCCATGAGGTTGTTTTTCCTAAAAAATTTTTATTTATTGGGAAATATGTTTTTAAATTATATACTGATAATAACGGACTTTTTAAATATAGTTTTTCATGTGCTTTTTTCCTAATGTCTTTAGATACGGTTATATTAGACAGGTATTCTGAAATTGAGTTTAATTTGGACTTGATTTCCCCGTTTTCTCCGGTTTCCATAAAATCAGGTACAGTGGGTAGTTTTGAATATCTTACGTTTAAAGGAGGTCTGCATGAAATTAACCCTTTCGTATATGGATGCTTTGGGTTATTGAAAATATCTGAAACACTTCCTTGTTCAACGATTTTACCTTTATACATTACAACGACCTTATGTGCTAATTCAGCAACAACACCCAAGTCGTGAGTAATGAAAAGAATGCCCATTTTTGTCTCTTTTTGCAAGTTTTTGAGAAGTTCTAAAATCGTTTTTTGTACTGTAACATCAAGAGCCGTAGTTGGCTCATCGGCAATTAACAGTTTAGGGTTGCAACTGATTGCCATTGCAATCATAACACGTTGTTTTTGTCCCCCTGATAATTGATGTGGATACTGATCAAAAATAATATCGGGTCTGGGTAGTTCAACTTTTTTAAAAAGTTCTAAAGTTTTTGTTTTTGCCTCTTCTCCGCTTAATTTTTGATGTAAAACAATAGTTTCAGCCACTTGGTCTCCACAACTAAAAACAGGGTTTAAAGATGTCATTGGCTCTTGGAAAATCATACTCATTTCATTTCCTCTAATGCTTCTCAAGGAGTCTGCCTTTCGTTGGGTAGTATCAACGGTTGTGCCGTCCCATTTTGTGAAAAGAATTTCTCCTTGAGTGATTTTTCCAGGTGGAGATGGAATTAAGCCCATTGCACTCAAGCTTGTTACGGATTTTCCCGATCCGGATTCGCCAACAACTCCAACAATTTCTCCTTCTTCTATCGAAAAACTGACACCATCAACAGCCTTTAGGGAAGAGTTGTCTCCCGTAAATTCTGTTGTAAGATTTTTTATTTGAAGTATTTTATTTGGCATCAACACTAAAATAATAAAACGATTCGTTTGTTTTTCGAAATCATGAAATTATAAGAATAAATTTCTAGTTGTGTGAAGACGGCTAAACAAATCGATTTAGTATCGATTTAATGGGTTCAGAATATTGGTTTCCGAAAAGATTTACATGAACTAAAAGAGGATAAAGTTGAGTTAAAGGAACTCTTTCTTCCCAATTTTTTTCAAGGGGATTTTCACAGTTGTAAGCACTGTAAAATATAGAATCAAAACCTCCGAAAAGCATAGTCATTCCTATGTCCATTTCTCTATGCCCGAAATAAATAGCAGGATCAATTAACCAGGGAGTATTGTTTTCTCCAGAAATAAAATTACCATTCCATAAGTCGCCATGAAGAAGAGAAGCAGGTTCCTTTGGGAACAAAGAATCGAGTTGATGATACAGTTTTTCAAATTGGGTTACCAACTCTTTTAAAAAACCTTTTTCTACAATCTTTTTTAATTGAGGTTCAAGACGTTGTGTTACATAAAATTCTGTCCATGTAGTGCACCAATTATTTTGTTGAGGTAAACTTCCTATATAATTAGGTGTGTCTAGGCCAAACGATATGGATTGAGTTTGATGCAATTGGTTAAGCTGGAGGCCAAATTTTTCCCAAAATTCAGAGGTTTCAGGACTTGTTTTTATATAATTCAAAATGAGAAAAGACAAATCGTTGTGATTAATTTGATTAATTGTATCTACAATTTGTATTGATTTTGTTTGCTTAAGCTTTTCTAGCCCCTTTTTTTCATATTCGAACATATTAGGGAAGTCTGCAATGGAGTTCGATTTCACAACCAGAGGAAGAGTTGTCGTTTCTAAAAGATAAAGGTTGTTTATATCTCCTCCCGATAAAGATTTCTGATTAAGAATCTGAGTCCTTGTTTTCTTCTCGATGATATTTAGGTCTTTACTTCGAAGCATGTCTTAAGTGTAAAGAATAGTTGTTTTTTTGATTAAAAGAAACTTTAAGCCGCTTTAATTTAATAATTTCATGTTTTGTGCTGTATAGAATAATAGTAAAAATTTCACTTTTATGAAAAAAGTAATGGTTACAGGAGGAACCGGATATTTAGGGAGCTGGATTGTGAGATATCTATTGGAAGGAGGTTACGATGTTCAGCTACCTGTTCGGGACAAATCGTTGAAAAAAAGACACAAACACCTTCTTGAATTTGCAGAAAATTCCACAGGTAAGTTAAAATTATGGTTCAATAAAAACATTCTTGATGAACATGCATACGATGAATCAATGGATGGTTGTATATGCGTTTTTCATTCGGCGTCACCATTTTTGCTTAACTCTAAGAATCCAGAAGAAGAGCTTTTAAATCCTGCTTTAAAAGGAACAAAAAATATTCTCGACTCTGTCAATCGTACGAAATCAATTACAAAAGTTGTTTTGACCAGTAGTGTTGCTGCAATTTATGGCGACAATGTGGATATGCTCGAACAAGGCTTAGATAAATTTAATGAAAGTCATTTCAATACTTCAAGTTCCTTATCACATCAACCGTATTCATTTTCAAAATTAATGGCTGAAAAAGCAGCATGGGAAATTGCTGAGAGACAAAACAAATGGAAGCTTTTAGTGATTAATCCAGGTTTTATTTTAGGTCCGATTTTGAGTAAATCGTCAAATTCTGAATCGATAAACTTTATGAAGGATATTATTAATGGAAAATTCTATCTTGGAGCGCCTCAAATGATTCTTAGTTGTGTCGACGTAAGAGATGCAGCTCGAGCTCACATATCTGTATTTGAAAACGAGAATTCTTTGGGTCGACATATAGTTGTGAATAAGAGTTTTAAAATGCTGGAAATCATGAATGTAGTAAAAAAAATATACGGTAGGCAATTTAAACTGCCGAATAAAGAATCTGCAAAATGGTTGACTGTTTTGTTGGGCCCAATTTTTGGTGTCTCGAGAAAGTTTGTAAAACGAAATGTCGGTTATCCTGTATTTTTAGATAACGGAAAAAGCAAAAAGAGTTTAGGTTTGAAATATACAAATATTGAAAACACCATTGATGAAATGGTTAAGTCTATTTTGCAATAGTTACTACTTTATTGCCAGAAAGTAACTCCACGTGGCAACAGTCGTGTCCAACAATAAAGGTTTTGTTGATTATGTTAACCCCTTGAAAATATCCGTAAAAAACTATTTCTGATCCTGTTTTTTCAATTTCTGTTTTTTCAAGGTCAGAAATTAATTTGTAATAACCTTTTGGTTGGTTAACCGGTTGAGTAACCAAAATATTTGTATTTGGAATGGCCTTTTTAATAACAATACTGTCCAGTTGAACAGGGTTTTGGTCTTTGTATTTTATTGTGATGTGTATTGTCTTTAATATTTTTGTGCAATGTAAATCTTTTTTTGAACAGTGGTTTATTTTTTGTTTGCACCCTATAAAAAAGAATGAACCGATTATAATAGAAAAAATAAAAAGTTTTTTTTTCATAGCGAAAAAGATTTCCAAAATACTACATCTGAAAAGTTTCCGAAGCCGTGTTTGATTATTTTGTAGTTTTTAAAACCATTTTTATTCATCAAATCAAAAATTTCATTTGAACCTTTCTTTTTTCCGTATAAATCGTTGGAGTTAATCTCTACTTGAATGCATTTAACTTCCGCTTTCAAGTTACGAAAAAGGCCATCCAAACATTTTAATTCATGTCCCTCTACATCGATTTTGATAAAATCAACTTTGTTTAATTTAAGTTCATCAATTACCATACTTAACGGTTTGATTTTAACAGGATAAGATTTTAATATTAGTTTTTCTGGAGATACGCCCAGCAGTTTTGCTTTTTTTTTAAGATAAACAGAATCAGGGTTTACATTTTCTAATGTCGAGGATGAGTGGAATAAATTTTCATTGAAAATCTTTGTTCCGTTTTCATCACTTAAAGCCAATTCATACAATTGGATTTTACTGTTTTTTTTATATTTTTTTTTTAGTTGCAAAAACAATTTGGGATTGGGTTCAAAAGAGTAAAGTTTTGCTTTTGGAAACCACTTTTTAAATAAAAAAATAGATTGTCCCCTGTTGGCCCCGATATCAAAAATAACCTCTACATTTTCTGGTAGTATGGATTTTACTAACCGACGTATTTTTTTCTGAAAAAATAAACGTTCGTTTATTTCGAGAATACTTTGTACGAATTTAAATTGAAGTTTTCTTAGAAGGCTCATTAGCGAATTAAAGTGATGTCTCCTCCTTTTTCACCAAATTTATCGTTATAGAACTTTACTTTTGCTTGGTAAACAAAGGTTTCGACGCCTTGAGTATTTCCTTTGTAAATACCATCCCACCCTTGGCTTAATTCATTTGTTTCAAAAACCAATTCACCCCATCTGTTATAAATTCTAAAGTAAATAAGTTCTTTTATTCCGTGGCCATTAACCTTTACGACATCGTTATATCCTGATGCGTCGGGAGTAAATGCAGAGGGGACATCAACAGTATATTTATCTTCTACACAAATGTTGTACTCGTTTATTTTTGGGAAACAGCCTAATGAATCGGAGTATAAAACTTCGAAAAGAATTGAATCTACTTCCTCAGTAATGTGAATGGTTTGAACGGGACAGGTTAAGCACTCCAGAAAATCTGTTGGCCCTTCGCTCCAGTCATAGGTAAATCCTTCACCATAATCAAAACCGATGGTGACAGAGTCTCCAATAATTATACAGGTATCTACTCGAATAAATTCTTTTTCTCGGACAATGTTTACAACAGCTGTTGCAGTGCTTACACAGTTGTTTGTATCGGTTCCAGTTACCGTGTAGGTTGTAGTTTCGGAGGGGAACGCGTATGCAGAATCTGTATTTATGTCTACAATGGTCTCAAAACCGGTCCAAACATATGAGTCTCCTCCGCTTGCAATAATTAATGCTGTATCTCCACTACAAGTTTCTCCGTCTGTTGCTGAGATTGTGGGTAGAGAGTGAATCAAAAGTTGTTTTACCGCAGTGTCAATACATCCTGAAGTGGGATCGTCTAAAATAAGGGTGACAGGGTAGCTTCCTGGAGAGTTATAACTAGCATCGGGAATATTATTACTAGAAGGGAACGTTTCAAAAACACCATCTCCATTTACGTCCCAAGAATAAAGTGTTGTTGAGTTGGCTAATGAGCTATCTGCAAAAACCACTTCCACATCCAAACAGACTGTGGAGTCCTCGAATCCAAACTTTGCCTCTATATTGTGAAGGTTTACCGTTTTATCAACAGCATAGGCACATGCAAATGCCTCACTCCAAACAACAAGCTGCACGACAGTACTTCCCCCATCGGGTACACTTGTATAGCGGTTCGTGACTTCTGCACTACTTACTTCAGATAGATATGTAGTGTCTGTTCCTGTTGCGTCACCAAACCCCCACAGGTAAGCAAAAATGTCGGATGAATCTGTGATATTAAAAGTGATTTCATCACCTATACAAATTATGGACTCACTCACGGAAAAATCAGCAAGAGGACCTACAATATTGATTGAGTCAACAATAGTATCTTTACACCCGTTCCAGGTCTCTTCTATAAGTGTGATAACATAGGTTCCGGGTTCATTGTAATTCCATGTAACTTCTTCTGTAGGAAGAATAGGGCTTCCAACACCCAAATCCCAAGTTCTCGATCCAAAACTGGTTGTTCCGAAGGTTACAACTGAGGTGTCAGTAAAGGTAATGTTAGCGGGATGGCAAATGATTCCTATGCTGTCAACACTTGTGTTAAACCCAGCTGTTGGATAATCGTCAACCATTACATATTCAGTTCGGGTTCTTTCGGAATTACAGCCATTCGTGTCGGTAAGTTGTACATGAATAGTGTAATCTCCAGATGCATCAAATTGGAAAGTAGGATTGAGTTCTGAAGAAGATCCCTGACCTCCAAAATTCCAAACAGCATTACTCATGGAGTTTTGATTACTTACAGTAAAAGTGACTTCTTCTCCTACGCAAATTCTTTGATCATTCACTGTAAAGTTCGAGTCGGGAATTATGGGAGAAATTATTATATTTTCGCTATCTGTACACCCCAGAGAGTCGATTACTGTTAATGTTACAGTGTAGTTGAGAGTGGTATTGTCGGTATAGGTGTTACTTGTTGTTGAACCGTTTCCGAAATTTCCATCTCCAAAGCTCCAAGTCCAATTTTGTATATTTGTTGCGCTCCATGATGTGTCGGTAAAGTTAATTGTAAGAGGAATGCAGCCTGTTGTTGTATCCGTTGAAAATCCGGCATATAAATCCGTAATAACAACATCTGCTTCAGCTGTATCTCTACATCCGTTCACGTCATAAACCATTAAACGTATGGTGTATGTTCCTGTATCGGTTGGATGGCCTAGGTGGTTACCGGTCCACGAAGGATCATCGGATAAATGCATTGTTGTTCCGTCTCCCAGATCCCATCGATATGAATTATTACAGTCTCCTTCTACATCAATAGAGTTTTCGCCTGATGCAGTAAGATCGCCAAGGCAATGTATGGAATCAACGTCGATTATAGCTTTCAGCATCCTTACTTTAACAACCATTGTGTTTGTGTCGTTATCGCAGCCTGTTGAATTGTTCGTTGAAATTAGGACAACTGTATAGTCTCCAGAGGTATCGTAGGAATGAGTGACGGTAGTGTCCGATAAATCGTCGGAAGACAAAGTGTCTCCGTCACCAAAATACCAGTAAATGCTGTCGACATCACTTACCGTAGCTGTGAAGTTGATGTTTGTAGGTGAAGAACAGTCTCCGGACCAGATGAAAGAAGAGGAGGGACCGTTAACGGTTATCGCATTCGAAAATAATTCTGTACTTATACAGCCGTTGTAATTTGCATAAAAAGTAATATCGTGCTGCCCTGTTTCATTAAAATAGGACCATTGTTGAATAGAGTCGCCTGGACAAGATTCTGAACCTCTGTTTTCATCTGTTGAAAAATGATAATCATCAATTCGAGGATCTCCTGTCGCGTCGGTTATTACAACAGTATCTCCAATACATACGGTACTTGGTGAAACCTGCAAATCAACATCAATAGAGTCTCCAACTTGAATTTGTATTGCAAAGGATGTGTCTCTGCATCCGTTTTCGTTTTCGATAATTAACCTCACATCGTATTCTCCCGCGGCATTAAAAGTGTGACTTGCAGAATCGGTATTTGCAGTGGAACCATCATTAAAATCGTATTCATAAGAAGTTATGTTTGATCCTGAGGAGGAGGAATCTTGGAAAACAACAGTTAGAGGGGCACAACCTTGAGTTATGTTTGGTGCGAAATTTGCGCTTATCGGAAAAACAGTATCTCTAAAAGTTGCTGTTGCTTCACAACCGTATTCTGACGTTCCTGTAACTACTGTTTCATACACATACCCTCCATAATAATATACGGTATACTCGTCTCCTCCTATGTGTTGATAGCAATGTTCTGGATTTTGTTCAGTAGATGTTTGACCTCCATAAAACAGATAGTCCCAATTTTCGATTTCATTGCCTGTTGCTGAGAATTGAACACAAAAAGGTTCTTCGCATTTGTAGCTGGGATTACCGGTTAATGTAATTTGAGGGTCTTGAACGTAAACAGATTTTGTGGTGGTATCATTACAGCCAGCATCTTTTGCTATTAAAGTTACCAAATGATTGCCGCTTGAAATGAAAGCATGAGTTGGATTTTCTGATGTTGAAGTTCCCCCGTCATCAAAAATCCATTCATAAGAAGTCCCTCCGTTGGAGTTATTGAAGTACTGTACGTTTTCTCCGATACAAACAGTATCAGCGGCATTGATTATAGCCTCTGGAGAACCAATATTGATGTTTGTGGTTTGAAACCTTGAACAACCTCCATTTTCCGATACAGTAAGTGTTATCGGAAAATTTCCCTCAGAGTTATAGGTGTGAGTTCCTGGGTTAGCACTTGACGATGTCTGAGAATCTCCAAAATCCCATTCGTAAGTTAAATCAGAAGTACCTCCGGTGCTGTTTGTTGAATTGTTGGTTAAGGTTACAACCAAAGGAGCAGTACAGGACGACATTGGTGAAGGAATAAAACTTGCAGTTGGAGGGTCGGAAACTGTAATTAGATCAGTTTTTACAGCCGTTGAATCACATCCGTTGTCGTCTGTGACAATTAGTGAAACGGTATAGTTGCCAACACCTGGGTAGGTATAGGTCGGATTGGGGTCAGAGCTTGCGGCTCCATTTCCAAAAGACCATTCCCAATCTACTATTGATGAAGACCCTCCTGAAGAGGACGCATCATTGAAAGTTACAGGAAAAGGAGCACATCCTGTTGAAGATCCGACAACGGAAAAATCTGGATTTGGATTCCCATAAACAGTTATGGTATCTCTAAACTCATTTGATCCGTCGTTAAAAGTTACAAAATAGGTGCCAGGTGCACTATATATAGCTGAGCCATTATCTGTGCCGGAAGCACTTGTTCCGTTTCCAAAATCCCAATCACCATTAACTAGACTGGTAAATTGAACCCCGGTTAAAGGTGCGCATCCACTGTTTTTATTAACAGATATCTGTGCAGATACAAAAAGGGATTTTGTAACAAAAATCAGGATTAAGGGTAAGATATATGACTTCAAAATAAAATTAGTTTAGCTGAAACAAAAGTAACATTTTTAAGCAATTGGATAAGTTTTTCCTTGAAATTCTGATTAAAATTTTATATTTGGCTTGAATTATTGCTATGAATAAAACCGCCTCTTTAATACTCTTATTAATCATAAGCCCTTTCATTGGCATTAGTCAATACAATAGTGGTTTTGGTTCTACGAATGAATGTTACGGAAAGACCTATACTATTGTTGCATGGGTTCTAACAGATACCACAAATTCCATTGATCCTCTTAGTGAAAGTCAGGTTCGTACAGCTGTTGAGAATGTAAACAATCGCTTTTCTGGAATTTGTGTTGATTTTAATTTGTGTGAGTTTAACGAACTCCCTAATCATCGACAGGATACGATAACTAAAGGGATACATGACGAGGAGATAGCTGCTCTTTACCGTAAGAAGAATGTTATTAATTTATATTTTGTTTCGGAGATTATAAACGAAGATCCTGATGCCGCTCCTTGTGGTTATGCTCCTATGGGCTCAACTACAGTTCCCTCGGACACAAATAAAAGAGACGCTATATTTTTGAAGAAAAGTTGTTTTACGGACGATGTTTTGGCTCATGAATTAGGACATTATTTTGGCTTGTACCACACTTTTGAAACGGCTCTTTTCGGAGCAGAAAATGCTCGAGGAGATGACTGTTCAACTACGGGAGATTTGGTTTGTGACACACAGGCAGATCCCAACGGCTCAAATGATGCGGACTGTCATCTTGCTCCTCAGTTGACCGATACACTTTCGGGGTTAAGGTATGAGCCTCCTGTGTGCAACATTATGAGTTATTACACACCTTCTTGCGAACAGTTTTTTACAAGAGGCCAGTTGAATCGTATGCTTATGATTATGAAAACAGGAAGGAAGTATTTATGGTAAAAAAACTTATTTTCATATCTCTGTTCTGTTCTTTTGCCGTAAGTGCTCAGGACATTCATTTTACACAATGGATGAACTCGCCTTTGAATTTAAACCCAGGAGAAACGGGTCGTTTCGATGGTGATTTCAGAATTGCGGCGAATTATCGTTCCCAATGGGGTTCAATAATGAACAAGCAGTTCAATACTATGGGCTTGAGTTACGACAGAGTTTTTTCTGTTTATGGACAAGAATTGAGTGCTGGTTTTCAATTTGTCAATGATCGTTCCTCGATTGGTAACTTAATGCAAAATAAGTTGATGTTTTCAGGAGGATGCAACAAGCTGATAAAAGGAAATTACATAAGTGGTGGGATTCAATTAGGAATGTTGCATAAAGGTCTTGACCCTAATAAATACTCTTATCCGGAACAATGGGATGAGAATATTGGTGAGTTTACTAATCAAACGGGTATAGGTAATGCGGAAAGTTTTACAAGTACAAATGAATATTTGTTTGATTTTAATTTGGGGTTGAGTTGGGCTCGTCAAATTACCGACAAACTTTTCCCTGAAATAGGCATTGCTTTTTTTCACATAAATCGACCTGAGGAAAGTTTTTTTGGGAATCCTGAAAATTTAGAAATTAGGCATGCATATAATGTTCGATTAAATTATAAGCTAAGTTCGAAGTATATTATTTCTCCCAACTTGCTTTATTCTTTTCAAAACAATGCTCAGGATATGATTATGGGGTTCATTGCAAAAATGAAAATGCAAGAAAACAAGTCAAAGATTAATAATGTTTTTGCCGGACTAAATTTCAGAGATGGATTCGATCGAAATTATGATGCTGCAAATGTTATTATTGGGGCAACCAGAGAAGAATGGCAAGTAGGGCTTAGTTACGATATTAACATTTCAAACCTTTCCTCCATAACTCATTACAGAGGAGCGTTTGAATTGTCTGTGATTTATATTGCTCAAAGTAGTGAACCAAAAATTTATAATGTTCCTTGTGATAGATATTAAGAAATTTATAATTTTTTTAGCTGTTTTAACAGGCTTCGTTACCAATGCTCAGGTTGATGAAAAGATTTACAACTCCAAAGCTAAGGTAGTTAGGAAGGCTGGTGATAAAGCATTTAAAAAAGGAGACTTTTTCGGAGCTACGGCCTATTACCATAAGTTTTTGGTTGAAAATGATACTCTGCTTCAAAAAAAAGGGATGTTCGTAGGTAGGCTTCAAAATCTACATGTAAAATATCAGTATAAATTGGCTGAAGCATACCGACTTTCAAGAGATTACATGAAGTCTGAGAAATTGTATATGCTTGTTTTTCAGGCAAAACCAAAAAAATATCCTAAATCTCAGTTCTATTTGGCTCAAATGCAAATGATGAATGGAAAGTATGAAAAAGCGAAAGAGAATTTCATGCAATTTAAAAAAGTTTATAAAGATGCTTCGGATTCTTCTTTTTTTAGAAAAATGGTCAAACTTTATGTCGCTTCATGTGAGTCTGCGCCTACAATACTCAAAGATACCTTAGACTTAAAGATTCATCACCCTGATACTTCGATAAATAAATCTCATGTTGAATTATCTCCTTTACCTTTGAATGATTCAATTCTACTGTATTCTTCGTTGAGATCCGACACTGTTGTATATGTTAATCTTGAAGACTCGGTATCGATAGTACCCCATAGAAAGTTTTATACAGCAAAAAAAGAGAATGATTCAACCTGGGTTATGCAAAGTGAATTTGCAGAGGGTTGGTTTAATGTTGAAGGTACTGAAAACGGAAACGGATGTTTTAACAGAGATAGTTCTATATTTTATTTTTCACGCGGGATTAGAAACGCTCGAGGACAATTGATCTTTCATTTGTATTTTTCATACAGAGAAATCGGAGAAACCTGGGGTGAACCCATAAAAATGAATAATGAAATTAATGCTAAGAATTTTCATTCAACTCAACCAACAATGGGCTACGATTTCAAAAAACAGGTTCCAATTATATACTTCGTTTCCAATAGAGTTGAAGGATCTAAAGGAGGTTGGGATATTTGGTACAGTGAATTCGACCCTAAAAAGAATGATTGGAAATCGCCGAAAAACGGAGGGAATAAAATAAACACAGCTTTAAATGAGATGTCACCAAGGTACAATGTTGATAATAAGACTATGTATTTCAGTTCGGAGGGATGGCCAGGTCTCGGCGGTTTTGATGTTTTTAAAACAGTAGGAGAGTTAAAAGACTGGTCCGAGCCAAAAAACATTGGTTATCCCATTAACACAGGTGTTGATGAGTTGTATTTTTCAAAGGAGAAAAATGGTGACGCTGGATATTTTGTTTCGAATAGGAAAGGATCGGTTTCACTAAAAAATCCGACATGTTGTGACGATATATATTATTTTAAAGAAAATGATTTTGTTCATTTGGGAGTTACAGGTAAAACGTTTGAGTTAAAAGAATCTAAAAAAAATATCGATACATTAACAACAAGCTCCATAACACTATCTCTTGTCTTATTGGACGATTCAATAGAAGGTGGAGAGTTGGTTATCAAAACAATTTTACCTGAAGAAAACGGGGATTATTTCTTTGAACTTGAAAAGGGAAAAGAGTATGCCTTGAAGGCAAATGCAGAGAATTTTTTCTTGCAAACATTTAGTATTTCAACAAAAAATATAGAAAAGTCTGATACAATAGAGAAAGACTTCTTCATGAAAAGATTCTCTCTAAAACCAGTTGTTGTTAAAAACATATATTACGAATACGATAAGTTTTCTTTACTGGATAGCTCTAAAACAGTAATTGATACTACGATGTTGAAAATATTAACCGATAATCCTGATATAAAAATTGAGATTGGTTCACATACGGATTCTCGAGGAAGTGATGCTTACAACCAAAGGTTGTCGCAACAAAGAGCACAGTCCGTAGTTAATTATTTGGTTGGAAAAGGAATACCACGTAAGAGACTTGTTGCCAAGGGATATGGTGAGAGTAAGCCTATTGCTCCTAATGATAACAAAGACGGTTCTGATAACCCCGAGGGTAGACAACTGAACCGAAGAACGGAGTTTAGAATTATAGGTAAAATTGAGGGGGTTTCTGAAATTATTTATACCAAGTAAAATTTCCTTGAATTAGTATTTTTCAGCTAAACAATTCTTTTTTTAATATAGACCAGACCAATCACGAATGTATTCTAATGTCTTTAATGTTTGCCTGAAGCGTCTGGTTTCCATTCCATTTATTAGTCTCTAAAGAATAGCATATATCAAATGAATATCCTTTTGATATGAAATCAAAATGTTCAACCTGGTTAAAGGCTATGGCGGAAATTCTTAGTTTAGGATTTTTTACTTCCATGATTTCCATTTTTAAATGGTCTTTCCCCACAACTCTTAAGGTTCCTTTTACGGCTGTAACATTTATACACTTAAATATGGGTTGCTCGTTTCCAACGCCAAAGGGTTCAAATTGATTTAAAAGGTTAAAAAGACCTTTTTGTATTTGATTAATAGGAAGTTCAATATCTATTTCTATACTTGGTGAAAGGTGATCTTCTTGAATAGTTTCCTCGACGACTTGTTCGAATTGACTAGTAAACTCCTTAAGGTTCTCTTGCTTAACGGTTAGTCCTGCAGCATATTTATGACCTCCAAAAGCCTCTAGCTTATCTGAGGAAAGATTAATGGCATTATATATATCATAGCCCTTCACAGATCTTGCAGAGCCTGTGTAATCGTTTCCGTTTTTTGTAAGAACAATGGTTGGACGGTAATAATAATCCTGAATACGGTTACAAACTATACCTAAAACACCTTTGTGCCAAGTTTCATTATGAACTACTGTAGACTTCTTATTTTGATGGGTGTTATCAGATAGTAAAATTGAAAGGGCTTCTTTTGTCGTTTTTTTATCCAATAATCTTCGGTCAATATTGTTTAAGCTAACTTCTTGACTGATTTTTTTTGCATGATCCTCATTGGTTGCGGTTAAAAGATCAACTGCCTTTGAAGCATGAGATATTCTGCCTGCAGCGTTAATTCTTGGTCCAATAGAGAATCCAATATCGCGCATATTAACTAAGCCATGAATTTTAGCGTTTATTAAAATAGCATTGAGACCAATGGATGGATTTCGGTTTAGTTTTTCTATTCCATACTGAGCTAAAACACGGTTTTCTTCAACTAAGGGAACCATGTCTGCCCCTATTGAAACAGCAAGTAGATCTATATATTTATTGGCCCTTTCTATAGTGATTTCATTTTGGTTACAAAAAGCTTGAAGGAGTTTAAAACCTACTCCTGCACCCGAGAGTTCCTTAAATGGGTAATTACATTTTTTTTGTTTTGGATTTAGAACGATGCTGTTTGGAATGGTTGTACCAGGTAAATGATGATCGCAGATGATGTAATCAATTTTTTTTTCTCTGGCATAATTCACTTCTTTTATTGCTTTAATTCCACAATCTAATGCGACGATAAGTTTAACATTGTTCTCGCTTGCATAATCAATACTTTGAATAGAAATCCCATAGCCTTCTGTATATCTATCGGGAATATAATAGCTAATGTTTTCATAGGATTCCTTGAAGAATGAATAAACCATCGCAACCGAAGTAGTCCCGTCTACGTCGTAATCTCCATAAATGAGTATTTTTTCATTTTTCTTGATTGCTTCATTAATTCTGCAAACTGCTTCAGACATGTTTTTCATTAACATAGGGTCATGAAGCAGGGATGTTGTTGGTCGAAAAAAACGTTTGGCTTTTTTAAATGAGTTAACCCCCCTTTGAATCAACAGTTTGCAAATGCTGTTGTGAACGCATAGTTCTTGTTGAAGCTGACAAACAAGATCAGGATTGGGTTCGGGTTTTAAAAGCCACTTTTTTTTCAGCATGATTCAAAGATATTTTTTATACTTTAAACAACATTGAATTCTGAACAGATTAATACTAAATTGTTAATTAAATCCTTTCGTATATTTATCTCTTGAAGTGAATTCTTTAATGTAAAACACTATATTCAAAATATGGGGGATTATAAAGGTCCAGATAAAATATACGATTTAAGAGAAAAAGAAATTGAAAAAGCCGTTATCGTAGGTGTTGTTTCTCAAAATCAGTCCAATGAACAGGTAAATGAATATTTAGATGAACTTGCTTTTTTGGCACACACAGCAGGTGTCGTTGTTGAAAAAAGATTTGTTCAAAAACTTGAGCGTCCTCATCCAAAAACTTTTGTTGGAAAAGGAAAGTTAGAAGAGGTTAGTGAATATATTGATGTAAACTGTATAGGTACTGTAATATTTGATGACGAACTGAGTCCTTCACAGTTGAGAAATATTGAGACTGCTTTAGAGTGCAAAATACTCGATCGTAACAATTTAATACTGGATATATTTGCATCAAGAGCTCAAACAGCACACGCTAAAACACAAGTTGAACTGGCTCAGTATCAATATTTATTACCTAGACTTACCAATATGTGGACTCACTTATCTCGTCAAAAAGGGGGGGTAGGAATGCGTGGTCCTGGTGAGACGGAAATAGAAACCGATCGACGGATTGCCAGAGACAGAATGGCACTTTTGAGAAAACGTCTTAGTAAAATTGATAAACAAAAGTCGACACAAAGGGGAAATCGAGAAAAAATGATTCGAGCCGCATTGATTGGTTACACGAATGTGGGTAAATCGACAATTATGAATGCTTTGGGGAAAAGCGATGTTCTGGCGGAGAATAAGCTTTTTGCAACCCTGGACACTACAGTCAGGAAAGTAGTTGTGGGAAATTTACCATTTTTACTTTCTGATACAGTTGGATTTATTCGCAAATTGCCTCATGGATTAGTCGAATCTTTTAAGTCAACTTTAGATGAAGTTAGAGAATCCGATTTACTTATTCATGTTGTTGATATTTCGCACCCTAATTTTGAAGATCATATTCGAGTTGTTAATGAGACAATTAAAGAGATAGACTCATCAGAAAAACCAACTCTTTTGGTTTTTAATAAAATTGATGCATACAATTACATTGAAAAAGAAGATGATGACTTGACTCCAAAATTACCTGAAAATTACTCTTTAGAAGAGCTAAAAAAAACCTGGATGGCTAAAGATCATAATGTGGAATGTCTTTTTATTTCAGCAGGTCAAAAAACAAATTGGAATGAGTTTAAATCAACACTGTATTCTAAAATTAGAGAGCAGCATATTAAACGTTATCCTTACAATGATTTTTTATATCCTGATTTACCAATAGCATAACTATGCTTGAAGAGGTTAATAAAAAAGATCGTTTAGTATTACTTTGGACTTTTAATTCTGACATTCAGGCCGAACAAGCTAAATTGCTGCTTGAAAGTCAAGGTTTCTTTGCGCACATTAACAGCTCATACTCAACAAGATTTAATTATTACGAGGCATTCGTGAATACAATAACGGGTGGAGTTAGGCTTTTAACAAAGGAAAGTCAGGCTTATGATGCTTATGTTTTATTAGCAATGCACGATATTGTGCCTATGAAAGATATTATGACAAGTGATTCTTCAGGGATAGATGGATTTCAAAAATTCATGAAAAACATTCCTTTTTTTAAATCCTTTGGTGCAATAGGACAAGTATTTTTATTAGCTCTTATTTTGACAGCGATTTTATTAATAATAACCCTTATTATTTAGTTTTTTTCGAATAGTATTGAAAAACACAAAAACGTATATTTGCATTTTTTGCAAAATTTATTGCATTCTTATCGTTTTTTAATTCTGAAGCTCTTTTCAATTGTCTGAATTTTGAATTAAGTAATTGACTAAAAAAGTCAAAATTTAATTAAAAAAACAATAGAAAAATGAATAAGGTAAGACTAAAATTGGGATTGATGTGGATTTTTATTTTAATCCAAACAGCAACAATGGCAAAGGAAACAATTGCCATTGTAAATTTTGATGTTATTGGATCCAACTATAAAGAAAGTCAATACATCTCCATGGTTACTTCTGAAATACGGAAATTGGATACAATGGATGTTATCGATAAATACTCGGTTGCTGAGCTTGTTGAAGCTAAAGTACAACCGGGTAAGAAATGTTTTGGTGTTAGATGCATTTCTGAATTGGGGAAATCACTCGGGGTTGATTATGCACTAACCGGTTCTGCAGAATTAACGGGTGAGAAACTGTCAATTCACTTAAGGTTGATAAATCCCGAAACTCAAAAAGTGGTGGAGAGTGATTATTCAGAGTATTTATTTGAAGAGGAATACATCTGGAAGTTTATGGAAATGTCTGTAAAGTCACTTTTTAATAAAAAAGTAAAGTTAGATGATTTGGTTGTTTTTAACTTTGACAAAGCTAAAAATGCTGAACTTGAGGGTCCAAAAATTAAACCTTATAATCTTTCAGGTCCCCGTTTTGGTCTTTCTTACATAACGGGGTTAAACAGCAATATAATTCAAAGTTCAGCACCAGGAGGTTATAATAAGAATCCAACTATGGCGGTTATAGGATATCAATATGAAAAGTCTTATTTATATACTGGAGCCGTGCAAGCTGTTTTTCAAACGAATGTATCTTTGACCGGATTGGATCAGCAGTTGGCAATCCCTGCTCTTTCTTTACTTAATGGTTTCAGAGGTGTGAAGTATGGTTTTGAAATAGGATTTGGTCCAATATTTAGGCTGAAACAAGTCCAGAAAGGATATATGGATGAGTCAAACCATTGGATAATTGAAGGGGAGAATTCTGATTATGAAGGTGTTTTATCAAATCGATTGGATAGTAGAGGTGATTATAAATTCCAGCCGGGCTGGGTTTGGGCAATTGGTAAAAGTTTTAAAGCTGGAAATATGACAATACCTGTTAACCTATACGCAATACCTGACAACGATGGCTGGCTATATGGATTCTCTTTTGGATATGCTTTGCATAAGTAAAATAAAAAAGGCCGGTTTATTCGGCCTTTTTTATTTTAAGGAATGAATTAATTCAACATATTCCTCCATGGCCTCTTCCTGGCTTTTTCCTTTAAGTTGTTCCCACGCATTGTATTTCGCAAGGTTTACAAAGTCGAATCCGATTGGTTTTTCGCCTGATACATCACCCTTTGTTGCCTGTTTATAAAGGCTGTATAGTTTAAGTAGGATGTCGTTTGAAGGCTTCTCGGGAAGATTTTTAGATTCATTTACAGCTTTTTGAAATTGTTCATTTAGAGTCATAGGCTTAAAGTTTATTTTGGTTCATTAATTCTTCGATTTCCTCTGTTTCAATTGGTATCGAAGCCATAAGGTCAACGGGTCCATTTTCCGTTACAAGTATATCGTTTTCAATTCTTATTCCAATTCCTTCTTCTGGGATATATATTCCAGGCTCGCATGTGAAAACCATTCCTGATTTAAAAGAAGAAAATCTATTACCAACATCGTGAACGTCCATTCCTAAAAAATGAGCTGTGCCGTGAGGAAAGTATTTTTTGTAGAGTGGACTTTTTGAAGATTGTTTCTTTACTTCTTCTTTTTTCAAGAGTCCTAATCCGATTAGTTCGGCTTCCATAAGCTTCCCAACCTCTTTGTTAAATTCCTCCAAAGTATTACCGGGTACAAACATTTCAGTTGCAGTAATCATTACTTTTCTAACAGTATTGTAAATTTGTCGCTGACGTTTTGTAAATTGACCATTAACGGGAATGGTTCGAGTTAAATCGGAAGCGTAGTTGGCATATTCTGCACCAAAATCCATTAAAATTAAATCTCCTGATTTACATTGTTGATTGTTGTGTGTGTAGTGAAGAATACAGGCGTTGGAACCTGAGGCAAATATAGGTGTGTAAGCATGACCATTTGCCTTATTTATAATGAATTCATGAGTAGCCTCAGCTTCGAGTTCATATTCCCAAACCCCTGGTTTTGTTCTGTTTAAAACTCTTCGAAATCCTTTTTCGGTAATGCTGCAAGCTCTTTTTATGAGATCAATTTCTAAATCAGCCTTCACTTCTCTTAACTTTGTTACTAAGGGAGTTGCTCTTTCAAAATTGTGTGCAGGTAATTGATTTTTTATTCTGCGCGTAAACCTTAAATTTCTTGAATCCACTTGTGAGTTGGCTCTGTCGTGTTCATTTTGATTTACATATATGTTTGTAGCCCAGTTGGTCAGCCTGTTAAAAGTAGCATCGAAGTCTTCCAACCACAGCACCGTTTTTATGCCAGAAACTCTTACAGCTTCTTCTTTACTGTATTTGGGACCTTCCCATATTTGGGTCTGTTTACACGTCTCTCTTATAAATAGCACCTCCCGATAAGATGGGTTTGGGCATTCAGGAAACAAGAGTAATATTGATTTTTCCTGGTCAATTCCACTCAAATAGAAGAAATCAGAGTTTTGGCGAAATGGGAAAAAGCAATCACCGTTTCTCGGCATTTCATCATTTGAGTGAAATATAGCTAAGCTGTTGTTTTTTAAGGATTTACTAAATCTGTTTCTGTTGTCAATAAACAGTTTGGAATCAATAATGTCGTATCTTACGTTCATATCTTACTAGTTTAGAAAGAATCTAAATAAAAACCTGTAATCTTTTAGAGATTCAAGGTTGAAAACCCTTTTAAATATAAGTATTAATAGGGGTTTGGAAGGTTTTTCAACATGTTTTAATAACTTCTATCTATGAATACCCTTTGTACTGTAAAGTACCATTCAAGGTTATAAACGATTTGTGTTGTAAATTTGTAACATGAATTAAATTTAATTCGAGAACAAAAAATTAGATTTTATGAGTAATTCAGGAATAGGGAAAACATCTATAGGTAGGAAAGTAGTTATGGCGCTTTCGGGTTTGTTTTTATTGGTTTTCCTCTTGCAACATCTAATCATTAACTTTTTATCCGTTATTAATCCGGATGCTTTTAATGCGGCTTCTCAGTTTATGGGAACAAATCCATTTGTTCAATTTCTTGCACAACCTATTTTAATTGCAGGGGTTTTAGTGCATTTTGCAATGGGTGTCATTTTAACAATCAAAAACAAAAAAGCGAGGCCTGTTGCTTATGTAGTAGATAATCAGGCGGCCAACTCTTCTTGGGTGTCCAGAAATATGATCATTACAGGGATAATGATCTTTCTTTTTTTGGTAATTCATATGGGTCAGTTTTGGATTCATGAAATTAGTTTGAAATTTTTTGGAGAGCAAAGTTGGGATAAGGTTGGTTTTGTCAAAGGAACAGAGGATTTTCGATATTGGGCAGAGCTTCACAAAACTATGGGAGACCCCATAAATGCAAGTTTGTATACTTTGGCTTTTATATTTCTTGGGCTTCATTTGGCCCATGGGTTTGCGTCCACTTTTCAATCCGTAGGGTTTAGGGACAAAAAATATACTCCTGGATTAGAAAAATTTGGAAAAGCATATTCGGTATTGGTGCCGTTATTATTTATTGTTATTGCATGGTTTCACGTAATAACGGAATAAACAAAATTTTGATATGTCAGTATTAAATTCAAATATACCTGAAGGTCCAATAAAAGATAAATGGACCAATCATAAAAACAATATTAACGTTGTAAATCCAGCCAATAAAAGGTTGATTGATGTAATTGTTGTAGGTACAGGATTAGCAGGAGGATCCGCAGCAGCTTCCCTTGCTGAGATGGGTTATAATGTTAAAGCATTTTGTTATCAAGACTCTCCCAGACGTGCACACTCAATAGCGGCTCAAGGGGGAATCAATGCTGCTAAAAATTATCAAAATGATGGTGACTCTGTTTACCGGTTGTTTTACGACACAGTAAAAGGGGGTGATTATCGTGCACGAGAAGCAAATGTATATCGATTGGCTGAGGTTTCGGCCAACATTATTGATCAATGTGTTGCTCAAGGAGTTCCGTTTGCAAGAGATTACGGAGGTTTGTTAGATAACCGTTCATTTGGTGGAGTTTTGGTATCTCGTACGTTTTATGCAAAGGGTCAAACAGGTCAACAGTTATTATTGGGTGCTTATTCTGCAATGAATCGGCAAATCAATAAAGGAAAAATTAAGATGTACAACCGTCATGAAATGATGGATTTGGTAAAGGTGAATGGTGAGGCTCGTGGAATCATCGCTCGAAATTTAGTAACCGGTGAAATAGAAAGACATTCTGCTCATGCTGTTGTTTTGTGTACAGGGGGGTATGGAAATGTTTTTTTCCTGTCTACCAATGCTATGGGGTCTAATGTATCGGCTGCATGGAAAGCACATAAAAGAGGTGCTTTTTTTGCCAATCCTTGTTACACACAAATTCATCCTACATGTATTCCTCGTTCGGGAGAAGATCAGGCTAAATTAACTCTGATGTCAGAATCCTTGAGGAACGATGGTAGAATTTGGGTGCCTGGAAAATTAGAGGATGCTCAAGCCATTAGAGAAGGAAAACTAAAGCCTACTCAAATTAAGGAAGAAGACAGAGATTACTACCTGGAGAGAAGATATCCCGCTTTTGGAAATTTAGTGCCTAGGGATGTAGCCTCAAGAGCAGCAAAAGAGCGATGCGATGCTGGTTTCGGAGTTAATCAAACAGGTGAAGCTGTATATTTGGATTTTGCATCAGCCATTGAGCGTTATGGTAAAACAGAGGCGAATATTAAAGGGCTTGACGCAAACGATTCAAAATTAGTAAACGAACTTGGAACTAAGGTTGTGGAAGCCAAGTATGGGAATTTATTTCAAATGTATGAGAAGATTGCCGATGAAAATCCTTACAAAACACCAATGAAAATTTATCCTGCTGTTCATTATACTATGGGTGGTATTTGGGTAGATTATAATTTAATGACAACCGTACCGGGATGTTATGCTGCAGGTGAAGCGAATTTTTCAGAGCATGGAGCAAACAGGCTTGGAGCTTCTGCGTTAATGCAAGGTTTAGCGGATGGATATTTCGTTTTGCCTTATACTATTGGTAATTTCTTGGCTAAGGACATTCGAACAGGAGAAATTCCAACAGACACGGAAGAGTTTGATCAAGCAGAAAAAGAAGTGAAAGAACGGTTGGATTTCTTCATAAATAATAAAGGTTCTAAATCTGTTGATCATTTCCACAAGCGTTTAGGTAAGGTAATGTGGAATAAGGTTGGAATGTCACGAAATGAGCAAGGTTTGAAAGAGGCCGTTGATGAAATAAAACAAATTAGAGAAGAATTTTGGAAAGATGTAAAAGTTCCAGGTGTTTCACACGGGTTAAATCCTGAATTGGAAAAAGCTGGACGAGTAGCTGATTTCTTAGAGCTTGGAGAGTTGTTTGCAAAAGATGCTCTTCACAGAAATGAATCTTGTGGAGGTCATTTTCGTGAAGAATCTGTTGAGGTTGGAGGTGAACAAGACGGAGAAGCATTAAGAGATGACGTCAATTTTAGATATGTCGCTGCCTGGGAGTATAAAGGTGAACCAAGTGACGCAGTTTTGCATAAAGAGCAATTGGAGTTTAACGACATCGAATTGAAACAAAGATCTTACAAGTAATAGTTAACAGCCACCCTTTTTGGTTGGCATAAAAACTTAAAGACATGAATTTAACTTTAAAAGTTTGGCGTCAATTAAACGCCAAAGAAGCAGGAAAAGTTGAAACGTACAACGTAAAAGATATAAGCCCTGATTCTTCATTCTTGGAGATGTTGGACATTTTAAATGAGCAATTAATCAACAGTGATATTGAGCCAGTTGCGTTTGATCATGATTGTAGAGAAGGTATTTGCGGGATGTGCTCATTGTATATTAATGGGGAGGCACATGGACCAGACAGAAAAGTGACTACTTGCCAGTTACACATGAGAATGTTTAAGGACGGTGATACGATAACTATTGAGCCCTTTCGGTCTGCAGGTTTTCCTGTTGTAAAAGATTTGGTAGTAGATAGAAGTGCTTTTGATAGAATACAACAGGCGGGAGGATACGTATCGGTTAACACGTCAGGGAACACTCAGGATGCAAATGCTATTCCTATTCCCAAAGCAGATGCCGACAAGGCTTTTGATGCTGCGACCTGTATTGGTTGTGGTGCTTGTGTTGCAACCTGTAAGAATGGTTCGGCCATGTTATTTGTTTCTGCTAAGGTATCTCAATTTTCATTGCTGCCACAGGGTCAGGTAGAAAAAGACCGAAGAGTATTGAATATGGTGGATCAAATGGATTCAGAAGGATTTGGTAACTGTACTAATACGGGTGCTTGTGAAGTAGAATGTCCAAAAGGAATCTCCTTGGACAATATTGCCCGAATGAATAGAGACTTCTTGAGCGCGTCCATATTATCAAAGGATAAATAGACGTAACATCATTTTGGAGATTTAACCCGGGGAATTTTTATAGAGTGTTCTTTTCTTGAAATAAAAAAAGGACGTAGACCAACAGGTGGAATAACTATTGGGATTCTCATAAAAATCAATAAAAAAATTATTTAATCTTTCTAAATAAGTAATCAAATCCTTTATGTATTCATAAAGATCTGGTTTTTATTGGGGTGTATATCAAAGGATTGTAGGCTTTATAGTTGAGGATTGTAAAAAACATTACGGAACGATAATTAAGATCAAAGGCGTATAATTTAATATATTTGCTAAATTATGAAGGGCTTTCTCAATAATATTTTTCTTTTAGTTGTATTCTTGCCTGCTTTATTAATGGGTCAAAATGAGGTTTCGATTATTTCTATATACCCTGATTCTTGTTTGGATAGTGAATGCGTCTGGCCAGGGGATGCAAATTTTGATGGTGCTGTAAATAGTAAAGATATCATTCAAATAGGGAGTCTTTTTTCACAAACATCCGATAATAAGCGAACAATGGCGACGACGAACTGGGTAGAGCAAGCTTGTTCCGATTGGGAGGTTTCCAAGTTTAATGTAAATGCGAAGCATGCAGATTCAGATGGAAATGGAATTATTGATTTTTTGGATACAGAGGTTGTTGAAAAAAATTATTTATCTGTTTCATTAAAAACAGATGAAACAATTCCCTCAGATTCTTTAGGCCCTCCTATTTATATTTTGTCAAATTATGATACGGTCAATCAGTCGGATTCAATTATCTACTCGATTTATTTAGGAAGTGATGAAACTCCTGCAGAAAATGTTTATGGAGTAAGTATGAAATGGCAACATGAAACACCAGAAGTTTTTGGAAGCGATAACTCAGCAGATTTTAATGGAAGTTGGTTGGGGACCAAAAATGTTGATATGATTGCTAATGGTTTTCCTCTAGAAGATGGAATAGATATTGGAATGTCTAGAACTGATCAGCAAAACCGAACAGGAAAAGGACGTATATCAACAGTAAGAATTATTGTTCCAGATAACTTAGGAGAAATTCAGAAAGATATTAACCTGGTACTAACCGATTTATTAATAATTAGTTTTGAGGGAGATACTATTCATCCGAATATTATCCTTCAGGATCCTGTTGTAATTCTTCGAAACAGAATAAAAGATTTGAATATTCTTGAAAAAAACGTGTTGGTTTATCCCAATCCAAATTCGGGGATATTAAATCTAGAATCTAGGTTACAGTTGGATAAAATCAGAATAGTTGATTTATCAGGAAGGTCATTATATGTACAAATTAATCCTTCTCTTCACGAAGTATTCGATCTTTCAGGTTTTGGGAGAGGTTTGTATGTTATAGAATTCCAGTCAGGAGGTGTAACGGCTTACGAAAGAGTTTTTGTTGAATAAATATTCATTAACAACACGAAAAGGTAAAAGATTTTCAGTTAATTTTTTATAAAATCATGAGTAAAACGCTTCAGCAGATATATTTTCTTATTCTGTTTTCACCTGTTTTGTTAACAGGGCAGAATTTGAACTTTAGGAATTTGAATACTTTTACAGTTGATTTTCCACATGGGATAGTGAGTCCTCAACCTCTGGGAGACTTAAATAATGATGGGGTTCCTGAGCTTATTACTTCATATATGGGTTCGGACAGTTTATATTTGATTTATCTGGATGAAAATTTAGAAATGTCACAGATGAAACCCATCGATTTGAACACTATCTATACAAATGATACTTCGTCAAATTGGAAAAATAATTTTAGGATTCTGGGAGATTTAGATAATGATGGGATCTCTGAAGTTGTAGTTTCCAACCCCCAAATAAATAGTGGAGAAGTTTGCATTTTATTTCTAAATCACAATGGAGAGGTAAAAGATTATAATATTATTGACCCATATGCAGGTGATATGCCTTTTTATTCAGAGTTAAGTTCTGCTGATTATTTTGGACAGGGAATTTTTCCAATTGGAGATATTGATAACGATAATGTTCCCGATATTATAATTGTTGGTTGGTCAGAAATGACTTGTGACAGCATGTCGTACAATCATCAAATAACTTATGATGAATTTTCTGATACGATTTATAAAGTAAGTGAAAATTGTATTTTGAAGAACGATTCAGCGTTGCCCGTTCTTTTTATTGTTAAATTAAATTCAGACGGATCAGTAAAATCGTATCATTCATTGATTGAAAACGTTGCTTCTTATTGGGTTGATGTTTTTGGAAACGTTACTATGTATGAAGAATATCCTTTGTCTCCTGGTTCAATTCACAACATCGGGGATGTTGACGGAAATGGAGCAATTGACTTATTTATTATTGAGGAAAAAAATGAATTTGATTATTACGATGAGGGTTGGCATGTTTTGTTTTTTAATGAAGACTATACCGTTAAATCAAAAGTCTATCAGGCATCAAAGCCGTTTGGGATGTGGCTAAGACCCCGTGAGTACTATGAAAATTTCACCGTTATTCCTGATCTTAATATGGATGGGGTTCGGGAGGTTTTGCTAAGTGATCCAGTGGGGCAAATTGGTAATTCTATCGATTATGAAGCAAAACTTAATATAGCTTATTTCGACACTACAGGCGAACTTGATAAACTGGAAGCTCTTTTGAAAGATTCAATTGTTGATTGGGAGAATAACACGTATCAGTCTTTTCTTTTTGGACTATCCATTACTCATCTTGGTGATATAAACAGCGATGGTTTTTCAGAAGTTTTAGCTCTTTCTCGAGGCTTTACTGAACCCTTTGTTTACGATAATGTTTTATCTATTATTTCCATTTATCCTGATTCGTGTTCAGAGATTGACTGTGTTTGGCCGGGTGAAGCCAATTTAGACGGAGTAGTAAATACAAAAGATATTCTTCAGATTGGTAGTGTTTTTAACCAAACTTCTGATAAAAAGAGAGTTATGGCTACGACAGAATGGGTGGAGCAATCCTGTCAAGATTGGGAACTAAATAAATTTAATGTAAATGCAAAGCACTCCGATTCTGATGGAAATGGAGTGATTAATTTTTCGGATTCCGAGGTTATTAAAAAAAATTATTCAAAAGTTTCTTTAAAAATGGATGAAAATATATCGACAGACCCTTCTGGTCCACCTTTGTTTATTTCTTTAAAAAAAGACACTGTTTCTCAATCGGATTCAATAGTCTACGACATCTATTTTGGAGATTCAGAGATGCCCGTGGAAAATTTATTTGGAATGAGTATTAAGTTACAACATGAGATAGCAGAAGTTTTTGGGAGTGATAATTTGGCAAACTTTAACGGCAGCTGGTTGGGAGTGGAAAATGAGGATATGATAGCGGTTGAAATTCCATTAGAAGACGGAATAGATATCGGAATCTCAAGGATTGATCAAACGAATCGAAGTGGCGAAGGTTTTTTGTTCTCGGTTAAATTTTTAAGTTCGGGTAATTTAGAAGGAGTTCAAACAGACTTTAATCTACGAATTACGGATTTACTTATTATTAGTTTTGAGGGAGATACGATAATACCTAATATTGTTTATACTGACCCTGTTATTGTTTTTAATAAAAAAGAACCAGATCTTAATACACTTGAAAAAAACCTTATAATTTATCCTAACCCAAGTTCAGGGGTTTTAAATATAGAGTCCAGGTTACAATTGGATGAAATCAGAATAGTTGATTTATCAGGAAGATCAATATATGAAAAGAAAAATCCTTCCAGGTATGAGGTGATGAATATTTCTGATTTTCAAAAAGGGTTGTATGTTCTGGAATTTCAGTCGGGTGATTTAGTTGCTCATAAGCAGGTTTTTATGAATTGATATTGTTGATAGTTACTGTTTTAGCATTGACGTTCAATTTTGTATATTGAACTAACCTAAAAACGTATGAAAAAACGTAACTTTTAATCAGCCTTTTCCAATTAACTCATCAGAAAATATATTTTTGTTAAATGAAATTGCCTTATTCAATACAGGATATTCTTAGTTTAACTGAAGGAAGATTACTTCAAGAAGGAAAGGAACTTTTCGATGTAAAAACACTTCTGATTGACAGTCGACGAATATCCAATGCTTCCGAATCAATATTCATTGCGGTAAAGGGAGAGCGTCATAATGGGCATGATTTCATTTCAGAAGCAAATCAAAAAGGGGTTTCTGCTTTTATAGTTGATGAAGAGATTAATTTGACACTGGTTAAGGGGGCTTGGGTTATTAAAGTCCCAAATACTTTAATTAGCCTTCAGTTAATTGCGCATAGGCATTTGAGTAGGTTTAATTTCCCTGTAATTGGAATTACTGGAAGTAATGGAAAAACCATAGTAAAGGAATGGCTTTATCAATTGTTAAAAGACGAGTTTCATATCGTTAAAAGCCCTAAAAGTTATAATTCTCAGGTAGGTGTTCCTTTAAGTGTTTGGCAATGCAATTCTGAACACAACTTTGGTATTTTTGAAGCTGGAGTTTCCAAGCCAGGAGAAATGGGAGCCCTTGAATATATGATTCAACCGACCATTGGTGTTTTTACCAATTTAGGAGGAGCACATGACGAAAACTTTAAAAATTGGGATGAAAAAGCGAAGGAAAAGTTAAGGCTTTTTGAAAAATCAAAAGTTTTAATTTATTGTCGAGACTATTTACCCGTTCATAATTTAATTACAAAAAAATCACACTTTAAAGAATTAAAAACATTTACATGGAGTAAAAAACTCCCTGCTGATTTAATGGTTGGTAAGATTGATAAAACGGACCTTGAGTCTTCAATACAAGCAGTGTATCAAAATCAGTTTGTTAAGATAAAAGTTCCTTTTAACGATGATGCTAGTATTGAAAATTGCATAAATTGTTGGGCCACTTTACTCTTTTTAGGATATGATTCGGAATGGGTAAATAAACGAATTAAGTCTCTAGCTCCAGTTGCAATGCGACTGGAATTAAAAGAAGGGTTGAACAATTGTTCAGTAATTAATGATTTTTATAATTCGGACTTTAGTAGTTTGGGTATATCGATTGATTTCATGATTCAACAAAAGCAACAATCGAACAAAACAATAATTTTATCGGACATATTGCAATCGGGTAAAAAAGATGAAGAGCTTTATCGGTCGGTTTCAGATCTTTTATCTTCTAAAGGAATTAATAAAATTATTGGAATAGGTAAAAATATATCTGGACAAAAAGAGCTTTTTCCTTCAGGATCTAATTTTTATACGACAACTAATGATTTCATACAAAGTATTGATTTGTCATTATTTAAAAACGAAACTATTCTTTTAAAAGGGGCTCGTCCGTTTGGTTTTGAAAGAATAAGTACATTGTTTCAAAAGCGTGTTCATGAAACAGAATTGGAAATCAACCTAAATTCAATCGTTCATAATTTAAATTATTTTAAATCAATAGTACTACCCAAAACAAAAATAATGGCAATGGTAAAAGCTTTTTCATATGGAAGTGGTTCGTATGAGATTGCTAATCTTTTTCAGTTCAATCTTGTCGATTACCTTGCCGTTGCTTACGCGGATGAGGGTGTCGAATTGAGAAGGGCTGGAATTACTTTACCCATAATGGTTATGAATCCAGAACAACAATCCTATGATTTAATGATTCAAAATCGACTTGAGCCTGAAATCTATTCATTTAAAGTATTCAACTTATTTACAAAGGCACTTAAACGAAGCGGAGTTAAAAATTCAAGCGGATATCCCGTTCATATTAAGATTGATACAGGGATGCATCGTTTGGGTTTTGAAGAAGAGGATTTACATAAACTTATCATAAAAATAAAAAACGACAAACGGATAAAGGTTAAAAGTATTTTTAGTCACCTGTCTACGGCAGATGAGCCGATTCATAAACTTTTTACAAAAGACCAAATTGAATTGTTTGATCGCTTAAGCCGCTTGATGTGTGACAGTTTAGGCGGTGAAATAATTCGTCATATTGTTAATTCAGCGGGAACATTGGCGTTTCCTGAAGCACATTTCGATATGGTCCGCTTAGGCATTGGTTTGTATGGAGTTAGCTCGTTTCCAGAGCATCAAGAAAAGTTGGAATCGGTGTCTCAATTAAAAACAACAATTTCCCAAATAAAGAAAGTTCCTGCACACGACTCTATTGGCTACTCAAGAATGGAAATGCCTACCAGAGAAATGACCATAGCAACTGTTCCAATTGGATATGCTGATGGTTTAAGAAGAAGTTTAGGAAGAAGAAAAGGGTATATGTTGATTAATGGAAAAAAAGCTCCCATAGTTGGTAACGTCTGTATGGATATGTGTATGTTGGACATTACCAATATTGATGCAGAAGAGGGCGACGAGGTTCTTGTTTTTGGTAAGGGATATCCTATTCAGGATTTTGCTAAACTAATGGATACGATCCCTTATGAAGCTTTAACAGGGATTTCATCAAGAGTTAAACGCTCGTATTATCAAGAGTAATTAATTTAGCACTATGTTAATTGATACACACGCCCATTTTTATTTAAAGGAGTTTAAGAACGATTTAAACGATTGTGTTCAACGTTGTAAGGAAAATGGAATCCAACAAGTTTTAATGCCTAATGTTGATGTTGAATCCATTGAGTGTATGCATTTATTGGAGTACGGAAATTCTAAATTTTTTAAAAGTATGATGGGAATTCATCCCTGTTATGTCAAAAAGGATTTTCAGCAAGAATTGGATGTCTGTAAATCATGGTTTGATAAACGAGAGTATTGCGCTGTTGGGGAGATTGGAATCGATTTGTATTGGGATAAATCCACTCTCGCCATTCAACAAGATGCTTTTCGACAGCAAATACAATGGGCTAAAGAATTGGGCAAGCCAATTGTAATTCACGCGCGTGAGAGCTTTCAAGAAATTTTTCAAATTATTGACGAGGAAAATGATGATTCTTTAACCGGTGTTTTTCACTGCTTTACTGGCGGCATCGATGAAGCCCATAAGATAATGAGCTATGGAGGTTTTAAAATGGGTGTAGGAGGTGTTTTAACCTATAAAAAATCAGGTCTTGATAAAACTATTATTCAGGTTCCTTTGTCTGAACTGGTTCTGGAAACAGACTCTCCATATCTTTCGCCTACTCCAAAAAGAGGGAAAAGAAATGAGCCATCTTATCTTCGGTATATTGCCGAAAAACTAGCTGAGGTAAAAGGAGAAACATTTAAAACAGTGGCTGAAGCAACAACTGAAAATTCAGTCCAATTATTCAATATTTGACCAGCTTTATCGAAGAGTTAAAACTATCTTTTAACAATTTTATTGTTAGGCTATTTCAGCTCTTTTAAGTTCTTTCCTTTAAATCATCGGAACTTGTTCCTCTTTCTCTCTGTTTTTTCAATCTTTTGTTACCGAAGTTATATGCAGCAGACACTCTGAAAATTTGCTTCTCAGGTACGAAGTAATTGATTGAAGTAACAGCACCCTGGTCAAATCCTCCCTGGTGTTCTCTTAATCCGAATATATCTGTACCCGTTATATTAAATTTCCAATCGTTGTACTTCTTAGAAAGTGAGCAATCAAACTGAACAAAACCATCCTGATACCATACATTCCAATAATGATTATGCTTATAAAAACCAATAAACTCAGCTTTCCAATTGCCCCATAAAGTGAATTGATTTTGTACTCGGAAATGGAATGTATTAAACCCAAAGTTAAACCCAGGTGAATTAACCAATTGGCTACGATAAGCTGTAAGATTCCAAAGAATCAACCAATGCTTTAATGGTTTTACAGGCCCATTTAATGTGAAACTCAAATTATGTTCTTCTCCTAAGTTTTTAAACTGAAATCTTTGAATGAGTTCTCCTTTGGTTGAATTAGCAGTTAAAAATAAACTCTTTGTCGTTAAACCATAAATCATATTGAAGTTAAAATGTTCAAAAATTGAAAGTCCATAGTTAAACTGATTTAATATCTGTGGCAGTAAGTTTGGATTTCCATGACTAATCAAAAATGGATTCAATCTTTGCTCAAAAGGAGTTAACTCCCAATACTCAGGTCTTTTAATTCTTCTTGTCAAACTCAAAGAGTGATTCCAATTTTTGTTTGGATTGTACCTAATAGATGCATTGGGGAACAAATTTGAAAATTCTGAGTCGAAAGAAATTGAATCAATTCCTGTTTCACCGCTTAATTCTGAATATTCATATCGAACTCCAACGTCTCCGCCTACTTTATCTCCCCACTTTTTAGAAAGAGATGCATATGCAGCGTAAATCTTTTCATTGTATTTAAAATCAAGTTCAGTTGACCAGCTTGTAGTATAGCCCTCAAAGCTTGAAGCTGTATTGTTCACTTGCGTCAAATCTGAAAATTTGATGCCTGTTTCAAAATCCAATAATTTCTTCAGCGATTTTTGAAAATCAAATTTTCCAGTGATTGCATCCAAATCTACTATTATGTTTGTACTATAAATTTCCTCCTGTACAAAAGCATCACTCAACAGGTAAGTATTATTAATAACTTGCTTACTTTCTGAGTAATTAGTTATGTAATCAACATCGAAATTCCAACTCCCCTTTTTTATTTTTCTTTCAAGGTTTACATTATAAACATTTCCTTCCCAAACATCATTGATATCATTCTTACCTAGCGTTTTGTCGTAATCATAATGACCCGCAGCAATGTTGGAATTCACTGTTTCACCATCAAGCATTCCTCCCATATACGGTGAAACCATTAATCCAAAAGTAGTATTGGTGTCTATCGAATAATCAAGACCTAATCTTCCTGAAAAATTTGCCCATTGCCAAACAGGAATTTTAACATTGTGAATTTCGTTGTGCTCCCCTTCTAAAGTGGTGTTCAATTCAAATCGTTGATTAAAAAATCCTTTCTCATAAACACCATTTAAATTACCAAACAAGTTGATATTTCCTTTGCGATAGTTGAAATTGAACCACCCGTTAGCTTTTTCGTACTTTCCTGCCCCTGTATTTAAACCTGTATTTCCGTTTAAACCTTTGGAAGCACTTTTCTTTTTGATAATATTAATAATTCCACCATTCCCTTCTGCATCAAATCTTGCAGGAGGGGTGTTAAAAATCTCAATTTTTTCAATTTCATTTCCAGGTGTAGCTTCCAATTGCTGTATAAGTTGCTCTAGGTTTAATAAAGACGGTTTCCCATCTATGAAAACTTGAATATTTCGTTGACCATTAAGCGTAAAGTTTCCATCCTGATCAACTGTAACACCAGGGATTCTTGATAAGATTTCTTTAGCGTTACTGCTTTCGAGTAATGGAGAGGAAGAAACATTTACATTTAACCCTCTTCCCGTCTTTTGAATAACCCTTTTTTCAACATTAATAACAGTAACATCAATCAAATTATCATCTTTTTTTAGTTGGACGGTATTAAATTGTTTCGTTCCGAGAAACGAATCGGTTTCCAATGTTTGATAACCAAAACTTGTAATTCTAAGTCGATGGTAGTCCTTGTTGTTTTGCATTGGAATTTCAAAATATCCCTTTTGATCAGAATAAACTATATTTTTGGTTTCACCATTAGGCATCCTCAGTAATTCAATTTGAGCAAATGAAATACTGTCGTTGTTCTCTGAAGTTAATGTTCCATTTATAATTTGACCATTTGATAATGTGCACCAAAAAACAAGCAATAAAAATGGTTCTAGTTTCATTTTAAATTGATTAAAAGGTGTTCATTCTCAGTGAAATCAGCGCGTTTATTCTCGCTAAATTTTGTTTTATCGAGAAACGTGTCTGTTTTTTGTATCTCAAAACGAATGTTCGCAAAAATCAAAAAGCCCAATAAAAGAACTCCAAGTACAAGTAAAATTGTTTTCATGATTCAAAGTTTATTCGTCAAAGCAATCCAAAAAAAAATGCAGTAAAGAACATTCTCTTTATAAATAAGGTGTTTGCCGTTGTAAATATTGAATTTGGCTACGAGTGTGTTTGTCGGTAAAATCTATGTATTCATAGGTAGACCTTTTGTTTGGGAACTAAAATGTTGTACCCAAATGATGGAATATTGTATTTTCGCTGCATATGTGGTTTAACCAGCTAATCATAGTACACATAATTATCTGGGCCTTCTATTTTGGAGGAATTGGCTACTATATTGATACCTATTGGTATGGTTTGGCGGAAGATAAGCAAATGTATTTCATACATTGGTCAGCCAGTAGGTTTTTTGATGTTTGTTTTGCTTATGTAGTCTCTGAATTAATTCTTCAAAAATTCTTATCAAAGGGGAAGTATTTTATGTTCGCAAT
>TARA_B100000674_G_scaffold283045_1_pt1 | contig 61872 bp, 49 predicted proteins | sample TARA_B100000674 | Tara Oceans TARA_B100000674 (sample SAMEA2622759) | marine metagenome | biome: marine biome (ENVO:00000447); feature: surface water layer (ENVO:00002042); material: "saline water (ENVO:00002010), including plankton (ENVO:xxxxxxxx)" | depth 5 m | reverse complement strand
CTAGTATTTCGAATTTTTCTAAGTTTCTTTGAGTAAGTGCAGCCTCAGGCAGTTGATTGCCTGCTTGGCTGCTTTAGGTACACGGATGTCCGAGTGCCCAGTAAAACGGAATGAGTGTTGTTCTGTTCCTTGGTTGGTTGCAATGACCACTTCAAGAGAATCCACTTCGTTTGGACCGCCCGTTAGAATGTCGCCGACGACAATGCTGTAGTCAGAGTTGTGGCTGGCATGGAATTCAGCCGCGGCAGTCGTTAAATCATGCTGTTCGGCATCGCCGAGTGATACTAAGTTCGTTTCCAGGCGGCACGGGCCAACAACCGTACCAGCGTTTCCGGTGTTATGGAAGTGATGTGAGACTAATCCTTGGGTTCCGGACTCTAACACTGCGACCGACTCCCCACGTGTCTCGAGCATAGACGAAACGACATCCTGAATTTCACATTCGTGATAGGCATAGATTAGGTCTCCTAGACAAGACTTAATCGTGTTAATTGTTTCTGTTGCTTGTTGCTCACATTCTTCTGGAGAATCTCCCTCAGTGGTTATTCGTAGTGTGATCGTAGCATAACTGGCGGTGATTCCGACGGTCGGCTTCCGTCCCCGGCGAATTAAATCAGGTAGCGTGCGTTCCATGTCGCTTTCGCCCATGCCGAAGGTTTTGATAACAAAATGTTGGATGAGGCTTTTGGTGTCAGGATTCATCGAGACGATTGCCGGTTCGACAGTTCCATCCCACATCTGTTTCATTTCCGCGGGTACGCCAGGGAGGCAGAATACACGACATTCGTGTTCGTGAAGCTTGACCGCCAAATCGATTCCCGGGGCTGTGCCTTCAGGATTGTGTACGACCTGACTGCCGACAGGAAACTGTGCCTGCACCACGTTTTTGGGCGGCATTTCACGGCCTCGTGAAGAAAATAACTGTTGGATGTACGCCAGTGCGTCCGCATCTTCATATAATTCCACGCCGATTGCAGAAGCAAGCGACTGTCTTGTTAGGTCGTCTGCTGTTGGGCCTAAGCCACCGGTTGAGACGACCAGATCGGCTCTGTCGATGGCCTGGCGAAAAACGTCAATGTTGGCTTCTAAGTCGTCTGCAACGGTTGAGTGATACATCACCCGCACACCGATTGCACCAAGTTGCTGACTAATCCATTGGCTGTTGGTGTCCAGACGTTGGCCGCTTGTTAATTCGTCGCCAATTGATATGATTTCGGCCTGGAGTTGTGGCATGGGGTAATACTCGTAATTGGTTTTTGCGGGTAGGGACATTGTTAACAGCAAGTATAATCGAATTCATGAAGATCATTGAGGTACCTATCGAGAGTCTTGGAGATCAATCGCTTGAAGCGATTGCGTCGAGAATGCGAGTGGTCAAGGGTGTATCTAATGTGGCCATCATGGAAATCACAGGACAGATTCTGGTTTACTGTGATCGCGAGTCCATAACCTTGGCGGAGTTAGTTGGTGAGACCATTGAATCATCAGAGAATTCAGAAGCCAATCCGAAGTCGAGTGACGAAAGTGGCCGAAACGGTTCTGCATCTCCATCGATGGTTCGTTTACGGATTCAGGGAATGCATTGCGCGGGTTGTGAAAATGCACTCGAGAACGTGCTAGGGAAAATTGCTGGAGTTGAATCCGTTAAAGCAGAGTTGGTCACAGGCCGAGCGACCATTTTTGGAAGTCACTTGGATCCTCAATCCCTTTGCCAGACGGTGCAGCAGGCCGGATATCAGGCGGAAATGGTCAAAGCTCGGTCGACGCTGTTTCAGTCGATTTGTGACACGCATCGTCGAAATGAGAAGACGCTGTTTAAACGGTGGGTGCTTGCTTTTGCTTGTGTAATGCTGCTAGTGTTTTCCTTGCTGATTCAGCCAGAGTATTCGATATGGTGGGTGATTGCTCTCACGCTCGCCACGGCAGTCCAGGTCGTATGCGGCTTGCCCTATGTGGTTAGTGCGTTCCGGTTATTGCGGCATGGTCAAACTAATATGGATACGCTAGTCGCCTTGGGGACGACAGCGGCCTATGTCGGAGCCGTGACCTTTGGTGATCATAATGATTACCACAAGCTAATGGAGAGCCCGATGATTTTGGGAGTTGTCGGATTTGGAAAGTGGCTCGAAAGCCTGGCAATTAATCGTGCCGTGGCTCAATTGGCAAACGCCGAACAGCGTGACGACCGGGTGCTAATAGAGGATGCAAACGGTGGGGTATCCGAAGTTCCAGTTGAGATGGTGGTGGTTGGCCAGGTAATGGTCGTGCGGACAGGGGAGAAGGTGCATTTGGATGGTAAGGCACTTGAACCTGCTTTAGTCAGTCGCGCCTGGTTGACCGGAGAGGTTGAGCCTCAGGATGTGGCGGGCGGCGATATGGTCTATGCAGGCAGTGTAAACGAAGGGGGAAGGTTCTCATTGCAAGTGTCCGCAGAGTCGGGCGAAACCAGATTCGATCAGATCATGGACCGACTCGAGCAGAGTCTGGGGCAACGTCCTGCAGTCCAACAAATGGCAGACCGAGTGGTGTCGGTGTTCGTCCCGATACTCGTCGCGATCGCCGCGCTGACCTTTACATTTTGGGCCGTCGTTTTTCAGAGTGAAGTAGAGCTGGCTTGGAAGTATACGGTCTCGGTCTTAGTGATTGCCTGCCCTTGTGCATTGGGCTTGGCAACGCCTGTCGCCACATTGATTAGCGGCACACGGGCACTTTCGTTGGGAGCTTTGGTTGTCAAACCGACTGCGATGGAAGTTCTGAGTCAAGTGAATCAATTTGTGTTAGACAAAACAGGGACATTGACGTCAGCCCGTTTACACGTGGATAGTTACGAACATAGTTCAGACTTAGTCAGCATCGAATTGGCATTGCGTCTATTTCATGCATTGGAGCAGCATTCGACCCATCCAGTGGCACATGCTATTGTTGCCTATTGTGAAGAGGAAGAGGCTGGAGCATCAACTCCGTTAGATGTTTTAGACGTGGATACGCAGGTTGGTAGGGGAATTTCGGGTCTGGTCGATGGGTATAAAGTGTCGTTGTTAAATGACAGAGCCGCAGAGAATGATTTTGATGCAGTGGTGAATGCGGAGGAACCGGGTACACATGTATGGTGTGTTATAAATCAAAACGTGGTCGGTTGTTTTGTCTTGAATGCAGTGAGCGTGCCTGGTGCCTCGAAGGCCGTTGCTGATCTCAAGCAATGGTGTGAGGGCGAGCAAGGAGTGGTGATGGCAAGCGGTGATCGGCACGCTGCTTGTGTTGGGACTGCAGGTGAAGTTGGCATTTCAGAGGTGTTCAGCGAAATGACACCAGAGACAAAGGAAGATTTAGTAAAAACGTACCAGGCTGAGGGTAAAGTTGTAGCGTTAGTGGGCGACGGAATTAACGATGCTGTGGCCCTAGCTGGTGCAGATGTGGGTATCGCAGCCTATGGTGGGGCCGACATTGCATCACAAAGCGCGGATATTGTCCTTACGAAAATGGGGTTGAATGTGCTGGGAGACTTAATACCATTGTCACGGGCGACTAGTAAAGTGATACGCCAGAATTTGATCTGGGCATTTCTTTATAATTTGCTTGCAATTCCTATTGCAGCCGGGGCCCTGACTGGACTGGGGATTGTGATGAATCCCATTATTGCGGCAACAATTATGGCCACTTCAAGTATGCTGGTTGTCCTAAATAGTTTACGTTTGAGGCGAGTTTCGTTAGGTTAAAGCCTATGCTACTAAATGAAATGGATTTAGATAATTGAACGACAACCCTGGAAAATCTGAAGCAACAGACGAACAAGATGAAACGCGGTTTCATCAGGCTTTGACTGATGATGTGACGGCTGGAGATCCGGATGAGACGGCGATCGGTGGGGTCGCTGCAGCGGACGAACCGGAATCTGGGAAGCCAAAGTTGCCGGTTTTGGGCGACTATGTATTACTCGGTAAAATCGGTGCCGGCGGTATGGGGATGGTGTTTAAGGCGCGGCACGTACGAATGGACCGTATCGTTGCTTTGAAAGTCTTACCGCGTAATATGATGAAACACCCCGAAGCGGTTGATCGTTTTCATCAGGAGGTAAAAGCGGCTGCACAACTGTTCCATCCGAATATTGTGACTGCCTTCGATGCAGGAGAAGACTCGGGGGTTCATTTCCTAGTAATGGAATATGTTGACGGGCAGCCACTTTCCAGGCTGATTAAAGAGCATGGCCCGTTTAACGTTGAAAAAGCAGTTGACTATATTCTGCAAGCGGCTACCGGTTTGCAGTCCGCTCACGACCGCGGCATGGTTCATCGCGATATCAAACCGAGTAATCTCATGCTTGATGTCGATGGTGTAGTCAAGTTACTGGATATGGGCACAGCACGCTATGGGCAGGAGCAGGACGAGAATCTGACGAAGAGTGGTGTGATCATGGGGACGGTAAACTATATGTCCCCAGAGCAAGCGAAGGACCCGCATAGTGTCGACCATCGTAGTGATATCTATAGTCTGGGTTGTACGTTGTATTATATGCTGATTGGCAAGTCGGTTTACTCCGGCGATATGATCCAGACGTTAATGGCACATGCCAATTCAAATATCCCTTCGATGTGTGCGCAAAATGATGAGATACCAATTTGGTTGGATGATATCTTTGCGAAATTAGTCGCGAAGAAGCCGGAAGATCGTTATGACAACCTTGGAGAGTTTCGCCAGGACCTGCAGGAGGCCTTTGCTAATCGCTCTGACGATGACGAAAGTTCCAGCTTACTTACGGAATTGCGTCGTGCGCAAAATGTGCAGGGTTTTCCGATAGGCGTTGATTTTGGTAGTTCATCGAGTCGAATGGCGTGGATGAACACTCAAGGTGCGTTACAATCCATCATGGACGATGACGGTGATGCTGAAACGCCGAGTGCAGTTGTAGTTGTTGATGCCATGAATACGGCGATTGGGAAAAAGGCGATTCAAAGGTCGATTGAGAATGTCGAATCGATAGCATTAGAAAGTAAACGCTTTATCGGTAGGCCATTTTTCCCAGCAGATCTAGGGGGTGAAAAGTATCCCCCCGAAGTGCTCGGGGCATTGGTTTTAGCTAAGATGGCCGGCGATGCTCAGCGAGTGGTGGGGCAGTGCAAGGAAGTTGCGATTGCCGTTCCGGGATTCTATGGAGAAGTGCATCGAGAAACAGTTCAGCATATGGCCGAAATTGCCGGATTGGAAGTCACCGGATTAGTCGATGAATCCCTTGCAACGGCGCTGTCCTTTTATGTATCCGCAGATGCTCGTCTCAATGAGAATTCGGTCATCATCGATCTTGGTGCAGGTAAGCTCGATTTAGCCGTGGTTGAGTTCGATGAGGGAACTTTACGAGTTAAGAGCTCAGGAGGCGATGCCAGGCTCGGAGGAGCGGATTTCGATGAATTGCTGGCTGATCTGGTTAGCGATGGCTTAGTTGGTGCCTATCAGTATGACCCCCGGGAAGACATGCGTCAGGCCATGCAACTGATGAAAGGATGTCAGTGGGCCAAAGAACGATTGTCGGAAAAGGAAATAGTGGCAATCAAAGTGCAGGTGCCAGGCCAAATCACCAAAGTGTCCGTGGGCCGTAATAAGTTAGAGGAAGTCGCGGCTGGGCTTCTTAGAAAAATTAAATCGTATATTGTCGGAGTAATTGAAGAAAGCGGCATCGACGCACAGGAGATAGGGCGTGTATTGCTGGCTGGCGGTAGTTGCAAAATGCCGATGATTCAAGAGTTGGTGAAAGGGGAGTTTCCGAACGCAGAATACACCCTAATGGACCCTGGTTGCGTGGCAGAGGGAGCAGCCATTTATGCTTCTATTCGTCAGGCGACCAACAGCGGTCAAAAGCCTGCGATTAAAGTCGAAGCGGTTACAGCAAGAGGGTTGGGGATTCAGGGGACGGATATGAAATCCGGTACTAAGGTGAATTTCGTTATTGTTCCGAAGGGGACTCCACGACCGGTGCGGGCCAAGAAAGTATTTCCCACTCACGAAGAAAATCAAAAGTCATTGATTTTGCAGCTTTTAGAGGGAGAAGGCAAGGACCCGCTTGATTGTGTTGATGTCGGAGTTTGCCGAGTAGAAGGTTTGCCCGCCAACCTGCCAATCAAGACAGAGTTGACGTTGTTTTTTCGTTATGATGCGGATGGGCGACTGTCCGTATTGGCTTCGCTGCCGAACAATCAACAGCAGATTAGTGTACCGGTCATCCGTAGAGATGAAATGGAAAGCGTGGACTTGTATCGTTGGCGTGAATGGGTGGAAACCGTCATGCTTTGTAGTGGTATGTAGTGCTTCGCTTAAGTTGACACTGGGACGCGGTTTGCCTATTATCCGAGGTACAACTGAATAAATATTGGATTTTAAGTAATAGGCCATGGCAGAATTTAACGGATTAGAACATATCGTTCGCGAGCAGGAGCCTCTAGCGCAGTATGGATGGCTCTGGACTGAAGGTGTTGCCAAATATTTTGCAGAACCCACGACGCAAGATGAATTGTCGATTCTGGTTGGGCAATGTCGTGAGCAGGGCGTTGCTGTTAAATTGCTAGGAGGAGGATCCAATGTTTTGGTCGCCTCCGATGAAGTGGATGCAATGGTAATCCATCTCTCTGCGGCGGCGTTTAGCGAGATCGCGGCAGAAGGCAATCGGATTACGGCCAAGGGCGGAGCCAAGTTAGTTCAATTGCTAAGTACGGCGGCACGTGAGGGCCTAAGTGGCTTGGAATCACTGGCAGGTATTCCCGGAACAGTGGCTGGTGCGTTAAAGACAAATGCCGGCACTCATAATGATGACATCGGACAATGGACGAAATCCGTGAAAGTGCTTACGCGAGAGGGCGAAGTGGCAGTCAGGCAAGGTGATGAATTGCGGTTTGCCTATCGAGAATCGTCCTTGAATGAATTGGTGATCCTCGAAGGGACCTTTGAATTGCGGCCAATGGATGCGGTCGAGGTTACCAAACGCACGCAAACGCAGTGGATTTTGGCGAAGGGACAACAACCACGAGGAGCAGCAGGAACGATCTGCATGTTTCGGGACCATGGCGGTGTCACAGCAGAAAGTTTAATCGAGGCAGCCGGACTTAAAGGGACGGCAATGGGGTCAGCAAGCCTTAACGATAGTTGTCCGAATTTTCTGGAATTGCATCAGGGTGGATCTACCGAAAATGCGATAGCATTGTTGAATCATGTTCAGGCGGAAGTTGCGGCTCACGCCGGAATTGAGTTAATGCGTCAGGTCGAAGTCTGGTAAAAGCCAATCGCGTACGCAGGTATTTGCTGGGAGTCGGGAGGACGTTGCAGCAAGATGTTTATTTACAAACGGCACATGCAAAGCGGTAAGTCGACTATATCAGTCCTTGCTGTGATTGTTATCTTTTTCATCGCCATTGCGATCGGTTGGTATGTCTACAAAGACAACATTCTTCAGCAGCAACAGTACCAGCTTAAACCAGAAATATTAAATCTCTCTCCAGAGCAGCCTGATTGGATTAAGGGGGATGTTTTAGCAACAGTGTTTGCCGACCAGAAACTGGAAAACCACTATCTAACAGATCGGAAAATTGCCTCTCAGCTGAGAGATGCCTTTCTATTGCATCCTTGTATTTCCGCTGTAACGCGAGTGGCTAAGAAGCCGGACGGAGTCGATGTCATGTTGGAATATCGTACACCGGTGGCAATGGTTGTCGTTAAGCTGGACAACAGGACCTGGTTGTATCCAGTTGACAATCAGGCTGTCGTGTTGCCACCGAGGGAATTTAGCGCCGACGACGTGGGAGGATATTTGAGAATAACTCACGATTACGTACCACCGGCTGGGCAGGTCGGTGATGGTTGGGGTGACGAAAAGCTTGTGAAGGCAGCTCAGATTGCAGGGATGTTATCCAAGGCACCATGGCAGGAAATGGGGTTATACAACCTTGAATTAACCCAAAGCCCAGAAAGTAATGAGAGTGTCCTTTACATTCTGATGAAAGACGTGCCAGGTTTTCGAATACTGTGGGGAAGTCTGCCAGGCGACGAATCTCCAGGCGAACTTGCAGCCCCTGACAAATTATCGCGACTCGTGGAATTCTATCTAGAAAATGAGACGCTGGTTGTCGGAACAGAACCCCTGGAAATAGACTTGCGGCCAGAAGCACGCATCGAAGTGACTCCACTGATCAAAGTGAAAGAAAACTCGGTTGAATAACTCAGCGAGTCTACTAGAGTTGCAGTGTAACTAAGGGGCCGTTTTGCGTATTAGCTACTGATTTGATTGGCCGGTTGGCTGGCAACATTCATTTCGCGTTCGATGTCTTCTTTGAGTTCATCGCGCACAATTGCCATATGCGGAGGAGCTTCCACCCCAATTCGCACAGTACCGCCAGATAATTTCACAATGGTGATAGCAACATCAGGCCCAATGTGAATGCGGTCGCCGACCTTTCGGCTTAAAACTAACATGTTCCATCACGTCTTGAATAAGAAAATCTAATATCCATTACTTAGAACCTATCAGAGTGCACAGGGGTTTGCAACCACCGCTAGGAAATAGGATAAATAAACTAATGTTTATTCGTTATGAGCGAAGGCCGCGTTAGCCGCCGCTATACTGCATCCAGCGGAAAATTCATAACCATTTTCTGCTAACAGTTGCTCTAAAGCAGCCAGAAACGTTAACACGTTACTTTGGCGTGCAGCATGACCCATGATCCCAATTCGCCACACTTGCCCCTTAAAGGCCCCTAACCCCCCACCAATTTCGATTCCAAAGCGATTCAACAGGCCGCTACGAATCGTAGCATCATCGACGCCTTCGGGGATTTTGACGGCATTGAGCATTGGAAGTTGATTATTGGGATCCGCGGTGTATTCGAATCCTAACGCATTGAGTCCAGCTTTTAGAGCTAAATGATTACGTTTATGTCTGGCAAAGCAGTTATCTAGGCCTTCCTCGAGAATCACACGAAGCGCTTCATAAAGAGCGTATGTCATGTTGATGGGAGCTGTATGGTGGTAAACTCGGTCTTCGCTCCAGTAGTTAGCTAGCATGGAGAGATCCAGATACCAGCTTCGCACTTTCGTCTTGCGATTATTCAGCACCTCAACCGCCGCCGGGCTAAACGATACAGGTGCCAAACCAGGAGGGCAACTGAGGCATTTTTGCGATCCGGAATAAATAATATCAATACCCCATTTATCGACTTCAACGTTCATACCGCCTAAAGAGGTTACCGCATCGACCAGTAGTAGTCCCTGATTGGCGTGAACAAGCTGAGAGATCTCTTCCAAAGGCTGACAGGCTCCGGTTGAGGTCTCAGCCATGACTATACCGACAACTTTGGGTTGTTCTGCTTTGATAATCGGTTGCAAGTCTTCGACTGTAAATACTTCACCCCATGGTTTTTCCACGGTTAAAACTTCTGCGCCGGCTCGTTCTGCGACATCAGCCATTCGCATTCCGAAGACGCCGTTGATGCAGACCAGCATCTTATCACCGGGTTCGATGACATTTACAACGGTAGTTTCCATGCCGGCGGAACCGGTTGCGCTGATCGCCATGGTCAATTCATTTTCAGTCTTGAAGACCTTGCGTAGCATTTCCTGAAGATTATTCATCGTTTCCAGGTAGTAGGGGTCCAGATGACCTACCGTGCCGCGACCGATGGCATTAAGTACGCGGGGATGGATGTCACTGGGGCCTGGTCCCATCAAAATACGGGTGGGAGGATTCAGGGAAGGGTAGCAATCTGACACTTGAGCAATACCTTTAGGTGAATTCGTGATTTATTGAGCCGCGGAAACGGCTAGTGTTAGCTCTATGATAGCAAACTATTCAGCGTCAGTCGGCCGGGCTTCTCGTACCAAATGACTTATGGTCTTGAATTTAGGATTGGCAGCCGATTCACACCACTCAAACATGGCAGCCTCGGTCGTAGTGAGTACGGCGCCGGAAGACTCCATGCGTCGCAATGCGATCTGATGATCCAGAGCATGACGAGCCCCGATTGCATCCACAGCAAGGTAGACACGAAATCCTTCACTCAGAAGATCCAATACTGTTTGCTGAATACATACATGGGTTTCAATACCGCAAATTAGGATCTTACGAATTGAGCCTTCAGCCCAATCACGAAAAATGTCATCCGCTTCGCGACAACTGAACATTAATTTTTCTACTACGTCTTTTGGCTGATATTCGCCCATGTCCACCGTGTCGCCCAATCCTTGTGGGTATTGTTCTGTGGCAGCAGTAGAGACGTCCAATGCATGTGCTGCTCGCAATAAGCGGCTGACATTCCAGGTGATTGTTGTATGGTCGGTGATGACAGGGACTAATTTTTCCTGAAGGTCGACAACTAGTAAACCGGTATCTTCAGGGGTCATCAGTTCAGAACTGCGAGGTGGGATAGCCATGTGAAACTCCGTGAGTTTATCGTCGAAACGACATTGTACTGTGATAGCGTCCCCTTTTGCCACCCTTTGCGATAGTTCAAAATACTGGTAGAAGAAAAGGGTTAGGCCTAAAGTACGAAGATAATGCCGGAGGCAGATAGATGAGCAGTTCGAATTCAGCAAACACTTTTCATGCAACGACGATTGTGTCGGTTCGACACGGTGGGCAGGTTGCTCTTGCGGGTGACGGACAAGTAACTCTTGGCTCGGCGATCATGAAGGCGGATGCAATGAAAATCCGTAAGTTGTGCGACGGTAAAGTGCTTTGTGGGTTTGCCGGTAGTAGTGCTGATGCTTTTGCATTATTGGAGCGGTTCGAAGCCAAGTTGCTAGACTATCCGGCCAATATGCCCCGAGCGGCAACGGAGCTCGCCAAGGAATGGCGATTGGACCGAGCGTTACGACGCTTAGAGGCGATGATGATCGTGGCCGACCGGCAACACACTCTACTTCTCAGTGGAACTGGAGATGTTATCAGTCCGACCGACGGCGTGGTGGCCATTGGCTCGGGAGGCAACTTCGCCTTGTCCGCTGCAAGAGCTTTGGTAAAACACTCCAATTTATCGGCGGCTGAGATAGCCGGGGAGGCGATGCAGGTGGCCGCCAGCATTGATATTTACACAAATGACAGTATTGTTACCGAATCTTTAGAAGCCGACGCTTAAGCTAAACAACCGAGCTTCACCAGCAAGCTGAATTCGAGATAGACAGGGTTAAGTTTTATGAATTGTGATTTCACGCCACGTCAGATTGTAGAGCGATTAGATCAATTTATTGTCGGGCAGGGGGACGCGAAGCGTGCTGTTGCCATCGCAATTCGTAATCGATGGCGTCGCCAGCAACTAGCGGACGAGATGCGTCAGGAAGTCTCTCCGAAGAATATTTTGATGATTGGTCCGACTGGAGTAGGCAAGACGGAAATCGCAAGACGGCTAGCAAAGTTAACGGGCGCACCGTTTATTAAAGTTGAGGCAACGAAATATACAGAAGTTGGTTATTACGGGCGTGACGTAGAGAGTATTGTTCGTGATTTGGTAGAGAATGCGATTCAATTAGTTAAAGATCGTGAGCGGGATTCTGTGATCCCTAAAGCTCAGAAACGCGTCGATGAACGGCTATTGGATTTACTAGTCCCGCCGCCGATTACCATTAGCACGCCTTCGGAGGTCAGCGAGAATCCGGAAGATCAGTATCAACGGACTCGCGAAAAGATGCGGGCGATGCTTGTTTCGGGTGAATTGGACTCGAGAAAGGTCGAAATCACCACTCAGCATAAGGCCAGCCCAATGGTAATGGGAGGCATGGGGATGGAGGGCATGGATATGGATCTCCAGGGTATGTTCGAAAAAATCATGCCATCGACAAGCAAAAAGAGAGAGCTTTCCGTGCAGGACGCGCGGCGAGTCCTGCTTGAAGAAGAGTGTGAAGTGTTACTGGATGACGACAAGGTTCATAGCCAGGCTATAGAGCTTGCCGAGAATCTAGGTATTGTATTCCTTGATGAAATTGACAAAGTCACCGCTACCGAAGGCAAGAGCGCAGATGTTTCTCGGGCCGGCGTGCAGCGAGACTTGCTACCAATCGTTGAAGGGACTTCCGTCAAAACACGCTATGGTTATGTGAAAACAGACCACATTCTGTTTGTGGCAGCCGGTGCGTTTCATAATTCACAGCCGAGTGACTTGATGCCGGAGCTGCAAGGTAGGTTTCCTATTCGAGTCGAGCTAGAGAATCTTACTGCGGAGGATTTTGAACGAATTCTGGTCGAGCCGGACAACTCGCTAACCAAGCAATATCAGGCACTATTGCATACCGAAGGGATTACTATCGAGTTTCAGCCAGATGCAATTACTGCGTTGGCAGATTATGCGTTTAAGGTCAATCAAACCACTCAAAATATAGGTGCGCGTCGACTGCACACTATCCTAGAACGGTTGTTAGAGGAACTGAGCTTCGAGTCGGCTGAAATGAGTTCGTGTACAGTTGAAATCAACGAGGGATTTGTAAATAGTCGTCTCAAGGAAGTCGCTGCAGATGAAGATTTAAGTCGGTATATTCTCTAGGTTTTGCTGCAGCCTGGTGGTCTATACGTTTGGCCCTGACAGGTTTGCGCCGTCTGTCTTATAATATGGGTAAGTCCTACCTCGCTGGGGCCGGGAATACAGGCGATATTCACCCGGCCTCGCCCCATACGATCGCCTCAAGTCTGCTTTATTGATGATAAGTAATCGAATCAGTTTTGGCTTGTTTCTGAGTATCCTGCTGCTGCCAGCAATTGCGCAAGGCCAGCAGGAGCCTGTGGTTGACTATGCCAAAGAAGTGAAGCCATTTTTTGAGAAATACTGTAACGGGTGCCATAGTGCCGAGGCCCTGGAAGCTGGAATTCAAACAGACCACAGTGATCTGGAAAATGGATTTATTGATAACCGTAAGAATTGGCTCAAAGTCTATGACATGATGCGGTTTAAGGCGATGCCCCCCGAAGAGGCCGAACAACCGGGGGATGCTGAACGCGATCTTGTAACATTCTGGCTCGATAAGCAATTAAATAGTGTTGATTGCGAAAAGGTTAAGAACCCGGGGGCAGTTACAATACGTCGCCTCAACCGTTTGGAATACAACAACACCATTCGTGATCTCTTTGGAATACAGTTTCGTCCCGCCGATGATTTTCCATCGGATGATGTCGGTGAAGGCTTTGATAATATTGGGGATGTCTTAACCCTTTCTCCGTTGTTGATGGAGAAGTACTTAAATGCGGCCGAACAAGTAGCGAGCAGTGTCATTTTGGTGCAAGGTGTCGACAATCAGCCGGAAAAGAAAATTGACCTCGATACCTTCTCGGTGCGTCGTGGAGCCAAACGGGATGGTGCTTTGCATTTTTCAACGAACGGTGATAGCGAAGGCGTCTTTGAAGTCCCTTTCAATGGTCGTTATACACTACGCATCAATGTAGGAGCCGATCAGGCAGGCAGTGAACTTGCCAAAATGTCCTATCAGCTCGACAACCAACCGCTTAAAACGATGTCAGTTTCCGCGATGCGAGATTCCCCGCGAGATTACGACTTCGAGATGCAACTTTCGGCTGGTAAGCATAGGCTAAAGCTTGGATTTATAAACGACTTTTATAATCCGGACGCGAAAGATTCTAACCGACGGGACCGCAATTTGTTTTTTTATGCGGCAACTCTCGTAGGGCCGGAAGAACTTCCGCTTGAGTCTTTGTCAAAGCTTCAACGTGAGGTTCTCGCTGTTGATGTGAGTGCCGGCGTAGAGGCCACCAAGGCAGCCTCGCGTATTCTCGGGCCAATGATAAATCGTGCGTTTCGTCGGACGGTAGAACCTGCTCATGTAAACGCCTATGCCAACCTGGTTAACGTGGTGATGGAGCAAGGCGAAAGCTTTGCACGCGGCATGCAAGTTAGCTTGAGTTCCGTATTAGTCTCTCCCCGATTCTTGTTCCGAGTGGAAGGCAATCGTAATGCCAACACTGAGGTGCGAGACATAGATCAGTTTGAGTTGGCATCCCGTTTGTCATACTTTTTATGGAGTAGTACGCCCGACGATCGACTTCTGGCGTTGGCATTCAGTGGCGAGCTTTCCAAGCCGCGAGTCCTGGAATCGGAAATTGAACGAATGTTAATTGATGAGCGAGCTGATGGGTTGACCGAAGGCTTCGCGACACAATGGCTCAATTTACGCAATTTGGATGAGGTTACTCCCGCACCGGAATTTAAATTTTCGGATTCGTTACGACAATCCATGAAGATAGAAACCAAGATGTTTTTCGGTGATGTGATGCGTAAAAACCGATCGATCATGGATTTTCTCGATGGAAGATTCACGTTTGTTAATGAAGAATTGGCAAGTCATTATGGCATTTCAGGCGTGCAAGGTGAGGAATTTCAACAGGTCAGTCTAGTAGATCGACCGCGATATGGTGTTTTGACCCACGGAAGTATCCTAACAATTACCTCGCAGCCCAATCGCACCTCGCCTGTAATGCGAGGGAAGTGGATCATGGAGAATATTCTGGGAACTGTACCGCCGGACCCACCAGAGGACGTGCCTGAAATTGACGAAGAGAAGGCGAAGTCCGGAGAGGTTAGCTTTCGGAAACAGTTAGAGGTTCATCGTGAAAATGCTATCTGTGCTAGTTGCCATAACCATATGGATCCATTGGGATTTGGGTTTGAGAATTATGATGCAATTGGACGATTTAGAACAAAGGACGGAGCGTTTAATGTAGATGCATCCGGAATTTTGCCGACGGGCGAGCAATTCAAAGGCACGAAGGAATTGGTGCAGATCCTCAGTAAGAGGGAAGAGGCATTTGCTCGGGCATTGACGACTCGCCTACTTACTTTTGCACTTGGCAGGGGATTGGAATACTATGATCGGTGTGCAATTGATAAAATAGTGGAAGAGATAGGTCGAGATAATTATCGGTTCCAGTCACTGGTCAAACAGATTGTGTTTAGCGATCCATTCTTAAAACGGCGGATAGATGGAGAGGAATGATGAAAAGTTTAGATAGAAGAACTTTTTTGAGAGGGGCTGGCTTGAGCCTCGGATTGCCATTATTGGATGCGATGAACTCGGACACGTCCGTGTTTGCGGCAGCTCCTCAGAGTGCGCCAAATCGAATGGCATTCATCTTTTTTCCAAATGGTGCCATCATGGACGCCTGGAAGCCAACCGACGGTGGTGATGCCTACGTGCTTCCACGTACGTTGATGGAAATTGAAGCGTATCGTAGTGACTTTAATGTGATCACGGGTTTGGCACAGGATATGGGCCGAGCACATGGTGATGGGGCCGGAGATCACGCTCGCTGTGCCTCAACTTACCTAACCGGCGCTCATCCCTATAAAACTTCCGGATCCGATATCAAGGTCGGGGTATCCGTTGATCAAGCAGCATCTCAACAGATCGGTCATCGTACTCGCTTGCCCTCGCTCGAACTGGGACTACGTCAGGGACGTAACGCAGGTGGCTGTGACTCAGGTTACAGTTGTGCTTATTCGAATAACGTCTCCTGGAAAACGGAGAGCGTGCCGATGGCCAAGGAGATCAACCCGCGTCTGGCTTTCGAACGAATATTCGGGACAGGTGAAAAGGTTGACGAAGAACGTCAGAAGCGGGACTTTTATCGCAAAAGTGTCCTGGATCTCGTTCGGCAGGATGCAGAAGCTTTAGCTCGTCAACTCGGAAAAACAGATCGGTTGAAACTCGATGAGTATTTCCAGAGTGTTCGCGAATTGGAATTGCGAGTGCAGCGTGCGGACGAATTGTCAAAAATCGAGCGGCCGGAATTAGAATTGCCTCAAAACGTTCCAAGTAGTTTCGAAGAACATATGCACCTGATGTATGACATCATGGCTTTGGCGTTCCAAACCGATTCAACTCGGATCGCAACCTTTATGCTTGGTAATGCTGGTAGCAATCGAAGTTATAAGATGGTCGGAGTGAATGAAGGGCATCATCAGTTGTCACATCATCGTAATGATGACGCTCTGATGGAGAAGATTCGTAAAATCGATGGTTATCTGGCTAAGGGTTTCGCGTATTTTCTTAAGACTCTGAAATCCATGCCCGAAGGTGAAGGGAATTTGTTGGATAACTCGATGATTGTCTACGGTTCAGGACTCAGCGATGGAAATCGTCATAGCCACCATGATCTTCCGATCGTATTAGCTGGGAAAGCAGGCGGGACCATTCAGACAGGTAATCACATCGTCCTAGAAAATGAAACTCCTCTAAACAATCTATTTCTGTCGATGCTCGATCGAATGAATGCTGGGGTTAAATCTATCGGCGATAGTAGCGGGCGACTTACACAAATCGACGCATAGAGTTTCCGCGTTCACGCTTATTATTGAGAAGATAATTACATGACAGACGACGGGTCTGGCTCACCGCCACCTCCATCCGGTTCCGTTCAAGTACAACCGGTTGCTGCACGTGTTTCCGAATCCGCGAGTCGTGGCGTCTTTAGCACGGGCGTCGTCCTCTTGACCGGTGGCAACGAATTTATCGTCGACTTCGTCCAGAGTCTAGGCTCTCCAACCTCTGTCGTGTCACGGGTGATCATTCCTCACGGTGCGATGGCCAGAATCATTGATGCGATTGAACGGAATGTGGAAGGATATGAGGATCGTTTCGGTCCAATTCCTGATGGCATTGGCGAAGTCGCTTCCGAAGCGGGGGGGCCGGATAATCCAAGGGATACTCAGGATCGGGCACAAGATCAGGAACAAGTTCAGGGACAGGGAATTGCTCCCGAAGATTTGACGAACGAGCAACTTGTGGGCATTGGTCAGATTGCATCTGCCGGTACTACGGAATCTCCCGAGCCAAATGCTCAGGATATTTATGACGACATTCGCTTGGAATTGGATGTAGAAGCTGGGGTGTACGCGAATGCGTTGATGATTGGCCATTCCGCGTCGGAATTCAAACTGGATTTTATCGCTAATCTGTATCCCAAATCGATCGTGACTACACGAGTGTTTTTATCGGCGCCTCAGTTGATGCGTGTGTTGGCATCGATGAAGCGTACTTATTCACAGTTTATAGCCAGACGTAACGCGTCTTAGCATTTCATAGAAAGAACTATTGGCCATGCCCAAACGTGTACTGGTGCTATGTACCGGAAATTCCTGCCGTAGCCAAATGGCTGAACGTCTATTCCCACTATTGTCAGATGGATTGTGGGAAGGTGTGTCTGCTGGCTCGAATCCATCCGGATACGTTCACCCTAAAGCGATTGAAGTGATGGCAGAATTAGGGGTGGATCTGTCTGACGGTAAGAGTGAACACGTTGATCAATATTCAGAGCAAGCGTTCGATCTCGTCGTGACGGTTTGCGATAATGCTGCGGAGAGTTGTCCCGTGTTCCCAGGGGATACGCCCGTCGCCCATTGGCCCTTCGAAGACCCGGCCGATGCCACTGGTAGCGAAGATGAAATTCTTCACTGTTTCCGGGATATCCGTGATCAAATAGCGAACCGTATCAAAGCCTTCCTCTCGTCAGGCGAATAAACGTCGGACTGAACGTATCCAAATGGGCTATACGGTCGGGAGCTCCCAAGGTTTCCGGTATTCCGGACGTGTGCGTAGAGCATTTGCCTGTGGATCATCGATAAATAGCTCTGTTTTCGGATCGAGCGTTACCTGCCGGCCGACTCGCCAAGAGACGTTTGCCGAATGACAGAGTATCGAAGAAGGGTGCCCAATCGTCTCTAAGTCCGCATTGGGTCGTTTGCGAGATCGCATGCAGTCGAGGAAGTTTCGCATATGACTGGCGCCCCCATTTTCACCTGCTCCCTGAGCTATCAGCTTCTTATCAGGACTGTAGGCACGCCATCGGCGATTTCCAATGATAATAAACCCCTTGTCACCGTACAAAATCACACCCTCGGATTCGTCGTTGTAACCATAAGGCGCCCAGATTCTCATTTCGTACGAGAGTAAGCGGCCTGGCTTGGTGGACGTGCGGTCACCAAATTCATAGGTGACCTGCAAGGAATCGGGCCATTCCTGAAGATCGTCGAAATACCACTTTCCACCCAAAGCACTAATCCGAGTAGGCATGTAGAGTGGTTCCATCCCCTGAGCCTTTCCAGCCGTGTCCAATGCCCAGCGAGCGATGTCAATTCGATGGACGCCATCGTTTCCTAAGTCACCTGTGCCGTAATCAAAAAACCATCTCCAGTGACCGTGAAATCGTCTTGGATTGAAGACGCGTTTAGGTGCCGGACCGAGCCAGAGGTCATAGTCGACACCGTCGGGAGGGACACTATCCGCTGGTTTACCAATATTGCCTTGTCTTGCCGATTCCCAGGCTTTAGCGACGAGGACAGTTCCGAGGTGTCCTTCTGCGATCCAATCGATTGCCTGTTGAAAGTGTTGGCTGGTTCGTGCCTGCGTTCCCATCTGGACGACACATTTATGCTTTCGCATGGCCTGAACCATCGTTTGCCCCTCGAGGATGTTGTGCCCGTCGGGCTTTTCGACATAGACATCTTTGCCTGCCTGACACGCCATGATGGTGGGGATGGCATGCCAGTGATCTGGTGTGCCGACGACGACGGCATCGATACTGGGATCATCAATGATGTGACGGAAATCAGTGAAGACTTTTGGAGTATTGCCTGCGATACCCTTAACGGTAGCAACAGCGGCGGCGTGGTAACGCGTATCGACATCAGCGAGTGCCACCACGTCGACATCTGTCTGGCCAGCAAAGACACGCATTAATGCTCCTGCACGTCCGTGGGTTCCTACCATCCCAATTCGAATACGGTCGTTAGGCCCTGTGGAACGTGCTTCGAGGCCGCGCTCATAAAGTGTGGTGGCAGTGCCAGCAAAGAATGCACTAGAGGCTGAGCGTTGTATAAAGGTGCGGCGTTCCATGAGCTTGTCTCCTTTGATTAGGCCAGAGAATCATGAATGCCATTATAGGAGATTGTGACTCAAAGTTAACAATTTGTTAGTGTGCTCCAAGGCACGCTAAGATCGGTCCGTCCGGTAAAACAAAGCACGCTTTTGGTCAGGTAAGGAGTAGTCGAAGCCGCATTGTTTCAAGAAATCATCAGAAGCAGAGATAGCCATGACTTCTAACACGTTATTTTCTTTGGCACGAGCCACACAGCGTAGCACGAGCTGCTTTCCAATCCCTTGTCCATGCAATTCAGTACGGACGGCCAAGCATTGTATTTCAGCGAGCTTTTGAGAGTAGATTTCTATTGCAGAGAATCCCACGATCTGGTCGCTCGCGATTGCCACAAACGCATGTTGCATTAAAACGGCCAAGTCGCCTGGAGTTCTAGGAAGCAATAATCTGTTTTCAACAAAAGGGGCAAGTAAACTCTGAACGCTTGTAAGGTCGTCCATCGTCGCTTCACGTATCTCAACTGCTTGTTCGTCGTTATTCATGAACGTATGCGGTATGGGGAGGTCGATTTTGTACCTCGCAATAGTACGGTAAATGGCACTGACGCTCAAGACAAGGTTTTAGGTTTTACAGTTCCGTAGGCTGGCGAGAGAGTACTGCCTGTTAGCCGTTATTTGTAAATCTATCATCCTGGATGCATCAGGTATTCAAGAGCTTATTAATGTCTTCTAATGAGTTGGCGATGTTGTCCTTGATCAAGATGTCAGCAAGGGAGTCCAATTGGGTTGAGTCTCGATTGATAATGGCCAGGCATGCACCGTGTTGTTTGGCGATGACAGGAAGGGAGGCTGCCGGTTCAACCACCAGAGACGAGCCCATGACGATAAAAAGGTCAGCAGACTTGGCCATCGTGGTAGCTGCGAGAAGCACGTTGTCGTTCAGTTGCTGTCCGAATGAAATGGTGGCATGTTTTAGAAGTCCCGTTTCACACGCAGGGCAGGGTGGGATCGCCTGTGATTCCAGAAAGGTCTTACAGTATTCGTCAGCTGTGTCTCTGAAATCACAATGCATACACTGGATTTCTCTGGCAGTACCATGGATTTCGATAACCAATTCGCTACCGGCGTCTTGGTGGAGGCCGTCGATGTTCTGTGTAACGATTCCGTCGACGAGGCCGTTTTGTTCCCAGTCTGCCAATAGCCGATGTCCTGTGTTGGGACTTGCATCACCAAATTCGGCAAAGCCCTCGCTTTTTTGTCTCCAATACTCAAAGCGAGAATCATAATTGTTCATAAAGTCATTGAACATCACTGGTGTTACTTTGGACCATTTACCACCAGGAGATCGGAAGTCAGGGATCCCGCTGTCCGTGCTCATTCCTGCGCCGGTGAAGATTATGACCTTCTCCGAATTCGTCAGAAGTATGGCGAGTTCCTGATGTAAGCTCATGACGCCCTCTTGACATATTCCGAAAGTATGAAAAAAACTCCTCAGTCGGTGCGGGACGAGGAGTTTGTAAGAACTTCTTTTCCGGCGTAGTAATTATTCGTAACGAATTTCAAGGACCTTGAATTTTAAGGTGCCACTGGGCACTTCAATTTCCACCTCTTCGCCGACCTTTTTTCCGAGTAATCCTTGTCCGATGGGACTTGTGATTAAATACTTGCCAGCGTCGTAATCTTCATCACCGGAACCCACGAGGGTCATTTCTTCTTCATCATCAAAGTCAAGGTCCAGGACTTTCACCGTCGCTCCAAAGGCGACCTCATCTTTAGGTACATTGGACATATCAATGATTTGAGCTCGTGATAGGTCTCCTTTGATCTGATTGATTTTCGCTTGTAGCATACCCTGCGCCTCACGTTGGGCGTGGTATTCCGCATTTTCCTTTAGGTCGCCTTCTTCCCGTGCCGCAGCAATCTTTTCCGCGATTTCGGGCATTTGGACCTTCTCCATGTGTTCCACTTCATCACGTTTCCGCTGATAGGCTTCACGTGTCATTGGGATACTGCCACCCATGGTGCACCTCGTTTTGTATTGGAATCTATATTTAAGCAAAAACGACCCCAGCTTTGGGCGGGAGTCGTACTACGTAATCTGCAATACTTCTTATTTTGATTAATAATGTTACGAGTGTAAAGAGAGTAGCCGGCTCAAGTTATTCCTTGGGATATAAAATCGCTCCACAGCTACCGCAGATTGTCAGTTTCCCAGTGAGTACATCGTTGTTCATTTGAGCGGTGATTTGTCTAGAACAAGTACCACAGTAATTATCCGAAACTTGACCGAATGCATCTTCGCCCTTGGCTGCGGAGATGCGTCGATATTCACCCACAAATTCGCTGGGAAGTTCCGCCTCGGCATTTTGTAATTCTGCTTGAATTCGTTCTAGATCGGTTTTGAGCACAGTTTCACGCTCGGCAACTTGCTCCGCTGTTTTCTGCTGCTCTTGTTCGACCCTCGCTACTTCCTCGGCTAGGCTTTGTGCTTGTTCCTGTTGTTGATCGATGGCTTCATAGGCCAATAGGATCTTGTCAGAGAGTTCACTGTTCGCCGCTTCGTCAGATTGGATTTCATCCTTGAGCATTTGATACTCTTTATTCGAGGCACACTCCTTCAGGCGAGCTTGGCGGTCCAAGATCTTCGCGGCTCGTTCTTCCAGTACGAGTTCCTGTTCTTTGGCTGCAAGTTGGAATGTTTGGGTTTCTGCCTTTTGGTCCGTGAGTAGTTGATGGGCGTCATCCACTTGTTTTTGGGCGGCTTTCAAGAGTCGTGGGCACCGTTCGAGCCTTTCGCGGAGATCGGTAAGCTGCTGATGAATACGGTGAAGATCCCGCAGAACATTAGGAACGGCTGCCATAGTTACGAACTCCATTTACGTTCAAGCCATGATTAGGAATGATGAGGTGCAATCAATAATACCAAAAAAACCGTTGCCGGGTTGGGCAACGGTTAAGTTGAATTGAGTTGGTTTCAAGCTAGCGACCTTTTAGGCAGCGATGCTTTTGGGCCGACGAAGGTGTTTGTGAATTTATTAACTTGCTGATTCTGATAGAAAGCCTTCCAGTTGTCCGCTACGAACCGGATTCTGTAATTTCCGAACGGCTTTGGCTTCAATCTGTCGGACACGTTCTCTCGTGACCTTGAAAATTCTTCCAACCTCTTCAAGAGTGTAGGTGTATCCGTCGCCGAGTCCGTATCGCAGGCGGATGATTTCCCTCTCGCGGTAGGTTAGCGTTTTAAGGAGTCGTTCAATCTTGTCACTTAGGAGTACATTGCTGGCTGCGCGGACAGGATTGTCACTGCCTTCGTCTTCGACAAATTCTCCGAAGCTATTGTCTTCTCCGTCCCCTACGGGTTTGTCGAGTGAGACAGGGTGCCGCCCAATATCCATAATTCGGCGTACTTCGTCGATATCCAGTTCGGACCGTTTGGCCATTTCATCGAATGATGGGTGGCGGCCTAACTCCTGCAGCATTTGTTTTTGGAGATTACGAAGTTTGGAAAGAATGTCGATCATGTGGACTGGAATTCGAATTGTGCGTCCCTGATCAGCGATAGCTCGTGTAATGGCCTGCCGAATCCACCAGGTCGCATAAGTCGAGAATTTGAAGCCCCGACGGTATTCGTATTTGTCAACCGCTCGCATGAGTCCCGTATTGCCTTCCTGGATAAGATCGAGAAAGCTGAGGCCGCGATTACGATATTTCTTAGCAATCGAAACTACCAGTCGCAGGTTTCCGCTAGAAAGCTGTTGCTTCACTTCATCGTAGTATTCAAATCGTTGCTTAATGTCCTTACAGCGGCGTCGCATACTGCTTGGAGTTTCCTGAGTCATTAGCATCAGGTCGCGTAACTCTCGTTTAAGGTTCGCCCTTTGATGTTGAGCAGCACGACTACGCTGCGGTTTAAGTTCCTGCAGTTCCTGTTGAAGGAATTCCATACGATCGGCAAACCCGTTGAGTTGGTCCATTAACGGAAGGATACGTCGGGTTCGTAAGCTGAGTTCTTCGACTAGAGAAACGGCTTTTTGTCTACCACGAAGGAATTCAATTCGGGCGTCTTTCTTCTCTGCCTTGCTGGCGGATTTTGAAATGAGTGTGCGGAAAGCCACTCTGTTCTTCTCAATAATGTGTTCGAGCGTCGTCAGATTACCTGGCATCCGAGCTTGGATTTGTTCTTTACTGAGGCGTTCTGTTAGCGAGATCTTGATAGTCCGGTCGAAAGGAAGTTCGCCGGCATGGACTCGGTTGAGAGTCGCAAAGGTTGTTTGCAGGGCGTAGTCACAGCAGAGAACACTGCGTCGGAACTTACGTCGGGCGCGTTCAATTTTCTTGGCAAGATTAATTTCTTCGTCACGTGTGAGCAACGGAATCTCCGACATTTGAGCCAGATACAGCCGAATGGGATCGTCACTGAGTTTAGGCAAGTCGGCGGTTGGTATGGTTGGGAGGTCTTGGGTGGCGTTTTTGATTGCCTTTACCTCGACCGTCGGCGACGCGGTTTTTTTCGCTGGAGCCTCAGTCGGCGGCTCATCAACGACCTTAATTCCCTTGTCTTCCAGTTGAATCAACAATTCGTCGATTTTCTCTGGTGAGAACTCATCCTCTGGCAAGAGCTCATTGAGTTCATCAAACGTTAGGTAGCCTTGAGACTTACCCTTAACAAATAATACTTCAAGTTCTTCTTCGAAAAACTCCACGTGTCATACCCTCCTGCGCGTCATACGCTCCATCTGACACTCCGAGAACATGGTATTACCCAACCCTCGAATCAATGGTCCCATCCCTGGGAAATTACGTTAACCCCTGATCTTCACGTTCCTGATTGAGGAGTCGCTGTAAAATTTCAGCTTCCTCATCAGGCGAAACTTCGTTGTTTTCCAACTGTCGAAATAATTCCCGACGTTCGCCGTCCCGAATACGTTTAGAAATAGACTGAATCAGACTGTCCAGACGTTGTTCAGGGGAAAGTTGTGTTTTGCTGGCTTTGGTTTTAGCGTTTTCTGCTGTATCGACCAATACGAATTTGAGTTGTGGATCATCAATTTCCAATAATATCTCATCAAAATTTGTGGACAACCCTTCGAGAACTCGGTCGGTATAGACTCGATAAATACATTGCATTGCCTCGGAGGCTAGGTCGTCGACATAAATCCCGCGAGCGGCGCCCGGGGCGAGGTCTGGGCGTTCAATTAAGAGCTCCAGTAATTCGGTTTCCATAGGAGTCAGCCGTACTCGAGCCCTTGGTGCGGGATGTTGAGGAACAGAGTCAATCACTGGCAATGATGGCCCGGTATTTCGGCGTTGGCTTCTTAACGCATTGAGTTGGTTATGTAATTCATCGTGTTCCAGAGAGAAAGTGCGAGCAAGGCGACCGAGAATGAGTTGTTCTCGTTGTCGAGCCGCCACGTCAGTCGCCACCTTTTCACTGGAAACCAAGGCCATTGTTTCAAGAACACCTTGTAGTGCAGCATTCGCCGCGTGAATATCTCGTAGTGGGTCAACGCCTTCAAGGTCCACGTTAAGTTTATGCTGCAATGCGTCGGTGGCCTTTTCCGCGAGTTCAAGAAAGGCCTGGGTGCCGTGTGTTTGGAGATAGTCGCAAGGGTCTAGTGATTCGGGCAAAGTTAGTACTCGTAGGTCGAGTTGCCCTTTGACAAAATATTCGAGTACTTCGTTCGCTCGTTTCTTTCCAGCATCATCTCCATCTAACACCAATGTGACAACATCTGCGAGCCGCTTGAGGTTACGGACATGAACTTCATTGATCGCCGTCCCTAGGACGGCGACGACATTGGAAACTCCATACTGGCTGGCCATGATGACATCGGTATAACCTTCCATCACCAGCACTTTACCTCCCTTGCGGATGGCATCAATTGCCACATCGATACCGTATAAATTGTCGCTTTTGGAGAAGATTTTCGTTTCCGGTGAATTAACGTACTTCGCGTTCTTGTCATCCGCAAGTTCTGGCAGGATTCGACCTCCGAAAGCCACCGTTCGGTCTCTTGTGTCTTGAATCGGAAACATGATCCGTCCCCGAAAGAAGTCATAGTACTTTTTCCGAGGCTGACTAAAGCCGAGTAAAGCCACAGCGTGGAGAACTTGGGCAGAAAACTCTGTCCTGCCGGACTCTTTGAGTAAAAACTCCCAGTCATTGGGCGCAAAGCCAATCTTGAATTTGCGAACGCTTTCTTCGGTTATGCCGCGACTTTGTAAATAATCCCGAGCTCCGGCAGCGTTCGGTGAACGGATCAAGTGCTGGTGAAAGACGTCGGTTGCCCACGAGGCAGCCTTAAACAAAGTTCGTTTGTCATTGGGACTGCCTGGTTCAGCTTTGGGGCGATTTGATTTCTTTAGCTCAACACCAGCCATGTCGGCGAGCAGTTCAAGTGCCTCACGGAAATCGACGCCTTCGCGTTGCATGATGAAACTGAAGATGTCGCCCCCTATATTACATGGCCAGCACTTCCATGTCTGTCGATGAGGGTCAACCTGCATGCTTGGACGGTTGTCGGTATGCCAGGGACAAAGGCCAAGAAAAAGTTTGCCTCTACGCTCAAGTTTGATTGATTGCCCAATCAAATCAACGATATCCACCATTTGGCGGATTTGTTCTTTTGCGTCGTCGTTAAATCCAGTTGACAAAGTATTTGCTCTGCATGGAGGTGTTTTAAGCCCAATGGGAACGATGAAATTGAATTTTCATTATAGACCTAAATATTGGAGTGCGTGATAGGGCGGGGATGTTGATAGGTGCGGGAAGCAGGGTGGGGAGTAAAAACTATTCTAAAAGTTTGACTTAGTTGATCAGTTTCCGTTATTTTCAAAATCATACCAACCCTGTGGGGGGAGGTGAAAAGTTGCAACGCTAACGACGAGTAGATTTATGGACGCTCCCATTCATTGCCGATCTGAAGCCTACTGGACCTTTTGCAATGAGATAGAGGGATTGGAATCCAGTCAGGCTCTACTTAATGCAGTAGTCGCCGTTTCAATGCATTTTCTTCCCAATACGGAGTTGCGAACGGTTCAGCTTAATATCGATGAGATTGCCGAACGAGTATCATCTCGAGTTTCCAGCGGCTACCCCCGAGCACTTTCGGCCCACCTACATCATGTGCTCTTCGAAGAACTCGGGTTCCACGGCGACACCAATAATTTCTTTAACCCCCGCAATAGTTTTCTTCCTCACGTACTTGAGACGAAGCAGGGATTGCCAATTACGCTGACCATCATTTACAAACTCGTCGCGGAGCAGATTGGTCTCCAAGTTGATGGTATTAGTACACCAGGACACTTTCTGGCAAGATTGCATGTTGGTGATGACCAAATGATTGTGGATCCTTTTTTTGGAGGCAACTTACTTGATAAAGAGCAGGTTGCGGATCGTGTGGCTATCACGACGGGGCAACGCGAGGTGGTCGAGTTAGAGGCTTTGCCTACCGCCACCAATCGCCAATGGGTCGCTCGCGTTCTTGCTAATCTGATCCATATCTACTCGATGCAGGGTTGTCCTCAGTCGATTGCGGCGATGTCAGAGCTTTATGACGTGTTAAAGGTCACTTATTAGTGTTCGTGATCATCTTTGCGAGGATCGTTGTCCAGGTGTGCCTGATTGATATGTAGATGAAGCATCGGTTGGCGTTCGATTAGCATACTTAACCCGGCTTGCGTTGTCTGGGAATCGTCGAGGTAGAGTGATTGTAGTGCTGAATTGTCATGGAGAGCTACGAGCCCTTTGTCCGTGATGGGTATTTCGATGAGGTGTAGAAATGCCAAATTGTTCATCGAGGCGATGGCTGGCATGCAGGCGTCGGTTAACTTTGGGCTTCTCAAACGTAGTAGCTGGATCCGCGGGTGGGTGGCGAGTTGTTGCATTCCTTCATCCGTAAAATCTGCGTACGGCAGATTGAGGAATTGAAGCTTCTCAAGTTTTAGTATGTGATCTATACAGGCATCGGTTAAGTTACTGCGAACGCGTAAGTGGATCAGATTCGGCATGGATGCGATGACGGCAATACCTTCATCGGTGACTTCGCTCTCGTCGAGCAGGAGATTCGTAATGGTGAGATTGCCCTGGAGGGCACTCAGGTCGTCATCGGTCACGGGTAATTGATCGATGTGGATCGTGGTAGCATCCTCACGAAGCAAGGCTTCACGAATGACATCCGCGGCGGGCGTTAATTGAACCACTGGCGGGTCAGACGGCTTCTTTTCGGAGCATCCGATCACGGAAAAGGCGATTAACAGAGTCGGGAATATTAGGTTAATTTTCATAACCACATCCGGAACATTTAAAAACATATCGGGAGATTCCACCACGATGTGTCTGGGCAGTCATCATTAGGTCACCACAACGGGCGCAGAAGTCAGAGGCAGACATTTCGGTTGCTAGATTGTTGGGTTGGCTTGCGCACTGAGTACATGTAGTTATATCAGGAAAGACCTCGAGGCGTTCGGGGGGAATAATAACACTGCAATGCTCGCACTTTCGCGGTGCCAGGTCATCAAAATCGTCTGTGACGACTGAAATCTCTCTAGGAGAGAGCCCACAGTCAGGGCAAGCCGCTGTGTCGGGCGTCGTACGGAATACCTCCAGTAGTATCTCTAGATCAGGTGCCCGTTGTCGCTTCATTTTGCCTAAAGCAATGAGTGCCGAATGCATCTCAGTGACGCTGAGTACCTTTTGGTTCGAGCATCCGGGGCAAACGAGTTGAAAATATGTTGATAACATAGATTTGCGAAAGGCAGTGATATATCTGTGGGCGTATATAGCAATGATAACTTAGAGGGCTTAGACTATAGAGATAACGATATCTATAGCCCATTTTATTTCAATGAGGAAGACTTCATGAAGGCCGGAAAGGTAACTATTTTGACTGCGTTGGTGCTGATAACTGCACTTGCGACTTTAGGATTTCAGAAAGAACGTCCGCCAGCAGGCGAGGCATTCCTGACGGCAGCGAACGGTTTTCTGGAAACGCTTAATGAAGAAGAAGCGAAGCTGGCGGTCATGGACTATGACACACCAGAGCGTGTGGCTTGGCATTTCATCCCGAAGGACGCGCGAAAGGGACTCGTTGTCAAAGATATGAACATGAAGCAGCGTCGTGCGGCCTCTCAGATTTTGAGAGCAGGCCTGAGTTTCTTGGGTTACAAGAAATTCACAGACATTATGAAACTTGAAGGTGTGCTACACGAACTGGAAAAAGAAAACCCAGGACGTTTCCCCAGGGACACAGAACTTTATTACTACACGATCTTTGGCAAGCCCGCTAAAGAAGGCAAGTGGGGGGTCAGTATCGAAGGACACCACATGTCACTAAACTTCGTCATTGAAGATGGAAGTGTCATTTCTTCAACTCCGCAGGTAATGTGTTCGAATCCAACGATCGTTCCAGCTGATCTCGCAGGGTTTGAAAAGGGGGCTCGTGTCCTCGATAACGAAGAGACGTTAGCCTTTGATCTCGTGAATTCGCTCACCGACGAACAAAAGAAAACTGGTCTGATCGCTGAAGATGCCCCACGTGAAGTACGCAACGCCGGAGAGGCACAACCGCCGCAAACCGCTGCGGAAGGTATTTTGCTACGCACACTCGAAGATGAGCAGAAAGCGACTTTGCGTAAACTGATTCTTACTTATACGCGAACCATGGCTCCTGAGATCGCTGCTAAGCGTTTAGAGGAAATCAAGGAAGCTGGATGGGGTAAAATCAAGTTTGCTTGGGCTGGTGCCACAAAGCCGGGAATTGGACACTATTACAAAGTTCAAGGCCCAACCTTCATTATCGAATTTGTGAATACGCAACCCGATGCGGCTGGGAACCCGGCCAGTCATATCCACTGCCTATGGCGTGATATGCGAGGTGATTTCGCGATCGCAGTCGAAAAGAAGTAACGCTGCTTCATTTTCGATACCGACGAAAATTAGACCGGCTTTCCGTTTCGTTTAGAGGCGGAAAGTCGTTTTTTTATTGACTAAAGTAATCGCGCATTTGCTGGATTTGATTGAGATCTAATTCCGGGGGGCGAGTGTCGAGAAAATAATCCAGGTCATCAATTGCTGCTTGTTTTCTTCCTGTTTCAAATCGAACGATGGCTCGCATTCCTCGATTCTGGACGTGAGTTTCGTCTAACGCCATGAGTACTTCGAGATAACGCAACATACCTTCTTTGTCTTCTTCGTCCTGAGCGAGTCCCAAGAGGTTATTGAGAATTCGCATTAAGATATTCTTTGGTGAAGCCGTCTCGAGAAAACGCTCATCGAATCTGTCAGGCCGATCGCCAGTGGCCAAATTTTTGACGTCGTCCATGCTCAGCTCCTTTCCCTCGTCGAAAGGATCAATATAGAGCATTTCGTCGTCAATTCGCTGACGGACGATAAAGTGACCCGGTATTCCAACTCCGTCGATCTGTAGTCCGAGCCTTTTTCCCAGCGCCATATACAGGACAGATAACGTGATGGGCAAGCCTTCACGATCGTCAAGGAGTCGATTCATATAGCTGTTGGCGCGGTTGTAGTAATCGAAACGAGCTCCATGGAAGCCATTGTCTTCGAAGAGATAGTGATTAAGCGCTTTACGAACCTCATCCGGAGAAGCATTGTCGGCCAATTGAGAGCGGATATCACCCACCATTCGTTCCACCTGCCGCAGATATGCTTCGATATTGATGTCCTGTTCGTCGACCGATGCGATGATGAGAGCCGCATTAATGAGGTCAAGCGAGACTGCTTGCTTGTCCTCTTGTTCACTTAGTTGTTTCTCATATGCACCGAAATACCGTTTCATCTCTTGGGCAACCGCCGCAGTATGGACGTCGGAATCCAGCTTTTTTAATTCAGCTAGTTTTTGTTCGAGTTTTTTTACCTCGGCATGGAGGATTGCGCGGGATTCGATTGGGGAATCTACGAACGGAGACAATGCATCGGATTGCAAGTCAGCCAGAGGTGGAATGGCGCTAATAGCTTCGGATAATTCGTTCCGTTCAGCTGCAGAAAGTGTCGCCGCATCGATTTTCTTGGCAACCTGGAAGTTCCGGAAATCTGCTGCGGTTTCTCGGAATTTTGCCAGTCCTGGTGTACCGCCAGTCAAGTTACGATTAGTCGATTCGAGAACCAATTGACCATTGACGTAAAGTTTGAAGCGATCTTCCTCGATCCTGGCCTTCAATGTATTGAATTCGCCTGCCTGATAGCCGTCGAAGGGCTGGTCATGCAGCACAGTCCAAGTAAATACGGACGACCCTTCAAAGAGTGTAAATCGGACTTTGTTGTTCGTAGGGTAGAAGCCGTAGTGCTTATTACGACCATCGGAGAAGAAGACGAGGCCTGCCGCGCCCTTTTCGTCATCAAGTTTGACGCGAACCTGAATCTCATAGGGGATTTCAGGAACGTCACCTTGGTAGAGGCAAAGCGACCGGCCGGCAAACCCAGCCCCAGCGCCGCCTACCAAAATACGGCCTCCTCGCTGTTTCCACTGTGCTCCAAAAACCGGCTTCCAATCCCTCGGATCTAGTGAGCCAATGGTTAGCCACTTGTCGATCGATACAGGGTTCGGAGAATCCAGTAATGCTTTGAGAGGAGCAATGTCGACAGCAAAACCGAGATTGGCGGTTACTAGGGATTTCATCGTCACAATCCCATGGACGCGGCCGTGCATGTCGAGCACTGGTCCTCCGGAATTCCCGGGCTCGATGGGAATTGCTAATTGCATCATCTTACGTCCATCAATTTCGCGAATTCCAGAATTCACCCCGGCCACGACACTATAGCGCAGTCCGTGAGGATTACCCATGACGATAATTGGCGCTCCTTGTGCCAGCGAGTTGATATCACCGAGTGGAAGTGGCTTGAGAGCGTCTGCCTGGACTTGGATAATTGCCAGGTCCATTGTTCGGTCAGAAGCGTGAATACCTGTCACCTTTAGCTCACCTCCCTCAGAATCCTCAATGCGAAACTCTCTGGAGTCCCCAATCACGTGGAGATTGGTGACGATCAAACCATCGGCGTCGATAACAAAACCGGTTCCGACGCCCTGATATTTTCCATCTCGGCCCTTCGTGGAAATAGTCACCAGGGACGGCTTTAATTCAGTGGCTAGTTGTTCCACCGACTTGGGGTCGGCGCTTTCTTCTGCCAATGCCTGACGGATATCGGGAGGGAACAGAACAGAGAATGCGAGTAACGCGGTACGTAGCAGGAAAAGCCGAAATTGAATAGTGGCCATAGGATACTCGAAAGAATGAGAGGGAGTTCGAATGATGGATTATAGCCGATTGGAGGCAATTACGCGGTTTTTAGTAGAGAGCGAGCTTTGCGAAAGACGCGGTTGAACATGGGTTCTGTAAGTTTCCCGGTAAACGTGTTTTGTTGGCTTGGGTGGTAGCTTCCCAGCAAAATACGACCATCGTCGAAGCGGAATGTCGCGGCATGGCCAAATTTGGGAATCGGACCGGAATACACTTCCGTGTCACGCATAAAGTCAATCACACCTCGCCAGGCGATCTGCCCGAATGCAAGGAACACTTTCACTGGTAGCTGGGCAACTAACGCTTCAAACCAGGGTTGGCATGTCAGTATTTCATCACGCGTCGGCTTGTTTTGGGGGGGAGCGCAATGGCAAATATTGGTGATGGCGCAATTGGCGAGGGCAAGTCCATCCTTAAGATGTGTTGAAGTGGCCTGATTGGCAAATCCGGATTTATGCAGAGCTTTGTAGAGCCAGTCGCCACTGCGGTCTCCGGTGAACATACGACCCGTTCGATTGGCACCATGCGCACCAGGGGCGAGCCCTACGAGTAGCAATTCAGCGTAAGGGTCACCGAAATTGGAGACCGGCCCTCCCCAATAATCCTCATCCTGATAGGCCTTGCGTTTGACCGTGGCGATCTCCTGACAATGCGTAATTAGACGCGGACACTTTGCACAGTTGTCAATTTCACGATTGAGCTTATTCCAGCGGGGCGGAGTCCGTTTTCGTTTTACAGCCATAGGATGGGTAGGACTCCTGCCTTATGGCAATGGGGCATGGATGCTCCACTGACACATGGGCTCTCTTGAAGCATGCTGGGATTTGTCAGGCGGCCTTAGCCGAGTTCCACACTGCCGGCAAAACTGCGGTGGAAATGGACATGCTTCCACTGACCATTGACTTTGTGCCAGACTCGAGTTTCTTCACAGCTCGAGACGGCATCTCCGTTGGCTGGAGATTGAGTTTGAACGAGTCGTACGAAAGTGACTACGGCGGCATCGTCACCTAGCATACGGACACGCGGCGAACAGATGGTCGATTGCTTGGCCGTACCTGAACCTTCTCGCATTAAGTAAAACGCATGGAAAGGGAGGCCTTCCACAAGTTGCCCCATCGCTTCTGGTTCAAAAGCACTGAGATTGACGTCACATAGGTCCGTGTAGGTTTCGTAATCGTTGTTATCGATTGATTCGAGTAATCGTTCGTTTAAGACAAGCAATTCGTCTTCTGGTGTTAAGTTCATACTTTAATCTTTCGGTTGCGAATCGGTGGTTTGGTGTCTACCAACGCCCATTGGGGTCATCGATTGAACTGCAACGGGCTTGTCTAACGATTTTAACTTCTCTGGGATTTTTATGAAGGCCGTCTGGTAGGCCATTGCGAATAGGATGAGAAGTCCTAAAACCCCAACCGTGTTTGTGATTGGGCCGTTGGTGTGGTCTCCCATGATCTTTCGGTTATTGGTTATCCAAAGTAATGTACCGGCAAGTAAGGGATTTCCGATCACAGTAATCGCCTGAGCAAATACAACCGCAGGGACAGGGTCTACATCCTGCCAAACTACGAATAATGCGACGATCATACCCGTCAGTAATACTACGGTCGTGAGAATGCGAGGAGCCTTGTCGGTCGTGGCACTGCCGAGGTTTAAGCCGTCAGAGAGAATGAAGCCGGCAATCATGGAGTTAACCAGAAACGACGAATACGCCGCTGAAAACAAACCGATACAAAATAGCATTTTACCGGTTTCACCGAACGCAGGTTCGAGTCCTGCAGCGACCTCCTCTACATTGGTAAGATTCTGTCCAACTAGGACGGTACCAGCTGTGGCCATCAGCATGATCGTCAGCGTCGCCATGATAACCGACCCGACTCTTGCATCGACCAACCCATTCTTTAGTTCGCTCACAGACCAACCCTTTTGGCGGGCGAGATAAGCCTGAAAATAGGCAGCGGCAACAACAAAGGTTGTACCGATTAGCCCAAGAGTGTTGAAATCGAGCTCCGCTTCTAGTGGCAGAAAACCTTTTGCTAGTTGCCCTATCGCTGGTTTTGCAAAAATCAGATTGACTGCAAAGCAAAGCAACATAAGTCCGACAAAAACCATCATGACTTTTTCTAACGCCTTGTAGAAATCCTTGAATGCAAACAGGAAGCAAATGGATAATGCATTGAAGGCGATGACTAGATACATGGTGATACTTTTGTCCATGTAAACGTTGAATGCGGATTGAACCCCCAGATTGTTACCGAATTGAAATGCTGTTGAGATGAAAAAGACACATAATCCGACGAGGATGGCAAGTGCTTTTCCACTACCACCTAAGTGCTCTCTAAGAAGATTCCCAGGAGAGGATTTTGCCAAGACGCCTACTCTCGCACCCATCGACATGAAAAACATCATAAAAATGCAGGCGACCACGACCACCCAGATCATGCTGTACTCTTGAGTGGAGCCAATCTTGTTGCTGGTCAGAATACTTCCAGGACCGATTACGACGCAGGCGGTAATGATACCCGGACCAATTGCTTGGTACCATTTACGATTTTCCATGATGTTCACTGATTCGGCCGAGTTTTGCTCATTCATTCCTATAGCTCCTACATGCTGCTAAATGTTAGCTCCCATTGTAATCAATTAGTCAAGCTGCCGTCGTTGAATAAGCGAGTGACCCGTCTAACCTCTTGTACACAGTCGTCAATATGACGCTGGTGAGTTCTGAAAGACAGTACACAAATTCGAATCGTGAACTCATCTCCAAGATACGTTGCTGATAATAAAAACCGCTTCGTACGATTGACTTCGGTTAAGAACCTCTGATTGAGCGAGTTCAGTTCATCTCCGGGCGAGCAGTCGCGAGGTCGATAGCGGAAGGCGAAGGTAGACAAGGTCGGTTCCGCCAGAATTTCAATCTGTTCGAGAGCCTGAATTTGTTCGAATGCGTATTGGCATAAATCAAGCTTCTCGTCGAGATAGGCGGCAAATGTTTGAGTGCCAAACAGCTTAAAGGGAAGCCAGACGCGTAGGCCGCGAAAGTCCCGAGATAGTTCCGGAGATATCCCACTGAAGTCGATACGGTCTGATTCTTCTTGAAAAGGCGGCAGGTATTTAGCTGCGACTTTATGGGCTTGCTCTAAATGGCAGGCATTTTTTACCAATAGGCACCCTGTTCCATAGGGCAGAAACAGCCCTTTGTGCGGATCCAATGTAATAGAATCTGATAACTCAATCCCAGACAAACGATTTTTTCCACGTTTTGTGAGCATGAAAAACCCGCCATAGGCCGCGTCTGTGTGTAGCCAGAGACTGTGCTCATTGCATACGCGTGCAATGGCGGAAAGATCATCTACCGCACCCGTATTGGTCGTGCCGGCATTGGCTACCACCAGAAAGGGACGGGCCCCATGTTCCTGGTCGCTTTGAATCTGAGCCTCAAGTGCTGGAACATCAATCACAAGATTAGTGGTGGGCACCAGACGGACATTGGCCTCTGGGAAGCCAGCCAAGACGGCAGCTTTCATGACACTGTGGTGGGACTGTTCGGTGGTGTAAATTACTCCGTCTAAAAACTGGTCTCCGAGTTGAACGCGGCGTGCTGTTACAATCGCTGACCAGTTAGCCATGGAACCACCTGTAGTTAGGTATCCCCCCGCCGTATTTGGAAATCCAACAATCCCAGAGAACCAGTCGATCACGTCGGCCTCTATGTTGGCGAATCCAGGAGCAACTTGCCATAGCGTGACAAATTTGTTGAGTATTCCGCTGATTAAATCCGCCACAGCCGCATGTGGTAATCCTCCCCCGGGAACGTAGGCCAAATAGCCTCCGCACGACGGGTTGTAACTGGGAGTAATACGATTAGAAAACAAGTCTTCGATGATGGCGTCAAATTGTCCGGGCTCTATCGGGATCGTTTCTCTGGCGGATACATTTGACGCGTCGGCATCGGCGAGATCCCACGCTGGTTGCGAGTCGAGCGTTTGCAAATGCTGGGTGAGATAGTCCAGAACACCATTGACGTCGTGACGTAACTGCTCGGCAGAAACTTCGAGCGGCGATTGGTCGTCGGAGATTTGCATGTTCTGTGCCGTAAGGGAACTTAAAGTATTTGTTTTATATGGTAAAACAGGTGACAAGAAGAGGGTGTTATGCTGAATACTGGAATTGTTAGTAATTGCTGGAATTTCTACCTGCAAAATGGTGTGAAGCTGCGTGAGTTAGTTGCCCATGCGGCGGATTTGCAAATGCGGGATATCGAATTTCGCCAGGGATCGTTAGGCGACCTAGAGCCCTCCCACACAAAAACGCATCTGGATGCTTTTCAGGACATTGCTCAGGCACACTATCACTGTTGTTTTGATTACGCGATGAGTTTCCCGTTTTTTGGCGGACGGTTCGACAGCAGTGCGTGTGACATTCAACTGGGAAGAGAAATCGCATCTGCCCTAGGCAACGGTGATGCCCATCTGCGGCTCGTCGACATAACCAGCGACTCGGACACGGCAGAGGTTAATTTAGATCAGACAATCCGTTGCTTAGCGGAGTTAGCAGACGACTTGCATAACGATGGCGTGCGGTTGTCGATAGAACATTCGTTTCAGAAGTGGGATTTGTTCTTTCAGGCATTTATGCAATCCAGGGAACGATCGAATTCCCGAAACCTGTGGCTTTGCTTTGACCCGGCAAATTTCTCGCTAGCTAACGAAGCGGAGAGGATCGTGGAGGTTGTGACCTCACTGGATAAGTCACTGGTGTCGATGTTACACGTCAAGCAGGCTAATACAGGAGTGATTGAGACCGAGTTGTGTGAAGGCGAAGTAAACTGGCCGGAGGTTGTCCGCCAGTTCCATGGAGATGCCTATGCCGGGCCGATGATGTTCGAATTTATCTCATCGCCGGAAGTCGAACGGGTCACGATTGAGTCAATGCAAAAGTGGCATTATTGGATTGCGGAAGCATTGGAGACGAATTAGATGATTTCGGGCATCATTGAGAACAACATTGCTGAAGTGAAAGGGCGGATTGCTGAGGCGGCTAAGGTGGCTGGAAAGTCATTTCAAGAGATTACATTGGTGGCTGTTTGCAAATATTTCGACGCATCAGTTACGCAGGCAGTGGTAGACGCAGGGTTGCTCGATTTAGGCGAGAATCGACCACAGCAACTTTGGGATAAAGCAGAGACGCTTGACGGGCAGGGGATTCGTTGGCACCAGATCGGCCACCTGCAACGAAATAAGGTGCGTCGGACATTGCCTCTGATTACGTTGATGCATGCAGCAGATAGCCTTAGGTTGTTGCGGGAAGTAAGTAAGGAAGCCGTTCGCATTGAGAAGGAGCAGGATGTCCTCGTCGAAGTTAATATTTCAGGCGATGAGAACAAGCACGGATTTAAACCCGAAGAAATGGAAAGCGTACTCAACGAGTGTGAGCAAATGGCTGGCATTAAAGTCCGCGGGCTGATGGCAATGGCAGGCTTGGGTTCAGGACTAGATGGCGCACGACGGGAATTTGAGCAGATGCGTTTATTGCAGGAACGACTGTTAACCGTCAAGCCTGATGGAATTGAACTTAGGGAACTTTCGATGGGGATGAGTCGCGATTATGATATAGCCATTGAACAGGGCGCGACCATGGTGCGGGTTGGTAACAGCTTGTTTAATGGGATTGAGCGATAGCCATTGCTAAAATATGAGACTTATCTAAAACTTGCCCAACCTCACTCACGCTTTGCCAGATAGACATGACCAAAAAGAAACATGATTCGATGACTAATTTGGGTATGCTCGAATTAATCCAGAAGTTTCCCAAAGCTCTAACTTGGGGATTGCCTGAGTTTATTACCAAGTCTGAGTTAAGTCGAGCGGGACACGCGGGCTTATTAGAAATGATGCAACGAGGAGACACCTCTTCGCAAACCGTGTTTGTCGCGTTGGCAACTGCTTATGATCTGCCGAAATTCAATGAGCAAGCACGGGGCGAATGGACTGATGAGCTCAGCGATTACCTAGAGTTATGCTTAAAGGAATTCAAATTATCAACGAATCCTTGGGGGCTGCTCATAGTAGGTGTTGAGATTCCATCTGTTCTGTCGCAAGTCAGTCCTGAAAATAGTAAACTAACTAAAATCATTAATCGTGCCGCGTCGCTCCTTTCCGACTCTTCTGAGGAGTTGTTCGATGAGAATGGCCTGATCAACGGTCGTCATTTTCCTCGCTTCGCAGCGATTATGGCTGTTTGGGCTAGATGCTTTAATGGCGGCCGAAAAAAGACGCTCAACCTGAAGCTTAAAAAGACCTTTGTTAATCGTTTCGAATGGGCCGTGCGTCAGCTTCTTAGCTTGAGTGGTGGGGATCGTCATATTACGACCCTTTCAGAAGAGGGGAAGCTAAAACTTTCCAAAGAATTTGTCGAACTGTTACTGTTTCTTGGAGGAGATAGCTCCGATCGACGGCTGGCAGCACAGCTGGGGTATCCGCAGAAAGAATTTAAGAGACGGGTTGCCGATCACTATCTTCCAGAATGTAGTTTGCATTCGGAAGAATCCCAGATCGCGGTGTTGCGGACTGGTTGGGGATTAAAACGCCGAGAAGCCTATGTGCGTTACTCAGGCCATGAAGTCTGGGCGGAACTGCGTTCGTCCGGGAAAACTCTCTTCTCATGCCAACTTGCCACTCATGTTACCGTCGCCGGTGAAGCATTGGCTGTGGTAGGTACTTGGGAAGAGGTCTGTTACGAGAGCGATGAAGACGTGGACTATCTAGAGCTCGAAGCGTTCCTGAGCGATGGTTGGCGAATCCAGAAACAATTCTTGCTTACCAAAGACGATAATTTGTTGCTGATCGGTGACGTCGTTCTGCCTAGTAAATCACGTGCCAAGGATGCGGGAGTGGATGACCTCTGCCTTGAGCAGAGATATACATTGGCGGATGGCATTAAATATTTTGGAGCGGACGAGCACAATGAGGGATATCTTTGGGGAGAAAAGCCGGAAGCGGTCGTTTTCCCGCTGGCATTGCCGGAATGGCGAGTAGGAAACCGAGAAGGTGAGCTCACTGTCAAGCAACAGGTTCTCAGCTACCGTGTGACTAAAGGTCAGCATCGTGCCGTATACGCACCACTACTATTCGTCTTAAGCAGTAAGGCTGCTACGAAGGAATATACCTGGCGTCGGCTGTCTGTTGCCGAAGAATTAGATAGACAGCCCGAAGATATTGCTGCAGGATTCCGAATTCAAGTTGGTAAACGACAATGGTTACTTTATCGGTCTTTGACGGAATTTGGTAATCGCACTTTGCTAGGGCAGAACTATTCGTCTGAATTTGCTTTTGGTGAATTCCAGGAGGATGGTACGGTCTATGAATACGTTGAGATTGAATAACCTGTCATCGTTCGGGAATTAACAATGAAACAATCACTGTGGATCACTTGTCTTTTTGCAGTTGCCCTCTGTCAGAGTGAATTGTCGGGGCAGGCTCCTGCCTCACCCAAGCCAGAAGCTAATCCACTGCTTCAGTTCAAGCCTCTGAACAAAGGGGATTCTGTTCTGTCGCTACTACCGGAAGGAGGCCTGTGGGTCGATTTGAGCCGGAAATGGGTGATTGCGGATGGCGAAATCTGCCTGCGAGAAGGACCGCTGGAGATGTTTGCCTGTCCTCAAGGGACCAAGGAGCATGAGTCCGTGGTGTCCGTGAAATCGCCGGCTAGGTTTGTCCACGCCGCTCTTCTGGCGATCGGGGCAAAAACAGGGTCACCAGTAAAGTTTGATCCGGAATATATTTCTGCAAGCGGCTCAGTCATTGATGTAATTTGTGTATGGAAGGACGAAAAAGGCAAGATTCAGACGATCGCCGCTCAACAATGGATCTCCAAAGGCCGCAGCAAGAAAACATTAGGACACGCGTGGGTGTTTGCTGGTAGTGGATTTTGGAAAGAAGCGTCCACAGGAAAGCAACGGTATTACGGCGATGACGGATCGTTGATTTGCGTTTCCAACTTCCCCACGGCGACAATGGATATCGCGGTAGAGAGTACGAAGGACAACAATTTCCTGGAATACCACGCTAACGCCGCCAAGGTGCCTGAAGTTCGGACTCCCGTACGGCTGATTTTGGTGAATCGCCCGGGGGAAGTAACCAAACAGGAACCTAAGGCATTGGCTTCCGATGCGGAGATATTTACCCAAGTGAAAAAGTGGGCAGAGCAGATCGAAATGCCCAAGGCTACCCAAACGCCGCCTAAGGAAGAGCCAACTGATGAGAAGGCTTCCTAGCGGTTAAGACATCGGTTCCGGCTCTATAGTTCTGCTTAAATCCCGCAGTGACTTAAGACTTCTTCGGCCGTGGCAATATAGCTTGTGTAAAACGGTCCGAATTCAGCGTATTTGGCGCTAGCTTCATCAAACCGCATTCGATAAACAATGTCTTTGAGATATTCCGGGTTCCGAGCCCAAAGAGTGACACCCCATTCCCAATCATCCAGGCCAACCGACGTGGTGATTAATTGTTGGACCTTGCCGGCAAATTCCATTCCACTGCGAGCATGTTCTGCCATTAGTTTATTTCGTTCCGAGTGATCCATCATGAACCAATTGGCATTCGGGATGCGGATTTTGTTCATCGGATAGAAGCAGGTGGCGGGCCATTCAGGGAAATCTGGTGTAAGACGCTGCTTTCGCATAATGGGTTCGCGTTGTTTATACGCATTGAGCTTAGCATCGTAGGCAGGGCTTCCTTCGGCTTCACCTTCTTGTACTAGTCGAGCAGCATATTGCTCAATGGTAGGAACGTACTCGGAGATCTCCGTGACGGAAACAAAGCTATAGGTGGGGGTTAGGCCAGCTCCCAGTTGGGTGTTGAGCAGGCGTTGATGCGTGCGGTCGATTGTGAGTGGATTTGGATCCATCATCATCAGGCCGAAATCCGCTTTGTGGCCAGAGACAATACTGACCTGTAGACGCTCAGGGCCGTTTTCAGTGCTGGTAAGCACACTAACAAACTCGGCCTTTGCTGCTTCTAACTGATCCGTCGAAAACGCCTGGATCGCTGCTCGGTCGAACGCGTAATAGAAGTGTGAGCAATGCCACCCTTCCTGTGGGATAACAGATGGTTCAGGAAGGTTCTGTGTGTGGGGAGGGCGGTTCATGGTGCGTTAGGCTCCGGGATGTAGAATGCAGAAGGCTTAATTCTGAGACAATAATTCGTTCACTCGTTCAACAAGTGTGTTGATTGCAACCGGTTTGTGGATATAGTCCGCGACACCAAGCAACTCCGCATAGGATTGGTGGCGGTTGCCTTGATTGGCGGTCATCATGATGAGATGGATAGGTTCTGAGTATTCTTCACGTAGAGCTTCGATAACGAGGAAGCCACTGCGTTTGGGCATCATCATGTCGAGGATTGCCAGACTTGGTTGGTGCTGTTTTGCAAGACGCAAGCCATCTTCACCGTTATTTGCAGTGAGCACGCTATATCCGGCTTGCTCTAACGCAAAACTGACAGAGTCCAGAATGTCCGGGTCGTCGTCAACGATTAGGACGGTTTGGCGAGTGGTGTCATCCAATGTCCGGGTACTCCGATGCTGTATTTTCATGGCGCGAGCTAAAGTGCTTCACTTACATTAAAACTTTAGCACGTGAGCGTTGTGAGGCAACTATCGGCGTTCATAAAAAAACACGTCAATCGGATGCCAGGACACCGAACGACGTGTTTCTTTGTAAGTTAGGCAAACTCTATTGATTCTCGGGGTTCATTGAGAACGAAAGATAATGCAAACCTGTTGGTCGGTTGAACAGTACGCCTCCGGCTGGAGCCATGTACTTTGAGATTTCCTGAAACGGTGGCAACGGATGATCCAGGAATGCAGAGTTTAGTGTGCGTAGGAAGTCGTTATTTTCCGCTCCTCGCTGCAAAGCGGATTGTGCCTGCTCGCCTAAAGCCAAGTCATAGATGAACTTAAGCCCCTGTTCAGGACGATTGAAGCTCAATGCCGACGGTTGTGTCTCACCCGTTTGGCTTTTAACTGCATCCGCAATTAGTTTGAAGTCATCTGCATCCGATAGACGGTCTCCCTGACCTTGCATAGTGTCAATCGCGCTAAAGATAATCAAGTCGGAATCGGCTAAGACGAGTGTGTCCCCGACAATCGCGAAGGTAGGGGAAGGACGTCGGAAATTTGCACGGAAATTTTGCTGTGCCGCCTGAACCTGAGGTGGAGCAGAGTTTTGCTGATTTCCGTTGGCGGCAGCGCGAGGACCGCCTTGCGGAGGCTGATAGTAGGTTACGCCGTTATGAGACTGCTTTGTGATAAAGGGCGCCTTTGCGGCGATAAATTCGTCAATAAACTCTGCGAATTTGTCAGTGTCTTTGAGCTTAATACCAATTCCCAACGCATTGCCGTTAAGCTTTTCGGCGTCAACAACCTGTTGAATCATGGTCAGTCGCCCGCCAAAATGAGCAATTACATCATCCTGAAGGCTGATTCCAGCAGGTGTGTTGACATTCTCTTCAACCATGTTCTCAAAATAGCCTGATCCTAGAATGGAATCCACTACCTTCGTAAGTTCTGCGTAGGATTGTTCCAGATCCCAGTAAATCGTGTTGTAGTTCATGACGTCATTGCTGACCCATTCTTCTGGTGTCATATCGCCTTCGCCGAATGTGAGCAGATTCATTACGCCTCGCCGTGGGCTACCGAGTGATAGATGGAAGTGAGCCATCGTGTCGAATCCCGGGGGCGCTACAATGATGGATCCACCAACCGCTTTGAAGCCGTCCACGCCCAGAGTCGGTAGCAGGGCAAGTGCAGCTTGTGCTTGAAAGTTGTTTTGAGTGGTTGATTTGATTAGCGTCAGAGGATCGGCAAAAAAGCTAATCTGTGGTTGATAATCATCAGCGCCCGTACTATTACGCATAATGTCGGTGAATTTACGATTGTCGGCTAACGTGCGGTCCGCATCTGTGGCCGTACCTTCCCAGACACTGATTAGATGAGTCGCCATCAATTCGCTGCTGCAGAGCACAACAGTCTCTTCTTTTATGAAGGAATAGACGTCATCGTCGTCGCCAGGATTGGCAAATAAAGTGACTTCAGTATCACCGATTAATTCTTGAGACAGGTCACCGGCGTTATTGATGTGCTCGAATTCAGCACGCTCAAGCAGAGTCGTAGCTGTACTAACGTTTTTACCGACATCAGCAATGAAAGCAAACATTGGGCGGCCAGTATCTGTGACAGCAAGACTGATAGCAACTTCACCAGTCGGCAATTCCAGCAGGTCTTCGACAGAGACGCCGAGTTCATCTTCGATTTGCGGGAATGCGTTTATGAATTCGTTGTATAGTCGATCGACAAGTGGAGCGACGGAGACATCATTTCGAATTCGCCCAAGTGATGTACGTTGGAAATCATCACCTAAAGACGGAAAGTCGTTGATTCGTAAATAGACGACTGTATTGTAAGGCAGAAGATTTGGGGCTGTTGGACGCTCAGCAACCGCAGGACGACCAGCAAGCAAAAAGAAGAGGGCTAATGCAAAAATTGAATTTTTAATTTTAAGGTACATCTAACCAGTTCACCTAACGTGAAGGAGTGAAGAAGGGGAGCTTTGTTTCTAAACCCTAGATTCCCCTAAAAGTTTCGTTTAACGCAAAAAATTATCAAGAATAGTGGTTGTTAAGCTGTAGCGATTGGCGAGGCTTATTGGACTATTGGGTTTATATTGAATTGCGTGTTGTTACTGTGGGTATAATCGATTAAGACGGTAATTGGGACTAAATGGTTTGGTTTGGCAAGGCCGAAGGTTTAAATGGGCTCAATCCACCAGTCTATCAGTAATTATTGTTTCATTTAAGAGATGTCACCCATATGTTACGATCCAAAATCACAATAGTTGCCATGTTAACCTTTCTACTTTCACCAATGCTGGTTAAAGCTCAGCAGGCTATTGGCCAGAACGGTCAAAATTCACAGAGCGGTCAGGTTTCATCCACCGGCCAAATTTCCAGCCAAACTTCAAATCAAGGTTTTGTCGGTGGTGGTGGGATCGGCGGGGACCCTCGTGCGACCTCAAACCAAGCTAGTATGGGCGGCGGTAGCATGGGTGGCTTCGGAGGAATGGGTGGCTTCGGAGGAATGGGCGGCTTCGGAGGCATGAGTCGTGGAATGATGGGCGGCATGTTTGGAGGGCAGCAACAACAGCAACCAGGGGCCAATCTGCGATTCCCTTTCGTAGTCAAATTCAAAATCGTACCCACTATACCGATCAACGTACAGCGGCAAGCTGAAACTCGACTCACCAAGCTTCCTGGTTTGTCACGCTATAATAAAGTGGCCGTTGATCTAACTGAAGGTGTAGCCACCCTTACCGGCCAGGTTATATCCGAACGTGAGAAGAACCTGGTAGCCCGATTGGTATTGTTAGAACCAGGTATCAATAAAGTCACAAATAACCTTAGCGTTAATGCTGTTGAATAACAGATATCTCTAAAACGGAATCCCACTAAGTTTGGTGCGATCAAGTTTCTAAACGAAAGAGGGCTTATTGGTTGCGCCTTGGTGGCCCCAGCTTTATTGACTTTAGCCCAGACGGATTAGTGTTAATTTGAATCCCTGTCGGTCGTCTAGAAGAAACGTATGGAGCGTTAGCGGACTGCTTGGTGGGGTAACTGGTAGCCATTTCGGACACATTGTTTGAATAGCTCGTTGGTGCAACCCGTTGTGGTGGAGCGGTAGTCATATGGCGAGTCAGGTTGGGCGATAGGTCGATCGTTTGTGTATTGCGAACTCCGTGTGCAGTATTTGTATCTCGGTGGGTATAAGTGTCAACTCGAATTGCCTTTTCGCTTGGAGCGTTAACTAGTTGGTCCTGCTCAGTAGTTCCATCTGGGTTGGACGTTTTTCCGGGCAACACAGCTTTGCTGAATAGCCCGTTGATTACTTCACCCTGTTCGGGGATGAAAACAGGAACTAGGCTGATCTTCCGCTCTTGCCCACCTATTTTTTGCCATGGAATCCAAAAACTATAAGATGGACCTAGTTCAGATTCGCTAAGGTGTGACTGGAGCTGCTCCGCTCGAAAGATATACTTTCTAGTCGGAGCCATTTTGGTGTGGTCAGTTACCGTTTTTCCGGTATCGTCGAAAGCATAAACAATTAACTGCCCTTCGACTTTGACCGCCTCCTGCCGGCGGTTATAAAAGTAAATTCTACCGCCAAAACCTTGAATGGGACCTTGCTTGGGGGTCGAGAGAACATCGTGTGACCAGATTGCAACAATTCTAGCCGCTGCTTGTTCGTGACGACGCTGTTCAGCCTGCCTGGAGTTCCAGGGCATCGAGTCGTCAATATATCTGGCGGACTCTGACAAGCTCTGGCAACCACAAAGCGTAAGGAATAAAAGTACTGAAAATGCTAGGGTGGTACGTTTGAAATGGGAGGGGGGGATCATGCTTTTGCACCTAATTATTGATGGTTGTATATATTTTCACTGCGAAGCATATAAGTGGTCTCAGCGGCTGACTGGGGTTGTATAAGTTCCCGGGGTTTGAGGGGGGATTCGTCTCAACTGACCATTCTCCCATTGCTGAGCTGGAGGATTGTATTGAATCCGCTGGCCTTGTTCAACGTTGCTAACAGGAAGATAGCGGTTTTGATTGCTGATAGGAGCTTGCGGCACCGGCAGTGTCTGGGCGGGCATTGGCCTAGCGTCTGTTGGTGTAGGGCCCCGATGGTGCTGGGGAATGAATGGGTTACCCTGCATTACTCGTGGTGTACCGTTTCCTTGAGGAATTTGTCTTCCGCGAAGCTGCGTTCCATTATTAGGCCCTAATGCCGGGTTCAACATCGTACTTGGAAAGGCGTGGTCGAGAAGTGCGCCAGATGGATCATCATCTGGGTATATAACGGTGCCTGCCTCGCCCCAGAAGCCCCGGCCGGCATCAAAGCCTGCATCTCCGTGGATCTCAGTGAGATCTGAAAGTAGCCAGCTCATACGCTCGGTTTCTAGTTCCTTGATTCGGTCAACATCGTCCTTTCCGCGGACAATATGAGGAGTCATGATGATGAGAAGTTCCTTGCGTTTTTCGGTTTCGGTGTCATAGCGGAATAGTCCCCCTATGCCAGGTAGGTCTCCAAGCAGTGGTACACTACGTCTAGCGACGGCTTTGTCTTTGGTAATCAGGCCAGCGAAGACAACAGTTTCGCCATCGCGTGCACTAACGACTGTCTCGGCGGTCGTTTTGTTAATGGGTGCGGCCATTACTGCCTGTCCATCGGGATTTATACCAACTACCGTCCCGGACATCGCTTCTCCTAATTCGGACTTTTCGGCACCGACAACCATGACGATGCGACCGTCGACCGTGACTCTTGGCCTAACATTTACCAGTAAGCCAATGGAAACCGGCTCCGACGTGTTGGTGATGCCTCCAAACTGATTAGCCTGACTACCGGTAATCTGACGGATGTCAGAGCCGACTTGGACGAATCCTTCAGTCATATCCAAGGTCATAATTTGCGGACGGCTCAAGATTTGTAGGCGGCCGCGGTCCTGTAGAGCCCTCATCATTATATGAATCGACTCATTGGCCGCACTCACAGCTAATCCGCCGTATCCTAGTGCAGCACTATTACGCCCCATACCAAAGCCTGAAATCACTTGGCCCGCTAGACTTTCACGGGAGGCGGTTGCTCCAGGGTCATTCCCTAGGGCCTGCCCGTGCCAGCCAAAACCATTGGTCGATGCTCCCCGGTCAAAGAGTAGGCTATCCTGAAGTCCAAGCTCAACGCCGGCCTCAAAACCGTCATTGAGTTCAACTTCCGCAATAATGACTTGGATCATTACCATGTCAGGTTCGAAATCTAACTCTTCAACCAAAGCAGCGAGTGTGTCAAAGGTCTTGGGTTGAGCTGAAATAATTACAGAATTGCTAGCAACATCCCAAGCTACCACCACTTCCGTTTCCTCGATCTCGTAATTGGCAATACTGGTCTGCTGACTAAAGGATTGAGTAAGGAGTTGTCTTTGAGTATTGACGTAATTCTGAAGGGTCTGACCTACGGACGCAGCATCCGCATTTTTTAAGCGAATCACTTCACTGCGTCGCGTTTGAATGTCGCCTTCATCAAGCCGTAACAAAAGAAGCTCTACGATATCGAGATCCGATTCTGACCCGGAGGCGATTACGCTGTTGGTTCGCTGGTCAACGGCGAACCTAAGGGGTACCAGTGAGGACTCTCCTCCGCCGATGCCCCCACCACCGGATCTCAGGGCTGAATTGAAAGCGTTGCTGCTGGCGTTTGAGCCTGCAGTAACTTGCAATCCAAAGAGTTCCTGTAGTAATTGGGTGAGATTGATAGCATCCCCATTTTCGACCTGAAAAACCTTAATCTGCGCTTCCGCGTTAGGGAGTTGGTCAAGTTGATTAATGAGTTCTTGAATTAACGGCATGGCGGTTGCCGGAGCTCGTACAACAAGAGCATTTACATTCTCATCTGCAGTCACTGTGGCACCAGCCAGAATCCCGGAGTCAACTTTGCTTTCACCGTCAGAATTGATCGTCAGGATTTCTAGCTTCGATGACTGAGGACTAATCGTGGCAGTGCTGCCTTGGTTATTACCGCCTTGGTCGGCAGCTATGCCAGTCATGGCTTCCTGCAGCACTGGCTGTAAGTCAGCAGCAAGTGCATTCTTGAGCCGGAATACTCGCAATTGGTTAGTTGCCGGAGACTCTTCGACATCGAGTCGTTCAAGAAGAGCTGCAATTTCAGAAACATCTCTGGGTGCGGCGTGAACGATAAGGCTGTTGGTGCGATAATCTGCAATGACTCGCGGGCGAACACCGAGGCCGGGACGGTTCTCTTCGTCTCCACCGGGCTGATTGGTGTAGAACGAGCGGATTTGTCGCTCAGCATCCAATGCAGACATATGCTTCAATGGAAATATTCGGAACTGAGTGTCCGGCTTCACGGGCTGGTCCAGTTTGTTAATCAGATCCATGACCGCCGACATACTTTCTTCGCGACCAATAAGTAATAATGCATTAGGCTTGTCGAGAGATGTAATGCTGACGTTGCTGTTACGCGACCCGAATACATCGTCGTACAAATCTTCGATTAGTTCGGTGATTACGTTGCTGTTGACGTAATTTAAGTGGTGGATTTGTATCGAAGGCTGAGTCTCACTAGTTCGCTGTTCAATTTGCTCAATGATTTCGATGACCCGTGCAACGTCATCTCGTTGGCCTTTGATAATAAACACACCGAGACCTTCGACGAATTCGATCTGCACAGGACCTAGTAATCCAGCCTCAGTTGGTTCGATTTGCAGTAGCGTTTCGCCGATCTCCTCATCGTCATTAGGTGTGCCTTCATCCACGACTGGCTCTTGAGTAGCGACAGTGTTTTGATTGAAGATGGAACTTACTAAATCACCACCCCATGCCTTTCGCTCGGTCGACTTTTGCAACGCACCATTAGAATTGTTCGCCGCGTTTTTAGCGTGTTCTACCAAAGTCATTGCACGATTGACGGTATTGGGATCAGCCTTTTCGACAGGCACGATGCCGGTGCGATCATTTTCTCCAGAGGCTGGAGTGTCGAGCAGGGTTGCAATCTTTAGCCAAGCTTGCTGGGCGACAGTATTGCCTTGTACGCTGATTGTATTTGTAGCTCGGTTAACTTGAAGCACTGCACCGTTGCCGGAGCGGGACGGAACCACAATGTTAGCAATACTACCATCTTGATTAGTAGTGACCCTCAGATTTCCGCCAAACATGCTCTGTACAGAAGCCTCGAACTGCTTGGAGTCGATGCTTAGTAGTTGGTGGCCGGCTTGTTTCGTTGGGCCTGAGACTGGCCGTACATTAGTTTGAGGTGCCGGTTTGATTGTATCCAGGTACTGAGTAATTTGTCGGTGTACGGTTTCACCAGCAATGACAACTATCTGACCAGTGCGAGCGTCGGGGACAACCTTAACCTCCTGCTGATTGGCAAACGCAGCTTGGATCCTTTGCGAAATATCTGCGATCTGGTTTAGCGGCACACTATACCCAACAACTTTCGAACCAGCCTGTTGCGGTTTCGGTACTTGTTTCGCAACAGGTTTGTCAAGTGTTCTGAGTAGGTCCGCCGCAATCTTGTGAGCGTTGGAAGAGCCGTTGACGATGAGCGAGTTGGTTGTTCGGTCAGCAGTCACTTGGGCACTGATGCCGAAATCTTGCAATACCGACTGAAGGCGACTAGCTAATGCTGGTGCTTCGGTGTTTTTGACAGGCAGTACTGTCGAACTAACTGACGCATTTTGTGCAAAGAGCGGCACTGAGGTTGCCAACATTACAACTGCAATGCATGTAATAGCTTTGTGAATACAACTTCTGACTGGGAATTCCATTTCCGTGTCTCTCAATTGGGTTTTTCTATTGCCTAATTTGTTACCGAACCGGCGTCCCTACCGGTTTTGCGCAGGCTTGCCATAAGCGCACATCCCGTTATGTTCATTACAATCGGAATAACCCGCAGTCGCCTTCAGCCTTTAAACAAAGAAAAAGCGAGTAAAGCCATCTGGTTAAAGCTTTACTCGCTAGCGTAGAGTCCCTAGGTTTCCTATCTTGTTACGGGAGCAGGCTTTCCGCTTGAGCGGTAATGTTTTCGGCTGTGCTTAGAGCTTTCCCCGCCTTGATTTCAAGAAGGTCTTTGTTCTCGGTGAGAATGGTCAGATATCGTTGATCTACGTTGTGGATGGTGCCCCGAATCGCACCAATTTCGATTTTGGATCCAAGCGGTAGTTTGAGGATTTTCCCCAAATCTCTTCGATGGATCCAGACCTGAACTCGACCATTCACTTCGACTGTGCTGGTGAAAAATGCCAGCTGTGCAACATTGAATTCAGGTGGCTTAGGTGGTTCTGGCATCGGTTCCGGGGGCTTTGGCACTCGTTTCTCGTTTACTGTAACGGCGAGTTCTCGGGTGACCGTCTTCGCCGGTAGACCGTTGTCCGTCACTTTGACATTAAATCGGTAAGTGCCCACATTCTCACTCGATACAGTAAGGCTATTTCCGGATAGAGTCGCGACAAAATTAGGGGGAATGGAGTCCTGGTCTAATTCAAAGACAACATTTTGTATATTTTGTTCGTTGGGGCCGGCACTTGCAGTAAGCGTTCTCGATGCCTTTTCTCCGACGGTTGCCGCGATTGGTGGTGGCGTAAACGTTGGTTCTTTATTTTCCGGCCCGAAGAAATTGCGATTGGAAATCCGAGTCCAGTAATCTTCGTAGCTCTCTCCGTTTAATGTTTCTGAATGAGCCACTGCGGTTACATCGGTTTTGGATGGTGCCTCAGCCATCGCGATTGCTTCGATAGCCAATACCAGTTGATATTGATTGTATCCGGTTGGTGTAACCGTCAAATCCTTGATGCGATGTAGCAATTGCTTGGTTTCAAACAGATATAGTAGCTTGGTCGCTTGCTGAAGAGAGCCATTCGCATTGAGTCGGATTCCTAGGGTGGTGTAAATATCGTCTACATTACGCGGTGGTTCGTTCTTAATGTCATAGTTGGATATTTCCAAGTCACCTTCCAGTAGTTCCACCAGCCAGGCCTTGTAGTCGTTAAGTGCTACATTGATGTCAGACCCGAGAGACTTATCAAGTAATAATTCGTAGTCGGTAGAGTCTTCTTGGAAATCTTCAAGTAGGTCAAGGTAATCAATTACCTTGATATCAGCCTCTTGTGCCTCTTCGTCTAGTTCGGCGAGCAGGTCAGTGTACTGGCCGATACCTGACATGAGGGCCCAGGCAATAATCACTAGACCTAACGAGGCGCCTAATAGTTTTTCTCTTGCTTCCATGACTAAACTCCTGAATTGTCGATTGATTCGGGGGATTCAGAATCATTGAGTCTCTCTGTACCATCCGCGTCATCCTTGGGTTCTTCCGTGGTCGGAGCGGACTTGTTGGTAGGGCCAGATTCCGTTTGTGATGTCGTTTCTTTTGCTTCGTCGGTTGTTGGATTTCGATCAGTTCCACCATCTTCAGGCACGTCGTCGCCAGTTTTTACTGAGGGCTCTGACTCGGGCGAAGGTTCAGAATCGACGGACGTCTGTTCAGAAATCTCTGTTTCCGGTTCAACAAGCGGAAGGTCGATGAGCTGTAGCGTTTTTCGGGTGTAGGGAGGAGTATCCGGAGTTTCCTGCAAGCCATTGTTAGAAATCGCATGCAAAGGATTGCGGATCGAGGTAGTCATCTCATTAAGCAGCGAGGCGTCGCGTAAAAGCGTGTCCAAGGTAAGCCTCGCTTTAACGTTTGCATTTTGGCCTGAACGGTTTTGATTGATTCGTGCCGTGAAACCATTGACGATCACATCGTTTGGGTCCTGAGGAAGCGTGTCGGACAAGTAAGCAATTTCATTTAGCCAGCTAACCGTATTGCTAGAGAAGTCGTCGACTGTACCAAGTTTAGCCGCGAGTATTTTGTTTTTCTCATCCTGCGTCTTAATCATTTGAGGAGTGAGGGAGGCTGCTTGACCAGCCAATTGGTATTTTTCGGCGATGGTGTCTTTCTTTGATTTAACTGGGTACCATAATGCAACAGCGATCACAGCTAGGGCGGCAAACGCATAGCTGCCCAATTTTACGGCTCTGTCACGGCCAGCGGTCTGTTTTGGTGGCTGCGTTGGGTGCAGGAAGTCAATTGCAGGGATTTCATTGTTGGCCAGTTGAGTTACACATCCCATGAGACCGAGAAATACTGAAGCGTTGTTAGGCATATTGCTTCTAGCGGTCGAATCTATGGTCGCATGCGTAAGGGGGTTAAACAATTCGACGGGTTCGTCTACAAGTGAGGACAGTAAATCAGATAGCTCCTGATGAATCGCTTCATTGCCAACGACTACAATTTGCGTGACGTCCCCGCCATTAGGCTGATTTTCATAGCTGGTTAGCGTCCGGCGAACTTCGGAAGAAATGTAATTCAGATCCGGTGAATCAGGCACGAGTCGGATTGTGCGGACCAGGTGAGCGACGCCATCACGAGCAACGGTTAGTTCTGCTTCTACGCCCAGGATATCCACAATGAGCCGGGCCGTCGACGACGGAAGGTATTTTTCTACGAATAATGCACTTCCAAACGGATGAAGCGTCATGTTACCGATCGTCACACCCGCAGCAGCTGCACTGCTGATAATATCCACCTGGGTGTCATTTTCGATCGCGGCGGCTGCGATATAACGCTGGCCATCCTGGAGTTCACCTAGGGGAGTGAAGTCCAGCAACCCATCGTCACCCGCATTGAAGATGGTCGGTGCTTGAATGCGGACTAGATCTGGCAACTCGCCTTCCGGGATATCGGGAAACACAAGCATGCGAACTTCGGCCTGCGAGCGTCGAGCGGAAAACGCAACGGCTTGCCCGCGACCTACTCCAACGGACGCAAGTGCGTTGGAGATAGCGGTTTCACGCGAGGCTTCGGCGTCGACATCTTCGCTAGCGGGATGGATAGCTTCTTCCACTAATCCGTGGATAGCTAGATCTGCTCCTTTTGCGGATGCCGAAATTGCGCGTACTGACTGATCATCCCATTCATATGCGACGAATTTAGCCATGCTGAGTTCCTTTAAGTGTGTTATTGAATAGCGGGTAGCGACGTTTGACCGCTTCCAGCGTAATGTAAGCCTAGCACGTCCAGGGGATATCCACGGCCTAAATGGCTTAGGTCACGCCATAAAAGAATGCGTGGTGTAACGGTTGTAGCGTCTAGGACGACTTCACCTCTTGCGGAAGCTGTCCCACCTTCGTAATAGCCTATGATTTGTGCTCGAAAAACACTTCCGCCACCACAAATGAACGGCTGCAATGCCTTCATGTCGTCGAGCGTAAAAGGAGCGTTCCCAAGCAGGAAACTGAGTCCCGCCTGTTTGAGTAACCAGGTCTCGTGGCGATAGTAATTTTGCTGGTCCTGATAGGGGTCGACGGAACGAGTTTGTATGATGAAATCAACCATATCGTCAGACAGTCCCGGGACTCCTTGTAATAGCAGTCGAGGGGCCTGATTGATATTTAGTCGTCCGGGAATGGTTGGGTTAGAGTTAGTGGAAGCATTGTCCATTAGGCGGTCGAGTGTCGTAGCCAGGCTTAAGTCCATAGGGTAGGCAGGCATGATATCGATTGGTTCGTCATCGATCAGATCAGGTTCCCAGAGTAACTGTTTACCGACCAATTCTAGAACCTGCGTGATCTCTCGCTCCGGTTCGAGGAGGAAATCAATCTCGACTGCAGAGGCGGGTTGAGGGAGGCCATCGGTTTGGTTGTCGCCCTGTTCAAAGACCGGATATCCCTGCCTGTAGAGAATGATGAAATTGGCAACAGCCGGATCAAACACGGCAGCCAAATCCTGATGTAGAGTTTGCAGGTCACTTGAATTCAGGTCAATTCGGGGCTCACCGTTTACATTCAGATTATTTTCTTTGCTGTATAGGGTCAGATAAGCACTCCAACCGCGATCGAGCGAACCGGTATTTAAGGTATCCGTTCCATTGGTCGCAGATGCGAGAGAAACCAGTTCTTGAATCTTTTGCTGAGCAGGAAGTTCGTGTTGATCGATCATCCCGTTGCGATTGATGTCTGCCCCGAACAGCATTTCAGGGGTTACACCACGGACGAGTAAGAGTTCTTCCACGGTGTTGAAGGGGCCGTTGTTGGGCTCGTAGGGTGATCCCAAGCTTTGGTAGTAATCGAATTCGGCGCCAAATTCACGAGTTTCATCGTCGTCGTCAATCCAGTCCATGATGGCATCGGCGATGTCAACAGTCATGCCTGGTAAAGCCATGAGCATTTCACGGCCCCCATTAGTCGAATAAGTGTCGGCTACGACGAGTGCGTTGAGATTGAGCCTCGAGGATTCGTCTTCAAGCCCATAGCGATAACCGGCAGTAAAGCCATCACTGTCTTGTCCAGGTGCGATGATGGTGAAATTCCCGGTGAGTTCCGGATTTGGGTCAGTCAGTACGTTAATCGCTTGAAATACATTCGGGTTTTCGTAGTCACCACCGGCCGCCATGCGTTGGTCATGTGGTTGTAATAGATGGATCCTGGCGACGTCGATGCCGGCGTCCACCAGCCATTTCGCCTGCATGTTTTGGGTCGATAGGTTCGCGGTTTCATTATGCGTCAACATCAACTCGGAAAACGTATATGCCCCAAGTGACACTATCATAACAACCACTAAAACGATTAACAGTGCTGAGCCGCGTAGCCTGCGGAAGGCGAGTTTGGAAATCATAATCCGAGTGAATCGAGCCCTCCGTCATCTTGTTCAAGTGGGCGGATTTTACCTACGGGAAGTTTGATGGTCTTTTGATAGGTGACGGCAACTCTTCCCTGACTATCAGTCGTATTACCATAAAAGGCATCAATCACACCACCACTGGAATAGGGAGAGTTTGACCGCATGGTCATGCGAACCTTGACCGCAAGTGGTAATCCCTCGAATTCTTCGCTATCCCAGTAAGTGAGCCATTGGTATCCGTCGAAATATTCGAATTCGACTGCCATCACTTCCGGTGCTAGTAACTTATCGGCGGCCTGCACAGCTTGGAAATTACCGTTGTTCATAGCGTAAGCGGTAATAGCTCGACTGAGTTGACCGCGGACCAAGCCTGGAGTCGTTGGGTCGTCAATGAAGATATCTTGGGCCGAAGCTGTTGTTTCCAAATCGGCATTGCGGCAATAGTAGGAAATGAGTTTGACGTCCGAGGGGACGTCCTGTAACGCCGACGGATTTGTGGGATTGTAAAGGGCGCGGTATTCTTCTTGCCTTGGAATTCGGCTGACATCCAGTCGCAGTACCGCGGAATCACCATACATACCGAGGGATTCGGGGAAGCTGGTCTCGAAATCGTAGGTTGGCATTTGGTCGCCGGACGATAGTAGCCCGCTGGCTGCATCCAGTAACGCGCTGGAATCAACTCCCGCACTCATCGCAGCCCCTAAAGCATCGTCAACGGAAATGTTATCGAGGGCAGCGCTGACGTCGACACCGTTATACTGTACTGCGCTTTTGATGTCGTTAGAGATTTGCGAAAGCAGTGCACGGGCTAACTGCACTTCTTCGACGCGACCGCGCTCACGCTGTAGCACACCAAAGTGCGTACTAATCATGTCAGTAATTAAAGCGAATAGCACACCAGACAGGGCCAGAGAAACGATCAGTTCAAAAAGCGTGACACCTTTGTGTTTATAGCTGGAGATCATTGGGTACCCTCCAGTTCAAGAAGCATTTGCTGGATCGGGTCGTTGGCATCTTCTGCCAATTCCAACTGCGGGTCAATCATCCAGGTTGTTAATGTGGTTATTAAAGGGCGTGAGCCATCTGGTGGCGTGTATTCGACGACAATTTGTATCGCCATCAGATTGCCATCACTGCCGATCGTTTGAGATTGTACTTCATAGGTGAAGGGGTCCATTGTTTCTTCGGCGGTGAAGGGGATTTTGCCGGTGGATGTAGGTGAGATCAGACCTGTCTTCACTTCAGACAGTTTGGTCTCGGCCAGAAACTGTGAGGTGGTAAGTATCTGAGCGTCGACGGCATTTCGCATTCCGAGTGACAGTAGGCCATTTATAGCTACCATGGAAAAACCAAGAATGGAAATTGCTATGAGCAATTCCATCAAGGTAAATCCCTTTCGTCCGGATTGTGATTTGTGCGTAATCATTGGTTTTGCGAAGAGGCTCTCTGAATATCGAGTTGTTGCAGTTCTTCGACCGTGACGACGTTGGAAACGTAGGTCACGCCGGTTAATCCCCGGATTCGTACCATCACAAAAGCCTGCTTGGAGTCATTGGCAAGGCGAACCTCCGCCTGAGTGGTACTCCCATCGGGATAGAATAAGATAGGGTCTGACCAGGTGCCGGCAATTCCATCAGTGGCACTTTGAAGGCCTGCAACCTCGGTTAGCTCGTTGTAGCTGGCATCGCCCAGAATGGACTGGCGTGCATCGAAAGACTGGACTGAGCCGGCAAAAGTAATGTCCTCTGGCAAAGTATGTATTTGCCCAACAAGTTTCTCGATGACGTGATTGGGGTTCGGTTCAACTTCAACGGCACCCATGCCCATTAGATTGATTTGGGGCTGAGTGTCGCTTGTCATCCCAGCTTCCAGAAATTCATCTCCGGTTGTCCAGGGTTCAATTAGATATCGCTTGCCAGCAATTTCGTATCGTAGAGAAAGCGTTTGGCCGCTGCGGATCGCTTGGTTTCGCGCTTGAGCAAAATGAATCCTGACCTGGTCTCCGCCAGAGGTGAGATATTCCGAACCGACGATGGAACGAATGGTGGGGTAGGCAACGGCGGAAAGGATAACCACTACAGCCAGCACAATCAGAAGTTCAAAAAGTGTAAAAGCGGCCGCAGTTGTTTTCACAGTGCGGCGCATTTTACACTTTATAGTTTTCATGATTTACTCGGAGTGTTGTGAGGCGGGGATTACAGTCCCTCCAAAGTGACGTCGTCATCCGAGCCTTCCTGAGAATCTTCGCCATTTGAGACGATGGTGAATGTCTTGCCGTCTGATGAATAGGTGTATTGATTTCCCCAAGGGTCGGTCGGCACTTCAGCCGCTTCCATGTACGGGCCATTCCACTTTCCTTGCGGAGCGTTAGCAGGTTCGTTGATCAACGCATCCAAACCTGCTTCTGTTGGAGGGTAAGAACCAACATGGGCCTTGTAAAATTTGAGTTGTTTTTGGAATAACCGCATTTGGATCATTGCGTTGTCGGAGTTGCTCTTGGATAAAATCCCACCAAATTGTGTTACAACCATGGAGCCGAGCACCACGAGGATTGCCATCACAATTAGGACTTCCATCAGTGTAAAACCCTTACGACGTCGTTGGTTTCGTTGGTATTTTTTCGTTTGCATTTCTCTAAATGGTCCTTAGGGGATAAGCCCAGTTAACTAAGTAAGGTTTATGTGTATTAAACTAAGATTGTAAGCAAAAGTTTCGTGGAAATCCTTAGATTGCACTACTCATTTTGATTACTGGTAACAATAACGCGATTACGACTACAAGTACGGCTGCGGCCATGACCAGAAGCATAATGGGCTCGAGCAAGCGGACCGCTAACGAAAGCTGACGAGTCGTCCGTTTTTCGAGATTGTCTGCGATTTCTATTAGTACTCTATCTAATGTGTTCGACTCTTCGGCCACTGAAATCATTTCCACCACGGCGACTGGAAAATATCCACTTCCACCTAATGGTTTCGATAGCGACTCACCGCTTGTAATATTATCCGTGGCATCGTCAATAGCCTTGGCAATAATTCGGTTGCCTGCCGCCTGGCTGCTGATTTCAAGTGATTTTAAGATTGGCACTCCGTTTTGCAACAAAGTTCCCAGGACGCGACAGAATCGTGCGACGGCAAATGCCAGGAATACCTTGCCTACCAGGGGAAGTTTAATCTTAATCAAATCGCGTTGTCGTTTTCCATGATCTGTCTGTAAGTGTTTGTTAATAAGCAGGACGCCTGCAAATGCGATCCCTAAGCCAATGCCCGCCCAGATCGTCCGCAGCTTTTCGCTAAATGCGAGTAGAAGGTCAGTGATGGCCGGCAGTTCGCCTCGTTCGCGGAGATTATCAAACATGTCGCCAAATTTAGGGACGAAAAATATGATGAGCCCTGCGACCAGAAGTGATCCCACAGTTCCTAAGAATACCGGATAGGCCAGTTGGCCCATGGTTTCTCCTTTGAGGTCTTCCTGCTGTTCGGTGAAGGTGGCGACTCGATCGAGCGCGTCTTCTAGAAATCCACCCTCCGCTCCCGCGCGAGACATGTTTATACAGACTTCGCTAAAGACTTTTGGATACTGCCCCATTGCATCTGCAATATTGATCCCTTCTTCGACCTGGCTGTGTACTTCGCCAAGAACAAAGGAGAGAGTTTCATTAGAGGCTTGGTTCTGCAAGACTTTGATGCTGCGTAAGAGCGGTACTCCACTTCTTAAAAGTGAAGCAAGTTGGCCGTAAACCTGTGCCATTACTTGCCCTTTTACGCGTTTGCTGCTCTTGCGGGCCGTCGCTTTGACATCGGTGGAGATGTTCAGCGGAAATAATGATTGGCCGGCAAGTAGGCGTACCGCTTCCCGTTCAGTAGCGGCGGCAATTTTGCCTGCTATCTTTTTTCCGGTCGCATCGCGTGCAGTATATTGGAAATCGGGCATGTATGAGCTTTGCTGGAAGGTTAGGACGTCGGTACGATCTGGTCGCCTTTAGTGATTCGTAGGACTTCATCAAGGCTGGTTTTGCCGGCAATTACTTTTCGCCAACCATCATCTCGCAAGGTCTTCATTCCGTTACGTACGGCAATTTTCTTGAGCTCCCAACTACTTGCGTTTTGCGTTGCCAGATCCCGAACTTCGTCAGTTGTAAGCATCAATTCGTAGATTCCAAGTCGGCCGGAATATCCGACGTTACGACATTCCCGACAGCCCGTGGCGGAGAAAATGTCACCATCAACCTGATCCCGTGGAAAATCATGTGGTAGGTCTATGTCGTCAAGATTGACCGGTTGTTTACAGGTGTTACAGAGACGACGAACCAGACGTTGGGACATCACCGCTTCGACGGTACTGGCAACCAGGAAAGGTTCAACTCCCATGTCGGTCATGCGGGTGTACGCGCCGGCAGAGTCGTTTGTATGGAGTGTAGAAAATACCATATGCCCGGTAAGGGATGCTTGAATGGCGTTTTCGGCTGTTTCAAGGTCACGAATTTCACCGACCAGGACGATGTCCGGGTCATGACGCAGGATACTCCGCAGCGAGGCAGAGAAGGTCAACCCGATACGTGAATGAACCTGAATCTGGTTGATGCCGTCGAGTTGGTATTCAACCGGATCTTCTGTAGTAATGATTTTGTTGTCCGGCCCCTTGATTTCCATCAGAGAGCTGTAGAGGGTCGTGGTTTTACCGGAACCGGTCGGACCACAGACTAAAACGATACCATGTGGGATCCGAATGAGTTCGCTAAAAGTTGCGTAGGTATCTTCTTCCATCCCCAGGCTTTGGAGGTCGAAGACCATCGCACCTTTATCGAGGATACGCATGACGATCCCTTCGCCATGGATCATTGGGATCACACTCACACGAATGTCGACTTCGCGTCCGCGAACTTTAAGCTTAATCCGGCCGTCCTGCGGCAGTCGTTTTTCTGCGATGTTCAATCTTGCCATAATCTTAAGGCGACTGATGATCGCTGCCTGAAACTGATTAATTTCAGGGGGTACCGGTTGGGGGTGGAGCATCCCATCAATACGGTACCGTATGGAAATGCCACTTGCCTGCGATTCGATATGTACATCACTTGTTCTTGATTCAATCGCTTCCAGAAGGATTTCGTTTACGAGTCTAATAACCGATGCTTCCTGGGCCATTTCTGACAGCTCGGAACCATCTATCTCCAGTTCCTCGAGCAACTCGACTTCGTCGGTCTGCCTAGCTGCTACGAGACTGTCAATGGTCTCACTTCCAACGCCAAGATGATTTTTGATTAGCGTGTCGATATCACGTTGGGTCGCAACAACAGGGAGGATGGCTTTGCCTGTGGCTGCAGAAGCTTCGTCAAGCGGATAGAGATTGAAAGGATCGCTAGTGGCAACGGTAATGTGACCGTTCTGTGCCGCGACGGGGAATAGGGATTCACGATAGATCAATCGTGTGGGGAATTCGTCCAGTAACCCGAGGTCAACCTCTGTTTCACGTAAGTCGACGAAGTCTACGCCAACCGCTTCAGCGACGGCCTGTAAGGCTTCCCGTTCTTCAACAAAGCCTAAGGAAATAGCGCTCGCAATTTGCTCGTTGCCTTTCACGCCAGTCTGGACGATTGTGTCCACCTGGGTGTCATTAAGAAGGCCCCTATCCCGTAGAATTACGCATGCTTCCATGATAGTACTCTTTTCTAATAATTTTGCGTATCTGCATACAGGTTTTAGCGGCCGCCACCACCGGGGCGTCCACCCCCACCAGGGAATCCACCGGGACGTCCACCTCCACCAGGGGCTCCTCCTCCACCACGAGCTTCAGCAGCACGTCTGGCTGCTTCCTGGAATGCCTGGATTCGTTGCCGGATCGCTTCAGCGGATGCAGCAGGGTTTCCACCGCTGGATTGTCCCGCAGATGAACCGCTGTTACCGCCTGAGCTCGACGAAGTGGACACTGAATCACCGAGAATCGCTTGTAAAGCGGTGTTGACGACGTCTGGGTTGGCAAGATGTAGCGTTCGAACTTCGATTTGCTGTTGGGTCTGGGTACCCGCTTGATCAAGTGTCATTACCAACTCTTCGACCTCCTTGAAGAGCGGTTCAGGAGCGGAAATGATAATTGAGTTGCTGGTTTCATCGACGCCGATGCTCAACTTCGCGGGTTCACTTTTGGCCGCTTGCGCTTGGCCGCCACGTCCTCCGCCTGCTCCACCACGTAGTGCCTTGATTAGATCTTCAGGGCTTGGTTGCCGCTGTTGCTGTTGACCGCTCGATGCGCCGTTAACTCGGCCAGAGTATACCTCTTTTAGTATGTCGGCTATGTCCTTCGCACTAACATAGGTGACAGGGATCAGTCGTGGTTTGCCTTGCGTTTCAACTTCCGTTTCCGATCCTTCTTTGTCGATAATGCCCAATAGGGAATCCACCATGGCAAGGTCTTCGTCATTTGCCTGAACAACGAGGGCATTGAGACGGGGGTCGGAAACGATACTTACTGTTCCTGTAGCGGAAAAGGTCGATGAGTCACCGGATCCACTGTCACCGCCACCACCGAGTATCATTCCCATTAGACCGCCACCCATTAAACTGCTCGTGGCGTCACTAACCAAAGAACCAAGTCCATCTGTGGAGTCCGCGCCACCACTCATGATTTCCTGGATGAGCGACTTCGCGACATCGGACTTCACGTATTTGAGGTAGAAAACGGTGATCTGACGATCGGTGAGGGTGGTTCCCGGAGGTATGAGCTGGCGCAAAAGGCTTTCAAAACGATCTAAAGCATCGGTATCGTCACTCGCGATAATAATACCATCAGGCGTAAGTTCCACGACAATGTCGTTGCCTATGCGGGAGGTGATTGTGTCGTCGTCCTGCAGTGAACTGCTAATGAATTGGATTTTTTCGTCGTCAGTTTTAGCGGATTTGTTCAATACATCCGTTTTCGTCGGTTTCACCGCTGGCGCATCTGTCGTTGGAGGTTCAGTCTGTTCCTGCGGCTCTTCCGTCGTTCGTTTTTGTATGTTCGATTCACCTCGATCACTTGGGGTGACCAGTCGAATCTTGTTTTCGCCCGTCCAGAAGCGTCCAGCCCGCTCTAGTGCGTCTTCCGCACTCTGGCCGCTGAAGGGCAGGATGCGAATATTCCCTTCCTGCGTAGTTGTGTTTTCAGCTTCCAGCCGTTCAATCATCGTCCGGATCGAAGCTACTTCGGATTCGGTAGCACGGACAAAGAGCTTCATGGAAACTGGATCTGCGGTAACCTTAGGCCCCTGAGTCACTTCCACACCTTCTTCAGTGGTGGTCGTTCCAAACATATTTGCGATCATGGCCAATGCCATTTCTGGATCAAGTGTTTGTAATGAAATCACTTCAAATACTGGTACCTCGCCTTCAAGCTCTTTAATAGTTGCGACGATTTGTGCTTGCTCGGACGGGCGGGCCAGCGCGATAACCTTGTTAGTTGCCGGATCAAGTGCAAGTCGCACATCGGGCAAGCCGGCCAATAGAGTCTGAAGGACGTCAAATGTAGTCTGTGGGTCAGCAACGTTGATTAGGTGCGTTTGCAACTGGGGCTGTTCCACATCTACGGCTTCCATACCTTCAAGTGGATCTTTGTCTAAGCGTTCCGCGAGGTCTCTTAAGACAGCAATGTTCTCTTCTTCTCCAGTAATGAAGATGCGAGTGCCGAGTGTATCGACTGCAAAACTTAGGCCTTCGCGGGCGTAAGAATCTTCGCTCATGTTCAGCATGGTTCGTGCGACCATCAAGATATCGTCTGCGGTCACAAATTCGAGTTCGATTTCCTCTACTTTGCTTGCTAATTCTCCGCGAGGCTTCTCAACCCCTTCTATGATGTCTCGGATGGTGCGAAGACGACCTGCTTGTTCCTGGACAAGGACCTGCTTCGCTGCAGGAAAGACGTAGAGTTGTCCGGTTGGCCCAATCAGCTTCTGCAAGTCAGCCGTTGCTTCTTCGGGAGTCATTTTAACCAATTGAAATAGCGTTTTCACCAGTTCGTATTCACCACGCGAGTCCAGGTCTTCGAGGGGGACATACTCCACCAAAACGTCTGGCACTCCATCTTCCAGATTGACGACCAGCAGCATCTGATTGCGTCGTACTAGGGTGTAGCCACGAGTTAGCAAAACACCATTCATTAGGTCCATTGCTTTAGCTGGGCTGTAATAACGTGGATCTGAATAATTGAAGCTTCCCTCTGGAGTGGCGTCCATTTGAAGAGATAGTTCATTCAACTCAGCAAACCACTCAATAACATCGCCCCATGGGGTGTAATTGAAAGCGAACCGCACTTCAATCTCACCAAATTCATTCAGCATGGACTGACTATCATTGGACGGAGTCCCGGTCGCCTCTGGCGTGACGGTTGGAGTCTCAGTGGGTTCTGCAGGGACTGGGGCGTCAGTGTCAGCCGGCTCTTCTGTATTTTCGGCTGCTTGCGTCTCTTTATTTGCAGGGGGGGCGGTGGGGTTATCCGCAGATTCTTCTTTGGTGGTGTCTGTTGATGGCT
>TARA_B100000674_G_scaffold179199_1_pt1 | contig 62667 bp, 55 predicted proteins | sample TARA_B100000674 | Tara Oceans TARA_B100000674 (sample SAMEA2622759) | marine metagenome | biome: marine biome (ENVO:00000447); feature: surface water layer (ENVO:00002042); material: "saline water (ENVO:00002010), including plankton (ENVO:xxxxxxxx)" | depth 5 m | reverse complement strand
GGTTCACCCGGGCCCGAGGGCCCGGGTGTTCCCGGGTAGATGATTTAGGCGCTACTTGTCCACCTTCATCATTTTCCGATTGTCGTGTAGTCTCCAACACAACCCCCGTTTACATGTTTAGTCTTCGAGTATTATCCTCGATTTCCTCAATGTCCGATGTCAGTCCTCCACGGATCTCTCCGCTCTTGTTCCCGATGCGTTTCTTTTCCGGTTTTTACGCCAGATTTTCCTCGCATTACGGTTCCAGGATTGTCTCCTCCCCCTTTTTCCGTAACACCTCTGTAGGATAGTTTTCCGGTTTGGTTTATGTTTTCCCCCCGAAGGGTTCGGTTGCGTTTTCCTCGGCTTTCCCTAAGATTGGATTTTCTTCCTTGCGTCAGATTTTCTTTTTCTTAGTTCTCCTACCTCTTTTTCGCCCACAAGCGAAAAAGTGTGTCCCCAGCGTTTTACCGCCGGTTCCACCGCTCCGATCTTTTAGATCGGTTATTGTGGCCCGCGGGAGGCGCCGAAGCCCTCCCACACCACTCCACCGGAGCGGCAAGGTCAACAGGGACGAAGGTAGTCCATAAATCTTTCTATCAATGGCTATCATTCCACCGGAAATAAGGGATTATCTACCTATATTTCTACTCGAGTGTTTACCCATTTTTCTCAATTCTTAACATTCGAAGCCTTTCGATCATCTCTGATTTATTTCCCATCGAAAACGCACCCATAGTAGATCTTCTGGACACTACGTCTTTTTCCAGAACAAATATCTTTCCAGATAAAAATCCCAAGATTATGTAACGGTCCTGACCGCTTACCGCAGTTAATTCGTCTCTTTCTCGGGTCCAATACACAGTATCATCTTGAGATTTCCATATACCATTCGTTTCATTGGAACACTTTGTTATAATAGTCATCTCTTCAGAACTAATGATCTCTGATCGATATTCCTGTCCGTCCTCTTGAGGTATTTTGAGGGTGTCAATGTATTCTTTTTGCGACAGGGCGATCCAATCGCCATTGTGCAGATAACCAACGCATGATACATCATCCGATATGTTGGTAATTTTACACGACTGGTCAATCTCGTATGCAGTACCAAGTGAGGTCATGAATGATATTCTGCCTTCAGGGGATAAAATGGATTTGACGACCGGGAGTTTAGGTGCCATATCTATGATTCTACAATCTCCATCACTGTCTAGGAGGTAAGCGCCAGGAGATGGTCTGCCCGTGCCTATCATGCAGCCCTCCCCGAAAATCTCCAAAGCCCAGGCTTTGGAATCCAGACTATGACTAGACATTATCGTGCCTGATTCTTTTTCGACTTCTGTTATCTTGCAGTGGGTGTAATCCCCAATTTCTACTTCGTAAACTGAAGACGTGACCCAAATACTACGTCCGTTGCAGACAACATAGTCAGAAGCGCCATCAAGTTTGGTTGACCAGCTAGATAACCCGGTCTCCATATTAACCGAAGTCAATCTACCACCATGTGCAACAATGAAGAAGTCACCACCGGAGCAGATATCAGATACAGATGGGTCAAGGGCGACTTCCCATCTAAGATTACCTTTGTCCAGCGACCAGCAAGCCAATGATCCATCTTTATCCCCGGCCACCATGTAGGATCCTCTCTGGAATATCGATGTTACTTTCGATGGTAGCTGTCTGACAATCGAAGATATATCCGAGAGGCTGTATAGTGAGTCCATTTTTCTCCTCTCTATGCATTTATACCATACAAATCACTAGTTTTGTCGGAAAGGTATCTGACAAATGGATCTGGTGATGGTGGGCTACCAGTTGCATCCTCGATTAATTCAGCCGGCTCCAAGATGCTCCCCTTGGAATGGATGTTTCTCCGCATCCAATTTAGCAAGGGACTAAAATTTCCTGTTCTTATTTTTTCGTCATGATCTTGAATTTCCTTCTTCGCAGCCTCCAATAATTGTGCTGCATAGAGATTGCCGAGCGTGTAGGTTGGGAAGTATCCTATTGCCCCCATGCACCAATGTATATCCTGCAGGACCCCCAATTTCCGATTGGGAGGAGTTATGCCGAGGTACTTCTGGTACAATGAATCCCAGAGGTCGGGTATCTGATCAACTTCAATGTCATCCTCGATCATAATTTTTTCAATTTCATACCTAATCATTATGTGGAGGTTGTATGTTGCTTCGTCAGATTCTGTTCTGATGAGGCTAGGTTGCATGATATTTACGGCTCTCCACAATAATTTTGGCGTCAGACCTTCCATATTTCCGGGAAAGCACCTCTCCCACAATGGGAATACCCATTCACAGAATTCGATTGAGCGTCCTATCTGATTTTCCCAGAGTCTGCTCTGGCTTTCATGTATTCCGAGGCCGCATGCTTTGCCCACGGGTTGGAATGCGAGTTCGGATGGTCTTCCTTGTTCGTAAGTTCCGTGGCCAGTCTCGTGCATCGACCCGAATAATGAACCAAAAGGCTCTGATTCATCGTACCTCGTGGTCCATCGTACATCATTTGGATTTGGGCCGCCGCAAAACGGATGCACGGACGAGTCTCGCCTGCCTGACTCAAAATTGAATCCAATGGCCTCTGAAACCTCTTGGCTTAGCATCTCTTGACCTCGTTTCGGCCAGTTTGAATCTCTCAGCCATTCCAAATTCGGATTTTTGCCCTGGCTAGATATTTCCTTAATCATAGGTGATATTTCATTTCGCAACCCGTCAAACAGAGGATCGAGCCTTGTAACAGTTAGCCCCGTCTCATATTGATCTAGTAGTGCGTCATAGGGAGATTTCTCATACCCCAAATATTCAGTCTTCTGTCGAGTCATTTGAAGTATTTTTTGGAAGTCTTGCTTAAATATTTCAAAATCGTCTTTTTCTCTAGCCTCCGCCCAGGAGTGATGGGCTTGAGATTGAAGTCTGGCGAATTTTTCCACAAAATCAGGTGGCAGGCATGTGGCTCGTTGATACATCTTTTTCGTAATTCTCAGATTAGCGGATTGTATCTCATCAAGCTTATCCGATTCTAATTCTGAGATTATCTCACCGATCTTGGGGTCTGTTACTTTCTTGTGAATTGTTTTGGATAGCCAAGCGAGATGATCGGCTCGACTCTCAGCACCGTTTTTTGGCATTATCACTTCTTGGTCCCAACTTAAAATGCTCCTGATTTGACTAGCGATTTCAATCTCCCTCATGCGAAAAAGGAGTTCTTGGTAGTAGTCCATGGTTAGTGCAGGCGGACAAAGCACATAATCGATGGTGTGAAAATAATTGGTAAGTTCAGTTTGCTCACTTTAGCATCATCCGTAATTCTTCTACTGATCTGAGTTCGTCAAAGTAAATTACCTCAAGCGCATCATAAAGCTCATTATCACCGATTGCCTCTATCATAGGGAGTATCGCTTCATAAGTCTGGCTGGCAGTTTTTTCTGTCCCATAAGCCTCATTGAGCATTACTGAATAATCGTAGGTATGAACGATTTCTGATGGGGCCCGCTCGGTTGTTGCTTTACCGTCTAATTTTACGATCGCTGATCTTACTGTAGCAGCATGATTAATCGACTCTGTAACTTCATTGGAAAAATATACCGAAAGGTGAGGACGATGAATTCCCGAAACATATGCAGAGTAGTGTGCATACATCGCAATCGCTCGCATTTCCCAGGCTAATGCCTTGTTCAAGGCCTCAATGATCTCTCCTGTGTCCATAACAGTTACCGATTGACAACAGGGATAGGGGCTAATGAATCCATTGGAAAAATGACTTGATTAGTTAATTGGGTCGAGTTCATGGGAATTATTGATGTCTAACTTCCATTCATTACCTTTCGATGGCGAGGGGCTCAAAGGTGAATGTCGCTGTCTCCGACAGGATTCTGCTGCACCTACTGAATAATTCGTTTCAGACAGAAATGCATACCGCGACCCCAGAGGTTACGCGACGAGGTATAGCTGAGGCGTGCGCAATTCACCCTCCTAACGTCTCTCGTAGCATGCGAGACTTGGTCACCGCAGGGGTCGTCGGACAAACAACACGGCAAGTCGTAGGAGAGTCCCGGAGACAAAAGACATGGCACCTCACACCACTGGGTGTAGAAGTTTCTGCAGCAATCAAACATAAACTCGAAGAGACAATGGTTCTTCTTAGGTCACGAAGCGGCGATCTGCTGGAAATACCCGCATCTCAAGCTTCAGAGCGGCTAAGGGCTGACTTAGACATTTTATCCATATTGATGCATGCGCAATATGAAGGGGCATTGAATTACGGCGATATTAGATTCGGTCCGGTACGAAAAAGGAAGGTGCTGCCCGGATCAATAAAAATGATGGCGGGAGCTCATGCGACTTATCACACGAAGCCGCCTCAAACGAGGGATATTCATGGTAGAAGGCGTGAAAAGAAGTTGTTAGACAGATGGTTTACCAGTAGTTCGAATATTTGTGTCATAACAGGTGTAGCTGGTTGTGGAAAAACTACTCTGATATCAAACTGGTTTAGCACGCAAGAAAAAATATCAAGTGACTATTTAGTGATGTATTACCCTTGCCAAACCTGGGATACAGCAACAGGACTGGCGACCAGTATCATCCATAGGGTCCTGAATCCAAGTGGTGTGTCCGGGGAAGACCCTTACAACCTAGTCTCAACCCTTCCAACTCCCGGTAACAACCTAGATTATGATTTGCTCAGGAGAAGGCTGGTCGCAACCATGATTGACGAGAATGACGAATTATCCAAGAAGCAAAAATTGTTCTTAATTCTTGATGATGTACACAACTTAGACAAGAGTGGTAACATGTTGGTTGGTGCGATGATGCAAGTTGCCGAGGCGTCTGAATCGAAGATAGTCACGATATCTAGGGAGTGTCCAAATTTCTACGATCGAAGGGACGTCCTTACGCTTGGAAGGGTCCATGAAATAGCATTAGAAGGACTAAGCCAGATAGAACTTGAGGAATGGATTGCAACAATGAACCTCGATGATTGGATCTCATCGAAAATTCTCCACGAGCGAACTGGAGGGCACCCCTTAGCAATTGAATTATTAGAGATGTATGGTGAAATAGAACACAGAGACTGGGTAAAATTCCTAGATGCTGAGATCGTTGAAGTGTTGCCGGCAAATGAGAGAATGATTCTCATGGAACTCGCCAAATCGGACAGGCCTGTACTCTGGGAGGAATTGGCTAGAGCCACAGGGATTACCGGGGGGCCGCCGAAAACCCTCATGTCGAGAGGCTTGATGATTGAACTGGATGGCGGGATGTGGCTCCACGAGGCTTTAAGGAGTAGACTCAGGATGTATGTTTTCGACTGACTACGCGTGTGTAGATTCGTAGAAGGTCATGTCATGTGTCTGTTAAGCCACTCATCGAAGTACGGTTTAGGTGCAGCTCCAGTGTGTTGATCTACAGGCTTACCGTTATGGAACAGGACTAGATACGGAATCCCTCTTACTCCATACTCTCCGGGAGTCACGGGGTTCTGATCTGTGTTTACTTTCGCAATGGTTATTTCGCGCTCATCAGCGATCGAATTCAACACCGGTGACAATGCTCGGCACGGCCCACACCATGGAGCCCAGAAGTCTACCAATACCCACTCTGAGTCGGAAATGACCGAACTAAAGTCAGAGTCGGAGGCTTCCACTACTTGGCCCATTGTTGTCCAAGATCGCCCCTCATGTATGAATCCTTGCTGAGGCCCGTATGGGTCAAATTAGGACTCAATTTTAGAAGACTTGACAACCAGATCATGTTGAGGTGCAATTATTCATGCTCATCGCGCCCTCTATTCTCACCGCAGACTTCACTCAGCTTGGAAGTGTGCTAGATGATGCATTGAAGGCCGGTATGAGTTGGATACATCTAGACGTCATGGACGGAAACTGGGTTGTTAACAAAACCATAACCTTTGGACCCGCTGTTATCAAATCGATCAGGGAGAGGATCGGTCCAGAAGTTTACCTGGACTGCCATCTCATGATAACGAATGCTGAAGAAACATGGATGCAGTACGTTGAAGCGGGTGTTGATATGGTAATCTTTCACATCGAGGCGGTTGACTCCCCGAAGACTTTGATCAGAGCAATTCGAGAAAGTGGTACTGCGGTTGGGATTGTCCTTAATCCCGACACAAGTGAAGAGGAGGTCATTCCTCACCTTGAAGATCTGGATCTGGTTCTGGTTATGTCTGTCGTGCCGGGAAAGGGCGGTCAGTCGTTCATGCCTGAAGTCAAGGACAAGGTCCTAAGATTCAAGTCTGCTATAGATGAACAAATATCAAAAGGGGGTAAGTCGACCAGAATCATGATAGATGGGGGCATAAAATCACATAATATCGGCTTGGTATCGTCTTGGGGAGTTGATATTTCCGTTGTCGGAAGTGGGTTGATAAACAGCAAGGGCACCATATCAGAAAATTATCAAAAAATTATTCGAGAGTTGCCTTAATCATACACTGATAGGCTTCAAATCTGATGGCTACTTTTGATGATCATGAAGGGGGAGGCTTGGGTTAAGTCTGAGATTGAAAAAATTGTACCAGATTCCCTGGTTGAAATCAACGATCTGCACGGAACAGGAGATCATTTTCACGTTCGTGTGATATCAGACACATTCATTGGTATGATGCCCCTCGAAAGACAAAGACCCATACTCGATCATTTCATGCCCTTCATCAAGAACGGCACCGTTCATGCACTGGATCTCAAATGCATGACCACGGAACAAGCTAGCAAAGCAGGAGACACTGTTTTTGATCCACATGGAGACGGGGAGAAGCAGTTTCTTGGAATACACATAAGGAGACCAAAGGAGAAATAGGAATGACAGAATTTAACTGGACACCAGAAGAGTTGCAGAAAATAGTGGAAGAGAATAGTGTAGTACTATTCATGAAGGGCACGCCCGAAGCGCCTCAATGCGGATTTAGTAACCGTGCGTCTTCAATAGTATCTCAACTGGGTGTACCATTTGCATCCGTAAATGTTCTGTCAGACCCCAGGGCCAGAAATGCACTCAGAGACTGGTCCGGATTTCCTACAATGCCCCAATTATTCATCGGCGGAAAGTTAGTTGGAGGCTCAGACATTGCCCTTGAGTTGTTCCAGAGTGGAGAACTTCAAACACTTGCTGCCAGTGCGAATGACAATGCATGAATACAATCTCACTAACAAACTCACAGCGGAATTCATAGGGACCTTTTTCCTAGTACTCACCATTTGCACCGCCGGAGTGCATGGTTTGGCCGGTATTTTTGCTCCATTTGCGATTGCCTCTACATTAATGGTCATGATTTATGCACTGGGGCATGTATCAGGGGCGCACTTCAATCCGGCTGTGACGTTAGGTGTCTGGTTGAGAGGGGCATGCGCGGACAACGAGGTTCTACCTTACATCGGCACTCAAGTTATTGCGGGGATCTTGGCAGCAATTGTTTCTCAAAATGCACTGGTTTCTGATCCGAACCCTAACCTCCTCGTTATGGATGCCTGGCAGGCTTTCACCGCAGAATTTCTCTACACGTTTGCCTTAGTCTTTGTAATCCTCAATGTCGCGACCAGTGAGTCAAACAGCGGTAATGGATATTTTGGGGCCGCCATAGCATTTGTAGTGCTAGCCGGCGCATTAACAGTCGGAGAGATTTCAGGTGGCTCATTCAACCCAGCCGTGACCAGTGCGCTTTTGACGGCAGATGTGCTGAAATTTGAAGATCTTTGGTTACACATCGTGCCTCAGGTCTTGGCCGGCCTCATGGCAGCGCTAGTTTTCAGATCCATTTCTCCTGTGGTCGCAATTGATGATGATTGATGTCCTGCAAGGTTGCATATCTGTTTAATACAAATAAGATGCCTCATGGACAAGGGTTTCAAACCCACCGGGGTAACAAAGATGGTGGATGAAACTGTCAAAGTCAGGAAGTTGATGGCCGTAGCACTCATTGGTGCAACAATGATATCATTCGCGCCACTGATGTATTCTTTATCTGGATCTGGGCCACTGACCGGGGCTTTCTTTAGGATGTTATATGCGATGCCGGTGCTTTGGATCTTGTCAAAAGTATGGACCTCGGAAGACAACAGAGGTGGTGCGGAGAGGTGGATGGCCTTCTTTGCTGGTCTCATTTTAGCCCTTGACTTCATCACATATCATACTGCGATAGACTGGGTTGGAACCGGCATAGCCACCTTGATTGGCAACTCTCAGGTTATCATCGTGACCATCCTCAGTTGGTGGCTACTCGGCGAGAAACCCAATCGGGCGATTATATTGGCACTTCCGGTGGTATTGGTTGGCCTAGTTTTTATTTCGGGACTTGGGGACAATGCTGCATACGGGGAAAGACCCGGTGCAGGAGTACTAGCAGGAATATTCACTGCTATTTTCTATTCCTCGTTCCTTATAGTATACAGATATGCAAACAAGTCTCTGGCACCTGCCACGAAACTCCAATTTGAGTCTACTACTGGTGGTATGGTCGGTCTCTTGTTCCTTGGGTTGATTCCTTTGCAAAGCTTGAATGTCGAACCAATAATTTTCACGCCCAGCTACCCTTCGCATGCTTGGTTGCTTTTGCTAGCAATTATGTGCCAGTCCTTTGGATGGTTGGCAATCACATACTCCCTTCCAAGACTCCCGGCAGCGCATACTTCCTTTGCAATCCTAGTTCAGCCTGTTTTGACAATAGTCTGGGGGGTTTTTCTTCTCGGGGAGGATCCATCGCTACAACAAAAAATAGGTATGTTGCTCATCCTCATTGCAGTGATTGGTGTTACAATTAAGGGTGCAGTGGAGGCTACCGAGGAGGAAGTTTAGGTGTACAGGGCAGAGACACAAGCGAGGGGATGGGATGCACTCAGCGAGAACCTCAGTTCCCTGTACGTGCCTGCTAAGAACTTCTCACATTGATAACCCTTGTGAAGGCTTACTACACCAAGAATGCTGCGAATTATTCAACAGTGAGGACTTCTGGGCCACCATCACTCATCCATACAGTGTGTTCAAACTGTGCGACGTTTCCCCTGTCGACGCATCTTAACGCTGAGTAAGATTCTAAGAATCTGATGCTTGTTAGTTTTTTTATCAACGCATTCCACTTTTTCCTTATACCGACGGGATCCTCGCCTGGGAATGGCTTCTCCAATAGCGAGTATGCCCATCTTTCAGCGAACGGGAGAGTTGAATATCGCTCCTCTATATAACGTGCCATTGTAGCGCCCAGTGGCTTAAGTTTCTTCTTAGCGACCGCTTTTCTGACTGTGATATTCCCTGTAACTCTATGAATGTTTGAAGACGTGCCGGGTTCTATATCCTCTATTTTCCCTGATTTGCCAGTTGTATTGAATGGTTCAATTGCATAGAAGGAATTTATCTCAGGGCCGCCTTTGAAGCCTGGATTTGTCTTTCCACAATCGAATGAGGGTACTGAAACACCAGCATGTAAGTTCCATCTTTCCATTTTATGTCCGCAAAGATTGGTGATCGGCTGAAACCCGGCATCTAGATGTATTTGTTCAGCGGCTGCACCAACCTGGGCCCATGTGCTTCCAGGGGTCATTGCCTCTATCGAGGCGTCTCTCGCATCACGTGCGGCTCTAATCTGATCTGTGTGATTGCCGCCATTTCCTACTTCCACTGTCAGGGCATTATCGGCGAGAGCGCCCTTAATGTGAACTCCAACATCGAGTTTGACCAAATCCCCGTTCTGAAATATCATTTCATCTTCGAGTCCCTCGGGCTTAGAGAGCATCGAGTTGGTGGTGTAATGCGCTGCTATGTCATTAACTGAGATTGTAACGGGGAAAGCGGGGGTTCCTCCGTGCCGCCTGATAAATCTCTCAGCGGAGTCGATTAAATCATCCCATGATTTGCCAGCGACAATCTCTCCCTTGATCCCCTCAATAGTTCTTCGTGCGACGTGCCCAGCGTCCTTCCAGAACTTTAGATCAGCTTCATCCATGCTTCTATTACCTCGTTCTCTGGAACAATCCCTTTCCTCAGTATCTCCGGCCGCCGAGGCGCATTCGGGGTGATCTCTGAGGGATATGATATCAAAGTACTGGGCGAGCCGCCGGTACAAACTGATTCGATCCAGTGTACTCCAGAATCTCGGCCGCCTAGTTCAAGAGCCGCGACGGAGCAGGAATTGGAAGGAATTGTGCCGCTTTTATTCGCGCTAGTTGCAGATAAGGGGCCCGTGATGGTGACGAGCTCTCTGGCAATCTCGTGATCTAATATCCGTATCGCGAGACCGGCGGTTCCTAATCTAGCGTCACACTCAATGCTTGGTTGTAGCAGGACTGTAAGAGCCCCTCTTGGAAAGAAGGAAAGGAACTCTTCCAGGTGATCTGGAATTTTCACAAAATCTGACGCTTGAAGGAGGTCTAATACACCCAAGGATACAGGTTTCTTATCTGATCTATTCTTAACTTTGAATAACAGGTCTAGTGCTTTTTTTTCAGGCAAACACCCAACTGCTGGTTGTGTTGAAGTGGGGTACACACAAAGCCCACCGGATTTTATCCATTCGACCTGTTCTTCCAATCTCATCACCTAAGGTGCCGCCTCAGTGCGGGGGGTAAAGAATTAGAAATAACGACTATAGATCCAATTTTCCTATCCAGATTTGATTGATGTGTGTGACGTTGTCTTATTCGTTGGATTTCATAGGCAGCATGATAGATGTTGAACAACGGAATCAGAAAAAGGAGTTTGCCACGACTACGCTCATCCCACATTCTGCTCGTCATCTCCGAGCCATCCTCTGCGACTATGGCGAGTGAAAACATCCTCTGACCCAGTGACCTAGAAAAGAATATGCCAGTTGTTCGAAAATACAACCAGAAAGATAGGCTCAGAATGGCAACCATCGCGACCCAGTAATGAATGTCCTGACTGATTATAAGATCGATATTCCAAATGTTCACTATTCTACCTCTGGTCAATACCGTAAGTACAGCCGACATCAGTGTCATGTCGATGACAAGCGCGCCTGCTCTTCTTCCGGCACCGGCAAGTATTGTCCCCTCGGGCATGGGCCAGTTTGACTTATCCTGCTCCGCTACCGCTTGCCTTGCCAGATTCAATCCGGACTTGTGAATTGAAATAGGACTGGAGTGAGGGTCATTCACGATCCAATGTGACAGGATTACATCTCTGAAGGTTTGGTTCCATCCACACCTATTTTTTTGATACAGGGATGAACAGAGGTTAAACCGAAATTGATTACAGCCTGATGTTGGTAGCCGTGTTCTTCGGGTGGGGTAAGAAAGCTAAACTTACGATATCCTGTCCTCTGTGTGAGCAATCGAATAGCGCGGAAAGTTCCGTCTGTATTAGATGCGGTTACAAGTTAGGACAAGCGAACAGTCTGCAACAAGATGAGTCGCTTCAAAAACAGGCCAGTGACCTATTCTCAGCCCTTATGGAAGAGGTGGAGGATGAATCACAAGAACCCCCCATGGTTGATTGGAGTCAAACGACATTCACGATGGATGACGTGACAATCGATGTTGCTCAGTATGACGATTCAGAGGGTGTAGAGTTGTCTTCTAAGCCAAGTTTTGCAACACAATATGACGAAATGCCGGATGACGCAAAGAAGATTTTGCCCTCCAAAATAGATTCCGAAGTAAAGGCGGATACCAGCTCCAATTTAGATACAGTAGACGCTGATGAAAACGGTCATGAGGACTTTGGGGGAGATGGGGCGATCAGTGAGAAAACCCCTGAGGAAACCGCTGAAGAAGGTCAACAGAAGGATTTGGCCACATCCGAGGTCGAGGAGGTTTGGGAAGAAGAGCCGACCCAGACCGAGCCAAGACAGAGCCCACCTTCTGAAGAGTCGATCGACTCACACGGAATTGAGCATGATGATGATTTTCATCTTGAATATCTGCCCATGGTAGAGGCCGTGGCCGACGACGATCTGCCCATGGTAGAGGCCGTGGCCGACGACGATCTGCCCATGGTAGAGGCCGTTCTGGCCGAGGAGGGAAACAACAAGGAAGTTGACATAAATGATATCGACACAGATCCTTGGCCTGAAATGGATGAAGACGAATTACTGTCACTTACAAATGCTGAGTTACGGTCGATGCTTTCCGGCTTGGATGCGCCAACCAACGGAAATAAAAAGGAGTTGGTAAGCAGATTGGTGGAATTCCAAAAAGAAGGTCCTCCAAGCCGGATGGAGGAAGACGCCACACCGGCTGACGGGTCTGAAGATTTACTGAAAGAAGAGATTTCCAGCGGGCCCGAATCGGGATCTGATATGCAAAACGAAGAGGGGTCGCCACCAAGTATTGATGCGAACATCGGTTTAGATTTTGAGGCCAGTGTTGATTCAGAGATGAAGGAAGTAAACCTCACCATAGAGCCACATTCAGTGGACTACAGTGGTGAAGTTACTGAAGATGAAGTTAGGGTCTCATTCTGGCCATGGCCTCAGGAAATGCCATGGACCGAGAGGGACATTGCAGTCAAACTCAAACAAGCAATGGAAGAAGCAAAAGCAAGGAAGTTAGATAGAGCCCGCGATCTACTGGACGAGACAGGCCCGCATTTAGGCGAGAGGACCCGCCTTCTGTTCCCGGTATGTCGGCTCTTACAGGCACTGGGAAGGGGAGACAAGGTCAAGGATATAATTGCGGATGCAGAACAAGCCTACCCAGCAGACCCCGCTGTGTCGGACGCGAGGTATCGTCTAGGAGTTTAAGATGGGAAAAAGGGCTACAGCATCCATACGCATTGATGAATCCCTAGTTCTACGGCCAGCTGGCCCCTCAGTTCTGGAGGATCTCCGAGAAGCATTTGAAGAAACATGGCCAGATGTCAGCAGAGCGATGCCTTGGATTAAACAAGATGACGGGCTATCTGACCAAATCTCACTTTTTCTTGAAGAAACTGAACGAATGGGAAGGGCAGGCCTTCTCCATCATTGGATTATGATCGACCCGCGGTCAGATCGTGTAATGGGCCTAATTGGATTTGACAGGGTCACCCGCTCAAAGAAAAGTGACTGGAACCTGGGATATTGGGTTCGAAGTCTTGATCAGAAAAGGGGGGTTGCAAAGAAGTCTATTGGGGCTGTTCTAGATTGGCTAGGCAGAGGTCAATCAGTTGTCGTCGAATTAAAAGTGGACCCGAACAACCTCGCCGGTCTCTCGACTGTGATGCACGCCCTCCGGACATGGGGCGGAGTAAGGGATACAAACGGTGACTCATCAATAACAGTTGCAGGATTGAGGACTAAACATCACTGCTACTTAATTGAGGTCAGCGATTTATGACAGAGTCAATTGAGCCTGTTCGGAAGTGCGAGGTTGAAAGGTAAGGCCCATTTCGGATGATCGAGGTGCTGCCATGTCACGGCGACCAGTGCTACCAGATGAAGATCAGTCCGAGACTGACGAGTGGCTTCAAGCACTACGCGATGTCGCTGGTAAAGACGGCGTTGCCAGAGCCAGGTTATTGTTGCACGAGGTCCTGGGGGAGGCATCGGACCTCAATATTCCAATTGCACCAATTTCCCGAACCCCCTACCTCAATACAATTCCAGCGGAGTTAGAAGATGCCTACCCAGGAGATGAGGATCTTGAACAGACCTTCCAGAATCATGTCCTGTGGAATGCGGCGGCCATAGTTTCAGACGCAAACAGGAGAACTGATGGTATCGGGGGTCACATCTCTACTTATGCATCATCCTCGACAATTTATGAAGTGGGTTTCAATCACGTCTTCCGCGGAAAGAATGCAGGAATTGGAGACGCTCTGTATATTCAGGGACACGGCAGTCCGGGAATATATGCCAGGGCATTCTTGGAGGGAAGGATCGATAGGTCTCAATTAAAGAATTTTAGAAAGGAGGTGGATGGTGGAGGTTTGTCCTCATACCCACATCCCAGATTGATGCCAGAGTTTTGGGAATATCCGACAGTATCTATGGGCCTAGGACCATTAGCTGCGGTGATGCAAGCAAGGTTTTGGAAGTATCTAGAGAACAGAGGACTTGCTGACACATCAGAATCACGAGTCTTCTCGTACCTGGGTGATGGGGAAATGGACGAGCCGGAATCCATCGCTTCCATCGCTATCGCAGGCAGGGAGGTGTTGGACAATTTGATTGTGGTTGTTAACTGCAACCTGCAGAGATTAGACGGTCCGGTCCGTGGCAATTCAAAGATAATTCAAGAATTGGAGGGACTTTACAGGGGAGCTGGTTGGGATGTAATTAAGGTCCTGTGGAATGAGGCTTGGGATAAACTACTGAGGGATGATGATTCGGGAGTTCTTTTACAACGTCTCGAAGAAATAAATGATGGTGATTTTCAAAGAATGAGTACTTTGGACCCTGAATCATTCCGATCTGAATTCTTCAATGGATCAGATGTGCTCAAGAGTATAGGCTCCTCGCTGTCCAATGCCGATATCGCATCGCTAGGAAGAGGAGGTCATGATCGAAGAAAGGTACTCGCTGCTTACAGAGCGGCCGAGGCCTCCGATCGACCCTCTGTGATATTGGCTCACACTGTGAAAGGGTGGGGGATAGATTCCTTCCTAGCCAGAAACTCTACTCACCAAAAGAAAAAATTAGACCGGGACTCACTGAAGGAATACAGGGATTCTCTGGGTATCATACTTTCAGATGACCTAATCGAAAAAGACCCCTTCGTCAGATTAGAGGACGGTTCTGCTCCTTTGGAATATTCAAAGGTTCGAAGAGCAGCACTAGGGGGGCCCCTGCCTCTCAGGAAAGTCGATTTTCAACCAATCGAAATGCCTGATTCTACCGCTTTTTCCGAGTTCGATTCCGGGACTCCCAAAGGTCAAAGATTCTCCACGACAATGGTATTCGTTAGGATGCTAAGAAATATGATGAAATCTGAAGTTGGCGAGCGCATTGTCCCCATCATTCCTGATGAGGGTCGTACATTTGGAATGGACCCGCTGTTCAGTGAGTTCGGAATATTTTCACAGACTGGACAGAACTACACCCCGGTAGATCACAAGATGTTGATGAAATACCGCGAGTCGGAATCAGGTCAAATAATGCAAGAGGGGATCTCAGAGGCCGGAGCAATGGCCACGTGGACTGCAGCAGCGACTTCATATGCACACGCTGGCGTTGCAACAATTCCATTCTACATATTCTACTCCATGTTCGGTTTCCAACGAATCGCGGATCAGATATGGGCTGCCGCTGATTCACGCGCCCGGGGTTTCTTGATGGGTGCGACAGCCGGTCGTACCACCCTGAACGGTGAAGGTTTGCAGCACCAAGATGGCCATAGCCTACTGATAGCATCAACAGTACCTTCAATTCGTGCGTGGGACCCTGCGTATGCATATGAACTGGCCGCGATCATCAAATTTGGACTACAAGACATGTTCGTAGACCAGAACGACTTCATGCACTACATCATGCTCTATAATGACAATGAGGGTCAGCCACCGAAACCCGAAGGGTGTGATGAAGGGATCATACGAGGGGCTTACTGTCTAACAGCGGATGAAGGTTTTGACGGTCCGTTGGTGAGGTTACTGGGGTCAGGCCCGATATTGAAAAACGTAATTTCTGCCTCTGAATTATTGCAAGCCAGAGGGATAAGAACCGAAGTATGGTCAGTCACATCCTATGGGGAATTGCGCCGTGAGGGGCTTGAAGCAGATCGCCGCAGAAGATTCGAGCCAAAACAAAATGATGTCTCCTATGTTGAAGCCTGTTTCGGGGACGGTGTGCCGACTGTAGCGGCATCTGATTACATCTGCGCGGTCCCAGATATGATCCAGAAATGGATGAACGGCAAGTATTCTACGCTCGGAACTGATGGATACGGGAGAAGTGACACTCGTGAGGCGCTCAGGCAGTTTTTCGAAATAGACCCAAACAATATCGTATTAGCATCCGTTTCGGTACTGGAAGCAAATGGAGACCTTCCTGATGGATCAACAACAGCCCTTGCAGATGAATTCGGCCTGGGTGAGAGGAAAACGGATGTCACCAGTTGACTTTTCAATCGTCTACGAAGCCATCCCACATTCTCATATATTCTATGAATCGGGGGCTTAGGTCAGCGTCTGCAAGATGTTCCTCACTAAATGGAGGGCGTCGGTTTTCACTCGTAAAAACACGAAGCGGCCAATCGGGATATGCAATTCCAGCTCGGCCCACTCCGACAAGGGAGGCACCTTGTCGGAATGCTTCGTTAACGTCTTCTTCAATCCATATTGATCCGGTAGTAATCAGAGGAATAGAGTCCCCTAGTTCATCTGAGAATATCTGAGTGAGCGGCTTTTCTGTGGATTCTATTTTTGTTCTATTTCGTATGTCCCAACACGAAATATGCAAAATGTCCACATCCTCATCAACGAGCATTTTTGAAATTTTCAGGCTATCTTCAATACTGATACCACATGATGGGTGTTCAGGAGATAGTCTGACGGAGATTATGAAGTCCCTGGGTACATTCTTCCTTATTCTACGGACAATCTCAAGCAGAAACAACGCTCTTGCATCGAGGGAGCCTCCCCATCGGTCCCGGCGCTTGTTGGTTTTTGATCCCATAAATTGGGTTATAAGATACCCGTGAGCACCATGTATTTCCACGCCATCGAATCCGGCTTCACTGCATCTAACAGCGGCATCGACAAACCATTCAACTGCAGCTTCTATTTCAGGTCCAGACATAGATCTTGATAAATTCGTTGAAGATAGGTTGGTGCTGTTATCTCCACTTGATATTGGTACTAATCCCGTTATTTTTGACGGGGCCCTCATGCCTCCGTGAAAGATTTGGACGAGTCCAAGTGCCCCGTGATTCCTGATCCTATTGGCAAGCTCTGTCAACCCCGGAAGCATCAGATCTGAATGTACGCCCAATTCACCGTCCCATGACTTGCCGCTTGGATGTACAAATGCCGCTGCGGTTGTAACTAGTCCGAATCCGTCTCTGGACCTCCTTTCCAGCCATTTGATCTCGGATTCAGAAAGGGTACCATCATCGTTGCTTTGTTTGTTGGTGAGAGCTGCGAGGACGCTTCTATTGCGTATCTCTATCCCAGATCTCGGTAATATTACTGAGTCGCCCAAATTTCTCATAGACATGGTATCACTAATGAAGGAACAGCCTCTTCTTGGTAAAAATCATAGAAATCCCATGCTCGTTGGCTGCCAGTATAGAATCAGAGTCGCGCATTGAGCCTCCGGGCTGTACAACATGCGTTACACCTATTTCGTTAGCCGCATCAATGCCATCTCGAAAAGGGAAGAATGCGTCGGATATCATCATAGATCCTTTTGCCCTTTTTCCTGCTCTCCTTGCAGCAATCCGAACTGCTTCAACACGGCTTGTCTGACCCGGTCCGACTCCCACTGTGGTGAAGCCTTTTGTTGTACTCTTTACAAGCAGAATCGCATTAGACTTTACCTCAGAAATCACAGTAGTCCCGAATTTAGCAAGCATCATGTCTGAATTAGAAAAGTCCGTTTTAGTCACGCACTCTGATGAATCCCAGTCTATTTGTGGAGGGCCTTGAGATTGTGACAACCACCCGCCTTCTATCTGCCTGAGTGTCACTGAGGAAAGACGTGGGGACATGGTAGCTAGAGTCATCATCCTTCGATTTTTCTTGGTTGACAGGTACAAGAGCGCGTCGTCATCATATCCAGGTGCGATCATGCACTCAAAGAAATGGTCCCCAATGGCCTCAGCAGTCGCCATTCCAACTTTTTTACTAAATGCCACAACGCATCCGAATGCGCTTTCAGGGTCACTCGTGAGGGCATGTTTCCACGCCTGCTCTTGTTCTTCATGAATTGATGCTCCAGAGGGGTTTGTATGCTTGATAACCACGCATGCATGCAGTTTTTCGAAGTCAGGAGTGCTTAGTGATGTTACCAGCTTCAGGGCGCTATCAAGGTCTAGGTAATTATTGTAGGATAACGGTTTTCCACCATGCTGGATGGCGGCAGCAAGGCTGTTGGGTGATGGCTTACCAGGAAAGAAGGCAGCCACTTGATGTGGATTTTCTCCATATCTAAGTTTGACTCCGTCTTGGGTTGAGATGTGGCATTGAGTCGGGATTACTCCTTCAGTATACCTCGAATCTAATTCAGTGGAAATCTCGCTGTCATATCTTGATGTGACCTGGAATGCCTGAAGGGCTAATTTTCGGCGGATGTTCATGCTGATTGCATCAGGGTTACCATCGGCATGGGCGAGATGATCAACCACCATCTGGTATTGATCCGGAGATGTTACGACTAACACGTCCTTGTGGTTCTTCGCAGCAGAGCGTATCATTGTGGGGCCACCGATGTCGATCATCTCGATTAATTCGTTATCATCGACGGGCGGTTTCCTTTGTGCAGTCTCACTGAATGGGTAAAGATTGACACAAACTAGGTCTATGCTCCCATATCCTAGATCTGTCAATGTCTGCATGTCTTCGGAATTGTCTCGTCTAGCGAGCAGACCTGAATGGACTGCTGGGTGCAGCGTCTTGACTCTTCCATCAAAACACTCTGGATGATTGGTTATGTCGGTAATATCCGTTACTTGGAGTCCTGAGTCCTTGAGTTTTCTTGCCGTGCCTCCGGTTGAAATTATTTCCCATCCGAGGTCTGATAGTTTTTGTGCGAAGTCGACAACGCCCTCTTTTTTGTAGACGCTGATGAGGGCTCTCCTCTGTGTCATGGTACGCTGTGATCGAACAGGTCAATGACGGTTGGGGAGGATCATTCCCTCTTGGCACTGACAACCTGATCGATTCTAAGCATGGAAATTGAGGTTTCAACAGCAGCCTCAAGGCTAGAAATCACACTTGACACAGGATGTACGACTCCGTCTACAAGGTCTACATCACCGCTTTTGCTTATTCCGTATTCTTTGTCTACCTCTTCCCTAGATTTGGTTCTCAACTCCAAAACTGCATCAAGCCCTGTCCTTCCAGCGTTGGCTGCTAGGGTAAATGGAATAGTTTCCAAAGCCCTGGCAAATGCCTCCATTGCAAGCCTTTCTCTGCTTGGCTCCTCCAAGCTAGATTTTCTAATGTCTGATGCCATCCTGGCGTGAATAGACCCGCCTCCAGTGACCATCCTGGGGTCGCCTTCGATCGATGATATTGATCTGATTGCATCATGTAAACTCCTGATTGTTTCTTCAGAGGCGACATCGGAATTTCCACCTATGGAGAATGTGACTAATCTAGTAGAGGGGCAGTCGTCTATTTCGATTACATCCTCCACTTTCTCAGTTGAAGGCCTTCTTGACCAAATTACTTTGCCGGCCCTCCCAATCATCTCCTTTTCGATGTGGAAGATTCCATCAATGATTGTTGAGTTGGTGCACAACGCTACTTGTTCGATCTCGGATGTATCTAATTCTGATATCACCAAGGTACCTGATATTGTGAGATCGTGAAGTATGTCAGGATCGACTTCTCCTCCACATAACACCAATTTCGCACCGGATTCAATTATAGATTTTGATATGAGCTTTTTACGATCTTGCTCTGCATCTATGAATAAGTCGAGGTTTTCTGAATCGGTAATTTTTATTTCCGCATTTCTGGACATCTTCCTTATTTTTATGTCATTTCTGATTACAGCCACCGTCGGATTAAGCAGGTTGTTTGGGGCGTTTTGGTTTGGTACTCGCCTCCTCAACACAACTCCCCGTACTAGCCTACTATCGAGTTGAGTCCCAGATTCACTTTTGTACATGCCAAAGTTATCTGGACCTATTTGATCCCCACTTTCCCGCAGAATTGACCATGCCTTTGATAGCATGGTCGAGAAATGGGCAACATCAATGCTTTTCCCGGTCATAGCCGTTATTGCCACATCAGTGATATCATCATCACTGACGGGGAGTGCTCTGGTACTGATTGTAGCCTTACAGATAACCATTGATTTCCTGTAGCCATCAACTACAGTAAGCGGGTGAAGGCCTCTTGACAGAAGCCTTGCTGCCTCCTCCAACAGCGCCCCACAGATTATCATCGTCCCAGTTACGCCATCTCCACTCATCTCTTCCTGGGTCTTTGCCATGGAAACCATCATCTTCGCAGCAGGATGTTTGACGAGTAATTCTGATACTATCCTGGACCCGTCGTTGGTTATTGCAGTATTCCCATCTGTTTTGTAGAGCATCTTATCGAGTCCGCCGGGACCATATGTTGGACTCAAAATGTCGGAGAAGACTCTTGCTGCTGAAATCATTTTTTCCTGAACTTCTGTCCCTTCTACAGTCTTGGTTTGTCCTTTAACAATCCTGACAGGGGCCGAGTTATTGGTTTCCGACACGTCTATCCCACTTACCAACCCATCAAAAAATCTGCGAGATAATTACCTTCGCCCTTTTCTTCCTTTTCTCCTCTTCGGCCTGTTGTTTCCGATGCGATCGTTACGATTCCATTCACGGCCGGCCCTAGATTTCCACTCCTCATCGCTGAAGTCAAGACTGGATTCTTTACTCATGCTCTTTCTCATGCTTCTCGGTAAATCTTTGACTGATTTGACATCGAGTTTTACACCGATTTGTCTCTCCAACCTGCGTATATTTTCACCACCTGGACCGACTACGGCGCCAATCGCTGACTGGTCAACATAGACCTCAGCCGAGGTTTCTGTCATGAACTTCGCGTGGCCTACAGAAATTCCTGTGAAGCGGATAATCTGTCTCTTGAGTTCGTCCGCAGCCATTTTCATGGCTGGACTTCCCTCAGCGTCCTCGCTTCTGACTGGTACTACTGCTATTTCACTGCCGAATGCAAACATTTCATGTGTGAGGTCTCCACTTGGGAATCTTCGGATCTCTATCACCGGACGAGACAGATCTGACTCCATCCCGGTCGGCGCCCTGACTACCATCTTCAACTCAAGAATCTCATGGACTACCCCTTTCTCGATGTGGATGACAGTATCCAAGACCTGAGATATCAAGCCTAACTCAACTTTGCCTACCAGCCGCTGTATAGCCTCAAGTGCGCTGTTAGCATGTGTGACGCCCAGCAAGCCAACACCTGCAAGTCTGACATCTCCGAATATTTCGAAGTCCCTTGACCTCCTCACCTCATCGAAGATTACGAAGTCCGGTCTGACCAAGAAAATGACCTCTGCTGTCTTTTCCAAGTCGCCCTCTAACGGAGCATATTGGGTGACTCGTTCAGGGAGCTGTAAGTCACGTGGAGCTTCCATGGTTTTGACCATCGCACCGACCTCTTGATCTAGATAGGCGGCTATTGCTTGCGCGAAAGTCGTTTTACCCGAGCCGGGCTTTCCAACCACGAACACTCCCCTGTGATGATCGGAGAGTCTCCGCCTCAATTCTGGATCTATATCATAGTCTGACAAGGAGAGGTAAGCAACTGGGCGCACCACTGTTATTTCCCAAGCATCTGAAAAAGGTGGCCAGGCACATGTAACTCTAAGGTCGCCGATTTGAAGGATTCTGCACCCTTCTCGCTCAATCTCGATGAAGCAGTCAGATCGCTCTGAGTGTTGTTCCACCACCATTGAAAGTTGATCTGATAGTTCGCTCACTTGGGTCTTCGACCAAACGTCCTGGCTGATTGTTTCTAGTTTCAAATTGCTGATGTGACCTCGTTTAGCCCTAGGGGGACAGTCAGCTTTCAAGAATGCAGTTGATGTGGTATCATCTCTAAGAATTTCATCCAAAGCATCAGGCAAGGGCGGATGATCTCCAAAAGCCGCCATTCTACACACCCATTTCCGTATTTTCTATATCTCAGTTTAGTACCTTTACACACCATCCGAGAGAGGCGGTAAATGTCGATGCTATGAGGAGAGATGAAAATAACGGCCAACCCGCAGAACTCGAATACAGATGTACTTGAATTCCAGTGGCAATGATGAATATTGATGCTTCTACGGCTTGCTGTTTGCCTAACTTTGCGCCACTCGTTATTGTTAGCCAATTTTTTGCCAAAGCGACCAAACCAAGACCGGCTAACAGTATGATCATGTGCCCGAGAACCCAGGCAGGGAGTGATCCGAAGGCACCAACAAGTGTGTCATAGAAGCCACCAATGATGGGCTTGGCAACATTGACCATAACACCCGGAAAGGCAGCCTATTATTGAGAGTCTCCCTAAATCCACCTTCTCCCGTATCTGGAGCGCATACGTTATTTCATATTCGGTTGTCGGCCGTTCGTACTATGCTCGGCTTCCTTCCCACACACTTGTTGGAGCGTTGTACACATCATACGGGACCAGAAAAGAGTGATTCGCGGTTTGTGCTTCATTGGATGCGGGCGGCTCTGAGGTTTGATGAAAACCCAACTTTTGACGTCGCAAGGCATATTGCATTTCAGAAAGGGCTCCCACTTGTGGTGTATCAAGGAATCGACGAACGTTATCCATATGCTTCCTACAGGCATCATAAATTCTTGATGGAAGGCTCTCGGGATTTGGAGAGGAATGCAAAAAAAATTGGCGTAGAATACTTCCTCCATGTATCGAGACGTGGTCATAGAGATCCCGTTTTGAAAATGATGGCTGAGGGCTCCGCAGTCATAGTAACCGACCTAGTTGATCTTGATCCGTGGTCCGATTGGACCGAATCAATCAAAGAGCTGCGTCCAGTTATCGAGGTCGATGCTCACTGCATTCTCCCAAGGCAGGTTTTCGGGAAGTCCCTTGATCGTCCTTTTCGTTTCAAAAATGCTACAAAACGCCTTATGAAAGCCCGTATGGGCCTAAGATGGCCAATCTGTGACTTGCCAATCAAGAAATTACCTGACGGCTATACCATTCCTTTTGACCCTGTTTCGGCGATTGAAGAGTTAGAAAAGGACGGTGGGTTGGGCATCTTTTCTGAGTGCGATATAGATCCTACAGTCGTCCCTGTAAACGACTTAATCGGCGGAACTGAGTTTGCTGAGAGTAAGTGGGAGAAGTATATGCAAGAGGGGCTGAAGAAATACCACAGGACGCGTAACAATGCGGCTGACCGTGAGGGTGTAAGTGGTATTTCACCATGGCTTCACCATGGTATGATCGCCGCGACGAAAGTGGTTAGGGATGCAATCTCATTGGGTGGGAAAGGTCCTGAAAAATTCCTTGATGAAATGCTCGTCTTCAGGGAACATGCGTATCATCATTGCCATGAGATAAAGGATCCAAAAAGATGGTCTGCATTGCCTGAATGGGCAAGAACGTCATGGAGGGAAAGGCTGGCCCCCACAAGTCCTCGGGAGGTCTCTGTGATAGAAAGGGGGGAAACGGGAATTCCCCTTTGGGACGGTGCGCAAAAAGGACTGCTGCGACACGGAGTGATGCACAATAACGTAAGAATGACCTGGGGTAAAGCGATACCTGGTTGGATCATCGACCCAGAGGAAGCCATGGACGTCACCCAGTCGTTGAATGATCGCTACGCATTGGATGGCCGTAATCCAAATTCCGTGGCTGGAGTAATGTGGTGCTTTGGTTTGTTCGACAGGCCGTTTGACCCGCCATCTCCGCATATGGGGAGAGTCAGGGGGAGAAGCACGGAAACGCACGCTAGCAGGGTAGATATTGACCGTTTCTTGAAGTGGGTATGCGCACCTACAATGGGAGGGGTTAGAGAGTTCGCAATCGTAGGTTCTGGCATATCCGGGTTGTTTGCCGCTATGATTCTCCGAGATCTAGGGCACGAGGTCAAACTATACGACAAAGGTAAGCGTCTGAGTGGCCGGCTAGCGAACCGACTAACTTCGGATGGATCGAGCTTTCAAATTGGATCAACCCATATCGATGGTATCAGACCTTGGATGGCCAGATTCCTTGGTGAATTCGATTTGGGAGGACCCAAGCAAGAAGATATGTCAAGCAACCGTGCTCCGTTGATCGACATCCTACACCATTTTGCAGGCGAACTGAGCATCAATTTTAACACTAGAGTCCGCTCATTGCATCAAACTGAAGAGGGTGTGACCCTCAATGCGATAGTGAACGACGAGCCCATCGAATTTCACCACTCAAACGTATTAGTTGCAATACCTGTAGAGCAAGCAATGGACATTATCGACGTTGATTTGTTCAGCGGTCGTAGCGAGGCATGCTGGGTGGCTTGGGGGCCGTCTGAAGTAGTTCCAGACAATTTACCCGCGGGGTGGAGTGTCCGCAATTTGACCAACGGCATGATCGAAGTGAGGCTTTGTGAAAAATCCTCAGCCCGACACGTGGACGAAACAAAGGATCGAATGGCCTCGATGGTTCCTAGGGAAATTGGTCTTCCCGACGATGGATGGTCTTCCCATCTCTGGAGATACAGCCGGCCTGTCTCTGGCCCAGGCAGGGTCATTCATCACGGAAATATTTCTTTCATCGGCGATGGTTTTGGAACGCCACTCGGGACGATTGGTGGTGCATTGGATTCAGCCGCAAGAGCAGTGGCTGATATGCACCTCAGATCAAGTGAAAAGGGTCGTAATGGACACTATTTGTCTAAACAGACTTCGCTCAACGAATGGTGACTGTACACAGGGATGTATATTCGTGACTAGTCCTGCGCAGTACTGTGCAGCGCCGTCAAAAGGCTACCATGATCCTTTTTGCTGTGGCATTCATATGGGGAATGACCTTCATTTGGATGAAGCAAGCCCTAACAGCTGCAGACTCTGTTTTACCCGAAGCAGACGGCAAATGGGTGGCAATGCACTTCGTGGCCGGCAGGTTCCTAATCGGGTCCATGAGCACAGTGATTTTCCTTCGGGCTTCCAGATCAGGGTTTCGCGATAAGGAAGTATGGATGGGTGGTGGCACTCTCGGATTAATTCTGATACTTGGTTTCTTAATACAAATGATAGGATTGACAGGGGTCACTCCTGCTGTTTCCGCCTTTCTAACGAGTTTGTATGTCGTATTCACAGCCGTGATCGGAGTGGCAATTGGCAGGCAGCGTTTCACTGCATTTATGTTTGCAGGGGTCGTTTTGGCCACCTTCGGTGCTGGATGGATATCCGGACCCCCCAGAGTGGAATTCGGAAAAGGGGAATGGCTGACTGTGGCCAGTGGCTTCTTGTTCGCACTTCACATAATTTTCACAGACAGGGTGACGCGAGCTGTTGACCCTATCCAATCCACCGGGACGATGATGATTACCGTAATGATTTTGGCAATATTAATTCTGGTAGCTGACCCGATGGGGTACAGTTCGAATTCTTGGAAATTTGACACTCTAGCCTTGTTAAAGCACATCGAATACCTAATCCCCCTGCTTTTGTGTGGATTCTTCGGCTCATTCATAGCCCTAGCCGCCTTGATGAAGTACCAAAGAGAGATTTCCCCTGTCAGGGCTGCCCTCGTTTATGCATTTGAGCCAGTTTGGGCGGCCGTGGTAAGTATAGCCACTGGAATGGAGGGAGAACCGACGGTATGGCTATTTATCGGGGCCGGTGCTCTATTGGCAGGGAACCTAATTATCGAACTGGAGCCCAGAGGTGAGTCATGAACGGAAGTGTAGTATCTGTAAATGTGAACCCAGACGGAGGAGTTCCAAAGATGCCGGTCTCTTCAGCGATGTTGGGAAAAGACGGCGTCGTGGGTGACAAGCAGAATGACCTTCGACACCATGGAGGACCGGACAGGGCTGTTAGTCTCTATTCACTGGAAGTAATTGAGTCGTTGGCAGAAGAAGGCCACCCTGTCCGTCCGGGCTACGCTGGGGAGAACATCACGATAAGCCATCTGGACTGGAGTCTCATCCAACCCGGAGTGCTGCTCAAAATAGGGGGGTCAGTGGTGGAGATTACTGGGGCAGCAGTACCATGTGCAACGATCAAAGGTTGTTTTTTGAATGGGAATTTCCACAGAATATCTGAAAAGCGGAATCCCGGTAGTTCGAGGTGGTATGGTAGAGTCCTGACTGAAGCAGAGGTAGTCACTGGAGACCCAGTAGTTCTTCTGAAGTAGGACATGAGATTTTCCTCGTACAAACCTCATTCTGATATACGAAGTTGGGGTCCCTTGGCACCAGGCAGAGGTACCCGAGCGGTCAAAGGGGCTGGGATGAGGTCCCAGTGCGTAGTGCTTCGCAGGTTCGAATCCTGTCCTCTGCACCACCAATCTTCCCTATTTTGATGAATGATCGTACATGCCGGCCATGGTTTTAATTGGTTGAATGGTCAGGCACGTACATGCGTACCGTAACGGCTGTGTCAACTGCTTTTTTGATGTTCATTTGCTCCATGGCTGGATGTATCGAGGCTTTAGAGGACCTCGGCGAGATAATCGGCTGCTCGGACGAGTCCGCCTCGAACTTCGACCCGGATGCCACATCCGGATCAGACGACCTGTGTCTTTTCCTTGAGAACGAAGCCAGATTCATGGCTGTAATGGGGGATGCCATGGCAGCCGATCCCTCCAGCTACCTGCTTGATTCCGATAGCGGGGTCTCAGGAGTCGAATATAGCATGTCGATGAGCGGAAACGACCCCGATTCGGGGATGAGCGTTTCAATGGAAATGTTGTCTGTGATCATGGTTGACCTGGAGTCGCAGTCATTGTACAATAGGACCATGATATCGTACATGGACATGATAAGCATCGACACCGAGATGGTGTGGAGCGACACTGACATCATGGTAACAACAAGCATCGGAGGCCCAATGGCATCCGAGACCGGGGAATCCGGCACAACCAGCTCGATCAGCAGGGATATGTCCCCCGATCTGGAGGAGATCGTCAGGATCGCCTCGTATGGCATGACGGGCATGATGGGCATGGAAGACTTGCTCATGCCCGGCGGGTTGCCTGATGGAGATGACCACGACGACCGTGAGAGAGGTGACGACGAGGATTGCACATCCGACGAGGAGGATTGCGGAGACGGAGAAGATCGGGAGGAGGATGATGACGAGGGTGATTTCGAGTGGTTCGATCGTGACCAAGACGGTTTCGTGGAGATGGGAGAGATCGAGTCGTTGCTCTACGAGGATCCCTCGATATCCAGCGAGATGGCTGATTGCATAATCGATAACGTGGGCTCCGTCTTTTCCGACACTGACGAGAACGATGATCAAAAACTCGATGAGGATGAGTTCTCTGACTTTGATAACTATCTGGAAGATAATTTCGACATCGACAGGATGTGCGGTGACGGCAACCATCTCACAGAGGATATGATGCCCGAGGGCTCGAGCGTGTCGATAACACATGATGAGGAGACCGGAATTCAGACCATGGTCATGCAGACCGTGGACGATACCGGCGACATGGCGATGACGATACGCCTCCATGAGGACGGCAGCTTCCACTCCTATGAGATGGACATGCACAACGATGAGGGCATCATGACGATGTCCTTTTCATACCTCACGAGCGAGATGGTGTCGATACCCGAGATAGACTTCACGCTGGACAGGACTGCGACTCCAATCTTCGTCGAGGTGGAGACCATGATGGTCTGCGATAATGGAGATCTGGTGGATGTCTCGTCTGTAATGGATGGATGGTGGGATTGCGATGACGGTTCCGACGAGTCTTTCGTTGATGACAGGGATGAGCACTACTACGTGGCGCATTGGGACTTTTGTGAATGGGATGAATACATTGTGGAAGATGGATACATGGAAGAAGGGTACCTCTGCTGGGTGGGAGACCTGAGTGATCTGTCGGTGACTCAGATTGAAGAGCTTCAGGATTGTGAACAGTCGGAAAATGGGTGTGAGACTGAAGTCTACTGCGAGGAATTAGACTACGGTTCGTGGGAATGCGCCTACTATGACATTGACATCAACGAGGATGAGGGAGACGGTCTTGATTGGTCGATGTACCATTGGAATGCGTACTTTGATGGGCACTGTGAGTGGGAGGGCAACCCAGACGACGACGAAAACAGGTGGTCCTGTATGGAGGACATAAACCACTCAGACTGGGATACCTGGTGGTACTACTGTGAGAACCACGACGAGGATTGGTTCTGCACAGATGCCTACGGGCAAGATCCGGACCACGAGCACTCAGCAGACAACGTCAACTACAACGAAAGCAATGCCTCGGAGGAGGATCCATCCTGGGTGGATGGCACCTCTTGGGAGCTTTACCCTGGTGGGCATTGTGAGTGGGAGGGCAACCCAGACGACGAAGAAGACAGTTGGTCCTGCAAAAGGGCAGAGTGGGATAACTGGTGGTTCTACTGTGAGAACCACGAAGAGCATTGGTTCTGCACGGATGGTCCCGGACAGGACCCCGACCACGAGCACTCAGCCGATAACGACAATTATCCTGAAGCCGATCAAGATGATGAAGAGATTTGCATCTGGGAGGATGAGGACGGGATCGTCCACTACGATTGCGAGGAGGAATCCGAGGACTACGACATCCCGGTTGTCATGCATGCGCACGTTGTAGGTCAAGTGCTCAACGCTCCGATAGCCGACTTCGAACTCAGGGTGCTGGACTGCGCTGAAGACGATATGGATGCCGAGGATGACATGGAAGATGATTCAGATCCTGTATGGGGCGATTGCACGGTCGTCATGGCCTTCCCGTTGAGCGGCGGCGAGATCGACGGCGTCGTGGTCGACTACGTGGACAGCGATGGGGACGGTATGATCTCGAGCGGAGACATCTCGATTGTGAGCGGCCCCGTCGGCGATTATGAGATTCAGCCCTATGACATGTGGGCTGGAGAGTACTCGGCGGACTCGGCCCTGATTGGGCAGGAGCTGCCAGGCCTTGGGGCGTTCGTGGCTGTTATCGGTCTGCTGGGTGCCGCCCTGGCAGGTCGAGAGAGGGACGCTTGAGAAAGCGATAGGTTCACGGACAGGTGTGGGCGTGACCTCGACATGTCCGTAGCACAACTGATCGGCAAGGGCCTCCTGGCGGGAACCATAGTAGCAGCAGCAAGCGAAATCGCAAAGAGATCAGCAATTTTTGGAGCCCTTGTTGTCTCAATCCCTCTGACAAGCATCCTAGCAATGACGGCTCTGTATCACGAAACCGGGGACACGCAGAAGGTGGTCGACTTTTCGGAATCTGTACTTTGGCTTCTCATACCATCCTTAGCACTGTTTGTCGTTCTTCCCTTCATGATAAGGAGGGGTTGGGGATTCGAAATCTCTCTGGTTACCGGGATTCTGGCCACGCTTGCAGCATACGCCATCGGAGTCTGGTCTGCTCAATCCATCGGGGGACTCAGATAAAAGGGGGTCATGAGGATCTCTGAAACTCTAGTTTCGGTTTTTTAGGCGACAGTATGTGTGCGAGAACGAGGAATTCCGCCGGAATTGAGATTAAAATCCCACAACAACACAACTCCTCATCACCGTTTAAAATTCCCATAAGGAAAAGTAGAGTTGCAGCCACCCCGGTGATCGCAGAAAAGACAAGGGGGAACTCTGAACCTGAATTCTCGACTCCATGAGATATCACGATGGGTTCCGGCGGTCTTTCATTTTCAGAAATCTGAACTTCCTCCTTCATATCCCTGTGTCGTAGGCAATACCCTGTGTCACGAAACTCGACCGCGGTACAGGAACTCACCATGCAGTTCCTCTTACCCATAGAACTCGGTTCCTATGATGGCATTTATTCCATTGGGCGGCATATGGTGCAAAGGTATCGTTTTGATCTGTTTGGCACGATATATGCCAACTGAATTCTTGAGGCGAATTATCGAAGGAATTGAGTACAGATCTGAATACTGTAAATCGGATTCAACTTTCCGGATTCCGAAGAATTAACACCCTCGGTACTCAGGGAGGCCTGACAGTGCATGGGCGGGAGTCACAATCGAGTCAAAGGTTCGGCGATTGTCCGAGAGGTTTCCACTAACTTTGAGGATGCCATCTCAAACCACTTTGGGACCAGGGTACCAGACTATCAACAGGCACAGGGCGCCCACTCATCATACATTGCTGCCCTCCGCGCACACGGAACTGAGGTAGAGGTACTACCAGAGTTACGAGGTTACCCTGATTGTTGCTTCGTCGAGGATGCGGCTGTTGTAATCGATAAGACTGCGGTTATACTGGCACCTGGGCATCCAAGCAGATCGGGAGAGGTCGAAAGTGTAGCTGCCCACTTAGCCGAGACGATGGGTACGATCAGGTTGGAAGGAAACGGGACGGTCGATGGTGGCGATATAGTCTTCCTAGATGACACATTCGTGATTGGCAGGTCCAGTCGCACAGATGCCCTGGGTGCAGAGTCGTTATCTAGAATAATCAAGAGCTTCGATTACAATGTTGAGATACTGAAGGTTCCTGACAGCACACTGCACCTCACAACAGTCTGTTCCTCTCCAAGGGAAGGCACCATCGTTTACTCCGAGGGGGACATGGACGCATCTTCATTGGATGAATATGCAGATGAGTTAATCGCAGTCCCTCCTCAAGAGTCGTATGCGGCAAATACTCTAGGATATCCCAACGATAGGGTGATCATTCCATCAGGTTTTCCGGAAACAAGGAAGCTTCTCCTGGATGCTGGTTTCTCGATCACCACCGTGGATATGGACCCAATAATGCAAGCGGACGGATCTTTGACCTGCCTTTCGGTATTTACCGGGTGATTTATTGTCGAGTGATCTCCTCTCATGATTGATTTTAGCCCGAGTTGATGCCCCCCCGTAAAACGGTACGTTTGAACAGTAGGATGTTATCACATACACATGCGATCCGACTGGAAGGTGTCAGTGACGATCGTGATCATCATGTTCACTTGCTCAATTAGTGGATGCTTCGCAGACGAGGGGGAGGGAGTGAGTTCAGGGGATCTTGATGTTGAATCTGAGGTATTGTCATCGGGGTTCTTCAACAATGTCGAGCTGAGTGCCTCTGCTAGTTTGTCCGTCTACATTCCATACCTAGTTATAGATCCCGATTTGGGTTTTGTACAAAACTCCACGGTAATCGATATCAGAAAAGGGTCTTCTGTGTCAATTGACATTCTTGTGCCGCCCAGATCAGACGGGCTCTATTTGCTAGTCGCTGAATATGGCCGGGGGCACTGGCCTGTTCGAGATGTCTCAGAGTCATGGTCTTCATGGTACTTTAGGACAGAGGGGTATGACGATAGGGATGTAGGTGCAATTAGAGTGCCCAGTGATAACACCACCTACGATAGTCTAGAGGTACGTCCATCAGTGAGACCGGGCGGGGTTTCTGTAAAGCACGTACCTGCGGTCAGAAGTCATGCATTACCGGCATCTGAGGGGGGTGCACATTCAACTGGTTTGATACATGGAAGAGAAGTCTATGACAGGCTCTTTCAACTATCTGATCCGACGGATACACTCGATCCGGTCGACGGTAAAGCCGGTTACTTCGATCGATGGGCCGGTCAGGGCAACCCTGCATATGAGGATGCAGCCTTGTTCATCATAGAAGAGTTAGGGGGCTTCGGGCTCGAGGTGATCGCACACAGATACGAGTATACAGATATCACAGGAGCGCAGAACCCCGAGGCATACAACATATGCGCGTACAAATGGGGTTCTGTGTTACCAAACGAGTGGATGGTTTTTGGAGCACATTTCGATGTAGCGCCCCCTGCCAACGCAGTCCTTCTGGATCCGCATATCGTTGGGTTCAGGACTTACGGAACCCGGGCTGGTGCTTACGATAACTCGGCTGGTACCGCGATGGTCATGGAGTCTGCTAGGATGCTCGCTGATTTTGAGACTAGGAGGACCATGGTATTTTGTCTCTGGTCCGGAGAAGAAGGGGGAAAGAGGGGGTCGGATTACTGGACTGAATACCATGTCAAAGAGGACAACCCTGATGTTACTGTAATGAATTATATCAATTTAGACATGGCTGGGGTTAATTGGCCAGGTGGCGGTGGTGCTCCGCACGGAGACCCTGATCCACAAATAGACGAAGACGGTTATCCCAAGGACAGCGAGGTATGGCCTTTGAGGATATACATCGGGCCGGGTCCAAACCATGACCAGAGGGATCAGCCTGAAATGGTAGGTCTGTCCAATTGGATTGGTTCAGACGCTTTGGGTCTTGAAGACCAGTTGGGGACCCTGCTGGGTACAAACTACTCAGTAGAAACATGGAAAACCGAATCTTGGCTGGACATGGACAGGCCTGAAGTTATTGTCTACGAAGATACAACGGCCCGTAGCGATCATGCTAGTTTTCAAGATAACCTCGGTACGGTCACCATTGGCTTTGGTGGGCTTGTAGATGGGTATTGGTGCTATCACCAAGTTTGTGACACATTAGAGGAAATGGAGGAATGGATGGATACGACCGGGAAGGATTACGGTGAACCCAATACAGGAGTCGCAAACGTCGTCAACAGTCTAGATATGATAACATGGTGGGCAGTTTTTACGTTCTTCCACTGTGATGAGCAGCCTATCTTCAATGCGTTGGCCTGACAGTCTTCATGAGCTGAATAAGGTGAAATTGAGGAAGACTGTTACCGCTGAAATTGAAATCCAGATCCAGAATACTGTTTCAGACCAGGTTTTTATTTTCTTCCCGTCTAATGGTCCAAATGGCAGCATGTTGAACAACGCGAGTATGCCGTTGCCGAACATCCATGTTTGAAGCAACATATCTGTGATGTTTGAACGTAGTCCAGTAGCCTCGCCCAGTAGAAACAGGGCTGCACCCAAGATCCAGAGTACTATGTTAGTCACAGGTCCGGCCAGCGCTATGCGGCCAAACTGAGAAACTGTGGTTTTTCCAAGAACCATGACCGCGCCAGGAGCCATGAATACCCATCCAGTGATCGCAGATAGGATCACTCCGAATCTCAAGCCAGACGGATCTGCTCTAAATTCAGCCCAGCAGCCGTATCTTTTGGCCATTATTTTGTGAGCTATCTCATGGAGGATAAATGCCGGTGCGAGCGTCAACAAAGATCGAAGTGCTCCCACAATGAAGGCAGAGGGGTTCTGTAGGGCCCCTATCAGAGTGCCGGAGAACATGAATCCCAGAGCTACTGTGAATGCCAGTGTTGCTGTGGTCAAATCAGAGATTTCCTTTTCAGAGAAGTGCCAAATCGATGTGCTCTTCGGGGCTGTTGAGATAAAAGGTGGCTCACTTGCCCCGAATATTCTGTTGAAAGGGAGACCAGTTCTTGATGGTTGGACCACTCTGACACCTCTCGTTCTGTCACTCCATCCTTGACTGGAATTTGATGGGCCGGTTTTCCTCCTCCGGCGGAACTGGTCCATGAGGTCGTCATCCAACCACCATGCTCGAGGGTCTCTTTCCCCTGTCATGTGGTATATGTCGAGAGGTGATCGGTTTCAAATCATTGTTCCAGACTTGGACGCATGAAACAGAGGAAAACTCTCGAAATTTGGGTGATGTGTGAGGATTGGGGTGATGTGCCTAAAGATCATGTCGTTCATCGGAAAACTGTAGTCCAGCAAGCGCGCCCGCATCGTCCGGGGGAATGTCGTGTTCTACAATAAGATGCCTGACGAGTAGATGCCTCCTCACAATCCCACCGCATATCTGACACTTCGTCACAGGCATCGGTGATCTGCCCTGAAATCTCTGGCGCCCTTCAGGGGTCATCAACTGTTTTCCGGTTCTGACCAAGACATTGGCGAATACAAGAATGAAGAATATTGTACCACAGACAAACCCTGCTGAAAGAGCTGAAAGGGGAGGCTCCTGTTCCAGTGTCAGGTTGAATTCTGCGCGGTAATCTCCGCCGTCTTCCGTGGCATTCTGAGTCGAAATTTGGTGGTGAAATTGTTCACCCTTGACTACAATGATCAACATTACACCCTCATCGCCAGCCTCAAACGGGAGATCCAGCCTGTATATGCCCCCAAAGTTTGTCATAACAGCCTCGCCAGAGAACTTTGTGCAATCATAGGCATGTGGCTCGCACTGTATTGAAACATCCTCGTACTGGACAGCTGTGTTGTTTGGATATTTCACGACACCATATATCGAATACATATCAGCCGACACCAGTGGTGATGCCATAGCTAGTAGTAAAATCACAATTACAGATCTCATTGTCGGGCTCCTGAATTATTAACACGTTCATTATATGTCACTTAGGTTCATTTTTTCCCGTCAGTGAAGTCATTCTTCTCTACCTTTTGTTGTGGAAAATGATGGAGACCACCAATTGGCTTTGCCCATCAAACGCATGGCAGAAGGGACAACTATTGCTCTTACTATGGTAGCGTCTACGAAAACTGCAACTGCAAGGGCGAACCCTATTGATTTGATTATCATGACGTCTGCAAATATGAAGCCTGAAAACACGGCGATCATAATGGCCGCTGCGCCAGTAATGAGGCTTCCTGAGGCCTGCAAACCGGTTGATACTGCTGCTGTATTGTCTCCAGTTTCCTCCCAGGCTTCATGAATTCTAGAGAGCATTAGGACCTCGTAATCCATAGATAGGCCAAAAGCAATACCGAATACTAATGGCGGTACCATCAGATCCAAAGGCTGTGGTGTGAAGTTTAGTGTCTCAGCGAGTAGTCCGTCCTGGAAAACAACAACAATCAGACCGAAAGACGCTGACACAGAGAGGATATTCATCAGAACCGCCTTAACGGGCACTACCACAGACCTAACTTGCATCCAGACCAGAACCATTGTCAATAACAATACGAAGGTAAGTACGAAAGGAATTCGCTCGGAGAGGTGGTCCTTCATATCCACTTCAAATGAAGACCAGCCTCCGACCAGAATTTCATGCGGTGCATTCTGAGTGAAGGATCGTATGTCAATAATCAGCTGTTCAGCCTCGTCTGTGCCGCTTCGATAAGATGTTGCTATGTCAATCATAGCAATGTTATCTGTCACCGTAGTTTCCCAGATCATCCTGTCACTTTCGGGCCATTCTACAAAATCGATTTCGTAGAGTTCAGATCTACACAGAGGGTGATTCAAAGATATCACGCCCTCAATACCTCGTATTTCGGTGCAAACCCTCATCATGTCTTCAGCCAAAACAGTCGACAATGGATTTTGGTTTCCGTCGAAGACTATGACTAGCGGGACGACCGAGGCTGTAAATGCCGGAAACTCGTCTTCCAGTATCTCAAGTGCCTGTCGAGACTCAAGATCCGGGGGGAGAGCTTCCACACCCCCGGCCGTAAGCTGAACATGGAGAAATGGGGATCCAAGCAATAGCAGGACTGCCATCGCTGGGATGAGCCACCTGACTGGATTTTTCATCACTTTGGTTGAGAATTTTTCCCAAAACCTAGTTTTTCGATTAGCACCGGGTATCGGTACCTTGAGAGAGTTTATTCTGTGGCCCAGGTATGAAAGTAAAGCTGGAAGAAGTGTGAGTGAGTACATCAAGGCGCCTAGTACCGCCAAGAAAGCGCCCATGCCCATCGAGGGCATGTGCGTTTCAGTAAAGTAGAACAGGCTACAGAGTCCAACAGCCACGGTTGCCCCTGAATACAATATCGCCCGACCTGCAGTGTGCATCATTGTGGCGATTGCGTCCTCAGTCGTGGACCCGCCCTCCAGCTCTTCTCGAAACCTACTAATCATGAAGAGGCTGTAGTCAATAGAAACGGCTATGCCTATCAGAGATATCATACTCGTTGAATACTGAGTCATGGAAAAATAACCAGATATGAAGAATGAGAGCCCGATGGCCAATGGGAGCATGAGTGCCACAATTGCCATCGGCAGGGCTGCTGCTGAGAGCGTACCGAACACGAATAACAGTATGATGAAAGACAGGGGCAGACCTATGATCTCGGCTCTTATTTGGTCCTGTTCAAGTAGCCTGTCGAAGTCGCTGCTCACCACGAGGCTACCAGTTACCAAAACCTCCAATACGTCAGAAGATACGCTATTTTTGATATCGTGCAAAGCATGCTCTACATCTTCATCGGACCCACCGAATTGAACGAAGACAGCTGTTCGCATCCCATCATTGGAGACATGTTGGGCCAGATGTAATGGATTATCCTGATCGTCATAAGCAGTCGAGACACTGAGGACTTCCAAACCAATTTCATTCAATCCGATCAAGGAATTATTCAATGCCTCTTTGAACTCAACATCTGACCATTGCCATTCGTTGTGGGTGAAAATGTACGTAACGGTGTTTGTCGAGGTAACAGGAAGTTCTTCACTGACTAACTGAAGAGCTCTGCCTGCTTCGATGGTCGATGGCGGCTGATTTCCGTCTTCAAATTGATTGCCGCCTGAAATCAACAAGCCAGAGAGAGCGAGGGAAGCTAATGCGACTGCAGTAACTGTGCCCCTTTTTCTGTGAATTAGCCTACCAAGAACCGCGAGGTAGCCCTCCATGTGCAGAACTTCAGCGGGAGGAGGATATAATCGAGTGTCATGACACTAGGTACAGGAATAAACTGATTGTGGAAGCCAAAATAGTCATTCCGACCGGCAAAACCGTTGTCTCAAAGGCGGATTCGACGAGAGAGAGGTTCGTTAATTCGGTTCCTCTCCAAATTCGTGCCTTCATTGACTGAGAATCCTCACCCTCAATACAAATCCTGGAGCAAGGGGGATCTTGTCTTGATATGCCGTAGACTGCCCTCTTATCAGTGGATATCTGCTTTGCACGCCCGTGGATCATGCAAGGATCCCCAAGAGATATTCCCCACAAACGCCACCTGTGTCGCAGCACCTGACCAGATCCGTATGTGCGGAGTGTCTTCCAAAGGGTGAGGTTTCTTAGCTGGCTGAAACTGACGTGGCTACATGTCCATGTCATGATTGGCTGGCCGAAGGATTTCCGGTTGAAAGTGGCGCTTTCAACGACCATTCCCCCGGTGCCGTCATGCACAATAAAAGACACATCCCCTGAATCCGAATCGATTGTTCTCCAGTATCTTCGTGTTTTCGTGTTCCCTTCAGAGTCAGTGTACGTTTCTTCAATTTCCACATCATACAACCATCTCCAAGCTGGCAATTCGTCTGCTGTTTTAGACGGATCGTTGTCGACCACCACTGTCGGGATCTCTCCCAGCTCTCTTACTTGCCCGACCACTTCAGCGTCTCCGACGGCTATGGATCTGACTTTCTGAGTTACATGAGTTATGGATGCCCTCCCAGATGCATTTCCTAGATGCGAGACAGCAGCAAATAATGCAAACAATGCCGGAATTACGAGAAAGGCAGACTTGGGGTCCGAGTTCGTCAGAAAAGGGACTGTCAGTCCTATGCCGAATAGCGGCAGAGCAGACATGATCAACATAATCCCGTTAGTTGTAAAATCTGGAGGAGTTGGTGTCCCAACAACAGATGGGTGCTCTTGGATGATCCCACTTACGTCCGGCTCGAAAGAAGTGCTGTCCCTCATCCATTCTGCCCTGCCGGGTGGCTCGAAAACCCAACCTAAATCGTCGCAGGAGGGTCTACTGGTATATGCACCCCTCCAGAAGCTCTCCAATTCCACCCCCCCTGCGTCGAGACGAATTCTCGCATCTCTCGGGGGTGCTTCTTCCCTTATTCTCCGAATGTTCTCTCTTATGGTAGTGTCAGATTTCTGGCCAATGGCCAGCAATAGCCCGAATAAAACCAGCTGACCTGCGAAGAGTGCGAAGATACCATCTGCGTCCGGATAATCATACGTATCAAATACATACTGAGATACATGCATAGGCACAGCGAAAATCAGAAAGGCGGAATAACCGATCATGATGAAGAAGAACATCAGAGCATAGAACCAAGGCATTGGAATCTGTATGTCTATCATTTTGCTCTGGAACATACTCCGATCCGGTTTCCCCATGGCCCTCGTGAGGCGTTGCATTATGTTATTTCTTGCGAAGGGGCTGTTGGAGTGTCAGCCTGATGTTCGAATTGTCACAGAGCAAAGCTTGACGCTGGGGCTGTAGTCGTTCCTAGGATTGATTTTCACATCTGAATACGCTGGTAATAAGTCAGAAATGCTGGACCTGATATTTTCCAAGTCATCGGACTTACAGACCAGTCTGCCTCTTATGAGTGAGGGTTTTTCGAAGTCCATTAACGGAAGGAGGGGGGCAAGACAGGTGGTGAAGGAGTGTGGCAGATTTATAATCAACAGATTCCAAATTCCTCGTAGGTCTTTTTTGAGGGGGAGATTATTTGCATCCTCAACTCCGGACCACAAATTCGCATCCCATTTCGTAAAAGCTGTGACCTCTGGATCGATTTTCTTTTTTGTCCATCTTGACAAGTTCTCATTCAGAAGCTTCACAGCATTTGGGTTGAGGTCGCTAGCCAAGAGCGAATTTACCAAGCCGGGTCGATTGACAAGGTGGGCCAAAGCCGGTCCCACCCCGCAAAAGGGATCAGCGACATTGATGGAATTACCGATTTGATCCCTCAACTCTTCAGCTTCATCAGCAGTATGTATACGCTCTGTTTGCAATCTAGAGGAGTAGTAAGCGGTTACCGGGTCGCAGGTTATTATGCAGCCAGATTCCTTTACATCGACTTTTGATCGGACCTCATTTATTTTCGTTCCAAGAAGCAAATCACGTCCAGACCTCACTGCTAGTGGCAAGGTATCTCGTATTCTGTAGGTGCCCATTACACCCCTGTCTTCTAGTACGACTCGCAATTTTGGATGGGCTAACAACATTGACTCTGATATCTCTTCTCTAAATTGTCTGACCTCCGCCTCGATTTTCAAAATCATAATATCTCCAATAATTTCGTGAGATTTCGGCCAAAAAGGCTCGTATTTTGACAGTACATCTGTTCCTATTTTTCCGCGAAGGATTGTCGACCAGTCGGGACGTTTCCGGCTGTCCGGCACCCCCTCTTTCATGGAAATCGGATAATTATCTAACGGAGGTGGAAGTTTTGCAGGGCACATGGGACCAAGGGGGATTAGTCTGAAGTCATGGTTTTCGGATTCATGAATTCGCAGATTGTTACTTAGCCATCCCTCAGAAATGAGGATGTCTATGACGTACTGGACATCAGAGTTTGAGACACGCAGGTGCGGGTTCATGGTTCAGGGAGGCGGTCAACATGCTTCACGGTGACGGTAGAAGAAAATGACGAGCCATTTTTTGACAGGGTGTTTGTTGGATCGTTCATGGACGCGCAAGTGGCAGATGCCGGCATATTGCTCATAGGCTTGGGACCCGGAGATCTCGATCTAATGTCTGTGCAAGCGATTGAAGCGGCCAAAATGTCGGATCATAGATTTCTAGAGGGGTATACCGCGACTATGCCACCGGATCAGGAGGCTCGTTTGGAAGAGCTGGTTGGGCCTTGGTCGAGACTGATGAGGACTGAGGTGGAGAATCCTAACGATATCTTGGAATTGGCAGGTGACTCGGTCGTAGCTTTGATGGTAGTTGGCGATCCTATGCAAGCCACTACGCATGTCGATCTGGTTTTACGCGCCAGCGAGGCGGGCGTGAAAACCAAGATCATCCCTGGTATATCTGCGGTCAGCCTAGCAGTTTCATACAGTGGCCTGCAATCCTACAGGTTCGGGAGGCAGGTTACGCTACCTTACCCCTATCGAGATTATTTGCCCACATCCCCGTTGGTAAAAATAAAGCTAAACAGGTCCCAGAATCTTCACACATTGTTGTTATTGGATCTGGATCCGACTGGCATGGGGGTTGACCGGCCCCAGCCTATGGATCCTTCTCAGGCCTTGGATATCCTTCTGATGATGGAAGAGAAGGAAGCAATGAGCAAAGGTTCGCAGCAGGGGTTGGATGAGTCAATCTTAGATTTAGATGCGATCCTAATGACTGATCTAGGTTGCTCGAGCCAATCTATCGTTTCCGGAAGCCTCGAAGATATATCCAAACTGAAGAGAGGTCGAATTCATTCTTTGGTATTGCCAGCTATCATGGACCCTCTGGAAGAGGCGTATTTCAAACGAATAAAGATCTGAGAATGTCCTGACACCAACCCGACGGAATCAAGGCCAAGTGATATCTCCGGAAGCCATGGCGCGCCCTCCAGCTCAGGTTAGGTTCCCGGGAGACAGGAACAAAAAACAGAAGGTGAGAGTTCGCGGAATCAAGCAGGCGTCGAGGGAGATACAAAAACGGCTGGAGAAGAATCTTGAGTCTCTTCTGGCGGATCCCGAGGTTATACTGCCAAAAATCAATGCGGAACTAGGCAGACCGTGGAGAGATCCCATGGCGTTTACGCTCAGGTCGATAGACGCAGTGTCCGCAAAAAGGCACAACAAGAAATGGTTGGCAAAAAAAATGGTGAAGAGGCGCGGAGACTCGGTATCTAGAGCTCTGGCGGGTTCCCTGTTAGCTGCCTCTGAGGAAGATTGGACAACTGTTTCAGTCTTCAAAAATCAATTGTTCGGCAACGCGAGCTACCTCAGAAGAGGAAATGGTAAACAGGGGCATCAAGCAGCCATACAAAATCATACAAATCACCGTTTGAGGCTGCTCCTTTGGGATGAGCACGCCAAGGCAGGTCACTACTTCTTCTCATGGGAAGGTGGATTCGAGTATACCGGCACGGTGGCATCACCTCCAAAGAAGTGGGTAGAGTGGTCATTACGATCGTCCACATTGGAATTAAAAGAAGAGGGGGGAGAGTTCCACAGTAAGTCGCTTGACAGCGATTCACTCACATCAGGCCAACCCACAGAAAATGGGTGGCTGAGGATGGCTTTTGGGGATGGTACGAGAGTTGGTATCGCCTCCGAAGACCTCAGTCAGAAGGATAGCGCGTTCATTCCATCAATTGCGCTGGGAATGCTACCGCCGAGAATTCCGGCTGTCTCCAAGGCTGAATGGATATGGAAGCCTCGGGGATGGCCCGAAGATCAGCCTCTGCCCGAAGAGGGGCTTGAAGAGGTGCAACTAGCACTAATCGAGTGGATGTCGTCAAGAATACCAGATGGCGCGATAGCAGAAGTATGTAGGAAGGGGATACTCTCATCAATTTCCACCGGTCACCTGAGCAGAAACATTTGGTTTTCCACGGACGACCGGGACGGTTTCCTGAATAGTCTGGAAGGCACAGAGCTCGAACGCAGTGCGCTGAACATCATACTTGAGGAGTTGAAGGCTGGAATCCATGTAAAGGATGATGGTACATTCGAAGAAATCGAATATCCGGTAATTCGTGTCGATGAGGCGTCTTGCCACCCGGTCCTTGTCACACTTTGGCAAGAATATGGCCTCACACTGCTCGCTGACATGTTCGGCTTGGAGGGTGAAGAGGCTCTGGCCACGCACATGAGGCAAACCAAGAGGAAGCAGGGCTTCGCTGCTTTCCTGAAAGAGTTGAAGGACAATCGCAGTATTGACGATCGGTTGAAATTGCTTCCTTGGGACCGCGAAGTTCTACCTGACATCTTGTCATTCGCAGATGGGCTGATACGTGATTCGTTTCGTTCTGGAGTATCCTCTACAGTTTCGATGACATCCAAACAGAGGGGTTTGCAACAGGCAATGGGGTGGGCTTGGCTGGTTGTTCACAACAAAACAGAATCAGACGCATGGAGATTCGATAAGGAAAGCAGGGACAAGGGAGGTGATTGGGTTCCTTACCTATCTACACTCTATGAGGAGGGCATGCTACTCCTCAACGATCAAGGCGGCTCTCCGGCAGCCTACGAGGAGGCGATGAGGAGTCTGGCATCAGCATGTGGCGTAGTCATAAGTTAGTCTCATTTACAGTTATGTAATAATCCAGACTGCTACTGCAACCAACCCTGCACCGAACATCCCATTCAGAACTCTACCAGACCTGTCTGAGTTGAATGTCTGACTCAGATTGTATCCAAAATAGGCCCAGGCAATCACAGCAGGTAAACCAAACAACAGATTCATGAATACTAACGCGGACTTCGCTACAAAACCACTGCCAAATACCCCTCCGAATGTCGTCATTAGGATCAAAAAGTGAATCCATGCCTTGCCGTTGACAATTTGAAGTGTTAATCCTGTACTGAAGCCTAAGTTATTGATCACCTCATCGCCGTCGCTGGTGTTCGTGAAAGCAATACGGAGACCGAGGTAAGCAATGTAGACTGACCCAATGTAACCTAAGAATTCAAAAAACTCTTCATTCCTTTGAATCGTATCTGTTATGCCGGCGATGAAAAGGCCCAGAATTGACCATCCAACTGCCATACCGGCAATCAGGGGCATTGTCGATCTGAAGCCGTACCTTGATCCATGTGCTGCGCAGAGGACGTTGTTCGGACCCGGTGTAAAGCACATTGGAATTATGAACACCAGTGATGCGGCTAACAATCCTAAGTCCATCAGGACTCCTCATGTCATTTCTACCATCATTTGTTCAGCTGATTTCAATCCGGCCTCAATATCACTCCAAAGATCTTCGATATCTTCAATCCCGATGCTCATCCTAACAAATCCGGGCATCACTCCTGCCTCATTCCTCACCTCTTCTGGAACGAACATATGACTTGAGTTGAAGGGACATTCGACGAGTGACTCGACGCCTCCGAGGCTGGTCGCCTCGAAGATTATTTTCAGAGACCTCATGAATTTCAAAGCCGATTGATCGCCTCCCTTGATTATGAAAGAGAGCATCCCGCTGCCTCTGGGCATCACCTTCTTAGCGATCTTGTGATCGGGGTGATCGGTCAAAGATGGATGTATGACTTTGTCTACCATATCATGAGTGCTGAGCCTCTTTGCAATTTCTGCAGAGTTTCGGGCGTGTATTGGCATACGGGCATGAAGTGTCCTCATCCCCCGTTCCAACAAATAACACATCTCAGGATCCGCTGCACCTCCAAAGTAGATCTTGTTGTGGAAGACTTGCTCGATGAGTTCCTTCCTGCCTGCAGCAAAACCGGCGGTGAGGTCTGCATGTCCGCCGAGGTACTTAGTACCGGAATGAAGGACGATATCGAAGCCCATGGATATCGGCTTACAGGACCACGGCGACGTAAAGGTATTATCCACTATGGATACGAGATTGTTATCCTTGGCGACCTTCGCCATGGATTCAAGGTCACACACCTTCAAGGTTGGATTCGTCATTGTTTCCACGTAGAGTACTTTTGTATTCTTTTGAATCGCTTTTCTATACGACTCTGGATCTCGAACATCGGCCATGGTAACCTCGATGCCGAATCGTGGAAGGACTTCTGTTAGTAGTCCATAAGTGCCGCCATAACAGTCATTTGTGGCGATTATGTGATCTCCTTTTGAGAGGAATGTCATCAGTGTGGTAGAGATTGCAGCCATCCCACTGGAGAAAACCTCTGCATCTTCAGCGCCCTCCATGGCTGCCAGTTTTGCTGATACTACTTCGGAGTTGATGCTGGAGATTCTACTGTAAACTACAGTGTGGTGCAATCCTTCTGCCCAACCTTGATATTTTTCGTCAGTGAGTTTGTACGTTGATGTTCTGAATATCGGCGTAGTCGCAGATCCGTTTACTTCAATCATGCCTGAGTGCACTGCTTTTGTAGCAAACTCCCTGTACTCGTCTCCGTCAGCCATGTTAGACGACAAGCGCCCCTAGTCATGAACTATGTGTTTTATCTAGGGTGTTAGCCGAGTGCTCATGGCCTACATATCGGAAGGTGCCCAACCCATAGCAGCATTAGGAATCGGGGCCTACGTGATGATTGTGCTGTTTGCCACAATCATTCCATACAACATGATGATAAAACGGGGAGTTGAACACATCCGAGCAGTATACTACAACAGAAAGATCGTCCATATGTTCGCGGGTGGCGTTGGATCGCTGTCAGTTCCGTTCCTGTTCACTGACATATGGTACCCTGCGTTATGTGGGGCCTTGATGATGATTTTCACATGGCTTGGTCATATTTCTGAAAGGCGTCTTTATTGGTTTCAGACTGAATTAAATCAAAACGACGTTAAATTCGCCTTCATGTGGTGGACCTCCATAACTATCATATGGTGGCTGGTCGGTGATCCCTGGCTTGCTATAATTCCGTCCCTGTTTATGGCATTCGGGGATGGTGTGACTGGAGTCGTCAGGAATGCAGTGATTCGAAAGAGGTCCAAAAGTGCGATAGGCAACGTTTTCATGTTTTTGGTAAGTGCTCCGATGGGATGGTATGTGGGAATGGCTGGCGATCCATCCATACCTCTTTGGGGCCTGATAGCTGCATCGATCGCTACGTTCGTTGAAAGGTATGAATTCGGTCCAATCGACGACAACATACTCATCACTTTAGCCTCGACCAGTGTTATATTAATCGGGGTTCACTTCGGCCCGATCGTTTGACGCTACACTGGCGGTAACCTTGAGGCATACGGCCACAGCAGGGCCGATAAGAACTGCGAATACCACAGTACCGGCCCATAGGTCCCCACCGAGAGCCCATCCAGTCAATAGCACGCTGATTTCTATCACGCCTCTGACAAGACCGATGGGCTTCCCACTCGCTTTATGCAGACCTGTCATCCACCCATCTCGAGGGCCAGGGCCAAGATTACATGTGAGATACAACGCACTGCCGACTGCGATCAAGATAGTCCCGACAATGACCCTAACAACTGATTCATGTATGGTTAGGGCGGTGCCTAGGTATGGTCCTGATAATTCAATCGTGCCTGCAATGATAACGATGTTCAATACTGTCCCAATGCCAGGTAATTCTCTCAAGGGGATCCAGAGAAGCAGGACACCAAGACTGACGAGGAAAGTGGCGGCGCCAATGCTCAGGTTCAGAAAAATGGAGACTCCGTCTGCCAAAACGGTCCAAGGGGCCACCCCCCAATCGGCACTGATGATGACTGCGTCACCTAGTCCAAACAGGAATAAACCGGTTACGAGCATTGCAAGTGTTGCAGCCCGTGGTTTTAGCGAGAATGCATCGTCAGAACTCCACCAAGTGACCGGAACGTCATTTCCGGTTGGTTGGCGGTCCATATCACCATTCACCCCCGTTCACTCGGTCTGATTGTGTATCCAAGACTGGTAGTTGGGCTCGGCATGAGCCCTCCACGAAATTATCTCGGGTACATCATAAGGGTGGTTTTTAGTCAGCCAAGAAACGAGCGCATCACGCGATTCAAGTGAGGTTTTTATCTGGATGACCCACTCATGGTCGTTTTTTACTTCCTCATCCCACATGTAGACTGATCTGCACCTGGTGACCTTGAGACATGCAACCATAGCGGTGCTCAAGGCCTCGTAGCACCACGCACCAACCTCTGCATCATTCATGTGACCAGGCATCGTCGTTTGAGTAACTGAAATCGTACCATCCATGAACCTCTCACTCTCCCATTATTGAATAACGTCGTGGTGAATGTTGAAGACAGGGGCCGAACATGGACCGTTTGGGGGGAAGCCATGGAAGAGTGGATGAAGCCGATTGATTCTGGTCCAAAACCAGGGCCTGACGCTGAATTTGATGTGATTGTAGTAGGAGGCGGACCGGGTGGATCAGCGGCAGCCAGTTACCATGCCATGGCAGGATCCAAGGTTCTGTTGTTGGAAAAGGAGATATGGCCAAGGGACAAGATATGCGGTGATGCCGTAGGTGGAAAGTCCCTTTCACATGTTGCTGAACTGGGCGTGAAGCCAATGATTGAATCGACACCTCATTTCAGGGTCGACTCGATTGTGTTCTCCTCCTCGGACGGCTCAGAAGTTAGAGTCATGCTACCGGAGGAAAGCTTCAACAGGCTGGAAGCAGGATATGCACTGCCCCGTTTACAATTCGACTACATGATGTTCAAACAGGCGACGGAGCATGTCACCTCGAACGGTGGATCAGTGATACAAGGTTTCTCCGTGACTGAAGTCCATGTGGAGGAATGCCATGATGGGCCACAAATCACCGGTGTCAAAGGGTACTCCGGACGACGTAGGGACTCGGACGTGAGAAGTTTCTCCGCACCCCTGACTATCGGGGCTGCGGGTTATAATTGCCCAGTTGCAAAAACTATCACGGAGTCCGTATTCAAAGAGACGTTCCGGGATCCCGATCACTTCTGCGGCGGTTACAGGGAATACTGGTCAGGAGTTAAGGGGTGTGAGGGTAGCTCAGGACCTATTGAAATTCATTTCATTGATGAAGTAAATCCTGGGTACTTCTGGATATTCCCAGTGAGTGAAGACGTCGTAAACGTCGGTGTGGGCATGGTAGTTTCTGAACAACGCAAACACGAGGGTGTGAGGTCCTCCTTGAAGAAGATGCAGAAGTGGATAACAAATGAGTCAAGTCGTTTCAGTCATCGTTTCAAAGATGCGAAAATGGTCGAGGGCACAGGCAAAGGTTGGCAGCTTCCATTTGGTTCACCTAGGTCAAGCCCCCCCTCATTCCAACCTAGAAGGGGCGCCATGGCAGGGGCAATGTGTGTGGGAGACTCAGCCAGTTTAGTAGACCCATTTACGGGTGAAGGAATCGGGAATGCTTTGGTATCAGCCAAGCTAACGGCCAAATTTTTCGACCCGAAGGAGCATTCCGGAGGATTTCCGTCACATCTAGCTGAGGACTACATGGTTGAATTATGGGATGAATTGGGGAATGAGTTAAGCAACTCATTCAAACTTCAAGGCTTGGTGAAGAGGAAACGTCTGATGAGTTGGTTCGTGCGCCGCGCTTCAAAGAAACCAAGGATTGGTGAGATACTTACAGAAATGATCGCTAGCAAAGAGGCACAGGGACAATTGTACAGCAAGTGGTTTTTGTTCAAAACAATTGTACTTCCGTGAAGAGGTGTTTCCATGGATCTTAATTCTGATTTAGATGATATCGAAGCTGTTTTTCTGGACCTGGATGGAACGATATACCTAGGTGGTTCCCTAATAGATGGCGCTCAGGAGTTCCTCAACAGATTGAAGCTTCGTCGAATAAAGAGGTACTTTCTGTCCAACAATTCGAGTCGTTCTGTCGAAGAGTACGTCGAGAAGCTAAGAGGACTCGGCGTGGATGCAATACCTGAAGAGGTGCTTCTTTCCACACATGATTTGATTCGTTGGTTGGCCTCAAAGGAGATCCAGAACGTATATCTTGTCGGCACTAAAGGAATGGCATCTATGTTAGAAGCTGCTGGAATATCATGCAATGGAGATTATCCTGAAGCTGTTGTCCTGGGTTATGATACGGAGATAACCTACGATAAGCTCACTACGGCATCGGAGCTTCTTCATTCGGGAATTCCCCTGATTGCGAGTCATCCAGACATCGTTTGTCCTTCCCCCAAGGGTGGTCTCCCGGATGTTGGGGCGTACCTCGCCCTTTTCGAGTCGACAACCGGGGTGAAACCCCTGCATGTTTGTGGAAAACCGAATGCTACTATGATTACTGGCGTACTGGAAGACTGTGGGTTGAGGGCCTCTAAGTGCGCGATGATCGGAGATAGGATATACACCGATATGGCAATGGCCGAGGCTTCAGGGGTACATGGAATTCTAGTTTTATCAGGGGAGGCGACGTCTGAGGACGTTGATTCGTCCAAGATTAAACCTGGTCTAGTAGTCTCTTCAGTTGCTGCTCTATGCATCTGACTCTTGACCTCGTTCTTGAGGGGCTTTATTCAAGTGCCTTGGTGTTCTACTGCCACACATGGAGGGCGGTTGGGATCCATCTGAAGAGTATCGGCTCAGTGATTTGCCGAGTGTGAGTCGTTGGCCGAGACTCTCGAGCCACGGTCGCATGGTCCAGATGTTTTCAGATATGGGTGTCTTGGAATCACCCTCACTCTTTGATGCCCTGATGCGGTCTTCGCGGGGGTATCACTCACTGCCCCTGCCATCGGAACTAGAAGATGTTAACATTGAGACCAGTGCTCTTCGGATGCCTTGGTGGAGTGATGTATCCGCGCACCAGTCTCTGTTACCGGGACTGTACGAAACAATCCAGATAATTCAAGCGCTGGAGATCCGACAGGGGGACGATGTCCTGATAATAGGGCCCAGAGGTAATTGGTGGACTGAGTTAGCCATGCAACTCGGCGCTCGGAGAATACGGGTCGTCGAGACGGTTGAAGAACGCCTTGAGGAGCTTCGGTCAAGATGGTTTGCTCTGCGTCTGAATCAGGCGGCAGAGGCATTGGATTGTGAGATTGAATGGAAAGTGGTTGGTTCTCACCGAGAGGATAGGCCTCCAGCAGGATGGGACAGGATTCTGATCACAGGCGGTGTGACTGAGGCCCCAATGGCGATATTGGAAACAATGGCCAAAGGGGGATCGGCAATCCTTCCCATTGTGGAAGACACAGGAACAGTCCTTCAATCGCTCTGCTGGAATGATGGTGGATTTATGGCACAAAAAATGGCTATTTGGAATGTTGATGTTTTTCCTGAAGAGGTGGTTGAGTGTCTATGTGCTGATGTGGACCTGCCCTGCCCAATCTATGATTCTCATAGTCATGTAAGCTCATTTGAACATGCTTGGAGAACCGCCAATAAGGATCCTATCAGAGATAGGCTCGGACCTCTACTCCTACTGCAGTTGATTCAGTCCACTTGGGATTCACTTGGAACCGGCTTTGAGTCTACTGATATGGAATCCGACACCAGGTTGTCGATAGCTGAGGATCTCTTCCGCATGGGACATGTCTTGCAAAGATTAGGAGTAAAGAGGCTCGCGGCAGAACACCATGGATCTTCATTCCAGATGGCTCCTTCATCTGAGGCCGCCAGTTTCCTCGGTATGACTTTCAAAGACGATGACATGGACTCACTAGCATGGCAACGTCGAGCTATTGAGACGGATCCTCGGTTCGGTGGCTCTTGGAATGAGGTGGGGGAAGCTATGTTGAATCGAGGGGATCCGCGCTTGTCCATCCAATGGTTTCGAGGGGCAATAAATTCAGAAAAATATGGGGAACGGGGAGTCGCTTGGACAAACCTAGCAAGAGCTCATCTAGAGTTGAGCCAGATGAACTCCGCGCTTTTCGCCGCTCAAGAGGCAGCAACGCTGATCCCAGATGATCCGGATCTCCAGGAGCTCCTCAATCGGTTGAGTGAGGACCTAACTTGATGAAGGGTCCATGGACCTCGGTCTAATATGAAGAACATCGGGCACAGGCTTGGAGCTTCGGGTACGCCCCTGGAGAATACCCTAGCCGGCTTGAACAATTCCCTTGGACTCGTTGACAAGCGGTGGTTCAAGTACTGGGAGTTCGATGTCAGGGAATCCTCCGATGGTGTTCTGTTTGTATTTCATGATGATGAGATTCCAATCGAAGGCTCCCCTGTGAAAACATGGGAGGTCGATTTCGAAACAATTGTCACCGCTGGGAGGGCAATAGATATTGAGATTCCGTCCTTTGTGCAAGTAGTCGAGGCTCTACAAGACAGTACGGAAGCGGTCATGATCGACGTGAAATGGGTGCAGTCGGATACTTGCAGAGAGATCCTCTTTTCCGCTGCCTCCCAAAACAAGGATTGGAAGCTAATGGCAACGCCGGAGAGGTTCCTAGTTTCATTCCCTGACGGGATACAGAGGACTTGGTCAGAGAGAGCCGATGCTCTCGGTGTGGAATTTGTTAGAGTGGGCAGACACAGAATAAATTTATTCAAAGCCCGTTCCACTCCCTTTCGTTGGTGGTGGGCTTCTCCAAAATGGTTATTCGGACTATGAATCTACTAAGGAGTAGAAATGAAGCATGTGGAATGTTTGCACCTGTCTAATAGGAAAGTTCTGAATTGAAGTCCCACACGGGCATTGCATGGCTGCTGGAAGGGTCGTCGGTGTAACAGGCGCAAACGGCTACATTGGCAGTCACATCGTCAAAGTCTTGCTTGAACGAGGTCACAATGTCAGAGCTGGAGCGCGTTTACCCCACAACGATGAGCGTGTTGGGCACCTTCAAGCAATGAAATCCGGAAAAAGGGGTACATTAGAAATTCATCCCACAGATATTTTGGTTTACGATGACGTTGAATCATTGCTCGACGGATGTACGGATGTGATTCACACTGCTGCGACTGTCAAAATTAAGTCGTCTAGCCCCCAAGAGAGTATCATCGATCCTAGTTTGGAAGGAACAAGGAACGTAATTCGGTCTGTCCGCCAAAACAACTCTATCAGAAATGTCATTCACACTTCCTCGACTGCAGCAATCCGCCCGATGAAGTGGAAAAATGGAATTACGCTCGCCTCCGATTCTTGGGCAAATGATGCCACTATCGAAAATAATCCCTACGGTCTGGCGAAGGTCCTTGCAGAAAGGGAAATCAGAAGTTGGCACACAGAAGAAGGGTCTCCAAGAGGTGTCCGATTAGTGACAATTCACCCCTGCATGGTCTTTGGTCCACCGCTCTCGAGCTACCACCTGAGGGGTTCCTTGACGATTCTGATGATGCTGGCTGACAGAAGCATGCCCGCGATTATCCCCATGAACATCAACATTGTCGATGTCCGGGATGTTGCGGAAGCTCATGTTCGAGCCCTGGATATCGGTGCTGATGGAGGCAGGTATCTAGTCACTGCAGGGTCTTTGTGGATGAGGGATGTTGTCAGTCTCCTGAGAACTGCATACCCTAATCACAAGTGGCCGAAATTCTCGATTCCGTACCCGATCGCACTGGTAGCTGCTGCTCTTCACCCCTCTGCGAGTATTTCCTGGGCCAGGACCCATTTGGGCACCGTTTTGAATTGGGACTCCAGACCAGCATCTGAAGATCTCGCCATCGACTGGTTGGATCCTTCGAAATCCGTGGTTGATACTTTTAACCCCATATTCGATAAAAAGTGGATCTGAATCCGTACACCTCATGAACATGCATCGGATCCGAACACCGTGCGCCTGTCCGCTTTTGTCATCACTGCGATCGTAGTCTCTGGGTTTCTCAGCGGATGCTTAGGCACTGAGAAACCCGATGGAATAGACGATGGGTATTCGTTCAGAGAGCCTTGTGAGGATGGAGGTTCAACTACAACATGGTATCATTTTTCAAACGCCACACCTGCTGAATCCTTCCCTTGGAATGAGGGCTTGCCAGAACCTGTCTGTACTGTAGGCACCTACTTCGGAATTGGGATGACCACTTTCGAGCCAACCATCGGAGTGACGTCCTCGGACAATCTGTACATGTCCAGTTACGGAAACGGGCCGGCAGGCTCCACCGCTATCGTCCAATGCAGTGGACTCATCAATATGGTAAGCTTGGACGGATACTCTTGCGGCAACGTGTATGATGCCATGGCCCCTGTCGCCAACAGTAACGACCCCTATGTGTACGTCGACCCTTGGACGGATCGAATAATGAAGTTCGACATGCATGCACTTCTCGGCATGACTGTTGAGTGGTCTGATAATGAGGGTGAGTCGTGGTTCGGTCCATCCGTGGCGACAGGTTGGTCAGTGCAGGATCATCAAACCATTGCATCATCGCCCTACCCAGCACTCGCACATCCTACCACCTGGGTCTTCTGCGTGAATGGGAACTACCCTTACCCCGTGTGCTCGGCGAGCAATGATGGAGGATTGACGTGGGGGCCTGAGCTCCCCGGAACTCCGTCGGACTGTGAGAGTGGGGGATTGACGGGTCATATGGTCGGATCGAATAATGGTAATTTCTACAGGGGGCACAGGGGATGTGATGGTGGGGAGGGTTACTCGATCTACAGAAGCGTGGATGGAGGAATTTCTTGGTCTGAGCACCCTCTCCCGACCGAGTCTTCAGGCACCGCTGAGACTTGGAACTTCGAAGAGGCACAGGTCTTCGCTGATGAGGAGGACAACGTGCACGCTATGTGGATGGGCCTTGACAACATGCCATACTACTCATACTCAACTGATGAGGCTGAGACCTGGAGCGCTCCTTTGATGATCGCACCGCCCATTGGGCTCAATGGCACGGGCTTCCCTGTCATAGCCGCCGGAGGATCTGGTCAGGTCGCGATGGGGTACATCGGGACCTACAACGGTGGTGACACGTGGAATGGGTACCTGAGTGTGATACAGGATGCTTTTTCTGATCATGTGATGATTACCACAGTACAACTGAATGACCATGATGATCCTCTGGAGAATAACTTCCAAGCCTGCGGTTACGAGCGATGTGGAGGATTCGGGGACTTCAATGATATCATCGTGGACCAGCATGGTAGGGTGTGGTTTGGGTTGGCCCATAACGTCGCTGGAGAGATCGGTATCTTTGGTACCCTGGCGGAAGGGCCGAACCTTAGGGGAGCTGGTGGTCTGGTTCCCATTCCACTTGGTGGGAACTCGACCTTGTGAGGCAGGGGCCGATCACCCAGGTTGGTCATTGGCAGTGGACATCTGGGTTTCTATCCGATCCTCCGAGTCCTGATTATCACGGACATCGTTCTCGGAGAGATCGCTATTTCGTAGCATGATGACCATGAAAGTCAATACTGCCAAGAGTACCAGAACAAGCCCACTGAGTAGAATAATTATAACGAAGGTGAGGGAGCTGTCTGAGGTCGCTACCCCAACCTTGTCTTCTCCCATAATGTGTATGCCGACTGCTAAATTGGTTGAAGCCCGATCCCCAGACACCGCTCTGACCAGGATAACTTGGTCGCCTTCCACTGTGTTATTGGGTAGAAACCTCAATCGATCTACAAGGAGGCTGTGAGTGACACTGAACTGGTCGTCTCCAACACCATATTCTGCTAGATCCATCCAATTGTCGCGCATGTCCCAGGTCCTCCATTGGACTCTCTGGACATCGCCGGCGAGATTGAAGGTCAACGAACCACCCTGCCCTATGTGAACGCGGTTGTCGACACCCACTTCGCTTGACAAAGTGACATTCAAAGAGAGGCTGAGTTCATAGTAGTAGTTAGCTGCCTCCTCAACCGCTGGCTGAGCATTCACGTGACCATGGCCATAGACGTTGTTCTGCCTGTTCTTCGGTATGAGGTCCTCTGCACACGGCTCGTTCGCGAGCATGTAGTGGCATTGTCTGTATGTTGAGGTCTCTTGCATTATGTTGCGCACGTCGAAGGGGCTCAAGTCAGGATTCGCCTGATACATCAAAACAGCAACACCCGCCGCTCCAGGGGTTGCCATGCTAGTTCCAGACAATGCGACATATCCGTCTCCGGTATTGGCATCAGGTGCATTGACGCTGCTCCCAACAAACGCTAGGTTGGGCTTGACCCTGCCTTCCTCTGTCGGCCCCTGGCTTGAGTAGACTGCGATTGCGGTATCTTTGTCCAGTGAGCCAACTGTTATCACATCCTCAGCACTTCCCGGCGTCCCTATCGTTGCAGATCCTCCGCTGTTTCCAGCTGCGATGAATAGGGTGACGCCGGCCCTCACCATTTCATTTGCCATTCTGTTTACTGACTCTTCCTCCGAGGATGTCCATTCGATTGCTCCAGTGAGAGCCCCGAGGCTCATACTGGCTGCCCTGATGTTGAAATCATGCCTTTTCTCTACTGTCCATTCCATACCCGCCATGACTGCAGCAAAAGATCCGCTGCCACCTCCATCTAGAACCTTGACGCCGACAAGGTTCGCTTGCGGGGCCACGCCTATGTGCTGATAGTCGGGGGCTCCAGTGCCGGCAGTGATGCCTGCACAGTGGGTTCCATGGCCATTGTCATCGTAGGGGAATATCTCAGATCCATTTGTTGCCCCAGGGTTGTTAATTGCGTCATAAAAGGCTACTATTTTGGGGTCATTTGTGGCATTATCATCGTCTAGGTCGTCTAAGGCCGTATGATTTCCGTCTATCCCGGTGTCTATGATCGCCATGGTCACACCAGCCCCCGTGTAGCCCGTATCCTGCCAAACTAGGTCGACGCCGTGGGCTGGGACGACATCTTGCATTTGGATTCCCAGAACTCCATCCAGCTCAACGAATACCACTCTGGGCAGTTTGACCAGTTCATGCAGCCTTTCCAGTTCAACGGTTCCGGCGATGGAGTCTATCAACCAATATCGAAATTGAGTTTCGAACCCTACTTCTGCTTCTATCATGGCTTGGTCCTCGGGCGTGGGTGTGCGGTCAAAGTCCACTATGACAGATATCCTTCCGTTCTCATCGAGGTATTCGTGATGGGTATTCTCAACTGCGATCCAAATTGCATCGTGTATTCGGTCTCCATCCAAATCCATTGTGGTACTTTCCCACCAGTTTTCAACAAGGTCGGTGCTCTGATCTTCAGAACTCGGGGCATGTCCAAGTGGGGTTGCAGCGGTCAATGCGGGAGCGAGCATAAGAGCCACTATCGATAGTGGTAGTATTCCCGGGCGCGCTGTGGTTCGGCTCATGTTAACGCTGTATCGGTATTGATTAGATGATTTCAATCAAGCGGTTTCAGGTTTGGCAACGAAGTTGTTCCAGCGCCCAATCTCCTTCCACCTGTGATTCTAGAATACGCCTGTAAAGAGTGGGTTCAGGTTAGTTGGTACTGAGACCATGCGAATGCCAAGTAGCCAAGCGCGAAGAGCATCATGGCGACGCCGCACAGAGACAAGACGGACTTGTAGATATGGCGGGGCATGGCATCCCTCATTCTGTGAAGCATGAGGGCAATAAGGCATTTTACCAGAATTATACCAACTATGAAGGTTACAGCGTACGCGAGTGGGGCCAACGGCTCTGATGCCACTGCTGAGGCCATGATCGGCCCCCCGATTAAGAACCAGAAAACATAGACGTTGGGATTCAGGAGATTCGTCAGCACGCCCCTTCCCAATGCCCTCTTGCTAGACGCCGGCTCAAGAATACTCGACAGTGTAGGTGGCTCTATCGAGAAGCACTCCACCCCCATTTTGAACATGAAGAGGGCTCCCAATAATGAAATCAAGACTAGGATGGACGGGTTATCCACAATTACGGACGCAAATAGATAGCTTACCACGATGAGTGGCACGTCAGTGAAGATCGGGGCAGCTGCTGTCCATATTCCCGCCCTAAGGTCGCCAGACAGAGTCTCCCTGACTACCATTGTTAGCAGTGGACCCGGTTTGACTCCTTCGATCACAGCAAGCGTGAGTCCTGCTAGGGCGTAGGCGAGGATAAGTTCGGTGTCCATATGAGCCCCCACAGTATGAGTTTGCCATACTGATCGGTTGGACCTCAGCGCCTCTGTTGGAGTTTCATCAATAATCTCAGGACTTCCATGTATATCCAAATCAAAGTCACCATTAGGCCGAATACTGCTCTCCATTCAAGCTCCTTGGGAGCTCCATTCTCCACTCCTTTCTCGATGAAATCGAAGTCAGAGGCAAGCATCATAGCCCCAAGTGCAATTACGACCAAAGAGAAGAGGATCCCGACCGTCCCGGATCCATGAATGAGTGGGACACTGACTCCAAACAGGGCCAGGAGGAAGGAGAAGAGGTATACCATCATTATTCCAAATACGGCACTGTAAAGGGCGATTCGGAAATTATGGTTGACGTTTATGAGGCCTGTTCGATATATCCCCAACATGGCCCCAAAGATCATGCCTGTGATCAGGAATGCTTGAATCGTGATGCCCTGATAGCCTCCGAAGTGCTCGAAAGCGTATGTCATCCCACCGATGAGAAGCCCCTGTGATGCAGCGTAGCTTAACACGAACAAAGGGTTCGCGAATAAGCTTTGAAAAGCGGACGTAAACCATGATATGAACAGGATTATGCTAAAGACGGCGTTCAGTGCGAAGCCGCCGAAAAATAGTGTAATTGCGATTTCAGGCTGACCAGTAAGCCCGAGCCCCCAAATTGTCATCCCAGATGTTATGAAGAGTAGGAATGTGACCGCACCTTTCTCAGCTACCCCCTCTATCGTCATTCCTAAGTTCTGCACAGGGGTTTTTCCGGCCTCCCACCATGGTTTGTCTGGGTATGAGCTCTTCTGAAAGGTGGAGGCATTCAAAGCCGGGTTGCCTGATCGGTACATGGTACTCCGATGGCGGATGTATTTTCAATCACGCTGTCGATTTGCTAGGAATTCAGCTAAATTCAGAGCAAATCGATTAAATGTCGGCCAGTATGGCTCTCTTTCACCGTGGTGATGTCCTCTGGGGTGCCCTGGGCGACCATGCTTCCTCCCCTGGAGCCACCCTCTGGCCCTAGGTCAATTACCCAATCACAAGACTTTACCACATCCAAATGATGCTCGACTATGACGACGGTGTGGCCGTTCGACCTTATCCTGAGAAGGACGTCAACAAGTTGGTGGACGTCGAACAATGACAGGCCGGTCGTCGGCTCATCAAGGATGTAGAAAGTGTGTTTCTTCGGTGGCCGGTGGAGTTCGGTTGCTAACTTGACTCTCTGAGCCTCTCCTCCTGAGAGCGTTGTTGCAGGTTGGCCGAGTCGAATGTATCCGAGACCAACGTCCTGCAATGTGGTGAGTATTCTGCTTATTTTGCTCTGGTTCGCGAATAACCTGCAGGCTTCGTCGACCGACATCTCCAACACGTCATGTATCGTTCTCCCCTTCCACTCCACTTCCAGTGTTTCCCTAGTGTATCTTTTTCCTTTGCAAATGTCACAAGTGACCCATACATCGGGGAGGAAGTTCATTTCAAGTACGGATGAGCCTGCTCCTTTGCACGATTCGCACCTTCCGCCTCGGACGTTGAATGAGAAGTGCCCGGGCTTGTATCCTCTTTCCTTGGACAGCGTTGTCTCTGCAAATAGAGCCCTTATCAGATCGAATACCCCTGTATACGTTGCCGCGTTTGAACGCGGTGTTCTACCGATTGGTGACTGATCTATCACGATTGCTTTGTCGACTTTCTCTATGCCGTCAATTCCGTCGTGGCGGCCGGGCGTGGTATCAGATCTGTGAAGGGCCCTAAGTAGGGACGGGGCCAGAGTCTCGGTCACGAGCGAGGATTTCCCACTTCCTGATACGCCTGTGACAGCAATCATGCAGCCAAGGGGGAAGGCCACGTCCAGGTTTTGCAGGTTGTTCTGCCTCGCATTGTTCACAACGAGCCACCCGTCGTCGGGAGGTTTCCTTTGATTGGGTACAGGAATCATTTTCCTCCCTGACAAGTAAGCTCCGGTCTCAGATCTTTGACTCTCTACAAGGTCGTCTATTTTGCCGCTGACAATGACCTCGCCGCCTTCCTTGCCGGCTCCAGGTCCAAGATCCACCAACCAGTCTGCCTGCATTAGTGTTGATTCGTCGTGCTCGACAACAATCAGTGTGTTGCCGAGGTCTGTTAGTTCTCTGAGTGTGTCAAGCAGCCGCGAGTTGTCCCTCGGATGCAGTCCAATACTGGGTTCGTCAAGTACGTACATGACACCTGTCAACCTCGTGCCGATCTGGGTCGCTAGCCTGATTCTCTGAGACTCTCCCCCGGATAGTGTGTTGGCCCTTCTGTCCATAGTTAGGTAATCAAGGCCCACAAGTGCGAGAAATCGTAATCTCGATTCAATTTCCTTGATTACATCATTCCCAATAAACAACGACCTCTCGTCTAAAATCTTGGTTTTCTCAATGGTGTCGCCCGTCGGACGCTCCCTCTCCAAGCTCTCCCAAATTGGATCGATATCCGCTGTCTTCCATGACTGTACCACAGCCAAGGCTTCCATCACAGTGGACGCTGAAAAATCCGGCAGTGAGACGTCGCCAACAGTCACCATTGAGACTGCTCGGTTGAGTTTTTTGCCTTCACAAACAGAGCAGGGCTCATCGGTCATGAAAGAAGATAGCCTGGATCGCGTTCGATCGGAGCTCGTGTCCGTCAGCGTGCGCCTTAGTCTAGCAAATACCCCCTCCCAGGGCCTGTTCATGCGGTACGACGATCCCCTGTCGGACTCAAAGTGGAATGCTATCGTGGTCGAGCCTGTTCCGTACAACAGGATGTCTTTCTGATCGTTGTCAAGGTCACGAAATGGTATATCCGTGGGTATTGAATAGTGATTCGCCACCTGTACCATCTGGCTTTTGTACCAGCCAGACATCATTGATCTGCGGAATGGCCTAATGCAGCCTTCTGACACCGTCGAGGTCTGATCTACGACCAGTTCTGGAGAGAATTCTCTCTGGACGCCCAGCCCCTGACAATCTGGGCATGCGCCGAGCGGGTTGTTGAAAGAGAATACCCGGGGAGACATCTCCGGCAGGAAGGCGCCGTGAATCGGACAAGCAAATTCCTCAGAATATGCTACAATCTCCCCTTCTTCGACGTCGCTTTTTTTCCCCTTCGGACTCCCTATGCTTTCTATGGCGACTGTCCCTCCTCCAAGCCTCAGAGCGATTTCTATCGCTTCAGTTAACCTCTGCCTGTTCTGCCTGTTGATTTTTACCCGATCTATTCTGACGTCAATATCGTGACGGAGGTTCTTTTCCAGAGATGGCGGACTCTCGAAATCCGCATCCCTGCCGTTAACACGTCCGGCGAGATACCCCTGTTCGACCATAGCATGGAATAGGTCTGCATGAGTTCCTTTCCTGTTCCTGACTACTGGTGACCAGACTGCGATCCCATGGCCTTCGAATTTCCAAAGGACGTCGTCAACGATTTCCTGGACGGTACGCCTGTTCACCTCATTGCCACAGTCAGGGCAGTGTGGAATCCCGATTCTGGCCCAGAGTAGCCTAAGATGGTCCATTATCTCTGTAACAGTTGCAACCGTAGATCTTGGATTGTGGCTTCCTTGCTTTTGATCTATGCTGATTGCAGGGGAAAGTCCCTCGATGCTGTCGCAATCGGGTTTTTTCATCTGGCCCAGAAACTGCCTGGCATAAGAGGACAGGCTCTCTATGTATCGCCGCTGACCCTCGGCGTACAGAGTATCAAAAGCTAAACTGGACTTGCCGCTTCCGGAAACTCCTGAAAACACCACAAACTTTCCCCTGGGTATCCTGACATCGATGTTGCGAAGATTGTGCGTTCTGGCCCCTCTTACGGTGATCCACCCTCCATCCTCGCTATCCTCCATGGGGTCGAGTGTTGTCGTCACGGGCTTGTTTGATCTCTCATGGCCCTTGAAGTCATGCTCAAACTCACAAGGTAAGTGACCGATGCGTTTTGGTTGGAATTTATTGCCGATTTTTTGGTTTCCAATCCTTGAACGCCACATGAGCAGGGAGAGTTCCCGAGCCTTCTTGTTCGTATTCCTTCACACGGTCGTAAAGCCAGATGAACCACTCCATTGTCTTGTCCCCGTCCTTTTCACGTATCGGATCTAGCCAAAACGAGAATGTCTCGTATGTCTTGAGGAATTCGCCCGAGAAGAGGTCGTAAAAAGCGTGGAAGTCCATGTCTCCTCGGTGGACGAGAGCACCGATGCTTTCCCAAGTTGTGAGAACCGTTACTACCTTTGGCCAATCGTCGCCTAGATGATCTTGCACTTTCTCAAAGTCTTCGATTGAGTCCCCGGTCAGTACCTCGGATATCGCTGTCGAACGGGAGATTAATGTCAGCCCTGCTACAAAGTCTGGGCTTTGAAAATTCGCGGCTAGGTTCATTGCTGTCGAACTGTTTCTTGCAGCTCGAAGTTCCTTGATTTGAAACCATGAGTATATTGCAGCACTGACTATGGTAATCAAACCGATGATTTCTGCCCAAGATGCTGCTGTTTCTAATTCCATGTGCAAAAATAGGAGGGGTTTGATATTTGATAAGTTCTATCGCATAATCGGCCCCATTAGCCGCGGGGCAGCCTGTAAAACTCGAATGCTGTCTGATGCCTGACTGGTGTCGACTTAGCTTGTGTAGATTGGGTCGGTGCAGATTGTCCAAGAGTAGCATACTCCTGGTAAGGGGGGACATTGAATAGTCAACCTCTGGCAAAGGCGCAGCGCATCGATTGATCTGTTCCTTGTCGATATTATTGTATATTTTTTCTAAATTCACAACTAAGTGTGAGCCCTGCCGCCGTAATTCCGTGAGAGGCGCCATTGAAACCGGATTTGAAAGGTCCATGGGGGACGAGGTGGATGATAGTGTGAGGAAGTTCGCCATTGTCGCGGCCGTCGTCGGTTTCTTCGCCCATCTGTCGCTTTGGGCCCTTGACAACTCCGGCAGAATTGTAGTCGCTGGAGATTCCGCTGAGTTGGTCCAATCACCTCTATCCGCCCTTTACACTCCATTCTCAATACTCCTGACCTACGAGGTTTACCAACTTATCAGGACGATTCCTGAATCATTCTCTTCATCAGTCGGTAAGCAGTATGAGATAGCTACGCTGCTTGTGGTCAGAGACATACTGAAGCGACTACCCGAGGTGGACGGCTCGGACGGTTGGAGTGTCGGTGACGATGTCTCATTCCTCCTGGTTGAGTGTGCAGCATTCTTGGCGTTATTCTACACGGCTCTGACATATTACAATATGAGAAAACACGAGGATGTGAACCATCAAGTCTCTGATGATGTGAGCGTTTTCATACTGACAAAAAAGGCGATTGCGATTTTTATGCTTGTCATATTTGTAATAATCGCACTCACCTCGGTTACAGGTTGGATAGCGGCTGTCCAAGAGGGGGGCGGCTCGGTCGACCGCACAATCTTCTTCCTGGATTTCTTCACTTTCCTCATACTCGCAGACATCCTGATTCTACTGATATCATACTGGTTTTACACGGACTTCAGAAATCTGGCCAGGAATACGGGATTCGTGCTCTCTACTGTGATAATCCGAGTCGCGATATCCGCGGCTGGGGTGTCCTCTATGATCCTGTTCACCCTAAGTGGTATCCTCGGTATCGCTATCCTCAGAATGTTTGTTACTAACAAGCCTTCGGAGGCGTGCGCTTGACAAGGAATGCCTCTGATATTTGGAGGGAGGATGTAGGTGATTGTAGTTACTCCCAAGTTCCCATGCCGATATGGTACCACGATATTTACACAACGGGCATCCACAGAGATTCTAGGTTTCCCAGAGAGAGATATCGGATACTCAAAGATCGCATACAGAACTCGCAAAATTCCGGCTTGATTGAGTTTATGTCCCCAGAATGTGCATCAAAGGAAGATCTGCTGACATCTCACGATCCAGATTTCATACGTCGTTTTCTTGATGGGGAATTGGGGGAAAAAGAGGTAAACAGAATCGGTTTGAAGCCCTGGACCGACTCTTTTGTGGAGAGGACCCTGCGCATCATGGGCGGGTCGCTGTCTGCTTTGAAGCGCGTCTGCGAGTTTGGCGGCATTTCTGGAAACATGGCAGGTGGGACCCATCACTCGCACGCTGGCTTTGGGGCTGGTTACTGCGTATTCAACGACATCGCGGTCTGCGCGGTTAAAGCGACTGAGTCGCTCGGAATAGCACGGGTGGCTATCCTTGATCTGGACGTCCATCAAGGGGACGGTACTGCGACCATGCTCAAAGATATCGAAGGAGCGCTTACGATTTCAGTGCACTGCAAGGATAACTTTCCATTCAGAAAGGCAATCAGCGACCATGATTTTCCGCTGAATTCCGGGGTCGGGGACGTAGGTTATCTCGAGAAGGTGAGCGAATGTTTGGAAATTCTTGAGGATTATGCTCCGGATCTTCTCTTATTTCAAGCAGGGGTCGATAGCCTGGAAAAGGACGGGCTAGGAAAAATGAATGTCACCAGAGGCGGGATGAGGGCCCGGAATAGAATGGTCTTTTCTTATCTCGTGGAGAAGAGTTTGCCCTGTGTTATCTTCATGGGAGGGGGATACGCCAAGCCGATAAGTCACACAATAGACGCGTTCTATGACCTCTTTATCGACGGTGCGGTTGCCAACGGCTATATTCAAAGAGGTAACAAGTCGAAAAGTCGTAAACAGGCCAATGGGGGAGTCTGATGCCTGAAGGTCCTGAGACCAGGCGTGCTGCTGATCGGATATCGAATAGATTGCGCGACAGGTCGCTGTCGCACCTGAGGCTACCGTTTCCCCCCATATCCGAATTTGAAGGGGTTTTGAAGAAAGCTCATATCGAATCCGTGACTTCTCGGGGAAAGGCCCTGCTCATTCGGTTTGATAATGGATTGAGCCTCTACAGCCACAGCCAGCTCTACGGTCGATGGACGGTCAACAAGGCAAGCACTGAAATTAGGTGGAACAGGTCGCTCAGAGCTGAATTTGTCGCAGAGGGCTACGCAGTAAGGCTCTGGTCCGCCACAGATGTGGAGGTTTTACCCACGGATAAAGAAGAAGAGCATCCCTACATCCTCAAGCTGGGTCCAGACGTGCTGGACGATGATACGACTTCTGATTTGATCTGTGAGCGGCTGGAAAGCCCGCGGTTCAACAGAAGGCAGGCGTCGTCCCTGATGCTCGACCAGACGTTCATAGCTGGTTTAGGAAACTACCTGAGGAGCGAGATACTCCACCAAGCTGGTGTGCATCCGAAGGCAAGGCCAAAGGATCTGGACCCAGGGGCCATCACCAAGTGGGGGTCGCTCACCAAGAGCATCAGTATCAGATCGTACGAAAGCAATGGGCTGACCGTGAGTGACGACCTTGCTAGGAGGCGTAAGGGCATGGGCGAGCGACGGCGATCGTACAGGCACTCGGCATTCTGTAGGAACGGAATGGACTGTCATGTCTGTGACGCCACCATCATTCGCATCAGGGTCTCAGGCAGACGCTTGGACATGTGCCCGAAATGCCAGGTGGAGTCCTGAAGGAACGTTCCGAGCGCCCTTGAGTGGCGGCCCCGAGAACATTTATTCAGAATGACCCACATCACAAAGGCATGCAGAAGACCCGTTCCGCCTTGCTTGTGATACTGATGATGACCGCCGCCCTCGCTGGGTGCATCAGCGAGGACACCTCGGACCTGGACACCCAGATCGAGGACCTCGGCACCCAGAACACAGAGCTTACACAGACCATCGCGGAAAGGGACCTGGCGATCTCGGAGCTCGAGGCCACCATCGCGGGCCTCGAGTCCAACGTCGCGGGCCTCGAGGCCAGCATACCCCTGATGGAGGAGCAGCGGGACGCGCTGCTTGCCCTGCTCAGCGACTCGCAG
>TARA_B100000674_G_scaffold488773_1_pt1 | contig 63857 bp, 61 predicted proteins | sample TARA_B100000674 | Tara Oceans TARA_B100000674 (sample SAMEA2622759) | marine metagenome | biome: marine biome (ENVO:00000447); feature: surface water layer (ENVO:00002042); material: "saline water (ENVO:00002010), including plankton (ENVO:xxxxxxxx)" | depth 5 m | reverse complement strand
GCTTCGAATTCCTTTTACCTCAACTAAATAATTATCTAATCTCATAAGTATATCGTCATCACTAATTTAACTATAAAATATCATCATAATTAACCGATTTTAAGTTAAATACCTCTCAAATAATTAATTAACTGCACTCTGTAAAACCACAGTCTATACATTGTGAACAACCGTCCTGATAAACCAAAGCATTGTCACTAAAACAAGAAGGACATATACTTCCTTCTCTCTGAATCCCTGGTTTTATGAAATTTCTTAATGCTCTGGAAACACCATTTTTCCATGTGTTGATTGTAGAATCATATAAGTTTAATTCTTCTACTAGTTGAACAACTTGTTCAATAGGAATATTTAACTTTAACATTCCTGATATAAGCTTGGCATAATTCCAATATTCACTATTAAATGCTCTTGACAAACCTTCTATGGTAATACTGTTTCCAGAAACATCTTCATACTGAAAATCATATCTTTTTTCTTTTGCCTCACGAACCTTTATAACCCACCCATTACTCACGTAATCAGGAACATTAAAATCATGATTAATTTTTCCTGTAAATATTTCATAAGGCTTCTCATACAACAGCCCAATAACTGCAATCCAGTTTTCTTTCTCATTTTTAAACCGAATCACTTTACATGCAATTGTCTTTGGCCTCCTTACAAATTTTTCCTTCTTATCAGTAGATTTTAAAACACCATCCCGGGAACCATCCCTATACACCGTAATACCTTTTAATCCTTCCTCCCATGCTTTGAAATAAATTTTATTAACCTGACTAACCGAAACATCCGATTGAAGGTTAATAGTACTGCTGATAGAATGCGTTGTGTATTTTTGAACTATTTTTTGTACCAATATTCTTTTCTCCCAATTTATATCTTTTGCTGTGTTTCCGAAATATGGAGAATTTTGAATTTTCATTTTAGGATTCTCATTTTTCCATTCCTGAAATTTTGGGTGAACAATATCATTTTCTTCCCAAAAATCTCCAATTTTATCTTGTTCAGATTTACTTGTCTGTTTACTAACTTTCCTTCTTCTTTTATAGAAGAGACTAAATACAGGCTCTATTCCAGATGATGTTTTGGAAAGTAAACTTAAAGTGCCTGTTGGAGCAACGGTATTAAATGAAATATTTCTTCTGCCGTATTTTTGCATTCTTTCCCAAGCCTCAGGAAATTCCAGATACATCATTTTACTTACAAAATCGGATTGTTTTTCAATCTCACTATCATATATTGAAAAGGCTCCTCTTTGAATAGCCATATCAATTGTTGAATCAATTTCTCCTTGAAATTTTACTCGCATAATGGAATCAATTTTCAAACGTCCTGTTTCAGAATCGTATTTTAAATTCAATGCCGCCAATGCATCTGCTAAACCCGTGAATCCTAATCCTACCCTTCGTCCTTTTAATGCATTTTCACGCAATAACTCCCAAGTTCTTCTCTCAATTTGTTTGATGTAATCCGGCTCCGAATCGAATTTAATTTTATCAAGTATTTTGGATATATGCTCCAGTTCTAAATCAACAAGATTGTCCATAAGCCTCAGACCTTCATATGCTACTTCATATAACTTTTCATAGTTAAAGGAAGCTTTTTTTGTAAATGGATAATCTACAAAGGAGTATAAGTTAATGGCCATTAGTCGACAACTATCTCCACCTTGCATAGCGATTTCAGAACAAGGGTTAGTAGATGTATTCTTAAAGTCAGGATATATTGATGAAGTACTGTAATAATGTTGTTGATCCCAAAATAAAATTCCAGGCTCAGCAGAATTATGAGATGAGTTTATCAATTGATTCCACAAATCTTTTGCTTGGATTTTTTTTTCTACCGATGGAATTTGAGACTCAATTGGCCATTGTAAGGTAAAGCTTTCATTTTTTCTTACGGCACGCATGAAATCGTTTGTAACTTTTACGCTAATGTTTGCAGCTGTAATTTTGTTCAAATTGTTTTTTGCATTTATAAATTCCATGATATCGGGATGTCTTACATCCATCGTAATCATAAGTGCCCCTCTCCTCCCATGTTGAGCGACTTCTCTCGTAGTATTTGAAAACCGCTCCATGAATGAGACCGCTCCAGATGTTGTAATTGCTGAATTGTTAACCTTTTCATTATTAGGCCTCAAACGGGATATATCAATCCCTACTCCACACCTTCGTTTAAATAATTGGACAAGCTGTTGATCGGAAAATAAAATTCCACCATAAGAATCAACTACATCAGGAAGAACTACGCAGTTGGACAGAGAAGAATATCGATTTTCAACTCCTAAATTGGCCATTATACTCCCCTGTGGAATAAGATATTTAAAATCTTTGAAAAAATCTAAAATCTTATTTTGGGTCAATGGTTTTCTGTCCTGTCCATAATCCGATAATTTTTTTAACTCTGTATTTTTTTTAAAATATTTTTTTTCAATACGAAAAAACTCCTTTGACATTCGGATATGCATGTCATTTGGTGTTGTCTCTAAAAGCTTCCCACTCGGAGACCTTAAAGCGTACTTCTCCAACCATACATTTGCTGCTAATTCATCGTTTTGAAAGTAAGTCATCAAAAGCTCCCAACTGGATAAATCCTTATGCTTCATCATAATTGTTTGTTATACTATATAACCGATATTTATTACCTAAAGGTTCGAATAATAAGAATTTGTTATGATTTTTTATTATTTTCGGGGCATATGTTACAGTCAGAAGAGTATTTCGATATGTTGGATTCCTGGAATCTTGATGATTTGGTAGACCATATTACAAATACTCATCACGCCTATTTAAAGGCAAATTATCCCCTGATTCTAAAACTTATTGATAAACTGGATTTTACTACACAAAGTGACGTAATCAGAGAAATAAAAGTTTTATTTACACAGTTTACTGATGATTTAGCCATCCATTTGGTCAAGGAAGAAGAAGTTCTCTTCCCTTACTTTAAAAAACTCGCCGAAAGCAAATCCGCTGGATCAAAAATTGAGCCGGCAACATTCGGAACGCTCTCACGACCAATAGAAATGATGGAGGAAGACCATGACGATAGTCATGATATAATGGACAGAATAAAAGAACTCACAAACAATTTTACAGCACCTCAGGATGCAGAGCCCTCTATTCATTTTTTGTATTTTAAACTCAAAGAATTTGATGCTGATTTAGAAACACATCATGAATTAGAAAACAAACTTCTTTTTACAAAAGCTAGTATTCTTGAAAAAGAGCTTGAGATAAATTAACATGAAATTCACTTTTAAACGTTAATAAATAAGGTATTAAGTCAATACCTGTAATACTCTTGTCCAGTATATTTGATTTTGAAGAAAACTAAACTGTAATGGGATTTTCATTATTAGGAAAAAAGAAATTGAAAGAACAGCATGTTGCTAAAGTTTTTGTGGGTACTCTTAACGATTTAGCCGAAAAAACCTTTCCAACCTTATCGGAATTCCTAAATGAAGTACCAGAATTGATGGAAAGTCCAAAAATAAAATCCAATCAAATGGAATGGTTTTTATACATTGTGTTCAGTACCAACCTTTATAATTTACAGCATCACTTTGAATCGAATCAGCTGAATCGAATGCGAATATTAGTAATTGATGAATTTATTGAAAGTTTGGAAGGTAGAGAACACGATTTAACACTGGAACAAATTAATAACTACGAGGATTACATCATTAGTCTTGAAGCCGTAATTAATGATCTTCCAAAATCAATGGCAACTGCAATTTTCAATAAATATGGAATAAACAGCTGTCAAGTAGATCATTTTCAAAAAATAAACACGCCCAATCCAATCATAATAAAATCTATAGAGGATGCAACCAAAAATTACATTTGGAATTGGAAGGAATTTCTCGAAAAATATAGAATGGTTGCCTAAAAGTTAATAAATACGCTTATTTCATTTTGGGTTTTTTTCAAAATCATTGTATCTTGAACATCTTAAGATTGACATGAGGGAAGAGCGGTGCTAAATGTTTTTATTCCAATAGATTTCTCAAACACATCCTATAGTGCAATGAGTTATGCAATTGAATTCCAAAAGGAGTTTAATTTTAAAATAACATGCATGCACGCCTTTAAATCTGAAAAACCAAGAAGAAGAGTTCTAAAATTCAAAAATCATTTTCCTTATGAATATAAATTAAAACTCATAAAAGGAAACTTGTTTTCGTCTTTTGAAAATTATCAAAGAGAGAATAAGATAGATTTAATTATAATGGGAACTAAGGGAGCCCAGGGCATCAAAAAACTTTTCAAAGGAAGTAATGCAAGTAATTTAATGCTTCAAACCAGAATTCCATTACTTATTATTCCTGAGGACACCCTTTACGAACCCATTAATAAAATTCTATGGGCAAGTGATTATAAACCCATGATTAATCCTAATGGACTTGATTTACTAAAAAAAATTGCCTTAAATACAGAAAGCAGCATCAGAATAGCACACGTAAAAACATCAAAGAGGAAAACAAATTCAAACGATAAAATTGAAAAAAAATGGGAAGACGACTACTTGGGCAGAGACGTCAAACACTCTTTCAAGAAAATAAGAAGGTCTTCTGTATCTAAAGGAATTAGATTCTATTTAAAACATAAAGACGATAATAATCTTTTGGTTCTAATTCGAAGAAAACACGGTTTATTCGATAAAATCTTCAGAAAAAAGCACTCCGAAGAATTCGCTAAGTCTCCAACTTTACCGGTAATGATAATACACGAATAATTATGCTAATCGTAATTGTTCAGCAACTAATTTAAAGGAATAAACAATTTAATTTAAGCTGTTTTTTCAACTGGATTTTCAGTACTGTCAGATTTTGACAAAGACTTTACAGTTCCTCCCATATCAAGTTTTCCATTAATTTCAGCACCTGGAATAACGGCCAACTTACCAACCTGAGAATCACCATTAATTATAGCTGTAGCCTTTAATTCTAACAACCCCTTTACCTTTACAGTAGAATTCAGCGTTCCTTCAACATCTGCTGAATCACATTCTACCTCACCTTCAATAAGACCTGTTTTACCTACAACAACTCGTCCGGCACAAAACACGGAACCTTTAACTTTTCCGTCAATACGAATGCTTTTTGTAGATTTTATAGAACCCTCTATTACTGTTCCTTCTGCAATTCTATCGATGGTATTTGTGTCGAAGTTTTCTGGTACACTCATATCCTCTGATTTACTATTTTTAAACATAACTAATTCTCTTTCTGTCATCAAATTTAAGAAAAAGTTATTAAACATGACCCTGAGCAATCATTGCATCAGCCACTTTTATAAATCCTCCGATATTTGCTCCTTTAACGTAGTTTATTTGTTTTCCATCTTTTCCAAATTCGACACAGGTATTATGAATACCTATCATAATATCTTTTAGTCGAGAATCAACTTCCTCTCTCGTCCAACTTATTCTTAAAGAGTTTTGGGACATTTCCAATCCGGAAGTTGCAACTCCCCCAGCATTACTGGCTTTACCAGGAGAAAACAAAACATTATTTTTATGAAAAACCTCTATCGCTTGAGGTGTAGTAGGCATATTTGCCCCTTCGGTTACACATTTAATTCCATTTTTAACCAATTCTTTTGCAGATTCCTCATCAAGCTCATTTTGAGTAGCACAAGGAAAGGCAACGTCAGATTTAATTCCCCATGGCTTTTTATCTTTGAAATATTCACAACCATAATGGGCAGCATACTCTTTAATTCTTCCGCGTTTTATATTTTTTAATTTTTTAATGAATTTCAATTTTTCCGTGTCGATTCCATTTTTATCATAAATAAACCCTGAAGAATCGCTCATTGAAACAGGAACACCTCCAAGCTCTATTACCTTTTCACAAACAAACTGAGCAACATTTCCAGAACCAGAGATAGCAACAGAAAGTCCTTGGAAATCCATTTTATTTTTTAACAGCATTTGATGAGCAAAATACACTGCACCATATCCTGTTGCTTCAGGACGTATCAAAGAGCCTCCGTATGAAAGTCCTTTTCCTGTAAGCACTCCTGTAAATTCGTTTTGGATTCTTTTGTACTGTCCGAATAAATATCCAATTTCTCTTGAACCGACCCCTATATCCCCCGCTGGAACATCTGTATTTGAACCAATATGTCGACTTAATTCGGTCATAAAAGACTGACAAAAGCAAAGAATTTCCCTATCCGATCGTCCTTTTGGATTAAAATCAGAACCTCCTTTACCTCCTCCCAAAGGAAGAGTAGTTAAACTGTTTTTAAAAACCTGTTCAAAAGCTAGAAATTTCAATATAGACAAATTGACCGAAGGGTGAAAACGAAGACCTCCTTTATAAGGACCAATGGCACTATTCATCTCTACTCGATATCCTCTATTTACCATGTATTCACCTTTATCGGTAAACCAAGGCACTCTAAACATGACAACGCGCTCTGGCTCAACAAGTCTTTCTAAAATATTTGCTTTCTTGTAGCTCTTATTTTTAGTCATAAATGGAATCACCGTCTCCGCTACCTCATGAACCGCTTGAATGAATTCCGGTTCATTAGAGTTTCGAAGCTCTGTTTTTCTCATAAAGGCTTGTATTTGCTCATCGAATTTATTCACCATTTCATCACAATTTAACCAATTATACGCTGCAATTCAATATGTTTTTTAAATTAGCATGACTTTTGTCAAAGAGTAAATGTTAATTATCAAACTCATATTTAGCCCAACTCACTTCAAGTCATAAGTTTAGAGAATGATTAAATTTTTGTTTTCCTTTTTAATTTGCTTCAGTTTCATTTGTAATGCAAATAATTCTTTTTCCGATGTAGATTCATTAATTGAAAAAAAACAATTTTTGGACGCTTGGAAATTATTGTCTTCTAAAGAATCAAAAAGTAATAAAGAACAGGTCAATATCAAAAAAATCGACATGTGTTTGAAATACTTCACAAAAAGTATTTCTCATCAAGCATTTGCTTTCACAAACCTTAAACCTGATGAAAATATTATTCAAAAAAGAAATCTGGCTGAAACAAAATTGATTCCAACTTTCCCATTCAAAATTGACGTAATTATCGATTCATTGATACGAGAAAATCCAAAAAACTATAACTTATACAAATCGAAAGGAGACTATTACTATGATATTTTCATACTTTTTGGAAAAGATTGGATTATTAATAAGCAAGAAGTTCTCAGGCGAATGTATACTGCTTATAAAAAAGCAGACGAAAATGGAAAAAATGATTATCTATCCCTTTACGCCTTAGGGTATTTTCACAATTTAAATTCAGAAACAAATAAGGCAATCAACTATTTTAAAAGATCGGTGTCTTTGGATTCAAATTATGCTCCTACACACTATAACATGGCCTATATTTATACCGAATTGGACAGTAATAATTTAGCCTTAAAACATGCTTTAAGTGCTTATGGAAAATATAAATACATCACATATAAAAATAATGCTTGTCAAATGGCAGGGTCTATTTTAGGTAAATTAGAAAGACATAATGAAGCTGTTTCGGTACTTTTGGATTGTGATCGTTTGATCCCAAGCACTTATCAAACTTATTATTATTTACTGAATTCATTTTTAAAGTTGAATAAAACCAAGGAAGCCCTTTTAACAGCCAATAATATGTTTTCATTGGACTGGAAATCACATACAATTAATACGGACATCATTGAATTTTTCATCAAAACAAACCACCTGACTGAGCTTATCTCATTTTATCAGACCAAATTGAAAAATGAAAAATTTGATATGGAGTTTCGAGGACACATCCAGCTTCACATAGCACAAGCTTATTCATTAGTTAATGAGGATGAATACAAAGTAAAATATATAAACGAAGCAAAGGAAAGTTTTACAGCTTGTTACGACAAAAGTCACCCCATTTTCAGAGTACTTAACAAAATGATTAAATAAATTTATTTAATCCAAACTCCTTGTTTTTCAATAATTGGAACGGCTGATAAATTTTCAGCTTTTATTGTTTCCGGTAAAAACACAAATTTTTTATCAAACAATTGATTTTCATGATAAAAGGAAACAAAATATTCGTTATTGAGCCTTAAAACGTCATCAATAACGGCCTCAATTTTTTGAAAAGATTTTGCAGGAAGAACTTTATAAAAATGGCGAAGAACTGATGATTTAGACTCTTCACCATGCAAATCAACAAGATAGCCTTTGGATGAAACAAATACATTTTCGATTGGATCTCGTTTATCATTAACAATGTATGCATTCCAAATTTTTTCACCCTCAACACTTTCTTCACAAATCACAGCCACATATACACCAAAAACCTCCGGCATTTCAATATCCTTCTTCATCAAATTAAATTTGAAAATAAATTTACTCAATTAGTCGAAAACCTTCCTCTAAATAAGACCAGAAATCATCGGGAACGTTACTATTTTTTGTTTTTTTAGGACTTCTATATTGCCCAAGTCTTGTGATGATCAAGTCTTTCCCTGGAACACAAATAACATATTGGCCTAAAATACCTCTCATATAAAACACTTTAAAACCTTCATAAGATGTTATCCACCACGAATACCCGTAGTAGTCGGTATTTTTTCCGGAAACATCGGGTACATTTACCGGTCTAATTGATTCAACAACATATAATGAATCTACTATTTGTTCTCCATACATCTTACCATAATTCATATACAGCTTACCAATTTTTGCAAAATCACGAGCAGTTGCGTAAAGACCTGTAAATGTTTTTTCATCTCCATCCTCATGATCTAAAATCCACTTCGCGTCGTTTTCCATCCCTAACTTTTCCCATAACATCCTTGAACCATAATCAGCAACTTTTTCTTGTGTGGCTTTTTCTAAAACAAATCCTAAAAGCAAATTATTTCCTCCTAAATAGGAATGCTCTGTTCCAGGTTCTTTTTCCAATTCAAAACCTTTTGTGAGGCTTTTTAAATCAGTCCCATAATAGGCTTTTGCCATAAAACCAATTGGATTCCCATAACTTTCTCGAAAATTCATCCCAGATGTCATGGAGAGGAGATGTTTAATTTTAAGTTGCTTATCTTTTTCTTGAACAAATTCTGGGATATGGTTGTGAACTGATTCTTCAATCGAAAACCTACCCTCTTTAACCGCTATTCCAGTAATAATACTCAGAACAGATTTTGCCATAGAGAAAGAGTTGGATTTTTTATCCTTGGTATAACCGTCGTAATATGACTCATGAATAATTTCATCCCCTTTAATTACTAAAAATGCTTTCGTTCCAAATTTTTTGTGACTTTCAATTACTTGGTCGGATAAAGGTTTTGAATTTATTACAGCAGACTCCTTCCATGATTTTGTGTTTTTAGCATGTAATGTTCTGTTATAAAATATTTCAGGATCATCAATAGTTGGTTTTAGTCTACCTTTAAAATAAGTATCCGTAAGTCCTTTATAAATATGCGTGTTCCCTGAAAACCAAATGGCGAGATTTAAAACAACTAAGAGAATAAGAAATCCTTTGAATATTTTTTTTAAAAACTTCATAGTCTAGCTACGAAATATAGGACTAAATGTTTTATTAAATGAACTGAAAACCAAATAAGTTTGAAAGATGGAACAGAAGTTTATTTTGAACTTCGATTAAATCTTGCTTAACACCAAGTTCTTTTTCCAAAGAGGTAACCTCTTTATTTTTAATACCGCAAGGAACAATATGGTTAAAATACTCCAAATCAGTATTTACATTAAAGGCAAAACCATGCATTGTAACCCATCGAGAAAGTTTAACTCCAATAGCACATATCTTTCTGGCTTTTAATGGATTATCCCCGTCAATCCAAACTCCAGTAGCTCCCTTAAGCCTCATGGAATCAATACCATAATCTCTTAAAGTTAAAATTACGGACTCCTCCAAATAACGTAAATACGTATTAATATCGGTAAAGAAATTATCCAAATCTAAAATGGGATAACCAACAATCTGACCCGGCCCGTGATAAGTGATATCTCCTCCTCGATTAATGTGATAGTAATTAACCCCTTTAGATTTTAATACGTTTTCATCGATGAGTAAATTACTTTTTTCTCCTGTTTTTCCTAAAGTATATACGTGAGGGTGCTCACAGAAAATAAGAAAATTTTGAGTTTCTTTTTCCTTAGCGAGCCCTTTTCGAATCAAAATTTTTTGCTCAATTATTTCATCAAAAATGGAAGTTTGATAATCCCAACACTCCTTGTAATCAATTAATCCTTTATGAATTAGATTAACTTGCTTATTCACTATTTTATGGTTGCTAAGTGATCTTTTAATGCATCGATAACCCGAATTTCAACTGGGTCAACATTTTTCTTTTCCGCGATGAAAAGAGAGGTCCAATCCGATAGATATATTAAATAAAGTGCTTTTTCAATAAAAGAATCACCCCTACTGTGAATTTCAGTTACGGATGAACCTTTATCCAATATGACTTTTTTCATAAACTCCATTCTCTCTTGAGTCCTGTAATAATCGTCTTCATTTCTGAACATAACCACAGAAAAATCATCTTTTCCTGATGCCCAGCCAACGATTTCATTATGATTTAATTCTGGAAATTTTTGATGCCAACAAAGCTCTTTACTGTTTTCATTCAATTGTTGACGGAAACGAATACTTACAGGTTCAAATTTATCGGTAGAATATATTACAGGAATCTTACCAAACAATTTTTGAGCGACACCTTCAGCTTCATTTATTATGTTGTTATTATTTATTTTTAATAAATCAATTGCAGCTCTCAAGTTGTCGAGATAATTAGTTGGTAGTATATCGTACTTGACAAGGATAAAAATCTGCTCTGTTAATGAATAACCTAAACAAGTTCTTGGAGGATTTCCTCCGGGAATTATAATATGATTGTAGTTGTTATCTTCACAAATTCTCTTCAATTCACCACCTGAGGTTACAGCGGCAATTTCAGCTCTTTTATTTTGACATTTTTTTAATGCAGTAAGAGTTTCCTCAGTGTTACCACTATATGAACATGCTATCACCAAAGTATTTTCATTAACGTATTCGGGAATGTGGTAATCGTTACATGTCATTACAGGAATTCCTGCTCCTAATAATGCCGTTTTTTCGACAACTGTTCCTCCAATTCCAGAACCACCTACTCCAAGAATCAAAACATTGTTAAATCTTTTTTCGGGTATAGAAAAATTCGCTTGCTCACCTTTCAAAAAAGCATCCTCCAATTGACCTATAAATCCTTCTATGTGTTCTCTCATATACAAACGAATTATCTAGGCAACTTTTAGGTTCTCAAGAGTATCTCCGGATAATTTTGCTAGGGCATATTCTTTGGTAATGGTAAAAGATTGATTTTCTTCTCCACTTGAAGGTAAATCAAACATGGCATCCACCATTATAGTTTCACAAATTGATCTTAAACCACGAGCTCCTAATTTATATTCAAGCGCCTTGTCTACAATAAAATCAAGAACTTTTTTATCAAATTCCAACTTTATGCCATCAATTTCAAATAATTTCACATACTGTTTTACCAATGCATTCTTTGGCTCTGTAAGAATTCTTCTTAACGCAGATCCATCTAATGGTTTTAGGTGCGAAAAAACTGGTAATCTTCCAATCAATTCTGGTATTAATCCAAAAGATTTTATGTCTTCCGGAGAAACATATTGAAGCAAATCGGATTTATCTATAGAAGAAAGTGTTTTACTTGCCTGAAAGCCTAATGATTGAGATTTTACTCTCTTTTCAATTAATTTTTGAATACCATCGAAGGCACCACCACACACAAATAATATGTTTTTTGTGTTAATTTGAACAAGTTTTTGCTCCGGGTGCTTCCTTCCTCCCTGAGGCGGAACACCAACAGTGCTTCCCTCAAGTAACTTTAGCATAGCTTGTTGAACACCTTCTCCACTTACATCTCTTGAAATGGATGGGTTATCCGATTTTCTAGCAATTTTATCAATTTCATCAATAAATACAATCCCTCTTTCAGCCGATTCCACATCATAATCTGCGGCTTGTAATAGTCGTGATAAAATAGCTTCTACATCTTCACCTACATAACCCGCCTCGGTAAGAACGGTTGCATCAGCAATACAAAAGGGAACATTTAAAATTCTAGCTATAGTTCTCGCCAATAAAGTTTTACCTGTACCTGTTTCACCTACAAGTAAAATATTGGATTTTTCAATTTCGACCTCATCATCAGAGCCAATCACATTATTGTGTTGAGCCAATCGCTTGTAATGATTGTAAACCGCAACAGATAAAATTTTCTTTGCTTTATTTTGTCCAATAACATAATGATCAAGATGCTTTTTTATCTCAATCGGCTTCATCAACTTCAACTCATTATCCAAGTTAACATTGATTTTTGCTGAATTCTCTTCTTTTACAATTCCTTGCGCCTGAGTAACACAATTATCGCAAATGTATCCTTCAATTCCAGCAATTAAGACATTTGTATCTTTCTTCTCTCTACCACAAAAGGAACATTTAACTTGACTATTCTTGTCCATACCGCAAATATACGAAAAACCGCTTGAGCAACTCGTTCAAGCGGTTAAGTAATAAATTCTATCTATATTATTTCTTTTTTACAAGCACTTCGTCAATCATACCATACTCCTTTGCCTCGTCTGCAATCATCCAGTAATCTCGGTCTGAATCTTCCCAAACTTTATCATATGTCTGTCCGGAATGATTCGCAATTATGGTATAAAGTTCTTTTTTTAACTTCTGAATCTCTCGTGCAGTAATTTCAATATCAGAAGCCTGACCTTGAGCGCCACCCAAAGGTTGATGAATCATAACTCTAGAATGCTGTAATGCAGTTCTTTTACCCTCTGCACCAGCGCATAATAACACAGCACCCATTGATGCTGCCATACCTGTACAAATGGTAGCCACATCAGGGTTAATGTATTGCATAGTATCGTAAATACCTAAACCGGCATAAACAGATCCTCCAGGAGAATTCAAATAAATTTGTATGTCTTTCTCTGAATCCAAAGATTCTAAAAATAAGAGTTGAGCTTGTATGATGTTTGCCATATGGTCATTTACACCTGTTCCCAGGAAAATTATCCTATCCATCATCAACCTTGAGAAAACATCCATTTGAGCAACATTAAGTTGTCTTTCTTCAACAATATAAGGAGTCATAGAAGACTCAATATAACTATCCATGTGCATGCTAGAGATCCCTTGATCTTTCACCGCAAACTTCTTAAATTCTTTTCCTGCGTCGAACATATTTACTTTATATTTTTTCTTTTTTGTCTTTTACAAACAAGGCTAAACTAAAGATGCGACAAAATTGTCGCATCTCTAAAAAATTATCTAAAAAGAAATTAAAACTTTCTCGTTAATTATAAACAATTACTTTTTTGAGGCAATCTTAACAAACTCATCATAAGTAACTTCTTTTGATTCCAACTTACATTTCTCGGAAACCAAATCCAAAATTTTATCTGAATACAATTCGTTGTACATTTTTTGCCTTTCCTCTTGTTTTGCTAAAACAGTTTTTGCATAATTTTCGAGTTCCTCTTCGGGTACCTCTTGTCCAAACTGCTTAAAGTTGGTAGCAATCATTTCCTTTGCCTTTTCTACAACCTCAGACTCATCAACCTTAATTTCATAATCTGAAATTAATTTATTTTCAATCAATTGCCAACGGAATGTTGAACTGTGTTGATCATAATCAGATTCAATTTGCTCAATGGTAACAGGCTCTTTCGATGTTGCATGTATGAACTTTTTTAAGAATGAATCCGGTAAATCAAATTTTACAGAGTCTAATAAATATTCAACAACATCATTTCTTAATTTATTCTTGCCTTGACCATCCAACATTCCTTTGGCTTCCTCAGACAGTTTCTTTCTGAACTCTTCAATGGAGTTAATTGTACCTTGTCCGTATACCTTATCAAACAATTCTTGATTAATCTCTGCAGGAACCATTCTTGAAATAGAAACCACTTTGAATTGATACTCTTTCCCAGCAGATTCAATAGCAGACTCCTCAACATCCATTAATGTTGCCGCCTCCGAAACTCCTCCATAAATTTCAGCAACATTTACGGTTAACTCTGCGTCAGGCTTTAACCCTATTAATTTTTTCTTAAAATCATCAGTAGCTCTTTCCACAGAAACATTTGCTAATTTTGCAACTCCTCCCTCTTTGATTTTTCCATTTTCCAATTCAGCAATATCAGAAACAACAATATCCTTAGCTTCAACAACATCACCAGTACCCACCTTTCCGTATCGTGATGTAATTTCATCTACATACTTATCAATTAAGTTTTCGTCGGGTTGTATATCGTATGAGATAAATTTCTTGTTTCCTGTAAGCTTTACATTAATCTCAGGAGATAAACCTAAATCATATTCAAAAACAAACTCTTTTTGTGTATTCCAATCGATATTTTCATCCACCTCCTTTGGAAGAGGCTGACCCAAAACATCTAGTTTTTCATCTTCAATATATTTAAAAATACTTTGATTTATAAGTTTTTGAATTTCTTCAACTTTTGCATTTACTCCGTACATCTTTTTTATGAGTCCAAAAGGAACTTTTCCAGGACGGAAACCCTGCATTGAAGCGCTTTTTTGTTGTTTTTTCAAAAATTGGTTAACCTGATCAGCGTAATCTTTTTCAGTAACCTCAACTTTTAGTACAGCATTTAATGCATCAACGTTTTCTTGTATAATGTTCATTTTAAAAAAATTATTAGGGAGTGGATTTGGTAGAAAAAGTGCGGGTGGAGGGACTCGAACCCCCATGCCGTGAAGCACTAGATCCTAAGTCTAGCGTGTCTACCAATTTCACCACACCCGCTTCCATTAAAAATTCGGAGGACAAAGATACATTTTTTCAACCAATCATGAAATAAAATGAATTTTTTTTCCATTTTTCTTACAATGTTGATTAATTGTTCAAATAGTTAATAAGTTTTAAGAGTACTCTATGGAATTTAAAAGACTTCTGCACTAGTTTTGTCAAACAATACTTATAATTATGTTTCAACTAAAAGGAAGATTAAAAGAAATTAAAGAAACTCGTCAGGTTTCTGAGAAGTTTTCGGTTCGGGAATTCGTTTTAACAGATGAGTCGTCTCAATATCCGCAACACATACAATTTCAAGCTACTCAGGACAGATGTGACTTGTTGGATGGGTTCCAAATTGGAAGTGAAATAACAGTTAACTTTAACATCAGAGGAAGAGAATGGACTTCTCCTCAAGGTGAGGTAAAATATTTTAATTCCCTCGACGCATGGAGATTGGAAGCAGCAGATGCAATTCCAGCTCCAATTGAGGCTGATATTCCTCCTGCTGCTTCATTGGAGGGAGAAGGAGATGATTTACCTTTCTAACTCTCACAAAAAAACATAAAAAGGGAAGCCATGGCTTCCCTTTTTTATTCCTGGTTATTTAATTTTTTAAATATTCTAAGACCAATCGAATCTTTCCGTAATCGACGGAACCGTTCAAAGCATCGTAAATTGGTTTCAGCTTATTTTCCTCTGGATTTTTCTTTAAGTACTCCTCTACCTTTTTGAATTCAATAAAAGGCACAAATTGACTAATATCTTTTAATTTTCCCACTCTAAAAAGATGAGCAACATGAGAATAAATAGTGGTTTCCTTTAAACATCTTGCATCGGATATTTCAACAACTGTCATACCCTTCATAATTAATGCCATTGTTTCCTTATAAGAATCACCTTTTTTCTTTTTATTACGATTAACAAATTCATAAATAACATTAATGAATTCCTCTCCATATTTTTGACTTTTGTACTCTCCAACACCACCTATATTGAGTAACTGAGCCTCAAAAGTCGGTTTTCTTGCCGACATTGATTTAAGAGTCGCATCGCTGAAAATTAAATATGGTGGTCTTCCTTCTTCCCGAGCAATTTTGGAACGAACTTCTCTTAATAAATCAAAAAGCTCTTCGTTATGAGAGAGTTCCTTTGGTTTGACGGTGGATTTAACTTCATCAAAATACTTTTCCATTTCTTTGGAATCAACCAATTCAACCTGCTTTCCTGTAAACAAAACCTCTTTGCTTAATTCCGTTAACCTTAATTTATTGTAATCATCATAGGCAACCTCAAAATATCCCAAACTTAACAATTGAAGCATGAAGTTTTGCCATTCTTTAAAGGTAAACTTATTCCCTACGCCAAATGTTTTCAATTCATGATACCCCTTTTGATATATTTCAGGACGTGAACTGCCCTTTAAAACCTCTATAATCCCACCAACAGGCTCTTGCTCATTAACGCGTGCAATTGCACTTAATGCCATCTGAGTAATACGTGTTCCATCGAATAATTTTGGCGGGTTATTACATACGTCACAATTCCCACAGTTTTCCTCCAAAACCTCACCAAAATAAGCTAAAAGTACTTTTCTTCTGCATATTCGGGCTTCGGTAAAATCTTGCATCCTTTTCAGTTTCGCAGTCTGAAATTCCTTCTGACCACTCTGCTCTATAAACTGATTCAACTGAACGACATCAGCATAGCTGTAAAACAAAAGTGTATCAGAAGGCAATCCATCTCGACCAGCCCGACCAATTTCCTGATAGTACCCTTCAATGTTTTTAGGTAAATTGTAATGAATAACAAATCGCACGTTGGATTTATCAATACCCATCCCAAAAGCAACTGTTGCGCATACTATTTTTATCTCATCATTTATAAAATCATCCTGAGCCTTTTGTCTTTCTTTTGAACTTAACCCGGCGTGATAAGCAATCGCCGAAAATCCTTGAGCTCTCAATTTTAAGGCAACATTTTCAGTGCTTTTTCTACTTAAACAATAAATTATTCCGGATTCATTCACTTTTTTTAATAAAAACTCAACAATTGTCTCAAAACGTTTTTTCCCAGGAAGAACCTGTAGTTTTAAATTTGGACGATTAAATGAGGCAACATATACAGCTGGATTTTTCAAAGACAATTGAGTAATAATATCTTTTCGGGTTAATTTATCGGCGGTAGCAGTAAGGGCAATGAATGGTACTCCATCAAATCTCTTTCTGATTATTCCCAGTTGGGCATATTCGGGCCTGAAATCATGACCCCATGCAGAGATACAGTGTGCTTCATCAACAGCAAATAAACTTATTTTTAAAGTTTTTAAAAAGGATAAAAAATGATCTGAAATTAACTTTTCAGGTGAAATGTATAAAAGTTTAATCTTCCCTTCATTTAAAGATTGTATTACATTTTCCTGTTCCGAATTACTTTGAGAAGAATTAATAAAGCCAGCTGAAACGCCGTTTGCAGTCAACCCTTCTACCTGATCTTTCATAAGAGCAATCAATGGAGAAATGACAACTGCAACTCCTTCCTTAAGTAATGCAGGAATTTGAAAACACAGAGACTTTCCACCACCTGTTGGCATCAATGCAAGAACATCCTTATCATTTAGTACAGATTGAATAATTTCCCATTGTAAAGGCCGGAATTCATCATATCCATAAACAGATTTAAGTATGGTTTTCGCCTCAGATTTCACGATTCAAATATAGTTTTTTTAACTCCTTTACTATCGAATATTAAGTATTCCTTTAAAAAAGAAGGGGGATAATTTTTTGCAATGGTATTGGAATAGTAAATTTGCAAAATTCAAAACAAAATGTCTCTCAAATGAGACTTTAAATTAAGTATGATGGAAATATTAATGATAGTAGTATTTATTATAGGGTATTTAATGATTGCCCTGGAACATAAAATTCACATTGACAAAGCACCTACTGCACTTATTACAGGTATGATTTGTTGGGCTTTATATTCTTTTTTCTTAGCGGATACAAGTGCCTCCGCAGAAGCAGCCCACCACATTCTTGCTCACGGTGATTCTGGAAATGCGGGACTTTACCATCATATGTACGATATAGCCAATATTCTTCTTTTCCTTCTTGGTGCGATGACTATCGTTGAAACTATTGATGAACACCATGGATTTAAAATCATAACCGATAAAATTCGAACAACTAACAAAGTAAAACTCCTTTGGACAATATCTATTCTATCTTTTTTCTTTTCCGCTTTACTGGATAATTTAACCACTGCCATTGTAATGATTTCGTTACTTAGAAAACTAGTGGGTGACAAACAAACTCGATGGATGTTCGCAGGAGTAGTTGTAATAGCCGCTAATGCAGGAGGCGCCTGGTCTGTAATTGGTGATGTTACTACTACTATGCTTTGGATTGGAGGACAACTTACTGACCCGATTGGAATTGCAATTCCCTCCTTAATTATCCCATCTTTCGTAGCACTTCTCGTTCCTTTGTTAATTTTAAGCTTTACCATGAAAGGTGAAGTAAAAAGACCAGAAGAGGACAATACAAACGGAAATAAATTTGAAACGACAAAAGGTGAAAAAATAACCTTACTAACAGTAGGTGTACTGGGATTATTGTTTGTTCCTATATTCAAAACTGTTACACATTTACCCCCTTTTACAGGAATGATGTTGTCGCTGGGTATTGTTTGGACTTTGACAGAGATCTTACACCGTAAAAAAGAGTCTACACACAAAAGACATTTATCTGTAATCTCTGTTTTAAGAAAAGTAGACACTTCCTCAGTTTTATTTTTCTTAGGAATACTTTTAGCTGTTGCCGCGCTTCAAGAAATTGGTCATTTGAACATAATGGCTGAATGGCTTTCAAATACCTTGCAAAATAATTACGCTATAAACATGTCAATAGGGTTCTTATCCTCTATTGTTGACAATGTCCCCCTAGTTGCCGCAGCACAAGGAATGTACAAACCTCAAATGGCCGAAGCGATTGCAGGAGCCTCCGACTTAATGGATTTCTTTCCTAATGGTACTTTTTGGGAATTTTTAGCGCTTTGTGCTGGAACAGGTGGTTCTTGTTTGATTATTGGTTCTGCTGCCGGTGTTGCTGTAATGGGATTAGAAAAAATCGACTTTATTTGGTACCTTAAAAAAATAAGTTTGCTTGCCATTGTTGGTTACGTAGCTGGTGCAGCTGCTTATATTTTAATGCTCCCATAATAAAACAACTGAAATTATCGTTAAACATTCATTAACAGTAAATTATGTTTGAAAACTTATTTAAATTACAACTTGTAGAAACTGGAAACAGCTCTTTTCCTTCTGTATCTGATTCCGCTGGTAACGCAGGATTGGAAAGCAGCTCAAATGTAACCTCTGATGGAATTTTAATCATTGACTTAATCATTGATTCCTGGCCAATTATGGTGCCTCTTTTTGTACTATCAGTAATCGCTGTATACATATGGGTAGAACGTTATAACTCAATAAAAAAAGCGAGTAAAATAGATTCTTCTTTCATGAGTAATCTTAAAAATAACGTATCAACCGGAAATATTGAAGACGCAAAAGCTCTTTGTGCCGGTTCAAACACGCCAGTTGCAAGAATGCTTCATAAAGGGATATTAAGACTTGGACGACCTTTAAAAGACATAAGTACATCAATTGAAAATGTTGCAAACCTTGAAATATCTATGATGGAAAAAAACCTTTCTATTTTAGCAACAATTTCAGGTGCAGCTCCAATGATTGGTTTTTTAGGAACAGTTTTGGGTATGATGAACACCTTTCATAAAATGTCTGCCGGGGCAGAACAATCCAGCATTCACATCGGAGACTTATCCGAAGGTATTATGTATGCCATGACTACGACAGTAGCTGGTTTAATTGTAGGTATTGTTGCTTATTTAGGGTATAATTTATTAGTTTCAAAAGTTGATAAGGTAGTTCATAAAATGGAAGACTCATCACTTGAATTTATGGATTTACTAAACGAACCTGGATAAGAAATGAAAGTAAGAGCAAGAAAAAAAGTAGATGCAACTTTCAACATGTCGAGTATGACCGACATTGTATTTTTACTGTTGATTTTCTTTATTGTACTTTCTACCCTGGTTACTCCCCCCGGTGTTCCCGTTGAATTGCCAAAAGTTGATAACAAAGATAAAATTAGTGACCCTCCAAGACTTGCTGTTACTATCGACGTTGAAGAAAACTATTTTTTAGACAACACTCCAATGTCTTATGAAGCCTTGCTGAAAGAACTTGAGGCTCGAATTTCGCCCAATTCAACCCAGCCAGCTGTAAAACTTGTAGCCGACGGAAATATTCCATTAGAAAAAGGCATTGAGCTTTTTGCTGATATAAAAAAAATTGGTTACGAAAAAGTAGTTATTGCGACTCAACCCAAGCAAAACTAAAATGGACGAAACTAAAGAAGAAAAAAAAAGAAAAAAAAGAGGGATTATTATAACTCTATCGGTACATACAATTGCCATTGTTCTTTTTTGCCTTTTCGGTTTTGATGTTGTTGATCCGAAGGCTATTGGTTTTGACGTTGAGTGGGCTATTGAAGGTGTTCAAGATGCTGGTGGAGAAGATAATTTAGAGAACACTTCAGAAAAAATTGCCAACGATAACAATCCACCAACTTCATCATCGTCCTCAAAAGCATCAGCGCAAGAAGATGAACAACTCATAACGAATGATGCCAGTGATGTTACTGTTAAAAACAGTCCGACCAAAACGACTACCCCACCAAAGGACGTGACCATTAACGAAACAGAAAAAAACAATCCAAATGAAACCAAAGAAGTTAAAAAAGAAGATGAAGTGTCCGAATGGTTAAAAAATCTCCCCGGTAAAGGAACAACTAAAAAAGGAACTAACAATCCAGGCGACGGAAAAGGCGACGGAAAAAAAAACGGTGTTGAAGGTGAAGAAAACGGAAAAGGCACTGCAAGCTCTGGAAAAGGAGGTGAAGGCGGAGACAGATGGGAGGTGGACGGACGAAAACCCATTAATATCGATCAAAAAAGAAACGATTGTAATGAAACAGGAAAGGTAGAAGTTTACATAAAGATAAATCGACAGGGAGAGGTGGTTTCTGCAGTAGATAGAGGAGGAACAACACAAAACCAGTGTCTAATCAAAAAAGCACTAGAACAGGCCAGAGGAATTAAATATTCTCCCTCCAATACATTCAATGAAGGGACTATAATTATTGACTTAGGGTTATAGTTGTTCCATAAATTAAACCGGATTACTTTCTTTCATTTTTTTCCTTTGAACATCCAATACTAAAAGAATCACAGAGAATCCCCAAAATAATGCGGATGCTTTATCAGTGTCCAGGAAATTATTTAGTATTCCATGAAGATAATAGGTAATAAGCCCGAGAAAAACTGACATACCAATCATTCTCGACTCTTTGGAAAGAGTACTCTTGTAAACTTTAACTCCAGAAATGGAAACAGCAATCACTATTGCAACTATAAATAAAGACCCTAATAAACCTTGTTCAGAAAGTGGTCCCAAATACTCACTATGGGCGTTTCCCCCGTCTCCTGCGTTCGTACTTATAATGGTCTTATCTTTACTCTGCTGGTACGGAGCGTATTCAAACGCATAGGTACCAGGCCCAAAACCAAAAATCGGTTTATCCTGAAACATCTCCCAAGCAGATTTCCATCGGTTGATTCGCTCAAGGTTAGAAGCATCTGAACTTACATTGGAAATGGATTCAACATGCTCGGTAAGATTTGATGAAGAATCCTGTTTATTACGCTCCAAATTCATAAAAATAGAATCCATTGTGGTAAATAAAAATATTCCAACGGCAAGAACACCTGTTACTATCATCCAGGTTTTTATTTTAAATCGAAGAACAATAAAAACTCCCAATGCACCAACTAAACTCACCCATGCTGCTCGTGTGTAAGAGAGAATTAAAGCAATTAAAAAAAGTAACAAAACGAACCAAACGATTAAACGTTTTACTCCTGATATTTTTGGGGAAAAGCTTTGCCAAAAAAGGAATGGAAACACCATTGCCAAACAAGCTCCATAAGATGTGTGATCGTTAAAAAATGGATTCATAACCCAATTGGCGCTGGCTTGATCGAAACCTCTTATTGCGTGCTGTTGAAAAGTGTAAACTAAAACCGGTATGAACCCTATAACATACAACCAAATCATTCTTTTTTGTGATTGCTGAGACTTTAAAACCTGAGAGGCGATAAAAAAGAAAACACTTACATACCATAATCTACTCAATAAAAATTTCACTGAAACGATAGGATCAGAACTCGTCATAGTGGTAATGGTTATCCACAATAAATGAAAGATAATTATTTTGGTGATTGGATGTCGAAGAACATCTTTATCAAAACTTCCATCGAAAAACAACTTCAGTATAAAAATTAACATCATACCAACAATTAATGGTTCTGTTGGTAAGGCAATACCAACTCCAAGATCAATACCTAAGTCATCCAAGTTAATGGATATAGGTACTAAAAATAAAACAATATAGTAGAGTACATCAAGTTTAAAAATCGCGAAATATGCGAACAAAACTAAAACAGGAAGTCCTAGAAACTCATAACGTTCATTATAAAGCAGTATTCCATTGGCTGCTAGAAAAAACAGACTGAGTACATAAAACCATATTTTTTTTGCTGATTCTAGCAATTAAACTAATTTTTTTCGCTCAAATCGATCCAGAAAGGAAATGATCCCAAGAGCACCTGACATGGCAATAAAAACCGAAACCAATACAATAAGCCATCGAACTGGATATGATTTTTTGTCTGCTTTGTAAGGATTTACAATTTCAATAGCATATTCCTTTTTCCTGTTTAATTCTTTTACGTGTTCTTCGTACTTTAATTTAAAGCTGTTGTACGAATCACGAACACTCCATAATCTACCGGAAAGATTCTCATATTCGACACCCTTCAACTTTAAGTTATCCAATTCCGCTTTAACTTTTGCAATTTTATTAGGATCAACATTGCTTCTTGCTAAAAGTTTATAATATTCCTTTGAAAGATTTTTTACCTGACTTCCATAGTCCAAAATCCCGAACTCTCTTCTGAGTACATTTAACTTCGATTCCAAATCATCAACCTCGACTTTTTTCTGTTCCATCATTTCTTTCACCGTAACAACAGCCTCTTTTAATTTTTCGTCTTGAAGAGTCTTTACTTGTACGTTATACAAATCAATAATGGATTTCACCATCTCGTGTGCAACTTGAGGACTGGTACTTAACACCTCTATTTCAACGGACTCAAGTTTAGTTTTTTTGACTTGAACATGATCAGAATATTCTTTGTAAAGTAAATCTTTGTAATAAGGTTCACCTTCTTCTATGTCATACAAAGAATCCAATTTAAACTTGGAACAAAGTTCATCTCGAATAGCATCAGACTCTAACATTTGAATCATTTGTTCTGTAGGAGATTCCTCAGAATACTTTTTCAAGTTGGTAGGATATACCCTTGCAAAGGATTTAAACTTCGGTTTAATAAACATAGGTGATGAAAATATTGCTGAACCTATGAAAGACAGAACAAATACGATAATAAGTGGCGTTTTCCACCTCCATAGGACACTCAAAATCTCATCGTTTTCAAAATACTTTTTCATATTCTTTATCTCTTATAATTGAGCCTTTACTTTTTGAGCCTGCTCGTAAAAAAAAATTGAAATTATCCCCATTAAAATAGTTCCCATTACACTCAAAACTACTATTAGCCATCGAATTGGATAACTTTTTTTCTCTGCGGGAAGTGGGTCTCTAACCACAAAATAGTTTTTGATTCTTGATTCAGCATCTACCTTAGCCTCTTCATACTTTCCTTTTAGCTCGGACAATCGCAAACGTTCGTTCTCTAATCGCTCACGTAAACTCATATATTGAGCACCATATTTAGATAAGACGGCCAGTTTTTCCTCAAGAGCTTTAACGGCCGTTGTGTTTCCTTTAGCGACTGCTTGAGCATACGCATCACCATAAACTTCCGATTGGGACTTGATGTCCAAAACACCCATACTCATAATGTACGCCAAGGAATCTTCCATTTTACGTATGTCTTGAGAGAGTACTCCATAAGTTTTTTTAACAATTTCAAAACCTTGAATGGCTCTTTCTTTTTGGATTGCATTTACAACATCATCCAGAATATTTATAATTGATTTTGCAATTAGGGAAGCTGTATCGGGAGAATGATCCAGAACGGTTATTTCAACCGCCATATTTTTATTTTGTTTAAAAGAAATATTTTCATCAAAAAGTTTCTGCAAGTCATGATTTGGGGTCTCGGTTTCCTCTGGATTTATTCCATAATGTGATAACAAGTTAAACTTTTTTATAACTTTTGATTTCACTTTGTCGGAATTTAATATTTCCAATAATTGTTCAGACTTTTCCTCTTCACCAAACTCCATAATATCTGTTTTTCCTCCAAACCTGGTACTGATTAACGCCTTAGCTAAGGAGCTGGTATTAGATGGATAAATAGAGGCTGTAGACTTAAACTTCTCCTGAATATTTAATGAAACTATTATACTAATGACCGAACTGAGAATTAAAAGAACTCCCAAATGAAGTTTATACTTGTACAAAAAAACATACAAATTAGAGGAGTCAAAATATCCCTCATCAGGTGTGCTAATTTCTTTGCTCATTCTAAAAATTTAGGGCGTAAAAGTACTAAAAATAAACTGATTTAAACACCACTGTTTCCAAACCCCTTGGCCAGGCGAAAAACATCAATCAGCTTAACTGCTACAATAAGCCCTATCACAATGAAACAAAACAAAAAAGGAATCCTTAATTCAAGGTCGAAATGATTTAACACTATAGTACTTAAAGCAACAACTCCCAATCCACAAACAAATCGAATTAAAGCTCTGAGTTTAACGATTATTTTAAATATTTTCACTGCATAAATTATTTGCCATAAACCACTAAAAGATTGCGTAATAAGACTGGCCAATGCTGCCCCATAAGCGCCATACTCAGGAATTAGAAATAAGTTCAACACAATGTTCAACACGAGTGAGGCAAAAGCAATTTTATTCAACAGTTTCATTTTTCCTGAGGCTGTAATCAAGGTTCCAAAACAATAATTCACACTCATAGGAATAATGCCAAAAATAATCAACTGGAATACATCAGAAGAAACCAAAACATCTCCGATATTTTGTATACCTTTTTGATTAAATGTACCATCCACAAATCTATCCTGATCCGCAAACTTACCATAACATAATCCGATAACATCTTCACTGTAAAAAGCCATTAAGAACGCCATAGAAAAAACGCCGTATAAAAGTAAACCAGAGGAAGTCGTAATTAAACTTTGAATGCTTTCTCTTTTTGATAATAGCTTTGTAAACATAGGAAGCAGCAATACTGCAAAAAGGTATGCGTAATTATTTAAAGCAGTGAGTATTCGCATACTTTGCGCATAAATTGAGGTTTCCGCCTCTCCGTTATTAAGCATTCTCTCAATCATAATAGCGTCAGAACTATGATAAGCTGACATTAATAATACAATCAAAGCGTAAGGAGCGCTCTTTTTTAAAAGTATTTTTGAAAATCGCTTTTGAATTTTTGGAAAAACGAGAGAGCCAAAGATGGAAAGAACGATTAAACCAATTAAAAAACTAATGCCATAACCTATTACTTGGATGTAAATAAAATTTTCGAGGTTAACGTATCCTTTTTCTTGATTTAAAAAAAGATATACAACTCCCGTAATCATTATTATTCGATCAAAGACCGAAAAAAAACTGTCCAATTTATATTTTCCTAACGCTGTGAAGTTCGATCTTAAATACAATATTGAGGACAAAAACACTTGACTAATGCCCAACAAAAAGAGAAACCAAATATCTTTTTCAGTATAACTGGCTACATATCCATAAATTTGAAGAACGATAAGGTAACCTATTGCCAAAAGGAAACGAATCGCAGTTATGTTCTGAAAATACTGCCGAAATCGATTAGAATTAATTGAAATCTTTCTGTTGTTGTAATTATTCAGTCCAAGATCAAGAAGAATATTTAAGATAAGTGTTGCATTTAAAAGGGCATGGTACAATCCATATTTATCTCCAACTGTAACCTGGACCTGCATATCCATGAACAGCCAAATAGGCTTGATAAAAATATTAAGCGTAAAAAGAATTATTAGATTAAAGAGGAATGTCCTTTTCAAAATTTAGTTTGTAAACAGTAATTTTACCCAAAACTACTAAAATGAAAAAGGTAATTGCGGTTAATACTAGAATTTTAGTTTCAGGGAAACTTGAAGGAATTGGGAATTTCACTGCAGAAATCTTTAAAAGATTAGTAAAATGGAATCCAGATTATGAATTTCATTTTATTTTCAACTATCCTTTTGACGATGAATTCATTTTTGGAGATAATGTAACTGCTCATGTAATTCAACCTCCAGCCAAGCATCCTTTATTAGTTAAGATTTGGTACAACTTCAGTTTAAAAAGAGTATTAAAAAAAATTAAACCCGACGTATTTGTCAGTCCGGATGCTATAACCTCACTAACAACAGATGTAAAAACACTAACCGTTATGCACGATATAGGCTTTGCTCATCGACCCCAGGATTTGCCGCTTTCATGGAGTAAATTTTACAATAAATACAGTAAAAGATTTGCTCAAAAATCAAATCGAATAGCAACTGTTTCAGAATATTCAAAAAAAGATATCATAAAGACTTACAAAATTAACCCCGACAAAATAGATGTAGTTTTTAATGGTGTAAAAGAAAGTTTTCACCCTGCCTCTCCACAGAAAATCACCGAACTAACGAACAATCAAGAATACTTTTTCTACATCGGATCGCTGCACCCAAGAAAAAATATCATCAATTTACTGAAGGGATTTAATCAATTTAAACAAAAAAGCGACAATAATGTTAAGCTCGTCATAGGTGGAGACTTTTTATTTCAAGCAAATGAAATTAAATTCACATTGAATGATCTGGAACATAAAAGTCAAATAATTCTTACTGGGAGACTAACCGATGAAGAGCTTAACACTTGGCTATCCGGAGCGATAGCATTAAGTTACATCCCTCATTTTGAAGGGTTTGGAATTCCGCTTTTGGAAGCTATGAAATGTAACACTCCAATACTTACCAGTAATGTAACCTCTCTTCCAGAGGTTGGTTCTGACGCTGCAATTTATGTTAATCCCGAGTCGATTAAAGAGATAGCTGAGGGAATGAATAAACTGTATACAGATAAAAATCTTAGAGCCGAATTAATAGAAAATGGTCAAAAAAGATTAAAAAATTTCAGTTGGGAAAAATCCGCTCAACTTTTATGGGATTGCATTCAAAAAACAATTCACTCATGAGTTTAAAAAACTACAAACACCATGATTTAATCGAAGCAGGGTGTGATGAAGCAGGAAGAGGTTGTTTGGCAGGCCCTGTGTTTGCAGCAGCAGTAATTTTACCAAAACATTTAAAGGCTCCTGAACTGGACGACTCGAAAAAACTTTCCGAAAAAAAACGTAAAGAACTGAGAGAATTTATTGAAAAAACCGCCATCGCCTTTAAAGTGATTGAGATTTCTCCAAAAAAAATAGATGAAATAAATATTTTAAACGCTTCCATTTTAGGCATGCAAAAAGCGGTATTGGGTTTAAAAACACGACCAGAATACATATTGGTTGACGGTAATAAATTCAAACCAACGGAGGACATCCCATATGAATGTGTAATTAAAGGAGATGGAAAATATAAAGCAATTGCTGCCGCTTCAATATTGGCCAAAACATACAGAGATGAATATATGGAGCGTATTCATCAAGAATACCCTCATTTTAATTGGAAAAAAAATAAGGGATATCCCACTGCAACACACCGAACGGCCATCGCAGAGCACGGCTCAACAAAATATCACAGACAATCCTTTAAACTGTTACCTGATGCCAAACAATTATCTCTTTTTTAACCCAACGAATTTTTGAAACACAAAAGGTATTGCTCTTGGCTCATTTCTTAAATAAACCGAAACTGCACCTTTTACTGACAAGATTTTTTCTTCTTCAAAAGCGATCCGATTATGATCTTTCAAATCATGAATGAATTCATACGGAGTACTTATTAAAAAAGCATACCCAACGTCATAATTCGTTTTTTTGAAAGCATACTTAACAAAATCCGCACAATTTAAAAAAAACAGGCTCCATCTTTTTGTTGCTTTTTTTCTTGCTGTTAATCGCATTTCTTGATATTCATGTTCATTAACTTCAAAAGATAAAATAAGACTTGGAGAGGAGGCTTGTAAACCTATTGCTGAATCCAAACCAAAAACTTCATTTACTTCACATAAAAAAGTATCTATAATTCCGCCATCACCCCGACTATAACTCGAATAATAATGAATTCCATTTGAGTCACTGAAAGCAATTGATGTGTGTCCTGCCCCTGATTGTGTTTGCGTACTTCCCCAAACCAAAACATACACTGTATTTTTTCCATAAGTAAGTTGAGTGAAAGCGATAAAAACTATAATTAGCAATCGTTTCATACGACAAAGAAACAACTGTTTTATCCTGTATTCGTATTGATTTCACAAATCAAAAAAGTAAAATTTGCAAAAAACACAAATAAAATTAAATAGATCTAATATGTTTTTTTTAGAGCTACCAGCTCTACAAAATCATCTACAGATAATTGCTCAGGTCTTTTCGTGAAAACTTCCAATTTCAATGTTTCCTTTTCAAAAAGTGCTTTTAAACTTTTTCTAAGCATTTTTCTTCTTTGGTTAAACGCTGTTTTAACCAAATGTTTAAATGCTCCATAATCACATGATATTGGTTTTTCTTTTCTAACCAATCTTATTACTCCACTTTTTACTTTCGGTGGAGGGTTAAAAACATGTTCAGGTACAGTAAATAAATATTCACAATCATAAAAGGCCTGTGTTAATACACTGATTACACCGTAAGACTTGTTTCCAGGACATTCACAAATTCGCTCAGCGACCTCTTTTTGAAACATTCCGCTCATTTCAGGTATTAATGCTCTATTCTCAATAACTTTAAATACAATCTGAGATGAAATATTGTATGGATAATTTCCAATTACGGCAAACTCTCCATCAAAAACATTTTTAAAATTGAGCTTTAGAAAATCATCATTGTAAACTTTGATTAAAGGGTAATTGACATTCAAAAAAGCGACGCTTTCAGTATCAAGTTCAATTAGCCTAAAATCATGGGAAGGGTATTTTTTACGAATGTATTTTGTCATAACACCCATTCCAGGACCAACTTCAAGAATACCATCATAAGTGTTTGATTGATTCAATGACTCTCCAATTTTTTGAGCAATGGTCTCATCTTTCAAAAAGTGCTGACCCAAGTATTTTTTTGGAGAAACATTTTTCATTGAGGTTTTCCTTCAGAAACTTGATCTAAAACACTTTGAAAAGTAGCATATTTACCCTTGAAGTTTTGACTTAAAATATCTTCCATAACTGGTTCATTTTTACTCCTGAACTCATTTAATTCCGCATAACTTTCACATCTCAATTGTAAATTATACGATAAGTCTACACCTTGACTTGGGATTATCCTCAAAAAACGAAAATCAACAAACAGTCCCGTTTTCATAATTAACGGTATTTGTTTTTCTTTCATGAAACGAACCCATTCATTCTCAATAGAGGCCTCCATTGCTGTTGTTATGCTGTATATTATCATGATGACAAGTACGCTTTTAATTCATCAATTCCTTCCTCGGTGAAATATTTCAAATCGTGCTTTATAACCAGTGAAAAGCCCTTCCATCCTTTCATTATTATTACGAAGTGTTTTTTCGTTATTCTAAAATCTTTAACATCCGACTTTTTTACTTCAGTTGGTTTTGTTTTTCTCAAATATTTAAGAGGTATTAAAGTCAGCGCAAGAAAAAGTGCAACTACAGTAAAATGAACAACTTCATATTCATGGTCCTCAATAATCTTTCTGATTTTCACAGCAGCAGCTCCTAATGTACCCGATAAACCAATTAAAGCAACAAATCGAAAATACTTAAACGGATCCTCTCTATCCTTATTGAATTTATTGTTTTCAATAAGCAGAAGTTTATCCTTTTCGATGGCGTATTCTATACCATTCCCAATCGTTATTTTCTTTAAATCTGAAATGTCCTTTATTGGTTCTCTTTTTAAATTAAGTTTACCTATTCTTTCAAAAAGCAAAACTGCTCGGTTCCAACCGGATTGACTGTCATAAAGTTTTAACTTTTTTAAAGATCTTTTTCCTTTATCATCAACAATGATAATATGTGCGTAACTAAGATTCAAGATTCCCTTGACCATTTTCACTTCCTCAATATTTTTGTAGGGAATAAAATTACTTTTGTTAATGGGTAGGTTAATACGTTTGACTCCCCTTAAGTCATAAAGAGAAAGAAACAAAAGTAAGCTTAATGGATAAAATCCAGTTAAGAGAGCCGTCGTAAAAACTACAACTGAAAAAATAATATTCAATGTCAGCCTTAAACCTCTAACATTAGACGTTTTGTGAATCTCATTCTTTTGGTGTCTTGGCTCAAAAGTTTTTACATCATTAATCGCAATTCCCTCCTCTACAAAGTGAGCAAAATTCCCACTCTGTAAATTCAATAAATCTTCAGGATTAGTTTTTATTAATTTCGTCACAACAACTAAAACAGATTAAGTACTTTTGCTAACCTAAAAAGTGCTATAGTATTGCAAAAATAAGGTAATGATTACAGTTGAACAACTTAAAGACTTGTTAAAAAGACTCGAGGCATTGAGAGGATATTTAGACCTCGATAAAAAGGCCATTGAAATTCAAAATGAAGAAGAAAAAACCCAAGCTCCTGAATTTTGGAACGATCCTGGTGAAGCTGAAAAAGTTCTAAAATTGATTAAAAATAAAAAGAACTGGATTGAGGAATATCAAAAAGTTGAAAGTGCATTTGATGACCTATCCGTTTTAAGAGAGTTTTTTGAACTTGAGGAAGCCTCAGAAGAAGAGGTAAATAATGCAGAGAAGAAAGCTATTGAACTCTTGGAGAATTTAGAGCTTAAAAATATGCTTGGTGAAAAAGAAGATGCTTTAAACTGCATTGTCGAAATAAATTCTGGTGCGGGAGGAACTGAATCTCAAGATTGGGCGTCTATGCTCATGCGAATGTACATCATGTGGGGTGAAAAAAATGGATTTAAAGTTCGAGAGGTTGAATTGACCGATGGAGAGACTGCAGGAATTAAATCTTGTACATTAGAGTTTGAGGGAGAATTTGCTTATGGATACTTAAAAGGAGAAAACGGAGTTCATAGGTTAGTACGATTATCACCCTTTGACTCAGCTAATAAAAGACATACATCATTTGCCTCTATTTACGCCTATCCTGTAATCGATGATACCATTGAAATTATAATTCCGCCCTCCGATATAGAATGGGATACTTTCCGATCAGGTGGTGCCGGAGGACAAAATGTAAATAAAGTCGAAACGGGTGTGCGACTGACACACAAACCATCTGGAATTATTATACGAAATACTGAATCTCGTTCACAGTTAGCCAATAAAGAAAAAGCCATGCAACTTTTGAAATCTCAACTCTATGAATTAGAAATGAGAAAACGACAAAAAGAAATAGATGCCATTGAAGGGTCTAAAATGAATATAGAATGGGGGTCACAAATAAGAAACTATGTTTTTCATCCCTATAAATTAATCAAGGATGTAAGAACAGGTCATGAATCAACCAATATCAATAATGTAATGGATGGTGATTTAATGCCTTTTATAAAATCGTATTTGATGGAATTTGGAAAATCTTGAAAAAATATGGCCTAAGTTCAAAAATCATTCTTATTGAAAAAATTAAATTCATGAAAATATACCACAACCCCAGATGTAAAAAAAGTAGAGAGACTCTTAAACTAATTGAAGAGGCAGGGATATCTGTTGAAATTATAAAATATTTAGAAAAAATACCTTCGGAAAAAGAATTGACAGATGTCATCGAAAAGCTAAAAATTCCAGCAGTTGAATTACTCAGGAAAGGAGAAACTTTATTTAAAGAGAACTATAAAGGAAAAAAATTTTCAAATAAAGAATGGATTCAAGTTATGGTTAAAAATCCAAAATTAATCGAGCGTCCAATTGTTGTTAAAGGAGAAAAAGCAATAATCGGAAGACCTCCTGAAAATGTAAAGGAACTTCTGTAAAAATAAAGCGAGGATTAAGCTTTTTGTTTACATCGTGACGGGAACTTCCACTAGTTTTGGAGGCAAGCAAACTCCAGAAGTTAAATTACAGCTCATATATTCCAATAAAATTGTACCCGAAACGGGAACACTTGGATCTAAAATCAAAAAATCCAGCTCATAAGTAACATTGTTGGTAAAATACCACAAATCAATCTCAAAAATATCGTCGTATTTATGTTTGGTTTTCGGTTTTTTAATTTGGATGAGTTTCAAGTTTAAAACCGCTTCATTATTGAAAGAAAGTGGTATAGGACCTTGCTCTCCACCAAGAGAATCATACACCATCCAATCATCCTGAACAATGAAATTTATTTTAAGTTTTAAAGTATCTCCAGATTTTGTTGATTTCGATTCTATTTCTACTGGCTCATTTTGAGTATTTTGAGCAGAAACAGAAATAAAACTTAAAAGTAAAATTATGAATGTAATTGACCTATTCATGGATTACGCTTTTTATATTCCTTTAAACTATTTACTAAGAATTTTTTAAACTCATTGACTTCACTTGCTTTATCATATGCAATTGGAATAGCTAACAACTCCTTATCGTTATCCAGCGTAACATAATACGGTTGAGATAATTTGTTGAACCATGATTTTTGAATATCAGCATTTTTTTGACCTAAAGTTTTAATTTTCTTTTTGCCATCAAAAACAGAAATATATTGTTGGTCTTTTTCGAGATTAATGGTATGTTCATCAATGTAAAGCGAAATAACAACAAACTCTTCTTTTAACAATTTTAATATTTGCGGATGAGACCAAACTCCGTCCTCAACCCTTCTACAGTTCACACATCCATGACCTGTAAAGTCTATAAAAACCGGTTTATTTTGCTCTTTCGCACAACTCATTCCTTGTTCATATTCAAAATACCCTTTAATACCATGAGGAAGATGCAGTTTATCGCTGTATTTTGGTTCAGAGCAGGTAATCCCTCCTTCTCCCAAAAGCATTTGAGTAATATTAAAATCCAATGAACTGCTTGGGGGTAAATATCCACTTAAACCCTTCAACGGGGCTCCCCACATTCCAGGCAATAAGTATACCACAAATGAAAACGTAACAATGGCAAAAAATAACCTTGGGACTTTCAAATGAGGTAATTCAGAATCGTGAGAAAATTTAATTTTACCAATTAAATACAAACCCATCAAACTAAATATGGTTATCCACAAAGCTAAATAAATCTCTCTGTCCAAAATATGCCAATGAGCAGTTTGGTCGGCCACACTTAAAAACTTTAAAGCCAAAGCAAGTTCGAGAAATCCCAAAACAACTTTTACAGCATTTAACCAACCTCCAGATTTTGGCAGTTTGTTCAATAAGGAAGGAAAAAACGCAAAAAAAGTAAACGGCAAAGCAAAAGCTAAGCTGAACCCCAGCATTCCAACGAAAGGCCTTACCCCACCAACAGTCACAGACTCTATAATAACATTACCAACTATGGGTCCAGTGCATGAAAATGAGACAATCGATAAAGTCAATGCCATGAAAAACGCTCCTGCTAAACCTCCTCTATCGGCTTTTTTATCGGACAAATTACTCCACCTACTCGGTAGTGTAATTTCAAACATGCCAAAAAAACTGGCTGCAAAAAAAACGAAAACTAAAAAGAAAATGATGTTTGGAATCCAATGAGTTGCAATGTAATTTGCTGTATCCTCATCAAAGAATAAATTAATAATAATTCCTAATCCTACATAAATGAAGATGATGGACAAACCAAATATTAATGCAAGAAGTTTCCCCTTGGATCCAGATTCCGATTTTTTCAAAAAGAAAGTTACCGTCATAGGAATCATAGGAAAAACACAAGGCGTTAAAAGGGCCGCTAAACCTGAAATAAATGCAATAAGGAAAAAGGCAAATAGACCTTTATCTTCTCCCTCGTTAATGGAAAGATTATTAAAACTCTTAATTTCCTTTTTCTCTTTTGAAAAAATATAATCACCACTTAAGGGTAAGGGTTCATCCAAATCAGTATTGGTTTCAGTATTACTTTTCTTGTAAGGAGCAACACTTCCTTTTCCTACATCAATTTCAAAATTCACGGGAAAAACAGTTGGAATACATCTTCCCTCTTCACAAACTTGACCAAAATAATCTCCTGAAACAGTAAAATCATTTGTTTTACCCCGTAGTAAATGTGTTACTACAAAATCTTTTCCTTCAACATAATTAACATTTGCTTCAAAAAGCTCTTCATATTTTGTTTTGTGAGGAGGAAAAACCCATTCTCCCACAGGTTCATACTCTTCTGATTGATGAAGGTTTAAAGCAAAAGAAGGCGGTGCCCCGATGTCATCACTATGAACATACGTGGAGGCTCCTTTTTTTAACTTAAGTACAAAACTGAGTTTATATAGATTCTGTTCTTTCTCTTGAATATCAACATCAACACTTGCTAAATCCTCAAATTGAGAATGCAAGGCAAAAGAAAATGCTATAAATAAACAAGCTAATAATTTCTTCATATCTTAAATTGAACAAATTTCAAATACAAAAGTAACTAAGATTAAAGTTAAAATCTCTTAAAATTTAATTTCTTCCCCAGGTTTTAGATTAAAGTACCTTCGAATCAAAAATACGGAAACATAAATAATTGGAGTATCTACGATAGCACAAACAACTTTAAAAACCCAACCATCTATTATTATGGAAACAATTTGTTCGTATGACTTTATACCTATAAACAAAACTAAAACAACCAAAATCGTGTCCACAAGTTGTGAAAAAATAGTAGACCCGTTGTTTCGCAACCACAACATTTTCCCTTTGGTTCTTTTTTTCCAAAATTCATAGAGCTGAACGTCTATCAACTGGGCCATAATATAAGCAATCATACTCGCTCCAATAACTCTCCATGAATTACCAAAAACTATAGCATAGGTTTCACTGGAGACAGGACTTTCCTCGATAGATGGAAATAAAGCTCCTAATTTTAATATCGCTATTATAAGTATTGAGGCTATAAATCCTGTAAAAATGACTATTGCTGTTCGCTTTCTACCATAAAATTCAGACAGTAAATCAGTTATTAAGAACGTTATGGGATAAGGGAGTATGCCTGCAGAAAGAATAAATGGCTCTTCTCTAAAAAATGTGGAAACAGCAACAAACTTATTTGCAATTAAATTACAAACAACAAGAAAAGCAACAAAAAGGCCACCTAAAAAAACATACAAATAAGCGGCCTTTCTATCTTTTTTTAGGTTTATTTTTTGCACTTTTTTAAAAGAATCCTACTTCGTAAATGGACTTAAGTGGAATCATAACTTCTTTCTTTAAAGAAACGTTCTTTTCTGTGGTTGCCCAAACGGTTGCAACTACCTTATACTGCTTTCCATTTTCGTCGACAAAATAAATTTTAATATTCGATTTACTTTGAGCTCCCAATGCAGAAGCTTTGTTTAGATCTGATTTTCTTTTTGCAACATCTTCCTTGGAAGTCAATACATCTTCTTCACTAAATTTTAATTTTTTAATATCTTCCTTTGTAATTTCTATTGCTTTTGTTGATGTTTGAGACATATTTTAAAAATTTTGATTGTCTACGAAAGAAAACCGAAAATCGTTCTATTTATTTTATTATTTTTTCTTGAATTAATGTATTTAACTCTTCAAACCTCTGAGAACCAATCCGATACCTAAGACCTTCTTTATCCGTTAGCTCAACAGCATAGTTACCATGAGTGAAATACTTAACCTTACCACGAATATGTAAATTATATACCGGACGATTAAACAAAATCTTACTGTATTTAACCACCTCAACCTTGTCAATATTTTTTAAATCAACCTTTACTTTACGCGTCGTCCAAAAACCATCCAACTCAAGTACGTCACCACGAACCTGAGTTTTAAGGTGCAAAACAAAAAATGAAATCAAGCTGAGCATTAAAATCCCTAAACCTACAATAAGAAACAGGTAAGATGTTTCATCTTTAGAATCTGAAACAAAATAGCTACCAAAGGCACCAAGAGCTATAAATAACCTTATAAATAAATTAAACTTATTGTATCCCAAATATTGTTTTTCCTCAAATTCCATTAGTAAGCAGTTACAACGTAAATATTTTTTGTTCCAGGATCAATTCGATACCTGTTGTCTGAGCGATGACCTATAATCCACACTACTTTTTCAGCATCACATAACAACCAAGTATCCTCCTTATCCTTCAAACTGAATTTATTATTGATGAAATAATCGCTGATTTTTTGTTTTCCATTCATCCCTAAAGGTATAAACCAATCTCCTTGCTTCCACTTTCTAATCTTAAGTTTTCCCTGAACTTTATCCGCATTTATATAAGCTTTATTTCCATTTGGATGAAGAACTATTCCATTCTCAAAACATTCGATTTTTAAATTAATAGGCATTTCTTCGTCCAAATAATATTCCTTTAATTCAGGTTCTTCAGGTTGGAATACTTCCAATTGATTAGCAGCAGTTACTAACTTCCAATTGTCTTTTCCATAAAATGACCTCCCTTTCTCATTAGTGGCTATTAATAATTCTATATCGGGATATGAAAATCCTTTGGACCTCAAAAACTGTTGTAAAAAAGTAACTTTTGAAGCTTCAATTTCAGTAAAAGGAATAATCAATATATTATCTTTTGATTTCAATTTTTTCTTCCACAGTTTATATTGCTTCTCCCAATTTTGTTCAACAGCTTTTAACCTTTTTGTTGAATTATTTATAGCTTGAAACAACGAAGGGTTAATTTCCTTGAGTACAGGAATTACCTGATGTCGAATTTTATTCCTAAAATACTTTCCGGAAGCATTACTGCAATCTTCTCTAAAGGGTATGTGATTTTCGTAAATAAAATCATTAATCTCATCCCTCGAAACACACAAAAGAGGACGTATAATGTTGTCGCGCTTTACTTTCATTCCTCTTAGCCCTTTCAAACCTGTTCCTCTGGTTAAATTAATAAGTATTGTTTCCAATTGATCATCTAAGTGATGTGCAGTGGCAACCTTCGTTAACCCCCTTTCTTTCAACAACTTATCAAACCATGAATATCGTAAGTCACGGGCCTTCATCTGTATGCTTATACCCTCGTTTTTTGCAGCATCTACTGTTTCAAACTTTTTAGTATAAAATGGAATATTGAGCTTTTTACATAAACCTTCAACAAATTTTTGATCGGCTTCAGATTCATTATCACGAAGTTGATAATTACAATGAGCAACTTCAAGAGATACTTTAAGATTGTGCAAAAGCATTAATAAAACTATAGAATCTCTACCTCCACTGACAGCAACAAGAACTTTATCTGAGGCTTCAATTAAATTTTCATTTTTTATGAATTCACTTATTTTATTTAGCATAAATCATTTCATTATTGCAACAAACCATATACAACGTTTGAATTCTCCAATTTATCAAAAAGTTACAACTTTATCACCAACTATTCTACCTCTTTTTCGACCATTAAAACATCAAAAATCGCCTTAGCCTTTAGCAATGTTTCTTTATATTCATCCTCAGCTTTTGATCCACTTGTAATTGCCCCGCCCACCATGAAAGAAAGATAACGATTGCTTTCATTGTAAAGTATACTTCTGATTACAACATTAAAATCAAAATCTCCATTTGGTTTTATATAACCTACAGCACCACTGAACAAACCTCTTTTTGTAGATTCATACTTTTCAATCAGTTCCATTGCCTTTACTTTTGGAGCTCCTGTCATACTTCCCATGGGAAAACATTTTTTAATTATATCAACTGATGTTCGTTCTGATTCAGCTTCACAGCTAATTGTACTAATCATTTGATGAACCTGAGGAAAACTATATATTCCAAACAATTCGTCCACCTTTACTGAACCTTCAGTAGCTACTTTACTTAAATCATTACGAACTAAATCAACAATCATGACATTTTCTGATCTTTCCTTAACACTTCCTTTAAGTGAACTAATCTGATCGTTGTCTTCTTTTTTTGACCTACCCCTTCTTACGGTTCCTTTTATGGGTTGACTGATTAATTTAGTTCCTGATTTTTTTAAAAATCTTTCAGGACTCGCTCCCAAGCAATAGAGATTGTCGATTTTAAGAAAAGAAGCAAAGGGAACAGGAGACTTATCAAGTAAATTATTATATACAGAAACAGGATTGCAATGAACATTTTCAGCATAAAACTCATGACAAAAATTAACTTCAAAAACATCTCCAAATTGAATATGAGACTTCAAATTGTTTATTTTCTCTATATACTCTTCCTTGGTAACTCGATTTTTAATTTTTAAGACTTCTACTTCAGGAAAATATACCTCAATTTCAGTTAATGCCTTTTTAAAGTTTTCACAGTCATCGCCTTCAATTTTAACCACTTGATTGTGTATTTCAACTCTAATTTCAGGCTCAAAAAAAACAAGACCAGGAAAACCAAGGCCATCTTGATTACAACTTTGTAATGATTCCAAGTTATTTTTCAAGTCGTAACTTAAGAAACCAAAAAGCCAGACTCCCTTGTTAACATGATTTTTCAATTCAGAAAAACAATCGGACGAAACAACTGACTTAGCTCCAAATCCAGCAATTAAATCATAATCACTGTGAGAAGCTTGCTCGTAATTATTAGAATCTAAAATTGAGACATATTTATACCGATTGGCCAACAGAAGTAACCGTTCCCTGAGCTTATAAATTTCTTTAAAATTGAACTCAATTGCTCTCAATTATTTAAACAATCTATTTTTATCAATAATTTCTTTGACTGCATCAACCCAGAATTCATTACTATTCAAACTGGGAACAAGCTCTATTTTCTCACCGCCGTTTTCTTCAAAAACCTCTTGATACTCTACCCCTATTTCAACAGTTGTTTCTAAACAGTCCGCTACAAAAGCCGGTGAAAAAAACAACAACTTTTTCTTGCCTTCTTTAGCCAACTTTATCACAGTCTCTTCTGCATAAGGCTGCAACCATGGATCTTTTCCCAATCTGCTTTGAAAAACCTGAATCCACTTATCTTTAGGAATACCTAATTTCTCAGTTATTTTTCTGGATGTTTCATAACAAGCTGACCGATAACAATACATCCTTTCATTTGTGTATTCTGAAATACATCCATTTTCTTGACAACCTGGAACTTTACAAGATTTTCTTATGTGACGAATTGGGACACCATGATAACTAAATATGACTTGATCGTATTCTTCGTAATTGAAACCTTCTGCTGTTTTAGCTACTGAATTGATGTACGATTCTTCTAAGACAAAATTATTGATAAAATTAACTGATGGTATTACTTCCCATTTGCTCATAATCTCCATAACTCGCTGGGCTGTTGATCCAGTTGTGGATGAAGCGTATTGCGCATATAGAGGCAAAATAACAACTTGAGCGTAGGCCTTTTTTTCAATCTTGGCAAGAACCTCATCAAGCCCGGGATTTTGATATCTCATAGCTCCGTAAACATCTACATCATGGCTATATCTCTCTTGAACTTTATCAACCAATTCATTCAAATAGAGCTTTAAGGGAGATCCTTTATCCGTCCATACTTCCTGATAAATTTTTGCAGATTTAGGAGCTCTCAGTGGAGCTATAATTCCATTCACTAAAAAATACCTACCAATTGGATTAATGTCAATTACTCTACCATCAGAAAGAAACTCTCTCAAATACTTTCGAACCGGAGCTGTTTGAGGAGCATCAGGAGTACCTAGATTTATAAGGAGTATAGCCGTTTTCATAAACGATATTTTTCTCTATTTTAATACTTTATATTGATTGTACGAACTCCTCGTCGATAATTTTTCTTATTAAAGAATAACTAAAAACAATCAATAAAAACACCCCCAACAAGACCGTAAAATCATCATATATGCAATGCCCTTTTACCAGTAGCATCTAATGCTGCCTCCTTTATCGCTTCTGTAAATGTCGGATGGGCATGACACATCCGGGCCAAATCTTCAGCAGTTGCCCTGTATTCCATAGCAGTTACTGCCTCTGCTATTAAGTCTGCACATCTTGGTCCAATCATGTGAACCCCCAACACCTCATCGGTTTCTTTGTCTGCTAAAACCTTTACAAATCCATATTTTTCATCCATACTGGCTCTGGCTCTTCCGGAAGCTTTAAATGGGAACATTCCTGACTTGTAACCTACGCCTATCTTCTTTAACTCTTCTTCAGTTTTACCAACAGCCGCTACTTCAGGCCATGTATAAACAACACCGGGAATAAGGTTATGATCAATATGGGGCTTCTCTCCCGCTAATGCTTCAGCAACAAAAACCCCCTCCTCTTCAGCTTTATGAGCCAACATAGCTCCCTTTACAACATCTCCAATAGCATATATACCGGGAACATTGGTTTGTAATTGGTTATCAACATCAATCCGTCCTCTTTCATCAACATTTACACCTACATTTTCTAAACCTAAATTATCCGTGTAAGGACGACGACCAACGGAAACTAACGCGTAATCAGCCTCTAGCTCTACCAACTCTCCTTTTTTGTTTTCTGCTTTCAAATAAGCCTTCTTATTATCTCCTTTTACTTCCGTTACTTTGTGAGACATATAAAATTCAAACCCCAGCTCTTTTTTCAAATTTTTTTGTAGCTCCTTGCCTAAGGCCTTATCCATAGTGGGTATAATTCCATCCATATATTCAACGACGGATACTTTTGTTCCTAAACGAGCATACACTGAACCCATTTCCAAACCAATCACTCCGCCTCCAATAACAATCATCTGTTTAGGTATTTCATCAAGCTCTAAGGCCTCAGTTGATGTAATAACTCTCTTTTTGTCCAGTTGGATGAATGGAAAAGAGGCGGGCTTTGAACCCGTTGCTATAATTGTATTCTTTGTTTTAACTTCAAAAGCATCCCCCTTTTCAGGAGACACCAAGATTGTTTTATTATTCTTAAAAGAGCCAAAACCTTTTAAAACATCGATTTTATTTTTTTTCATTAAAAAATCAATCCCTGCGCAAGTTTGAGAAACAACCCCACGCTTTCTTTCAATCATTTGCTTAAAATTGACCTTTAAATCCTTTACATCGATTCCGTGTTCCTTAAAAGCATGGTTTGCATTATGATAATGTTCAGATGAATCCAACAGAGCTTTTGATGGTATACACCCAACATTCAAACAAGTCCCGCCAAGGGTATCGTATTTTTCTACTATGGCCGTTTTCATACCAAGTTGCGCACATCTTATAGCTGCTACATATCCTCCTGGTCCCGAACCAATGACTACTGCGTCGTAATTGCTCATTTTAAAAAAATTTGAACTACTAAAATAACGAAAAGAATTCTTTGAAAAGGTGATAATTGAAGAAAATGACTTGTTGTGAAAAAAGATTGACAAATCGTTGATAAGTTTCTCATAAAAACTAAACGTGCACCACTTTAAAAAAGTAAATTTGTTTCATGGAGAATTTTGTAGTTTCGGCAAGAAAATATCGACCCGACAGTTTCGACACTGTGGTTGGTCAAACTACAATAACTTCAACACTTAAAAACTCCATCTTAACCAATCAAGTTGCACAAGCCTTTTTATTTTGTGGTCCTCGTGGGGTGGGTAAAACAACTTGTGCAAGGATTTTAGCAAAAACTGTAAACTGTTCAAACATCACATCTTCGGGAGAAGCCTGTGGTAAATGTGAAAGTTGTGTAAGTTTTGATCAGGGCAATTCCTTGAATATCTTTGAACTGGATGCAGCATCAAATAACTCAGTCGATGACATAAGAAATTTAATAAATCAAGTTAGAATTGCTCCCACCATTGGAACAAAAAAAGCATACATTATTGATGAGGTACATATGCTCTCCAAGTCCGCTTTTAACGCTTTCCTCAAAACACTGGAAGAACCGCCAAAGCATGCAGTTTTTATTTTAGCAACAACTGAGAAACACAAAATTCTGCCAACAATTCTATCAAGGTGTCAAATTTTTAATTTTAACAGAATTTCATCAGAAGATATTGCAAAACACTTACTTGATATTGCAGAGCAAGAAAATGTAACCGTAGAATCTGATGCCCTTCATATAATAGGTCAAAAAGCGGATGGAGGCCTAAGAGACGCTCTCTCTATTTTCGACCAATTGATTTCCTTTTCAGGGGGAAACCTAACGTATGAAAACGTAATTAAAAACCTTAATGTTCTCGATTACGATTATTATTTTCAAACTACCGACTTGATTCAACAAAAAAATCTGAGTAGTCTTCTTTTATTACTTAATAAAGTTCTTGAGAAAGGTTTCGAAGATCTTTTGTTCATGAATGGTTTGGCTTCTCACTTCAGAAACCTTTTGGTCAGTAAAGATGAGAGCACACTTGAACTATTGGATGTCGGTGAAAACATAAAGGAAAAATACAAAGCACAGTCCAAAGAAAACACCCTGCCTTTTCTGATTAATGCGCTTGAAATTCTTAGTAATTATGATGTCCAATTCAAAACATCAAAAAATAAAAGATTACTCACTGAAATAACGCTAATGCAACTCTGCTCCGAGGATCTCATAGAGAGTAAAAAAAAAAAACTCGTAGAATAACACTGCCCATTCCATCGATTTGGGGTCGTAAAAAAACAACACCTTCTTCATCGATTGTAAAAAGAACAACAATACCAATAAAAACAAGATTGGAAAAAGAGGAAAATATTCCTTCTACCCGAAAAATAAATATCGTCTCAAGAGAACAAAACACAGGCAATTTATCCATTAAAAAGTTGCTTAACCCTACGAAAAATAAAACAGAGCAAAAAAATATTGAAGTTAAAACAACTACTTTTTCTCAAGAGGAATTAATGGACAAATGGAGAAAGTATGCTTATTCCTTGAAAATGAAGGATCTTGACCTGTACTCTACTCTAAATGCTCAGGATCCTATTTTAAGAGATAACTTCAGAATTGAATTATCAATTTATAATACAGCTCAAGAAGCCGATATAAATAATAAAAAACCCGAACTCCTTGGGTATTTAAGAAAACAACTGAACAATACTCTACTTGATTTGGATTTGGTCATCGACAAGTCGAATGCGGCTAAAGGTGTTTTTACTGAAAAAGACAAATACCAAAAACTCGTTGAAAAAAATCCAAAAGTAGATGAGTTGAGGAAAAAATTTGGTCTTTCTTTTTAGAATCCAAGCTGTCTTTCTGTAAAAAAATTGTCAGCATTAGCTAGCATACTCTAGTATTTCCATCCAATACACGACAGAATAAATAAAAAAATGTGACGTTTTAACTTTTTAGTATTATCCATATAAACCCGGAACGAAAGTGAAAACTATAGCAGTGAATATTAATCCTCATTATCATAAAACAGATGCTCAAATTCATTCTGAGTATAAGTTAATTGAGGAAGCAAAACGAGATAAAGAAAAGTTCCGACCAATTTACAACAAGCATTATGAAATTGTTTTCCGATTTATCTATCAGAGAACAGGGGATGAAATCATCGCAGGTGAAATTGTGTCGGAAGTATTTTATAAGGCATTAAAAAATCTTGAAAAATATGAATTTAGAGGACTTCCTTTCTCAAGTTGGCTACTTCGAATAGCACACAATGAAACTATTAAACATTATCGAAAAACAAGTAAATCGAGAGTAGTGAAACTGGAAACCAACCATCTTTATGAATTAACTTATGAAGAGCCTGAAAACCAAATTGAAGAATTAAAACCTCTTCTTTTGAAATTACTGCAAAATTTAAAACTGGAAGACTTACAGCTAATTGAAATGCGTTTTTTTGAAGAACGACCTTTTAAAGAAATAGCTGAAATTTTAAATAAAAAAGAATCGGCAGTTAAAATGAAATTGTATAGAATTTTAGAAAAACTAAAGCCTTTACTTCAAACAAAACAAAAATGACTAAATATAATTTCGACATAGACGGTAAAAATATATCCTCAGAAGATATAAATGAGAAAAAAGATTTTGAGAAATTTTACTCTGGATTTCAATCTAAAAACAAACCCTTGTTCAAAAAAGGATGGTTTTGGACAAGCTCTGGGATAGCCTCTGTAATAATTAGCACGTTAATTTTTTCGAATATTCACAATCAAAGTAATGAATTCAAAACAAATAGAAATTTCACTAAATTTTCATCTGATGAATCTACTGAAAAACCGCTTGTAGACCCTCCGTTCAAAAATTTAAAAATTAATGAGGATGTATTTAAAGTTGATGCAAACAAAGGAGGGATTTTTAAAAGCAGACATGGAAGTATAATAAAAATACCTCCTTTCGCTTTTATAAATCACAATGGAAAAATTATTAAAAACCATATTGTAGATATAATGTTTACTGAATACAAAGATGTTGCAGATCAAATTATATCCGGAATACCAATGGTATATGATTCAGCTGGAATTAAATATATGTTTTCATCCGCAGGAATGATAAAAATAAACGGTTTCATTGGTGACTCTGCAATTCAATTGAGCGATAAAAAAAACATTGAAATAGAAATGAAATCCAACTTCTCAAGTCGGGATTACAATTTTTACTGCTTAAATGAAAAAGAAAAAAAATGGGATTATCTGGGAAAAGACAGCGTTGGAAAATTTAATGACGGGAAACTATCTGACAAACAAATTCTAACGAAATTTCCAGAAATTGAGACCTCTAATGTTGACGTCCCAGATGATCTTATTCAAATTGAATTACAAAAAACACCAGAATATCAAAAGAGAGAGAGAAAACGGATAAAAATTCAACAAGAGATTGATTTTTTAAGACAAACACAACCAAATAAACCTCAAAAAGCAGATGAAAAAGCAATTAAATTTACTTTGGATGTATTGGAAAAAGAGAACCCAGAACTTCTACCCTATAAAAACGTACAGTTTCAACTTGTTGGTGGAGGAAATATTGATCCCACTCACACACAACAAAACTGGAACAATGTAGATTTAAAAACCACTGAGAATAACGAATTATTAGTGACTTTCTCCAAGACCAACTCAGCCGACGAAGTTCAATATCGTGTAATTCCAGTTTTGGATGGAGATGCATTTAAAAAAGCGCAAAACGAATATTTAAATCACATAAAAAAACTTCAAAGTAAAAAACAGGCTTTAGCTGATACTGAGAAAAAAATTAAGTTTTTTAAAAAACAAATTCGTTCAAAACAAATCGATAAAGCAGTAATTCAGGCAAAAACAGAACGCCTGGAAAAAATTGCAAAATTCAAGAAAAAAGAATTAATAAATCGAACTGCTAAACAAGAAGTAACTCGATATTTTAAAGTAAATAACTTTGGAATTTTTAATTCAGACAAGGCAAAGCAAATGACTACAAAAAAACCTTTAATAGTTGCAACTATTCTTTTTGACAAAAAAGAAACTGAAATTTTAACTATAGATGTCTTCAAAAATTTAAACGGTGTTTTTTCAAGATATATATACACTAAATCTGAATATGCAAGTTATGAAAATGCATCTACAACAGTTGGAATATCTAATGGAAAAGTTGGGGTTTTAAACTCAACCGATGATGGTCAAATGAAATTTAATGTATTTGGTAAGCCAAACTCTAAATCTGAACTTGTTAAATGGTTAAACATATAATCTTATTTCTATTTTTTTGCAATTCTGTCAGGGCTCAACTTTTCACATTTAAAATACGAAAGGTTCCTGAACTTCAACATTTTGTTTTTGCAGATGAATTTATAAATCACAACTTAAACAAAAAGACCAGTATAAACACTCTATTTCCTAAAAGACTTTATTTACAAGTGTACAGCAATGATACTTTTATTGTTCGCTGGAGTGAAAACAAACTAAAAGAAGCTAACTCACAATTTGATTACTTGAGCAGAGATTCTCTCACCTACGTTGGAAAATTAGTTCAACAGGGAGAACATGGAATAAAATTCACTTTTCCATTCGAAAATCAAATATATAATATGTTTGCGATGGCTGAAGAGCCGCTGGTTTTAAAAAGAAACTATGATATTGGGCCTCCTAAAAAAAGAGAGGCGAGAATTGAATTTTATTTTTTTTATAATAATAAACGAATTACCCTTGCTGATTTACCCAAAAAAGAAGTTGATAATCACCCCGAAATTGAAAAGGCTTTAAATTCAAGCCATCGAATTAAATTGGGTTTCTTTTCAAACCTCCTTTACAAAAAAAAAGTTTCGTCGGATTTACCCTTAAATATTGTCGAGACTTTCCCTGTTCACTTTGTATTAACAAATTCAAAATCCTGCACTAAAAAATTATATTGGAAAGGAATCACTACCACTAGAACTTTAAATTTAAACGACACTGCACATTATGAAAAAGGAAAAGAATGGTTGGATCAATTGCCTGATGATGTTTTAGTAGATATTATTGGGAATGATGTTGTATATTATCAATCCAGAAGGTACGTTTTTATAGAGAATGACTCTTTAATTTTTGTAAGTAATTTAAATCGAGGATGCAAAGTATTTAACGACAGTTTAAAAAATTTACATTCCATTCCTGTTGCCGAATTCTGGGATTCAAGAGATGGAATAAACAATTATTTAATTAAAATCGAAGACAACTATTGGAGTTGGGTTTCACGATACGGATGCACCGTTGAATGGAGAGTTTATTCTGAAAAAAAAATAAAAAAACTTTTTCAAAAAAGGCCTGTTGAGCTTTTTAAAGAACTTATTGCCATCGAGCCACTTAACGCTATTTTACTCAATGAAAATTGTTTGGAATAACTTTGCCTGCTGAACCTCTCCTGTGAAATAAATAATAATTGAAATATTCAACCCTAAAATCTTAACAAATATTGGGTTTAAATCCGTTTAAAAACATGATATTTTATTAAATTTAAACCATGTTTTTCCTTCGGGTTATTTTACTTCCTATTGCATTTCTTTACGGTGTCGTTACGAAAGTCAGAAACCTGTTATTCGATATAGGCCTATTTAAATCCAAGGAGTTTTCAACAAAATCAATTTCAGTGGGAAACATAACTGTAGGAGGAACAGGTAAGTCCCCACACATTGAATATCTGATTAACTTATTGAAGTCAGACTATAAACTCGCTACCTTAAGCCGAGGATACAAAAGAAAAACAAAAGGCTATTTTGTAGCTGACCACAAATCTACTTACTTAGAAATTGGTGATGAGCCTATGCAATTTCATTCAAAATTCAATGAAGTTACTGTAGCTGTGGATGAAAATCGCCGAAGAGGTTTTGAAAAGCTAGAAAAAGATATTCAACCTGAAATAGTATTATTAGATGATTGCTACCAACACAGATGGGTTAAAGCTCAAATAAACATTTTACTTCTCGACTATTCAACAATTGGGAAAAAGCAATTTATGCTCCCCTCCGGAGAATTAAGAGAATGGAAATCAGGTAAAAGAAGAGCCGATTTAATTGTTGTTACAAAATCACCAAAACTTCATTCTCCAATTGAACACAGAAGAATTAGTAGCTTGGTAAAACCAATGAAAACTCAAAATATCTTTTTTAGTTATATCGATTACAAAACCATTCAACCATTCAACCTTAAAGCACAAAAAATATATAGAAATGAATTCGAACTTAATAAGTTCAAAACATTGGTTTTCGCAGGAATCGCAAAAATCACACCTTTAATCGACTATCTAAAACAAGAATCCAAAGAAGTTATCGTTACCAAATTTAAAGATCATCACAATTTCAAACCAGTTGATATGGTTCGAATTGTTCAACAATTCAAAGACATCATATCACAAAATAAAATAGTAATAACAACAGAAAAAGATGCAATGCGTTTAAAAGACGAAAGGCTTTACCCTTTGTTAGAAGAAATTCCCGTTTTTTTCTTACCCATTGAAATAAAATTTCACAAAGGTCCGGATGAAGAAAAATCTTTTGACCAAACAATACTTGAGTATGCTCAATCAAATTAAAGAAACTACTAATTTTCTGGGCAAAAAAAACCCATATGAAAAATCACCTGAAATAGGAATTGTTTTAGGCACTGGTTTAGGAGGTTTGGTTGACGACATTAAAATTGATTTTGAAATCGGTTATGAAGATATTCCTAATTTCCCTACATCAACTGTTGAATCACATAGAGGAAAATTAATTTTCGGAGAGCTCTCGGGAAAACAAGTTTTAGTTATGCAGGGTCGTTTTCATTATTATGAAGGCTATACTTTGCATGAAGTTGCATTTCCAGTAAGAGTTTTCAAACTTCTTGGAATAAAAAACCTTCTTATATCTAATGCAGCAGGAGGACTTAATCCTAATTTCAAGCTCGGAGATATTATGATTATTTCAGACCATATTAATCAATTTCCGGGAAACCCACTTATAGGAGAGAACATAGACGAATTGGGAACAAGATTTACTGATATGTTTGAATCTTACAGTAAAAAATTAATTGGAAAAGCAGAATCTGCTGCACTAAACCTTGGAATAAAAATTCAAAAAGGAATTTATGTTGGCCTACCGGGACCTATGCTCGAAACCCCAGCAGAATATAATTATCTCAGAATCATAGGGGGAGATGCTGTTGGAATGAGTACAGTTCCAGAAATAATAGCTGCAAAACATGCAGGGCTAAATTGTTTCGCATGTTCTGTAATAACCGACCTTTGTCACGGTATAATTAAACCTGTCAACTTTAAACAAATTTTAAATACAGCAAGTAAAGCAGAACCTGATTTAACTTCAATTTTTAAAGAACTTATCAATCAATTATAACATGAAATCAATTTGGTATTCAATTTTAGCAAGTATTTTTCTTTTAAGCTGCAACAACAAAAACAATAATGAGTTTTCAAATGGAAATTTATCCATCAATTTTAACATCGATGAGCTTGATGGACAAAAAGTAGTTCTGGAACTTGTAAATTCAGGCCGAAAACACACCCAATTAGACACAATTGAATCTGAAGACGGAAAAGGAACTTTTAAAGTAGAGGCTTTAAAAACTGCTTTTTATCAAATATATATTCCTGGGCAAGAAGGTGAGGTTATGTTTGTTGGACAACCGGGTGACTTTATTAGTATTTCTGGAAAAGGCAATAACCTTTATGCTTCGTCAAAAATCGGAGGAACCCCCGAAAATGATCGTCTTGACTCACTTGTTGCCTTTATTAAATCAACAAAATTTTACACCGACTCACTAAAAAGAGAGTTTAAAAAGGCGGAAAAAAAACAAATGCATTTTGCATTACTGGAAGAGTATGAAGAATTGTACGGTAATGCAAAAAGGAAAGAAGAAAATTATGTTCTCAATTATGTTCTTAAAAATCCAAGTCAATTCTCTAATTTACTAGCCGTTAGCTCATTACATAAAATTCGTCACAAAAAAGTGTTTCAAATTATTGATAGTGCGTTAATAAATAATTTCCCCCAACATGAAGATGTAGATAAATTCCATGATATTATAACCGAATGGTACTCCTCCGATGTTGGAAAGAAAGCTCCAAATTTCACTCTTTTAAATCCTAAACAAGAAGCTATATCCCTATCGGACTATAAAGGAAAATATGTTTTATTGGACTTTTGGAATACAGGATGTCGTCCCTGTATACAGGAGATACCAAACCTTAAAAGAATACAAAATGAATTTGGCGGAGATAAATTTGAAATTATTAGTGTTTGTATTGACAGAAAAAATCCAAGTACTCAAGAGGTATGGAAAAAAATTAATGAAAAATATGAAACAAATTGGACGCAAGTTTATGATGCGGGTGGATTGGCAACTTTAAAAAACTATAAAATAAAACATTATCCAACAATGATGATATTAGATCCAAATGGAAAAATTATTGACGCTGGTGATCACATTAGAGGAGAAAAAGCATATGAAATCGTAAAAAAGCTCGTTGGTAATGAGTAAAAGTATTTTTACATACATTTTCTTAGTAATCAATTTAACTGCAAATGCATATTGGCAGCAAGAAGTGAATTACAAAATCAATGTTGAATTATTTGATTCAACACATACACTCAGTGCGTTTGAAAAAGTAACATACATTAACAACTCTCCAGACACTCTTTCGGAAATGTATTTTCACTTATGGCCAAATGCATATCAGTCATCAACTCCCCTAGAAAAACAGCTGACTGAGGATGGTAATACAACACTTTATTTTGGCGACGAAAAATTCAAAGGAAAACTTGACTCAACCTTATTTCGGGTTAATGGTAAAAAAGTTATTTTACAAAAACATAAACTCGGTAAAGAAGTAGCATGGTTTAACCTTCCTAAACCCCTATTCCCTGGTGATTCCATTGTGATAACCACTCCCTTTAGAGTAAAAATACCGTATGGAGAAGTTTCTCGACTGGGTCATTTAGAAAATTCATATCAAGTAACCCAGTGGTATCCAAAACCTGCCGTTTACGATAAAAACGGATGGAACATAATGCCTTACCTCAGTATAGGTGAATTTTATTCTGAATATGGTCAATTTGAAGTGTCCATTACACTCCCATCGAAATATAAGCTGGCTGCATCTGGAAATTTGATAAAAGAAACCTTATACAAAAACAAAAAAACAGAAACTTATTCCATTAATAAAGTACATGATTTCGCATGGTTTGCAGATACATCCTGGATAGAGGAATCGAGTTGGGTTATTTTACCTTACAGTGGAAAAAAAGTAAAAACATACATGAAATATCGCCCAGAGAACAGCAGCGTTTATAGAAATTCTGTACAATTTGTTGATAGTGCGATTTACTACTACAGCTTATGGGTTGGTGATTACCCATACGATATTTGTGGAGCTGTCGATGGAGGCTTAACTGCAGGTGCAGGAATGGAGTATCCAACGATTACGGTTTTGGGAGGAAGTGAAAACAGAGCTTTTCTTGAAGAAGTTACCGTTCATGAAGTCGGTCATAATTGGTTTTATGGAATACTTGGAAGTAACGAGCGCAAACACCCTTGGATGGATGAAGGAATCAACTCCTATTATGAGCGCCGCTATTATGAAGAAGTAAAATCTAAAATGGATTTTTACGACTTTATTCCCACTCTAAAGCTGTTAAAATACAAAGCCATCAAGCAAACGGAATATCACCATTACCTATACGATTATGTAAATACTCGAAACATCGATCAAACACCAAACTTACCGGCAAATGAGTACTCAAGTTTAAACTATGGTTGCGTTATATACAGTAAAGTGGCCGTTTGTTTTAATTACTTGGAAAAGTATTTGGGAAAAAACAAGTTCGATAAAATAATGCAAGAATATTTCGAAAAATGGAAGTTTAAACATCCTTCACCAAGAGACCTTAAAGACATCTTTGAAAGTCGAACAGATAAAAATCTTGACTGGTTCTTCGAGGACTTATTAAAAACAAGTTATCCTATAGATTATAAAATCAATTATGCAGGTTATACCGCAGATAACAAAAATTTCAGCATCCACGTTACTAATACCGGGGATGTTGCCTCTCCGCTAGTTGTGAGTGCGATAAAAAAAGGAACAGTAGTAAAAACAGCTTGGTATGACGGTTTTTATAATACGAAAGAGCTTGCTTTTCCTCTAGGAGATTATGATGAAATTATAATTGATTATTATCACGATATTCCTGAAATGAATCGAAAAAACAATCGATTCGCATTGTTTAATCCTTTTGGAAGACTAGAACCTATTGAGGCCACACGCCTTTACAACTTTAACAAGCTTGACAAAACCCAAGTTCACTTCTTGCCCATTTTAGGCTACAATTTACACGATGATTTACAACTTGGTGCTCTCGCTACAAACTTGAGCATTCAAGAACATAAATTTCGATATTTACTTATGCCTCAGTTTTCATTTGGAACGAATAAACTGGTAGGATCTGGACAATTTACATACTCAATTTATCCGTCGGAATACTTCAAAAAGGTAAACATTAACTTCATCTATAAAAAACAAGGACTCAATTTAGGTGTTGTTCCAGGACAAATAGAAAAATTAGAAGCAGGTTTAAATTTTATGATCAACAATAAAAACCAAAGATCAAGGTTAAAATCTAATTTTGAAGCAAGATTAACCAGAACCGGCGTTTCTTTCGACCGAAGACAATCTTTAGCTAAAAACTACATAACATTTGATTTCAAAACCAAAAATAACCGATCAATAAATCCTTATAATGCAAAAATTCAATTGCAAGCATTTGAACAAAACTGGAAATTCACCAGCGAATTTAATTATGGTTTAACAATAAATAACCGCAAACAAAAAATTGACATAAGAGGTTTTGCCGGATGTTTTTTACAAAATATAAATGCATATACCGAAAGATTTAATTTAACAGCCAACAATGGAACTTTAATCGCTTCTTCAGATTTGGAAAACTTCACCTTCAGCACTCCTGATTATCTTTTCGACAACACTACATATGGTCGATTTATTACTAACGGAACAAACTTAGGAAGACAACAAATTTATCTCCAAGATGGAGGTTTCAAAAGTGGAATAAACACAATAAACTCTTCTGTTTGGATTGGCAGTATCAACTTAGTTGTTCCATTACCAGTGAAATTAATTTCTTTTTACGCAGACCTTGGAACTACCGATAAAATTTGGAGTGACTTTAATGCCGACATTATCAAAACCCCGATTATTTATGACTATGGCTTTCAACTCAATATAATAAGAAACTACTTTGAAATATATTTCCCTGTTGGATATTCTGAAGCCATTAATAATGACTATGAAATAGCTGGTCTTGGTGATGATCCAACCACAGAAAAAACTGAATTTAATTACTTACGAAGAATTAAATTCATGTTTAATATGAATAAACTCTATGAGATTCTTCAATAATGAAACAAGGAAAAAAGATATATTTTGCTTCCGATTTTCATCTTGGTGTTCCCAACTATGAAAAAAGCCGAGAACGGGAAAAAATGATTGTTGAATGGTTGGATAGAATTAAAAATGATGCTCAAGAAATATTTCTGGTTGGCGATTTATTTGATTTTTGGTTTGAATACAAACAATGTGTTCCCAAGGGCTACGTAAGATTCTTAGGGAAAATTGCAGAAATTACAGATTCGGGTATTCCCGTTCACTTTTTCACAGGAAACCACGATATGTGGATGTTTGATTATTTACCAAATGAGATTGGTATTACCCTTCACAAAAAACCCATTTTTAAGGAGTGGAATGGAAAAAAATTCTTCATTGGACACGGTGATGGATTAGGCCCAGGAGATCGATTTTATAAGTTTTTAAAACTATTCTTTAATTCTAAACTTTGTCAATGGATGTTTGCACGAATTCATCCTAATTTAGGAATGGGAGTAGGTAATTTTTGGAGTAGAAAATCTAGAATTTCCAACCTAGAAAAAGGAGAAGAATTCTTGGGAGAAGAAAAAGAGTGGCTCTACATTTACTGCAAAGAAGTATTAGAGAAACAATATTACGATTTTTTCATTTTTGGACACCGACATCTGGTTCTTGACTTAAAAATTAAAAACACAAACTCTCGCTACATCAATCTTGGGGAGTGGTTCACTGAAAATCCACACTTCGCCTCATTTGATGGAGAAAACTTAACTTTAGAATCAATTAAAAAGAATTAATTCGTGGAATTTGAAAAGAAAACCGACCTACTTTTTGGAATACATCCTATTCTAGAAGGCCTTGCTTCAGGAGAAACATTCGATAAAATACTAATTTTAAATTCGCTAAGAACTCCTCAATCCAAGCAAATCGTAACGCTTGCAAAAGAAAAAGGAATAACCTTAAATAAGGTTCCACAACAAAAACTGGATCGAATAACTCGAAAAAATCACCAAGGTGTAATTGCGTTTATCGCACCTATTGAATTTGAAAATATTGAAAATTTAGTCCCTGAAATTTTTGCTCAAGGAAAAAACCCTTTTCTTTTGATTCTTGACAGAATTTCAGATGTTCGAAATTTTGGAGCAATAATTCGAACAGCGGAATGTGCGGGGGTAGACGCAATTATCATTCCTAAAAAAGGCTCTGCTCAAATCAATGCAGAAACCATAAAAACATCAACAGGGGCAATTTTTAACATGCCAATTTGTAAAGTTTCTGGTTTAGATTCCATAATACCATTTTTAAAAGAATCTGGCATCCACTTGGTTGCTTGTACTGAAAAGTCAGATATAAATTATACCCAAGTAGACTACACTTTACCGATTGGAATTATTTTGGGAAGTGAAGAATCCGGAATTGCAATCTCCAATATAACAAAAAGCAACTCCTCGGCGAGACTACCTTTAATGGGTAAAACGGAAAGCTTAAATGTATCCGTTGCCGCTGGAATCATAATGTACGAAGTCGTAAGGCAAAGGTCATAACTCAAGTAAAACTTTAGACCAATCCCTTAGTATCATAGATGTAAATTAATAAGAATTCAATTTACGCCTTTACATTAATGTCTATAAAGCTTATCTTTGGTAGCGTATAGAAGCACTGCCGATTATAAAAAATTTGTTGAGATTTCTTTTAGAATCTTTGTTTGCATAATAGGTATTTTTCGAATCATTAAATAATAGAACACCTATGGCAAGATCACAAGAAACGTTTGGAAAAAAAGAACGGGAAAAAAAGAGACAAAAGAAAAGAGAAGAAAAAGCACTTCGAAAAGAGGAAAGAAAATCAAATTCAACTGGAGGAAAATTTGAAGATATGATTGCCTATGTTGATGAATTTGGTCAAATAGTAGATACTCCACCAGATCCCTCTAAAAAGACTAAAATAAAAGCTGAAAACATAAATCTAGATTATTCCAAAGAATCAATTGATTTAGAGGAAGATGAGCTTCAGGGAAAAGTTTCCTTTTTCAATGACGAAAAAGGTTATGGATTTATAAAAGATAACAATTCAAAAGAATCTTACTTTGTTCACATTAATAAGGTTGAAGGTGAGATTTCAGAAGGAGACAAAGTTACTTTTGAATTGGAAAAAGGCCCAAAAGGATTAGTAGCAGCTAATGTAAAAAGAATATAACATCAGGAACACTTTAAATTAGTAAAAAAGCCGTCCGTTATGGAAGGCTTTTTTTTAAAAAACATTCATCTCAACAGGAGAATTTAAATACCGCTTTTACACATAACTGTGTGAAAAACAATCAAAAGAATTCAAAGTATCGCTGAATTTGGACCGTTAGATTTGTTTGGGTTCATCTCACTAAAACTGCCTTAAATGGTATTTGCTGAGAAAATACTATCTCAACATAGTCATTCAAGTTAAGTTTTGGTACAAAACAGCTTATATGAAGAGTCTTTTAATCTTATCATCATTTCTTGTTCTTAGTGCAGCAAGCTTTTTAACACAATCAGAAATTAATGTGACTTTCGATACTCCTTCCTCAGTAAAAGCTGGAGAATCATTCATCATGAACATCGAAATCGATAAAGGAAATATTTCAGACTTTGCAAAACTACAATTGAGCTTACCTGAGGGTTTTACTGCAGAGATGTTGGAAGGAAAAGAAGGAACATTCACATTTTATGACCAAAAAATTAAACTTATATGGATTTCATTACCTGAGGATCCAAAGTTTAATGTCAAAGTAAAGATAGAATGTGATACATCTCTGACTGGAGACTATAATTTTAACGGTAAAATTTCCTACGTTCTCGAAGGCGAAAGGAAAAACAAAGAATTAACATCTCCAACAATCACAGTTTCTCCAAAAACTAAATCAGACACCCAATCAATTGCGTCGTCCAATACTATAAATAATTCCGTTTCTTCAAAAACCAATCAAAGCTCATCAAAAACCTCACTTTCATGTACTCGTTTATTTGAAGTGTCTCAGGTAGAGCCGGGAAAAACATTTTTAGTGACTTTAAAAGTTAATAAATCAAATGTCTCTGGAGTAGGAAAAATCATCGAAAATATCCCCGACGGATTCATTGCTAAAGAAATAGAGAATAATGGCGCCATTTTCAGTCAAAAAGGAAACCAGGTGAAATTTTTATGGATGACTCTTCCATCTGAAAATGAATTTACAGTAAGCTACAAAATTATGGTTGACGCAAATATCCAGGGAAATAAAGTCATCACTGGAAAAATGTCATATCTTGATGGTGATATAACTAAAAATTCAGTAATTGATGAAACATCGATTGAAATAACAAACTTACCTAAAGAAGGTATTCAAACCGCAGGAATTGAAAAAGAAAGTAATGATTTAACCACCGATTCAAAGAAAAACAATACCTCATCTGGTGAATTCAGCACAAATACTTCGGAAAATTCTTCAAGCAACACCACAACAACGAACAATAGTTCAACCAACGAAAAAAACAATGCTGCAATTTCTTCTGAAAATATTGCTTCAAATAACACACAAAAAGAGACACCTGGAAACAATAATAATGTATCAAACCCTACATCAAAAGTTGAAAACAACATCAACTCATCAACAACAACTAACGATAATACAACCGTGTCGGACAATAATAAATCTTCAACCGAGACATCTGTAGCAACTGAAGACAAAGCAACAAATGAGGTTGTAAGTTCAACAAATGAAAAGGAAACAGTATCAAGTGTTAAATCCAATAATACTGTTCCTGAAAGTGAAGAAAATAACTCTGCATTAAGTAATGAAACAGTGAGTAATCATAGTGTGAATTACAGAGTTCAAATTTGTGCACTTAGAAAGAAAACTGAAACCTCCTATTTTGTTAAAAACCATAATGTAAAAGAAAAAATATATTTAAATATGCATGAAGGATGGCATAAGTACACCGTTGGTGATTTTAAAGAATATATGTCGGCAAGAGAACACCGAAGCACAGCCAAATCCAATTACAAAATAAACGGTTCTTTTGTTACTGCCTACAATAACGGATCAAGAATTACTGTTCAAGAAGCACTAATGATTACAAAAGACAAATGGGTTGCACCATAATAATCATCAAAAGTTAATATTCAGAAAAATTCAGATTGAGCTTCAATTAAATACAGTTTTTCCATCAATTTTTTGGACTCCTTAAATTTTCCTTTTTCTTTTAGTATAATTCCTTTTAAATTCAACATGGGATAGTTTAATGAATCCAACATTAACACCTCGTTACACATCAACAATGCAGTATCAACCTGACTTAATTGATATTTGAAAATAGCATAATTTGATTTTGCTCGAGTATGCATTGGAAACTCTTTTACAACTTTAAAATAAGCATCATCAGCTTCTTTATGTTTATTGAATTGTTGTAAAGACCACGCTAAACTCATTTTTAAATCTGAATCCTTTGGATTACTTTCTATTCCCAATTTATAATAATCAATTGCCAATGGGTCATTTTGAAGTGTTAATAGCAAACCCAACTCATAATATACTTCTGCCAATTCATGATTTAATTCAATAGCAGTTTTAAAACTTGATACAGCCTTTATGGTATCACCAATATGTTTATAAGCAACTCCTTTCATGAAATATGCCTCTGACTTTCTCTCGTTTATTTTAAGCCCTTTGTTAATGTTTTTAAACACACTTTTATAATCACCAAGAAATAAATTAATTTCAGCAATTTTAAAATAAGCATCTTCATTGGTTGAATCAATGGAAACAGACTTATTAAAAAACCTAAGAGACTTACCTATTTCAACTTTTCGAAAATGTATATCCGCCAGCCTATTTATAGCAGTATTGTTGTTGGAGTCCAATTCCAATATTTTGTAAAAATAAAATTGAGCAGAATCAAGATTATTTTGAGAAAGGAAAGTATCACCTTTCAATACATCTTGATCAATATTGGATTTTGGCTTACAGGAATTTAGTGCAATTGAAAAAACACAGAATAGGATTTTTAGAAAAAAATAATCAAAAAAATTATTGGTTTTTGCACTCTTACAAATCATTCGCCAAATATAAAAAAAGGGCTCTCATTAGAAAGCCCTTTAAAAAAGTTGATTAATAGATTGAATTATTCTCCAGATTCAATAGCAGCGAAAATCTTTTCCTCCAACTCTGCAGCCAATTCTTCATTATCTTTTATAAGAGCCTTTACAGCGTCTCTTCCTTGTCCTAGTTTAGTTTCACCGTAGCTGAACCAAGAACCGGATTTTTTTACAATTCCTTTATCAACGCCTAAATCAATAATTTCTCCAGCTTTTGAAAAGCCTTCTCCAAACATAATATCAAATTCAGCTTTTCGAAAAGGAGGAGCCAACTTGTTTTTAATAACTTTTACTCTTGTTCGATTACCAATCACCTCATCACCAGACTTAATTTGACTTATTCTTCTAATATCTATTCGAACAGACGCATAAAATTTAAGAGCATTACCTCCAGTAGTCGTTTCTGGATTACCAAACATAACACCAATCTTTTCTCTCAATTGATTTATAAAAATCACACACGCTCCACTTTTCTTAATGGTAGCTGTCAGCTTTCTTAAAGCCTGAGACATTAAACGTGCTTGTAGCCCCATTCTGGAATCACCCATATCTCCTTCAATCTCAGCTTTTGGTGTTAACGCAGCAACCGAATCAACCACTAACAAATCAATTGCACCTGAACTAATTAAATTGTCGGCAATTTCTAAGGCTTGTTCTCCATTGTCCGGCTGAGAAATTAATAACTCTTCCGTATTCACACCTAATGACTCTGCATAAAATCGATCAAAAGCATGTTCCGCATCAATTATAGCACAAATACCTCCTTTTTTCTGTGATTCAGCAATTGCATGAATAGCTAATGTTGTTTTTCCTGAAGACTCCGGTCCATATACCTCAACTATTCTTCCCTTTGGTAAACCCTTAATTCCCAAAGCTAAATCCAATGAAATTGATCCTGTTGAAATAACCTCTATATCTTGCTTAGAATCATCTCCTAATCTCATTACCGTTCCTTTCCCATAAGCTTTATCCAAACGCTCCATTGTCATTTGTAAAGCTTTTAATTTTTCATGATTTCCTTCAGCCATTGTACTTTATTTATATGATTCTAAAATTTGATTTGCATGCTCTTTGGTTTTTACCTTTGTAAAAACACGTTCAATATCTCCCTGTTCATTAATAACAAAAGTCGTTCTATGAATACCATCGTATTCTTTCCCCATAAATTTTTTAGGACCCCATACTTGATAAGCTTTTATTACTTCTTTTTCCTCATCAGCAATTAATGAGAAGCCTAAATCGTATTTTGAAATAAAATTCTGATGTTTTGTTACTGAATCAGCACTAACTCCTAAAATTTCAAAACCTGCATTTTTTAAAAGTTGTTGATTTTCTGTTAAATTACAAGCTTGAGCAGTGCAACCTGGTGTATTATCCTTAGGATAAAAATACAACACCAGTTTTTTTCCCGAATAATTAGCAAGGGAAACTTCACTTCCGTTTTCAATAACTCCCCTGAAATCAGGTGCCTTATCTCCTTCTTTTAATCCAGTCATTTTTCCGTATTTAATATTGACAATTTTTTTGTCAATTGTGTGTTTCTGTAATGTAATAAAAGAAGTCTCAATTAAACAAATATTCTTGTATTATTTTTACACTATATTTTGAAAAATATTATTTTGAGAAAAGATTTAATCCGAAAGGCATATTTAGAAAAGCGCAAAGAACTTTCTTCGAAGAAATTCCACAGCGATTCTCAGCAAGTTTTTGAAAAAACAATTGAGATAATCAATAAGTACAAACCAAAATGCATTCATTGTTTTTTACCCATAAATTCAAAATATGAAATAAACACTTTACCTATAATAAAATACTGCTGGGACCACAATATTGATGTTTTAGTACCTGTAAGTAATTTTAAAGATTCAACTCTTAAGTCTGCAGAATTTAATCGAAACACAAAAACTATAAACACAAAAAATAATATTACAGAACCTTTTGAACCCGTTTTTAAAAATCCCAAAGACATCGATATTGTAATTACCCCTCTTTTAGCTTTTGATTCGGATGGATATCGCATAGGTTACGGAAAAGGATTTTACGATCGTTTCTTCACTATTTTAAACAAAGACGTAAAAAGAATAGGTCTAAGTTTATTCGCACCTTGTCAAAAAATTGAAAATAGAAATATGCAAGATATCCCTTTAACCCATTGTATAACACCAGAAATCATTTATTCTTTTTAGAAATCTAATCTTATTCAATTAAAATGAAGCTCAAACTATTATACACTTTTTTCTTATTCTCTTCGATTCTTAGAGCTCAAGAACATTTCATCCGCTACAATCAAGCAGGATACAAAACATTTGGTGAAAAAAGTTTAATTATCAATTCAAACAAAAATCTGACAGATAAAATTTGGAATATCTATTTTGAAGATTCTATCTTACTGAGTGGAAAAATTAAAAATTCGCTAACAGCTAAAGGGGATCACACCAACTTTCCTTTCAACTACAGGGTGAATTTTTCAAGTATTCAAAGGAATGGGTTGTTGACATTAAAATTTGAGGGGAAATCGTATTCAATCAAAATTGATGATGACCCTTACTCAAAATACGTTAGTGAAATTCTTAGATATTTAAGGCAGCAAAGAAGTGCCTCCTTTGAAGCTGTTGATAAAGCCCCTGGGCATTTCAAAGACAGCTCTGCTCTCGTTTGTACACAAATTGAAAATAAGAAACAATGGAAAGAATCTAAAGTAAAAGTAGATGTGTCAGGAGGGTGGTACGATGCCGGAGATTACTTGAAATTTAGTTTAACAAATGCTTATACATGCTATCAGTTGCTTAGAGCTTATGAAGAAAACCCTTCCATTTTTGACTATAAATTATATTCGAAAAGTGGTCTAAATGATCTTTTAGATGAAGTCAAATTCGGTTTGAATTTTTTAGAAAAATGTTATGTTAATGATTCAATATTCGTATTTCAAGTTGGAGACAATAGAGATCATGAACTCGGGAATAGACTCCCTGCAAACGATAAGAACCCATATCGCTTCGCTTACACTGCTCTTTCCAGAAGCCATATGGCCTTTTCTTCAGCTTCATTTGCAGCTGCAAGTAGAGTATTCAGAGACATCGATTCTATAAAGGCGAATGTTTATCTTAAAAAATCCGAAGCATTATTTAAACTAAGTATAAAGCACAAAGGAGTTTTTTGGTTTGAAAAAAATCATGAGGTTTTTTATGCCGATAAAAGTCCTTTTGACAACTTACTTCTTGCCGCTTCTGAGTTGGCCTTAACAACAGGAAAAAAATATTACGAAAATCAAATTCAATACTTTTCATCCCTTGCAGGAAGGGCATATTGGGCTTCCTGGTCGGACTTTAACATGATTGCTCATTCAAGAGCAGGTAAATATTATTCCAGAAGTTTAAATTATTTAATTTCAGACCTTGAATATTTCGAAAAAAAAGCACTCGAATCCAGTAATATATGGATGGTTCCTCACGATTATACATGGGGTAGCCTATACTCTTTCTTTGGTGTTGCATCAGCCGGGATATTACATGACCTTTTGTTGAAAGAAAATACATTTGGATATTTATCTCAGGAGGTTATTGATTATACTTTTGGGAAAAATAATTGGGGCGTTTCTTTTTTGGCCTCTAAAAGTCTACCGAACTCTGTTAGAAACGTTTATTCTCAAACTTATAAAATTCAAAAAAACCTCTTTCCCACTGGAGCCATAGCTGAAGGACCGGGAGATATAAATGGTCACTTATCCAACGTAAAATGGTTTTCTCTTTCACAAAAGGCTTTTGAGAATGAAAAATTCAACACACAAAAAGTAGTTTTTTATGACGACGATACGGATTTTCAAACTATGGAAACTACAATATGTGGAATCGCAGATGGAATTTTTCTTTTAAGTTTAATTTCAAAATAGTTATTTAAAATGTATCATTAGGAATTATTGATAAAGTTGTCGTTGTAAGCTATTCAATGTAAGGTCTTTAATTATTATCTTTGTGAGATGACAAAAGGTAGGAGATTTTTCATTTTTTTCTCAAGTTTCGGAATTATGTCCGCTTTTTTACTTTTCACATTGTCCGTTAGAAAAGACAAACCATTGGAGAAATATCTAAGTTGGTTGCCCAATGCAAAGGTAATTTCCATGTTGACCGAAATGAAGAATGCTCAAAACAAAACATACCCTAAAAGAATTGATTTTGTAGAGTCGGCTCTGTCAGCATTAGACTCTTTAAATATAACTGAACTTATGGTAAAGCATGCATTAAAAGACGGTGACGTTGAGTTTAGTCATGATTTGTCAAAACCAAGAGCGAATCCCAAACAATATTATGTATTGATTGAAATTAATGATATTGAATACTTTATAGTTGCTAAATCTTATCTTTCTACAACTGAAATATTCATCCTCGGAAAAGTAGAAGAAGATTAGATTTCAATAAATATCCAACTAATTTTAAATCCTAAGTTTACAGTTTTATGACCTGTAAATACTCTTTAAATAATTAAATTTGCAGCAAAATTAGGGCTATGACCTATCAAAACGACTTAATAATTCGAACCGCAAAAGGAGAACCTACAGAAAGAACTCCGGTTTGGCTTATGCGACAAGCAGGAAGAATTTTAAAAGAATACCGTGAATTAAGATCTACTTTATCAGGTTTTAAAGAGTTGGTTGAAACCCCTCATCTAGCGGCAGAAGTTACCATACAACCCGTTGACTTATTAAATGTTGATGCAGCCATTATTTTTAGCGACATACTTGTTGTACCCGAGGCTATGGGGCTAACGTATGAAATGATTGAGAAAAAAGGTCCCCATTTTCCGGAAACAATTGAAACAGAAAATGATTTAAACAAGCTAATAATTCCGGACCCCTATGAAGGATTAGAATACACTTTAGAGGCTATTAAAATCACAAAAAAGGAATTAGATGGTAGAGTTCCGATTATCGGTTTTGCAGGGGCTCCTTGGACAATATTTTCTTATATGATAGAAGGTGGAGGGAGTAAAACCTTCTCAAAAGCAAAAAAAATGCTGTATGTCAATCCAACTCTTTCTCACAAACTGTTGGAAATGATTACTCAAACAACAATAAAGTATTTAAAAGCCCAAACTGAATGTGGTGCAGAAATTGTCCAGTTGTTTGACAGTTGGGCTGGAATATTATCTGAGGAACAATACAAAGAGTTTGCATTACCTTATATCTCAAAAATTTGCGATTCAATAGATGAAGTACCTGTAACAGTTTTTGCTAAAGGAGCTTATTTTATGAGGAAAGAAATGGGTAAGCTTAATTGTAGAACTATAGGGCTGGATTGGAATATGGATCCTATTTTATCCAGAGAATTAATTGGACCAGAGAAAACATTACAAGGTAATTTAGATCCCTGCGTTCTCTATTCAGATTTCAAAACTATTGAACAAAAAACCAAAGAGATGTTAGAAAAATTTAAAGGTCATTCTCACATAGCTAACCTTGGCCATGGTGTTTATCCTGATATCTCCCCCGATGCCGTTCGATGTTTTATTGATACTGTTAAAGCTTTTTAATAGCCTTACTATTCAAATGTTTCAGTATTGATTTAATTATGTTCAAATAGACACAGTTAAAGGACCACAAAAAATACACTACAAACAACATTAAGTTTATGGTTTTGATTGAAAACTCCTTATTTACTATAGGTTCCAAGAAAACTTTGGCTGGATAAGTAATGTATTCTAAAAGTGTTCCACTAACATTAAAATAAAACACTGTAATTCCAGAGCCGATAATATAAATCACTGTAAGTAATGCAGATTCAACATATTGCTTTTTCATATCTTTTTTACCCCCATTTTCAATTTCTATGCCATAAAATGAAAAAAACAGATATAAACAGTTAAAGTTATTCGCTCAAAGTCCGTTTATTATTTTTTTGTGTTTTGGTTTTATTGATAAACATCGGAA
>TARA_B100000674_G_scaffold499356_1_pt1 | contig 64146 bp, 50 predicted proteins | sample TARA_B100000674 | Tara Oceans TARA_B100000674 (sample SAMEA2622759) | marine metagenome | biome: marine biome (ENVO:00000447); feature: surface water layer (ENVO:00002042); material: "saline water (ENVO:00002010), including plankton (ENVO:xxxxxxxx)" | depth 5 m | reverse complement strand
GGGTGGGCGGTTCAACCGCCATTACGCGCTCGATGTAGCGCTGCATATCTTCGCCCTCGTAGGGCACATAATCCTTGTCGTTGATACTCATAACGCTATGTCATGCCTTTTTCGGTTGTAGTTCGCCCCGCCCTCGTGACGGGTCGTACGCTTACGCAATAACTCCATGTATCGTTGCGCAACGCACCAAGAATACCGAGACACCGCAGCAACATCGACGTTTTATTCGTCAACAAATACGCACTTGGCGAAATTCGTGTCGGAAAAGTGGGCGGCAAAAAAAAAGCACTGCAAATGCAGTGCTTTCTTCGGAATTTGATGGTGGGCCCCAATTGGTTAAAAGCCAAATAAGACATACTGAAAACACTATATTTATCCATAAACCAACCAATATAAATCCACTTATCCCTACAAACCCACATTTTATGAGATTTTATAATATTTAAATTACTACTAATTTTAAGAATATACCTCAATCTCACTGCCCATCTCTAGATATTTTTGTAGTTTCTGAATTATTATAAACTTGACCGGTTAGTTCAGAGATACCAATGATCCAGCCTGACTCGTGCCTAGATTACGCCCCTACTCTCGACAAGCGGCGATACACGCCGGGCGCAAGACCTTATCTGCCCTACGGCAGTCATGTAGCCGATTCAATAGAGCGCTGCCTGTTGTTTTTTAGCCCCCCAGGACTTCTTCAAGAAACCGATATCAACCGTCTGCGGCAAGAGGCATTGCATGCCAGAACATTTGGCAAGGACATACCAGACACCAATCGGAGCGACATTCACCCCATAAGAGCCGAGATTGCCAAGCAGTCACCCATCTATTCCTGCCTGGCAGAGTACGCAGTAACCCCAGATCACATTGAAGTTGAAGAGTCATTACCCCCTGGCAAAACTGTCGGGGATATTGCACGTATAGCGGCACTCATTACCTACTTAGACCTGAAAACGCCTACTCGACTTGATCCGCACGAATTTGCAAATTTCTCCCGCAAGATCAGCCGAACTGCACCAGAGGTAAAAGTTCTTTTATTTAACGCTTGTGGCGACATTTTCTCAGAATTTTTTGACGTCAAAAACGCTATTCACCACCTGAATACCACTTTTGCAAACACTCACACCGAAACAGCTCAGCGAGCAGATATCGTAAGACTTTCCCAAAAGCTGATAGATATCCTGCACTTTTTAGAACCCATGATTGAGTTACGCCGTGAGCTCATCAAAAGCCACGAACCCGCCGATGAAACCCTCGCAGAAATAAAAGATCGGCTGGCCTCACAATCAAAGGCAGGCAAGGCTCACCCAGATTCTGAGCTCGATGATGAAGAGACTGGCACAGCCTTGTTTCACTTTGATAGTGAAAATGAGGAAGGCGCGAGTTTTACCGCAGTGATCGATGAAGAGCCGCAATCTAAATCCTCAGCCTCTCTAGCCGAATATGGCCAGTGGGTGCATTTCACCGACATTCTCAGTGGCTCAGGAAGACAGCGGGCCACGGATCTTGAGGCTCAGGCCACTTACCGATACCTGAAAAACATGACGCTGGACTCAGAGCATATGGAAGCCGCCAGGTGGCTAACGATGGTCGGAATCTGCAATATGTGCGGATATGAGCAACTCGCGAACATCATCAAATCCCCGGAGAAACAGGTAGGAAACGGACAAATTCAAGAGCTAAAAATACTGAATAATGACGTAACTCTCCTGATTAAACACCCTGTCGCAAGCAAATTAGCCAAGTCAGAATCCAGCACCGTAGATGAGAATCTTAATACCAATTTTGAGCTATTTACCCACATCCCCAGCCACATCAATAGCAAAAAGGCACTCGAAATTGTCAAAAAAACCGATGTTGAGAGCCTGAAAAACGCCAAAAAGGCCTTACGCAAGCTCATCAGAGAAAACGCTTACCGCGAATTTACAGAAAACCGCCTTAAAGGCGCACTCATCCACAAAATTTTCCAAGAAAATCATGACGTTCAAATCGCTCAACTACTGAGTAATGAACGACTTGGATTGAACTATGCCGCTCTTCACTATATTGCCAAAACCAATACAGAGCTTCAGGAAAAATTAGCCCGAGCGAGACTTTTGGTATTTGGGGGCCGCCTCTCCTCAAGCTCCAGCTATGAGCCACCACGACACATAGTAGGCTCCAATAAGGCCATTGAAAATGGGAACGCCCTTATTGCTTGCAGCGAATGGTTTTGCAAGAAGCGCCAAGAGGTGAATTCGCGCGGTAAACAGGCTTGGCATACCCGGCACAACAATATCGCACTCACTACCCAGCACATTCTCTTTGTCAGCACCGCCCATCGAGGAAACAAAGATTTCGAGCAGCTCAGGCTCACAGACTTATCCCTCTCTGCAGGGCTTATCCTCTATTCTGACAAACCATCTGACGTGTCCATATTACGTAGGCTCACCACATTATCCCCGATGGTGGTGAATTACCTTTGCCACTATCTTGAGCATCTAATCTCCCTAACCAAGATTCGGAATATTCCTATTCCCCGTCACATACAACTCACTGCCATGCGCGCACTATCCTCAGAGGGGCCGCTGTTTTTTCATGTAGATGCCGACAATGAGTTCGCAACTGACGTGATAGATCCGCTTGAAACTATTAGGACCTTGGCGCCCAGTGTAAGTCGAGATTTTTGCCGGCACTTACAAAGCACCGAAATGCGAGCTCTCAATCCCCCTCCTTCCGCCCTGATGCTGGAAACGCACTTAGGGCATAACCTCCAACTAACCCTAACAAACAGGAACGGATTACTCGCGCCGCAGGATTTGAGTGTCGAAATGGGACCGTATATCGATCAATGGCTCAGCAACCACAACTACCCACCCAGCAAGCCGTGCAAAATTCCAAATTTGACTGATTTCTTACCCAAAAAGCCAGATTTATTAGCCAAACAGGTTTATGACAAAGACACGACCCAAGCGCGCAATTTATTGAAAACAGAGTTTAAGGACAGTACACAGAAATTGTCGCTAAGAAGACAGATCGATCTCCTAGCTCTTGGCTATGAACATCAGATGAAAAATGCAGCGGATAAAACACTGTCTACCGAAAAAATAACCAAATTGCGGGCCGAGCTTATAAATCAACTACCTCACGATGTTTTTGCCTGGGCATCCGCTTGCCGATTACTTGCCAAAAAAGTCCGACTCATACATCGACAGAATAACTGGCCCCTACCCAAATCAGTTAGCTTGGATTTTATCTTTTCCCCACCCACAAAAATCACCCAAGGGCATTTCGCGGCCTTTGAACACTTCAAAATCTTGCGAGATCAATTCATCAAAATTGTCGACCAACCCATCGAAAAATCCTCTCTTTTCACTCTCTCGGCGGCAGCATTGGTGCTTTTTCATCACTGCAACTCCTTTGCCGAAGCCAAACAATGGCTATCAATACTCAGCAAGGGGAACCCGCAAGAAACAGAAAAAAACGGAAATGGATTTCTTTTATTTAATCTGAGCGAGGCCGAGGGAAGCCGAACCATCACAGGCATCCCTCTTATTATTATCACCTCGTGGCTGAGATCCAGAAGAGGGAAAAATAGAATTAACCTAAAAAAAATTGGGCTCCCATCTGAAAAACGTATTGAATCCCTGACACACCTTGCTCGAGAAATCGAGCTACCAACGGCATTTACAAAAGTTATCAACGGGACATTGGTCACTCGGGAGCTACACGCATCCAGACTAAAAGCATTCTTGCATGGAAGTTGCTCACCAAATGCCGATGTTGTAACCCATTCAACACAAGAAGGACGTCGACGACGTGAGATCGACCCCGCACCAGACAACCCACTAAGCAGATCCCACTTTATTCACCTCCGACGCCTAATCCAATCAGGAACAAAAACCCACACCACTGAGGTGAATTGCAAATCTCGAATTTCAATGATCAATGATTGGATCTATAGAGAGAAACTTGATGGGCTTCCTCTACTCTATGCCCAGTGGGCCATTTCCCTCTTAAGCCCTGGCGCTAATCGCAAAACCACCTACGACTTGGTAGAAAAAACTGTACTTGATCACTTGCGTCATGCACTTACAGTGCTTGTTGATCTCAAAAACGACTATTTAGACCCCGAATTCAATGAAGAGCTTAGTGATTTACTAAACGCCAGAATCGAAAAAATACACACAAGCCCTGATCTCTGCGCAGCCAGCACATATCGTTTTTTTGTCGACATGGGCAAAAAATACCTGCTACCCCAGGTCTCGATCCAGACAGTGAGAGACTCTCAAAAGAACATTGATGCGAGCGTGATTACAAACGCCGAGATAAGTGTTGCTCAAAACCATTTACAGAAATGGTCTGAACTCGATGAAATTCCACCCGCATACCAAGAGGCTCTTTTCCAAGCTTCTGAGGCACTAACCCTAAACTGCCGAAATACAGGTTTACGCCGCAGCGAACTTCTCGGAATGCCACCAATCAATTCGGGCAACATAAAAGTTCGTCTCAATTCTGTAACGAAGTTGAAAACAGACAACGCATATCGAAACTGGACAGTGTCTGAAAACCTCCCACTGCCGAGTGGCGATCCACATTTTCAATTTCCAGGGCTGGCCAAATCTGCAACCAGCCCATTCGCAATGAAGGCCGTCAAAAACGCCCTTCAACTCGCCACAGCCAACCCGAACAGTCAGCTTCACCACTCCAGGCACACTGTAGGCAGTATGGGTGCGCTGGCAGTTTGCCGAATACAAACAGGCTCAGAACGTCTTATCTCTGGCGCCAAATTGGCCGCCCAACTCGGGCATGCCGGTTTCGAAATAACCCTGCATTACTACAGCCACCTAACCCGCCACGCTCTGGCAATGAGAGTCGCAGATAATGTTTTTTTACTGAGCGACAGGGCAATCTCAAATTTGCTTGGAGGAAGAAAGCAAAGCGTCAACCAGAGACGCCGTAGATATAAAGACGCTCCAGGCCATTTTATAGCTGTTTGTATAAATGAAAGTAATTCATACGTTAAAGAAAATATAGAAGTGAATGCGCCGACTAAAATCTTCCTGGAAAAACCCAACTATCTTCCGACAGAAGTCAGCGATTTAACGCCAGCAACCTGTGCTCGGTGGATTTATGACCGAATGATTGGAACCCCAATCAACTCACCAAAATCACTTGTTCATTTCCCCGACCATATCAATCACGAACTGTTAGTGGCTGCAAAGAATTTCGAACTGCAATCACACTCCAGACTAATTAATCTGCTGAATTTGGAATCCGACATCTCTACCATAGAGGACCCCCAAACACACTCAAAACTTCGGAGAAGGCGAGCTCGCATACCAAATAGAGACATTCTGGCCAGAGTATTAAATCTGAAAAATAGCAAGCCTATTTCCCCCTCGCTGCTACCCCAGCTGTCACACATACCCTGGGTAGGAAACAACATAATCACTATTCGATTGAGCCTTGAAGATGCAGAGGAGCTGGAGGCCTTCTTGTCAGAGGTTAAGGCAGACTTAGCGGTTAACCAAACTCAACCTGAAAGCTATCAGATACATACAAAAAATTGGGAAAGCCGCCAAATCACGAACAAGATATTTCGGATACTAATCCTTGCCAGTATTTTGCTAAATCATGTGACTAGAGACACTCTACAATAGAAAAATTTTTCTCTATGATTTTCAAGTAGTTAACTATAATTTCAAATCAGGCCAAGAGAAAATTTGCCAAATGCAAAAAAATATCACAAGTTTTCTTGAAAGCTCCGCAAAGACCATGCTATAGTAATATTATAGAATTTTATTGTTTACATGGCGAAATATATTGCTATCCTGATTCGTATCTAATACGGATCAGGATACAAATATGCAACCTCCCACCGTCAGCCTTACCTTATTGTGCAGATCTGAGGTAAGCCCAAATTGGCTGACAGAAACACTAAGCAGCTGCCTGGGTGGCATAAATATCTATACCAGTCTGATAGATGTGGAGCCGGGCCACATTATCATTGGGATTCAGGAAGCGCCGCCATACGCCAACCAGCAATTTTCTCTGCAGTTTGACAATAACCTGGCAGAATCCGTGGATGGACTCTTAACATTTCTGGCTACTAAAACCCCTCCCAACTCCCAACAACGTCAAGCCATTAGCAATTTATCGCGCGCTGTCACACACATTGGAAAACGGCCGAACGATCTCATCCCAATCGCCAGCCCACAGAACAGAAAAAAAGAGGCTGAACGAGAAAAGCCCATAGACCACCAATCTGATGACAAAGCTATGGGTAGAAACGCCCCTAGTAATACATTTGACCCTACCGATAGCTCAACCCTAGACAACGGAAACGACCCGCAAATAGATTTTGCAATAGTGGACACGCCAGATAGAGCTCAATGGAAGGGGAATGTTCTGGAAATTCTTCTCAGCAAAGGAAAAATCATTGTTAATGTCAGCGGTATTGGCAAAAAAACGATTATTTTTGACCAAAATATGAAAAATTTTTCGCGCCCAATAGAAGTTGACATCGACGTACTCCTAACGCACGCAACCGATGGAAAAATGACTGCAATCGGCTCAGCTGATTTCCTGATACTCATCTTAGAAAAGCTGATTGAGTCTTGGAAATCAGGGTTAAAAAAGCCAATTAACAAACTCTAAAATCACGGAGAACCAGGGGCGATTCAGAGAGTAAAAATAGGGGGAAAATGAAAACACAGAGTCTAATAGTCCCATCCATTTCTCCGTCCAGCTCCGTTCTTCGATGTGTGCATTATTTGACATTTATGCGACATGTATCGATTGTATACATACACATGTAGCATTTTCAGGCAGACTGGGTAGCGTGCAATGAATAAACCCGATTGGCCCATACGGTGGGATTTACTACTGCGCTATCGATTGATCGAAATCGTGGCGCTATGGGAAGAACGGTTAATTACCAATTTTATTGAATGAGGTAAGCGGGCTTTGTTTCTGAAGAATGCTAGAGCAGCTTTGGGCATACCGAATGGATAAGTTCATTTTATATGTCCATATCGCGGCACATTTCATCTATTTGTCATTTTGTTTTTACCTAATTGGGTCAGCTCTTTTTAGTGGCACACCGTTGGGTGCTCTCTTTGCGTGTATCGGCGCAGGATATTTTAACCCAGTAATTCAAGGCATTTTCCCCCTAAACAGCGCCAAATATGCAGCTGAAGTGTTGAATAGCACATTCCACTCATCTCCCCACATATCAACCACTCCCCAGCAATCGCTCCCGGCTGTCGTTAGATACATTATTTGATATTGCCCGCTACATGTATAAATTGTATACATACATCTACCATTTTTAAGCAGTCTCTCAGGAGTTAAGGGACTACTTCAAAGGGCAAAGCATGACGCATACACGAGGTGTGACCCAGATTAACCTATGCCGCCACCCTTATCTTTTCTCTCCTTTACAGCCAGGCCTTATTTTCCGATCCATCACAGAAGTCCAAAACAACTGGTCATACTTACTCTCTAACGCTCTAGCAATCCCTGACTACCCCGACATCACCGACGCAATAATCGCCATATCTCTAATGTCATCAATCGAGCAGCCCCGAGACAAATCCATCCATGGATTCTCCAAACCTTGGAGAATCGGGCCCAAAGCCTTCGCACCACCAATACGCTCGGCTATCTTGTATCCGATATTCCCTGCATCCAGATCAGGAAAGATAAAGACATTGGCCTGCCCACTCACAGGTGAATCTGGCGCCTTACGCCTGCCTATCTCGGGAACAAAGGCGGAATCAAACTGCAGTTCACCGTCGACTAACAGTGAGGGGTCTATATTTTTTGCTGCCTGAAGTGCCGCACGGACTTTCTCCACCCGAGCGTGTTCTGCCGACCCCCTGCTGGAAAAGGATAGCAACGCCACTCGGGGAGTATCACCCGTCAAGCGCTGGTGATTTTTCGCGCTCGTAACGGCAATTTCGGCTAAGACACTGGCGTCTGGCTCAGGGTTTACCGCGCAATCTCCAAATGAACAGACTCGCCCATCGGGGAGTTCCATAAGAAATATACTGGATACCAGCTTGGAACCCGCCGCCATGCCAACGCCCTGAATACCTGCCCTCAGCACATCGGCAGTTGTCGCAATTGAGCCAGAGACTGCGCCATCCACATACCCTAGTCTGAGCAATACTGCAGAGAACAGGAGCGGGGATTTCATTGCCAGTACAGCGTCGCGTTCTGTGATTCCTTTCTTGGCTCGTAACTGAATAAATATTTCAACGGCCCGTTGGCGCCAGCTTGCTTGATCTGAGCATTCTTCGAATATCTCAACACCTTCATGGAGCTCAACAGCATCGGGGCGCTTAAGAAGAACCGGTTTCACATATCCGTTTTCAGCCAGAGAGTTAACGGCTGAAATAACTCGTGCATCATCCTGCTCAGGGAAAATAATTTTCTTTTGATTTTTAAGCGCGTATTGCCTGAGACTTTCAAGAATACCTGTCATACAGCCTGCTTCACCACAATAATTAGACTATTATCAATACTCGTTTCACTTCGATTAATCAGATGACCCGAAGTGATTTCTATATAAGAGGACATGCAAATACATCGAAACACCCAAAACAATCGATTCAAAATTATTTTTTTAGAATCGCTGTCGTCAGCCTTGCAGCACATATTGGCAAGCCGTCTTCAGATTCAATATTGATACTCCACACATGCAAACGCGAGCCAATTTTTAACGGCGTCGCAATGCCAATCACCGCTCCACTTTTTATGCCATTCATATGCGTTGCATTGATATCAACACCCACTGGGTAATGATCCTCGTCGCATGCCAACAATGAGCCGACAGAACCCAGTGTCTCAGCCAATACACACGAAACACCACCATGCAAGATTCCGTATCCCTGATGCACCCTCGACTCGATGGCCATCTCTCCACGCACACTATTGTTCTCTACGGCTGTAATTCTGACACCTAACACGCCGTTCGCTCGCCCCTCGCCGGCGGCATTAATTTCGTCCAGGTTAATATGTCGTTTCCACAAGCTTTTCATTTTTATTCCTTATAACGAAAAAAGCGGCCACGAGGACCGCAAATGTTGAGGGCATTTTTTACTTCAGAAGTTAAGCGGCAACCTTACCACCGGCAACTTCAGCACCTTCAAACCAATTCGGCCAACCTGCCTTTTCATTTTGAACCTTCGCCAGTTCACGTTCTTCACTACTAGCAAACTCCAGGTCCCAACGCTTCAGAGCAGGCTTGATAATAACGTTATTCCAAATCGGGGGCACCAGCGCACTCAAGAAGCAGATAAATACATTTGGCATAACGATAGCTGTCGTGTCGGGTTTCAATTTGTAGTACGGTGTATAGGCATTAAGGTGGTGATCTGCATGGTTTGTGATCTCAAAGGCCACTACACGGGTGATTGGACCGAGGTGGTTCCACACATGGCGACGACCAATTGGCTTGCCGGGGACTCTCACTTGGCCGTAATGCTGAAAGTAGTTGAAGGTTTCCACCCACAAACGTGAAAGTAATACAGCACCAACAGTACACAGAAGAGCGGGAAGGCCACCGATCAAGAAAATAATTGCTTGAAAGATTAGCTGAGCGAAGATGGCTGGCCACATGCGGTGCTTAATCGAAAGACGACTCATGCCCCGCTTCTCAAGCGCATCGCTCTCCAGACGGAACGCGCAAATAGTGCTGTGATATACCGCTGGCAATGCGAAGTTATATAGCGTTGCACCCCGAGCCGCTGTATCACTATCAAGAGCGGTACCTACATCAAGGTGGTGGCCAGACATGTGTGCAATATTGCGCGTACAATCCAGGTAAACCACCTGGCAATAAGTACCGATTAATTGCCGCATCGCGCCACGCTGATGGTAAAGTTCATGGGCAGCCGGTACGACTACGATGACTGATAGCCAGGCAACAGAAATGGTCGCACCAAACATCTCAAAGCCACTCAGTGAGCCTGTGCCTATTTTCCAAGCCAGAATAAAGAACAGGCAGGGACCGGCAACCGAGCTGATCCAAATCGGAATATTGGCAAGGCTGCGATTGTTAATTTTACGTTCCTTCAAGTCGACCGGGAGTAATGAATCTAGTATCGCCATAGCTGGCAACGACGCTATGCCCACCCAGACGTAAGGACCACCAACAATAATTCCCGCCGCAGCGACTAACTGCAGAAGCGGTGACAGGTAATAACGCAAGTAGTCAAACATTTCGCAACCTCTTATTACTATAGTTCAGCCGATGAAACGGCAAATTGAATAACATTGGGATGGCCACATGCTTTTCAGGCCATGTTGCAAGTATGAGTTTGTCACAGATAAAATACAGGTCATTAATGGCCACTAGGGAGTCATATTGAGCCATTAGTGCTCAATATTTCTACAAAGACGGACGCAGCCGAGACCCGACCCAAACATGGATTCCTTTGATACCGACCTGAAAACGCCTTCCATCCCTATAACTTATTCACGTATTGCCGCGAGGGTACTTAAGCTCTCAGAGAAAAATCTGGAGCAGCTTCTATTTAGAACCGGTTTGACAACTGAGCAATTTTTACAGGACGAGTTTCTGCTAAACTCAAAACAACAACTAGCGATTTACAGTAATGCCCTAGACATTTCAGGGGATGAAGCTTTTGGCCTGCACTATGGCCAACAGCTCACGCCAGCCACACATGGCCCGCTCGGCTTTCTTGTCTATAGTAGCCCGAACTTATTCGCGGCCCTTGAAGCCTTTCAAGACTATTTACCACTGCGCATGCATCTCACTCAATTGGACATCCAAACTACAGACAAGTGGATTGAATGCAGATTACTAATCAGTCCAGCGGTAACGGAAAAGGTTTACAGAATCTACTTTGAGGCCTTGAGTCTCGCGGCGCTCTCAATCATTGAATCGATTTTGGGCAGGCCGCTGCATGAAGGCTCACTCAGCGCATCATTTTCGGCGCCGAGTTACCAGAACCGATACAAAGTGTTTTATCCCTGCAGTATTAAGTTCTCTGAGCCTGAAAACATACTTCGTATACCCAAATCGCTTATCTATACGTCGAATGCGACCGCGAATCACGAGAACTATGAACACGCCTTGCTGCAATGCCGCGAACTCATTGACAAACTGAGCTCCTCACCCAACACAACCCATACCCAGGTGAGACGTATCCTGCTGTCAAACACAAATCACCAATTGTCAGAAAATGAGGTGGCAAAGGCGCTATTCATAAGTCGTCGAACCCTGGCACGGAGGCTAGAGGAGGAAAACACCTCTTTTAGACAAGTCCGAGATACCGTATTGATCGCGCTCTCGGAAAGCTATCTGTCTAACACTACAATGTCGGTAGAAGCCGTCGCGCAGCTTTTGAACTATCACGATGCATCCAACTTCAGGAGAGCATTCAAGCGCTGGAAAGCAATCACCCCAGAGACCTTCCGGGCGCAGCTAAATGATCAGAGCGACGTAAGCTGATACGACGCTATTCACTTGGTACGTTCAACAAGTCCCAACGAAGCCATTATCAACTACGATCTTATCCCTCTCTGACGCTCTGACCCTAAAGGCAATCCCGCCATCTGTCTGCCACCCGGAAAACTCCAGGGGCTCACCGGGAAACACCACCGAACTGAATCGAAGCGAGTGTGATGCCATACGTTTCACATCGTAATTTAGGGCTTTACGCAGAACAGACAGACCGCAAACGCCGTAAGTCAATAGGCCATGGGCGATTGGCTTTGGAAAGCCTGCCTTGCGCGCAAGTTCGGGATCAATATGAATAGGATTGCGGTCACCGTTAAGTCGGTAAAACATCGGCGCCCTGTGATCGAGATGAATGAGATCGACAAAGTCGGGCTCGCGCTCAGGCACTGCGCCGAGCACTGGGGGCTGAGAACCGAAACTTCCGCAACCACCGTCACCGCGTAAAAAGTACATCGACGTTACCGTGCAGAGAAGCTCATCATTCACTGCGTCGTAGAGCGTTTTGTCGAAATACATCAACGCTCCCTTGCCTTCACCTTTGTCGACTACGGCCGATACGGCATACTCCGCTCTGACCTTCCCCGCAGGCGGCAAAGGCCTGTGAATGGTCATTCGCTGCTCGCCGTGCAAGAGTTTCAAAACATCGACATCGAGGCCAGGACGCGTCATCCACATTCCCGGATGCGCCAAAACAACCGCAAAACTTGGCAGACAAACAAGGTCCTTCTCGTAGGCAAAGCCCAGTTCGCCCAAATCATCAGGATTTGCGCAGGCGCCAATACTCAGGGCGTAGAGCATTGAGTCTTTGTCGCTATATTCGATTTCAACCGAATCCAGCTTACAAGCTTGTAGTGCGTCTAAATTCATTACCCTTCCTATACCTAGGCTTCCCAAGAAGCCGTACCTGAATCCGCCCGCAAAACAAATAGCATAACCATATTAAGCAAACGAACTATACCAAGAACTTTCGGATAAAATCACCTAGTTTCCGAAGGCAACCGCAAAATATAGCGCTATTCGCATAACATACAGCGACAAATCGGCATTTTTCATCGTAAATCTAGACAAACCAACCAAGCACAATGTAAGCTACCATTATAGTTCGCATGTTAACGATTATTTATAACCATTTTCCCAAGAGAAGCCAGCGATGCCCAATCTCCTAAAGGACAAAGTCATTATTGTTACCGGCGCGGGCCGGGGCGTAGGCCTTTGTATTGCTGAATACTGCGCTCAACAGGGTGCCAAGGTCGTGGTCAACGACCTAGCTCGAGACGAATCAGGCAAGCCAACAGCCGAATACGTTGTTCAGAGTATCGAAGCTGCCGGGGGCACCGCACTCCCCTCCACTGACAATATCGCAATCCCCGCTGAAGCCGAGCACCTGATCAACATCGCGATAGACAACTGGGGCCGGATCGACGGGCTGGTTAATAACGCAGGTATCCTGCGGGACAAAATCTTTCACAAGATGTCGTCCGAAGAGTGGGAGCAATCGATTCAAGTGAACCTGAGTGGCTGCTTTAACACTGCAAGAGCAGCCGCTCCGTTTATGAAAGAGCAAGCATCTGGCTCTATGGTTCACATGACCTCCACCTCTGGACTGGTAGGCAATTTTGGTCAAGCCAACTATGCCGCCAGCAAAATGGGGCTGGTTGGACTGTCCAAGTCTATCGCCCTGGATATGCAACGGTTTAATGTGCGCTCCAACTGCATCGCCCCCTTCGCCATGACGCCCATGGTGATGGCCGGCATTCCGCGGGAGTCGGAAGAGGACGAAGCGCGCTGGAAAATCATTGAGCGAATGGAGCCGGAAAAAGTAGCGCCTATGGTTTGCGCCCTACTCTCCGATGATGCCAGCCATATCACCGGTCAAATATTCGGTGCCCGCGCCAATGAGGTCTATTTCTTTAGTCAACCCAGGCCCATTCGTACGGCCCACATTGGCGATGAAGAGGGAATCACCGCAGAAGCGATAATTGATCGTGTTTTCCCAATGTTTAAGGATGATTTTTATCCACTCGATCGCTCGATGGACGTGTTCACTTGGGATCCGGTTTAAGGTCTGTTTATTGAAAACACTGAGAGTATCGGCAATGACTAAAGGCAGCGCGAAAAGAAAGAACAGCGCGATAGGCACACGATCTTTTGGCGCCTACGCTTCTCTACGCAGCCTGGGACTCAGCCATAATCTCGGCAGTGTGCCCTACTATCGCGTATGTTCAATCAGCATTGTGGGACTGGACGGAGCGTAAGCGATTACTATGACCCATCTGAATATCGACACGCTGATCGCCAGTCTACCACCCGGAGAAAACGTGTTCCTTTCCGGCAGCGCTGGCGAACCTTCAACGTTGTCTGAATACCTGGCAACACACCCTGAGGCAGCACCGGGAGTAAACTTCCACTGCAGCTTTATTCCCGGCGTAAACAGCCACAATCTTGCCGTGCCGGGACACCGGACAATGGCGGTGAGCTTCATGCAAGGCGGCTATTACAAAGACTATATCAATGGCGATGTGCGTTTCCACCCCGGCGCTTATTCCACCACCCAGCTGCGTCTCGCCCGACCCGGCCAGATAGACACCCTGCTGCTGCAGGTCTCACCACCGGATGAAAACGGTCAATGCAGCCTTGGACCTCACAGTGAATTTATTCCGGGCATTCTCGGTAACAAGCCCAAAATCCTTGCCGTGATCAACTCCAACACACCGGCTCTGCCCGGTGCGTCGTCTATCCCTTTCGCGGCGATATCCGCCTACTTCGAAGACGATAGCGAACTGCCCACCTACGATGCGGGCAAGCTCAACACCGTATCGGAAAAAATCGCCAACAATATCGCCGGCCTGATTCCCGATGGCGCCGCCCTGCAATGCGGTCTGGGCAAAATACCCAACCAACTCATGCTTGCGCTTTCCTCCCATAAAGGACTGAGAATTCACAGCGGTATGATCAGCGACAGTATCGCCGTTTTGCTGGAAAATCAGGCGCTGGCAGAAGATGCTCCAATTACCACCATCGCCGCACTGGGCAGTCGGGAGTTTTATCGCTTGCTGCCCGATATCCCCCGGCTGGAGATCGTCGGCGTGGAGCATTGCCACTCGCCAAACATCCTCGCGAGCATACCGAAATTATTTGCGGTGAACTCCGCATTGGAAGTGGATCTGAGTGGACAGGTCAATGCCGAAACCATCAACGGCAAGCCTGTCAGTGGCCCAGGCGGATTGCCTGACTTTGCCGCTGCAGCCAGCCGGGACCCCGAAGGCCTGTCCATTATTGCTCTGCCAGCCACTGACCCCAGCGGTGAAATTTCCAGAATCGTAGCGCAATTACCACAAGGCAGCCGGGTCACCGTTCCCCAATACCATGTCGATGTCGTTGTTACTGAATATGGCAGCGCTCTGCTGAGGGAAGCAGACCTGAAAACCCGTGCAAAACGACTTATTGATATCGCCGCCCCGGAACACCGCGAGCAATTACAACAACAGTTCGAACACCACCTAAAGAGGTAACAAACCGTGGATTTCAACCTGACCGACCTGCAAAGAGAAATCGACGAAAGCGTACGCAAAGTCTGCTCTGAATTCACCGATGACTACTGGATGGAATGCGACGAAGCCGCACGTTTTCCCGAAGAGTTTTACCAGGCTATGGCCAACTCTGGATGGCTTGGCATTACCATGCCTGAAGAGCTCGGCGGTGCTGGCCTCGGCGTGACCGAAGCGGCAATTATGATGCACGCGGTTGCGGCCAGCGGTGGCGGCCAATCTGCCGCTTCGTCGATTCACATCAACCTGTTTGGCCCCCACGCTGTCGTGGTACACGGCAGTGACGAACAGAAAAAACGCTGGTTGGAGCCACTGATCAAGGGTGAACAGAAAACCTGCTTCGGCGTAACCGAACCCGATGCCGGGCTGGATACCACCAGCATCAAGACCTTCGCCAAAAAAGTCGATGGCGGATATATCGTCAATGGCCGCAAAATGTGGACCTCGACCGGGCAGGAAGCACACAAAATTGTGTTGCTGACCCGCACTACCCCCAAGGAAGAGTGCAAGCGCCCCACCGACGGCATGACCCTGTTTTACGCCGATCTGGATCGCACAAAGATTGAAGTCCGCCGTATCAAGAAGCTGGGCCGCAACGCCGTGGATTCCAACGCCACCTATATCGACGATTACTTTATCCCCGACTGCGATGTGATTGGCGAGGTCGGCAAGGGCTTTTACTATCTGCTAGACAGCCTGAATCCCGAACGCGTACTGGTCGGCATAGAAGCCATTGGCATCGGTAGGGCCGCTCTGGATAAAGCGGCTCAATACGCCAACGAGCGCGTGGTATTTGGCCGCCCAATTGGACAGAATCAGGGCATTCAGCACCCACTGGCTGAAGCCTGGACCTATCTGGAATCGGCTTACTGGATGTGTTTGCGTGCCGGGTCTATGTATGACCAGGGCCTAAACTGCGGTGCCGAGGCCAACGCGGCGAAGTTTCTCAGCGCCCGCGCAGCCTTTGACGCCTGTACCAAAGCGGTACTGACTCACGGCGGAATGGGCTATGCGCAGGAATATCACGTTGAACGTTTGTTCCGCGAGTCCATTCTGCCTCGCATTGCTCCCGTGACTGAGCAAATGATTCTGTCGTTTATTGGCGAGAAAGTATTGGGAATGCCCAAATCCTACTAGGGCGTGCTAACGAATTAACGCGTTAGTAATAAGCACCCACGCGACTGAACAAGACTGGCGGCACAGGTCTGGGCACCAAAAAATGCCGGTGCACCGGAGAAGAATGACCATTCGGTCTTGGCAGTCGCGGTAGAATCACCACAAGTCCACGATTTTGTGCCCCGCGTACGGGGCCTCAACATCACCGCCGGCTACGCCGTTGTATCTATACCTTGCTTACTGAAATCTCAAACAGGACGAGAGGCTCTGCGCTTCCGTGAGGCGGGTTTTACTCCTGCCAGGAAATAAAAACCGGCGCGATGGCCGGGTTTCCGAGCGGTAAATAGCGCAGAGTATGGCGACTAGATAGCCTCAAACAAACCGGCTGCGCCCATGCCTTTACCAACACACATGGACACAATGCCGTACTTTTTGTTGCGGCGCTTGAGTTCACGCAGCAGCACGCCAGTCATCCGTGAGCCGGTCATGCCGTAAGGATGACCGATAGCAATGGCGCCACCGTTGACGTTGTAAATGTCGTTGTCGATTTCCAGGGCGTCGCGGCAATACAGCACTTGGGAAGCAAAGGCTTCGTTCAACTCAACCAGGTCGATATCGTTCATGCTTAGGCCGTTGAACTTGAGCAGCTTGGGAATGGCAAATACCGGGCCGATACCCATTTCATCAGGCTCGCAGCCCGCCACGGCAAAGCCGCGGAAGTAGGCGATGGGGGTCAGACCCAACTTAATTGCTTTGGCTTCAGACATCAGCAGGGTCATGGAGGCGCCGTCAGACAACTGAGAGGCGTTACCCGCGGTCACGGTGCCGGTTTCCTCATTGAATACCGGTTTCAGGCCCGCCAGACCTTCCAGAGTGGTTGTGGGGCGATTGCATTCGTCTTTGCTCACGATGCCTTCCAGCACTTCGCTGGTGCCTGCCTTACGATCCTCTTTGAGCCACTTGACGGTCATGGGGGCAATTTCGTCTGCCACAAGGCCGGCTTCCGCAGCAACGGCGTAGCGCTGCTGGCTTTGCAGGGCGTATTCATCCTGCTGCTCGCGGGTCACGTTGTAGCGCTCGGCCACGATTTCAGCAGTTAGCCCCATTGGCATCAGGTATTGGGGCAGATCTTTAACCAGACGAGGGTTTTCCTCGAACTCAGACTTGCCACGCTCTAGGCCAGTGATGGATTCCACGCCACCGGCGATGCACACATCGCCGGCGCCGCTGGCAATGTGCTGAGCGGCGATAGCGATGGCGTTCAGCCCAGAAGAACAGGCGCGGCTGATGGTCAGGCCAGAAGTGGTAACCGGCAGCTTGGACAGGGCCACCGCGTAGCGGGCGATATTGGCAGACTGTTCACCGGTTTGGCGGGCAGAACCGACAACGACGTCGTCAACCAGAGCGGGGTCCAAAGTGGGGTTTCTTGCCAACAAGGCATCAATACAGTGGGCGACCAAGTCGTCGGCACGGGTCAGGTTAAAGGTGCCACGGAAGGACTTGGCCAGTCCTGTTCTAATATTGTCGACAATAACCACACGGTTCATGAAAGCGCTCTCCGGCCTGGAATGTTTATTACCATGCTAATGGTACGCTTACTAACATAATAAGGCAAACCAAGATACCTTAGGTTGCCCTGGTTAAGGCTGCCATCCAAGTATGCTCATCATCCAGGCTGACACTCTTGACCAACATTTGCTCGAAGCAATCCCCGAAATGCATCTTTAGCCGTAGCTTTTCCTGTCACAACTTTATACACTTCCTCGGAAATCGGCATAGGCACACCGTTGTCCCGGGCTAGGCCAATCACGCTTGGAGCACTTTTTACGCCCTCAGCGACCATAAACATTTCAGCAATAATCTCGTCTATAGATCGGCCTTTACCAAGTTCGAAGCCCACCGTTCGATTGCGGCTCTTAACGCTGGTGCACGTGGCAATCAAATCACCCATACCGGCTAGCCCATAAAAGGTTTCGGCCTGCCCACCGAGTGCCACACCAAGACGGGAAACTTCAGCAAGACCCCGGGTTATTAGAGCGGAGCGGGTATTTTCACCCGCCCCCTGCCCATCGCCCATCCCCGCCGCAATCGCAATGATGTTTTTTAGTACGCCTCCGAGTTCACATCCAACCACATCGTTATTGGTATAAACCCGAAACAAACCGCTATGAAAAAGTTTCTGCACGCGCCCGACAATGCGTGGGTCATCCATGGCAATCACGCTGGCAGCAGCAAAACCTTGCATGATCTCTGTAGCGAGATTAGGACCACTCAGCACGCCCACCGGATGTCCGGGTAATTCCTGCTGAATAATTTCAGTCATTCTCAGCTGAGTATCTTGCTCAAGACCTTTACTGAGACTGATTACTGGAACCCAAGGCCGGAGAAAGCTCCTAACTTCAACGAGCATGCGGCGAAAGGACTGGGCAGGTATCGCCATCACTAGAACATCGCATGCTCGCACCACATATTCCAGATCATCCGACGCCCGCAGACGTCTATGGAGACGGGCATTGGGAAGATACTTGCTGTTCTGGCCTTGGCTGTTGATTTCTGCAACAACTTCGGCACTCCTCGCCCATAGCGTGGTATTGGCATTGGCGGACACCAGGGATGCCACGGTGGTGCCCCAGCTACCTGCACCTAATACGGCGACATTAAGAGCGTCATTCATACAGCAATTCTCCTCATCTCAGATAGTTCACTATCAGCAAATTTGCCAACGCCCTTCTGGGGACAGTTGTTCGCATGCATACTTTATTAAAAACTGTATTTTTCGCTTATTTTTAATTTAACTATCGAAATATATTACTGCACCTAATCAATTGCTTGCACATTAATTTTCGAGGGACTACATTGAAATTAATGGCGTGACCACCGCCATTGCTGCTTCTCCATAATCAGACTAACGAGGGATTGGCATGAATGTCCGCAGGGCTTTAGCCTTGGTATGTGCAATACATTATCTACCAGCGCATGCAAGCGACATCGCTAGAGGCGACGAAGCCAGCAGCGACCCTCGCAGCAACCTAGGAAAACCCAGATCCCATTTACTCGAGGAAGTCCTCGTTACGGCCACCAAGCGGGAGGCTGATCTTCGCGATATTCCGCTGAGCATTGAAGCATTCAGCGGCAATAACCTGAAGGAAATTGGCGCCTTAGACGTCGAATCAATCTCCCGCTTTTCCTCGGGGGTGTCCGTTAGCCCCGGACTGGATCCAGAAGCCGCACAAATTATTATTCGAGGCGTTTCCACCGACACATTTTTTACGTTTTTCACCCGTACCTTCGGTATGTTTTACGAAGATGTCTCGATGGTGAACCCCTCCATACTCGGCCCGCAGCCCAATATTGACCCGTTTGATTTAAAGACCGTTGAAATTCTTAAGGGCCCCCAGGGAACCCTATTTGGCGGGTCAGCCCTTTCCGGTGCCGTTCGCTATGTACTCAATAAGCCGGACTTTGAAGAAGCCTACGGCCGTGTCTCGGCCGCGATTGGGCAGCACGCCATGAGCAGTAACTACTCTCACCGTTATGAGCTGATGTGGAACCAACCCCTTAACGATGAATTGGCATTGCGTGTCGCTGCCAGCCACAGCGACCGGCCCGGGTATATCAAAGATGTCCGCAGCGGCTAGGACGACATCAACTCGTCTGATGCCCAGCAGTACCGGGCGATACTTGCCTGGCAGCCCTCGGACAAACTCTCTCTCGAACTCAATATGATTCGCAGGGAAACCCACCAGGACGATGGCGCCTTCGCCAATTCCGATAGCAGAGCGGAACATTCAGAGCGCTACTTCCCCGACGTACTGGATTCCCGCACTGACATTCTGGTATTCAGCGCCGACTGGAGCTTCGAGGCAGCCGAACTCAAATTGATTCTCAGCAATATGGAAAAGGACTACCCGCAACGCTTGGACTACTCGCAATTTATCGGCACATCGACTGTCGGCGTTGGCCTTTACGGGGATACGGTAATAGAAAGCTCTCAGCCCACCGCCGAAGTGCGTCTGGTGTCGACACAGCCCACAGAATCCACTTGGTGGCTATTGGATGAATGGAGCTATGTAGCAGGATATTTTTATGTGTACAGCGATCAATACCTCCAGCTCTCGCTCGGCACCGAGTCAACCGGTGACGTACTCACCCTTACCGGCGACGTCGATGCCGAGGAAAACGCCGTCTTTTTTGATCTTAACAAACCACTTGGCCAAAACTGGGAACTCGGCATTGGCGCTCGGATATTCCGGCAAAGTACCGACGCAGATATTCGCACTGATGTCGTGTTAGTCGACAATCTGCTTGGCATTCTCCCGCTGCCTTCGGAATTGCTTTTACCGGTGGATATAGGGCCTATATCTCCGGGAGGCGCTATCCAACTGGGCAGAGAAAAGGGGCGTATTGCGGAAACGGTATTCAATCCCAAGCTGACCCTGCTGTGGCGAGCCTCCGATAGTATTTCCTTGTTTACCTCTGCGGTGAAGGGCTTTCGCTATGCAGGCGCCAACCAGAATCCCACACTCGATCCCGGCGTCCCACTTTTCTTCGACTCAGACAGCATCTGGAACTATGAACTGGGAATACGAACGACCTGGCTAGAAGGTGCGCTGCAAGTCGACCTTACGGCTTTTTATCTAGAATGGACTGATATGCAAGTGCAGCAGCGCGAATATACCGGTGCCTTTGCCTATACGGATAATGTTGGCGGCGCAGAAAACAAGGGGCTCGAATTTTCGATGAATGCGCTACTCCCCTGGGGATTTTCTACCAAGCTGAACCTGTCCTATGTCGACGCCAAAACAACTGAATTCTTCGACGACTTTCAAGGGCCGGCACCAGCTGGCACTGAACTTCCCGGTAGTCCACCTTATTCTGGCTCGTTCATCTTACTCTGGCTCGGCAGACTGAGTTCGGCCGAACTCACTTCAACGCTGTCATACACCTGGCAGAACCGGAACTACAACAACCTTCCACAAACCTACGAACATCCCGCAATTTCTCTGCTCGGCGCCAGCCTGAATGCCCGATTTTTGTCCCTTCCCGGCAAGCCCTTTGTTAGCCTCACTGGCAGCAATCTCACCAATGAATTCAAACCCGGCGTGGTATTCGACACACCGAATACAGGTGGCATACTCACCATTTACAACCCACCCCGGTCAGTAAAACTAGGCATCGAATTCAGCTTATAACGAGAGACGTGCCATAAGACGTGATGTAAGAAAGCAGCATGCTAGCAACATACCGGGTATTATTTTTGGGGATAGAACAAACCTTGAATTAGTGCCGGATGCCGCACAATACTGATGAAGAGAAGAGAAGCGAAGGCCAGCCAGGGGAAGGCTATTTCACCTCCCCCAAGCCGCCATCAAGAAATTAACTACGCCAACAGCTCGTCGGGTACGTCCATTTCCATGTACAGCATAGCCAGGCTGTGAACCTTGCCCTGGGCATCCATGATCAGGGTCTCGGTGCCGCCACCGCCCAGGGAATCTTCAAGGATAAAGTTCAGCACGTTGAGGTTATCCAGCTCATAGCGGGTCACGTCGCCAAAGCAGATTTCCTTGAAGTGCTCTTTGACCACCGCAGTGGTCAGGTTTTCCTTCAGGAAGGCATAGATAGCCGGAGTCTTGGCCTTCACGCCCACGTTACTGCCGTCGCCTTTGTCGCCGCTGCGGGCAATGGCGATGTCCATCAATTTCACTTTAGCCATCTTAAACTTCCTCCACAGTGACGGTGGTGTGTACTTTGGTTTTGTCCATCAGTGCCGGCCAGTAGCCGACAATCTCGGTGGGACGGGGACGGCCAGCAGCAAAGCCGGTCACGCCCACCGGGCCGCTGGTAATCAGCGGAGCCAGTTCGCGTCCGAGGATGTTGAGCAGGTCCTTGTCGTTGCTCTTGGCGCCGACCCGCAGCATGACTTCGCCGGGCTCCTGCTCCTGCTTGTAGATGCCCTTGTAGCAGACATTGGTGCCAAACAGTTCAACAAAGCGATCCTCTTTGGGGATCTCCTTGCCGTACATACCGACCCGCTCGAACAGGATCTCGGCGGCAAGTTGGGCTTTCTCTACCGCGTCGGGCGCGGTGTAGGTCAGCTGGCCCACGATTTTGTAGCCGTTTTCATAGGCCATCGACACCTTGTAAGTCGGAGTGGGCTCGCTGCCCTTGATGCCCCACACTTTAACGCGGTTGTCGCCGTCCTGTTCCATCTGGATAGAAGTGAAGTCAGATTTGCAGTCGGGGCCAAGATAGTTTTTCGGGTCGCCCAGTTCGTACATGATTTGGGATACCACGGTGTCCACAGTGACCAGGCCGCCGGTACCTTCGTGTTTGGTGACGGTGAAAGTGCCATCGGCTTTCGCTTCCACAATGGGGTAGCCGATGCGGGCAAAGTCGGGCACGTCGCGCCAGCCGCAGTAGTTACCGCCGGTACACTGGGCGCCGCACTCAAGAATGTGGCCCATCACGGTACCGGCAGCCAGCTTGTCGTAGTCTTCCATCGACCAGCCGAATTCGTGGATCAGGGGCGCCAATACCACAGAGGGGTCGGTGGCGCGACCGGTGACCACAATATCCGCGCCCTGATCCAGGGCGTCGGCAATGGGCTTGGCGCCGATGTAGACGTTGGCGCTGGAGATGCGGTCCAGGACGTCCTGAATCGGGGCGCCGTTGTCTAGGTTTTTGAACTCCTCGCCGGATTTGATCAGTTCGGGAAGTTGGTCGAGGATGTCGTCACCCTCAACAATGCCGATCTTGATGCCGGTCATGCCCAGATCCTTGACCACTTGCTTGATGGCATTAAGACAACCCCTGGGGTTGACGCCGCCCGCATTGGCGATGACCTTGATACCTTTTTCCTGACAGGTGGGCAGGATTTCCCGCAGCATTTCTACAAAGTCAGTGGCGTAGCCCGCTTCGGGGTTACGCAGGCGCTGCTTCTGCATGATGCTCATGGTGACCTCGGCCAGGTAGTCCAAAGTCAGGTAGTCCAAGGGGCCTTCGCTAACCAGGCGCTTGGGGCCCAGCAGGCTGTCTCCCCAGAAGCCCTGGCCGTTGGCAATCAATACCGTTTTGTCGTCGCTCATATTCGTTACCTAAACGTCTTGGTGAATCGGTGAATGGAGTCCCGTCGAAGGGGATTATTGAATCCAGTTAGGCTTGCGCTTTTCCAGGAAAGCAGTCAGTCCTTCCTGCCCTTCGTCGCTGCCTCGGATTTCGGCGATGCGCTTACTGCTGTCGGCAATCAACTCAGGGGTGATGGCCTGGTTGGCGTAATCCAATACCAGACGCTTCGCATTACCCACGCCACGGGGGCCGTTGCGCAGCAAGCCCTTGAGTATGCCGTTGATGGTGTCGTCCAGTTGTTCCGCATCCACCACCTCAGACACCAGACCCAGGGTGTATGCCTTTTCAGCGGTGATCAATTCCGCGGTGGTGAAGTAGCGCCGGGAGGCCCGCTCACCCAGGGCGTTGATCACATAAGGGCTGATAGTCGCCGGAATCATGCCGACTTTAACTTCGCTCAAGCAAAATGCGGCTTCGGGCGCAGCAATGGCCATATCACAGCAGGCCACCAGGCCGACGCCGCCGCCAAAGGCGGGGCCCTGGACCCGGGCAATAGTCAGCTTGGGCAGGCTGTTGAGGCGTCGCAGCATCTCGGCCAGCAGGGTGGAGTCCCGCAGGTTCTCTTCATAGCCGTAGCTGGCCATCCGCCGCATCCAATTCAGGTCACCGCCGGCGCAGAAGCTCTTGCCGGTTGACGCCAAGACCAAAGCCCGCACGCTGCTATCATTTGCGGCTTGCTCAAATGTCTCGCTGAGGGCGGCAACCACGCTGTCATCAAAAGCATTGTGAATATCGGGACGCTCCAGCGTCACCGTGGCCACGCCTCTACCGTCGACCTCATAACTAACTGGCCTGTCGGACATATCGCTCTCCCTTGACATAAATTCGGCCCAATACTACTACACTAGCGTATATTTCGCTAGCGTATATTATTGACTGAATTCCGTCATACCAGCCTTTGTATTCATCTTGTTAGAGTGAACACAACAGCCATCAGGAGATAAAAATGAAACTGAGTATTGATGAGATAAAAGCTGCATACGACAAAGAATATACCGGCATTGGCCTCGTCACCCACCGCCATCAAATCCCAATGGCGTTTGAATACATCACCGAAGCGTGGTTGACCGATGTGCTCTGCCCACACATTGACGATGCTAGTGTAACTGGCTTTAAACTCGGCGCAGAGGATGAAGGCACTTCAAGTCGTCGTAGAATCACCCTGACCTATAACCGCGAGCACCCGGAACTACCGAAATCTGTGTTTTGCAAATCAACCTTTACGCTTGCCAGCCGCTGCCTTCTTGGTATGAATGGCGCAATCGAGGGGGAAGTGAAGTTTTTCAATCAAATCCGACCGGATCTCGATATAGAGGCACCGAGAGCCTACTTTTCGACATTCAACCCCGACACACTGAATTCAATTATCATCCTCGAAGACCAAACCGACCACTGGACCTTTTGCGACCATCGAACTGTCATGACAGAAAGTATGGCAAAGGAACAGCTGGACATTCTGGCAACGCTACATAGTCGCTATTACGAAAGCACCGCGCTGGATACGTCCCTCTCTTACCTGAACAGCTGGTACGACTTCTTCACCATCACCACAAACGAGGCGGGCTTTGGCCCTCAAGCCGACGTTGGATTTCGACATGCCAAGGATGTTATCCCCGCCACGTTATTCAGCAAAGCCGATCAAATCTGGCCTGCCACTCTGGCCAGCGTCGCCAAAACCCGAAACCAACCACGCACCGTCATCCACTCTGACGTTCACCTGAAAAACTGGTATACCACCGCAGAAGGCAAAATGGGACTGTGTGACTGGCAGTGTATGTGTATTGGCCCCTGGGGTAGAGACCTTGCCTATGCAATAAGCACCGGCTTGAGCATTGACGACCGGCGCGCCTGGGAGAAAGATCTGATCAATTACTACCTTGGGGCATTAAAACAACGCGGAGGCCCGGAGATCCCCTTCGAACAAGCCTGGAATGACTATCGCCAGAATATGTTCGGCGCACTCGCCTGGTGGACGCCCGTACTGTGCCCTAATCCTGATGTACCGGATATGCAACCGCCAGAAACCTGCCTGGCGTTTATAGGCCGCATTACCAATGCGATTAACGACACCAATGCGCTTGATGCGCTCTAAGCAAAGCTGTTACCTGTCACTTTCTCGCAACACCATTGCGGGAGAGTCGCAGCGCAAGCTACCTAAGCCACCTGGACAAAAATCAGTTTATTGCCAGCCCAGCTCCCAGCTTCGCCATCAATGCAGTGCGATTATGCACATCAAATTTTTGGTATATTCGCCGCAGATGATTCTCAACCGTATACCGTGACAATGAGAGCCTGTCTGCGATCTGCTTATTGCCAAGCCCTTTTTGCAACTCCGCCACGACCTGCTCTTCGCGACGAGTCAAACCTGGCATTTCATCGCAATTCGCTGGCCCACTCTCCTCCTTCGGAAAATAAACATTGCGAACAGCAGATTCCCTGATATCACCCGTAACAAGAATCAACCAATCTTCGAGGCTGGGCAAGGCCACATCAATAAGAATTCCTGAGCGGCGCCCCTGACTCCGGTTTAGCAATAGGCCAACAACGGCATAGATATGCCGTGATACCTGGTAACTGCACGCTGCCGTTTCGACATAACCGGCCGTTTCGAGCATTCGATGGTAATGCAAATCAGGCACAGGCTGAGAGAAATCGGACTTTGGCTTCGCCCCCACCCTGGTACTAAGAAGCATCGCTTTTTCAGAGGAGCTGGCATGAGGTAAAAGTGGATCGCTGCGGCATATACCATCAACATAGCGCGCAGATATCGAGCCAGGGATACCCCATGTCTTAATCATCTGTATTGGATGATTTGAGCTGCGCTGGTCGAAAAGCATTAATGCGATCGCATCGACCCCACTTTTCCTCATTACTTCCTCAGCGCGCAGTTCGTAATCACTGTTGTTGGTATGCACTGTCATAATAATTAGGCACTCCCAAATTTCAGACTACGACACTCGCACTTAGGCAGGCACCTAGAACCGATACTGCACAGCTACACCATAAGTCGCTGGCGGCGCCGCAGAGACAAAATCGCCATATGTACTTTGTTGCGAGTAATAGGAGTATTCGCCATCGAGAATATTCCTGCCATATACCCGAAACTTCCAAGCTTCGTCGTTAGTAGTATAGGACAACTCCGCATTAAGCACGTCATAACTGTCCTGCTCAGTGCGATTATCCGGCTCCCAGTAAAACCCGCTGTTATAGTAGTAAGAGAGATTGTAGTTCAACTCACCACCTGATAATGCCTGCAAGTAATTCACACTCAAATTACTGGTAAACTTCGGCGCCCGGGTCATTTCTTTACCCGCCAGATCAGCGAAGGTTTGCACATTGCCCATAACATCAGTGGTATCTGGCGAAATAACCGGGCCGTCATCAAATTCCGAGTATTCGGTATCCAGTACGGCAAGGTTAAGATTAATATCGAAATTGTCTGTAACGAAGTAATTCGTCTCAAATTCCGCGCCATACATCTCGGAGTTACCGACGTTAAACAGGAATACCGCCCCTCCAAGAATTTGTTGCATCTGCAAATCCTGGAAATCATAGTAAAACGCCGACACATTCAAACGCATACGTTTATCAAACAGATCACCCTTATATCCGATCTCGTAGGCATCGAGCACTTCGGGATCGACTGGGTCAGGGGCCGTACCCGTCACCACGAGGGTGTTATAGACACCACTTTTGAATCCGCGGGAATAGCTGCCGTATAACAAGACATTCTCGCTAAGCTGATGATCAATTGCCAAACGCCAACTCGGTGACGACCAGCTTTCATCAGTTGCGAAGGTCGCAGGCGCCCCACCATTAACTGTCGTTGAGCCAGACAAATCGCGCTCATCCTTGGTATGGCGCGCGCCCACTGTCAGTTTTGTGGCGTCACTCAGGTCGTAACTACCCTGGGCATAAACCGCGTAAGAACGCGTGTCCTGCACAGAATCAACCACAAACAGAAGGCTGCTCGGTGGGACTTCGACCTCGGTATTGTCGTATGACGCCTTTGAATCAAAATAATACAATCCGGCCGTCCAGCTAAGCGGCCCGGAACTGGTTGAATTGATTTGTAACTCTTGACTGAACTGCTCAGTACTTTGCGCAATATAAAAGTTTGTAACATCGGCAGGGCCAGAATCCTGATCCAACAGATATTGTAACTCGGTATCTGTAAATGCCGTTGTCGAGATCAACTCAAAGCCATCAAACTCTCTGCTGTATTTCGCTGACACAGAGTCGGTCTCGGAGTCTGCCAATGGCTCCTTGTTGGTATTGATATCCTGAAAGTCTCCGGTGAAGCCACCGCCGCCTGTGGCAATCGTTCCTTTCGCGGCCTGCCTGGCCACCCCAACATCACTGCGCCGATTAGCGTGCAAAACACTCAGAACCAGTTCGCTCACATCGTCAATAGCAAAGAGCACCTTGCTTCGCAAGGATGTAGATTCCTCCCCCGGACGCTCCTCGCCTCGGGTTCGATTATCGCCATAGCCCTCGTCACGATTCTGATAAAACAGAGATAGGTCAACCGCGACAGACTCCGTTAACCCCGTCGTCACATAGCCATCTACTCTCGCCTCACCATAACTGCCATAACCGAGCCCAACCATACCAGCGGTCTCGAAGTCTGGATCTTTAGTGATAACGTGTATCAAGCCCCCCGTCGCATTGCGACCAAATAGCGTGCCTTGCGGCCCCCGTAATACCTCAACACGTTCAATATTATTGAAGTCCATGACTGAGCCAGCCATAGAAGAGTAATACACACCATCAACATAAGTAGAGACGCTACTCTCGTCACCAACAGACGAGTTTTTGGTACCCACCCCACGAATAAATGGGGTCGCTGACCCAACCTGACGACTGAACTGAAGATTTGGAACGACCTGCGTTAACTCGTCAGAAGACGAGATACCGGTCTTCTCAAGCAACCCCGCTGTCGCCGCTGTTATCGCTATTGGGACGTCTTGAACATTCTCCGCTCGCTTCTGGGCTGTGACAATAACTTCTTCTATTTGTGCATACGAAATACTTGTCAATAACGACGAGGATAAAGTCAAACACATAGGAAATGCGGAACGACAGACCTTCTTCATCAACCACCTCTACTTCTCGTTGGCGTTTGAAATCGGATATCCACGAAGGAAATCCGTTCACTTTTTATAATTAGAAAACCAGTTTTTGTATTACTTTCTTTTTGTTTCTAAGTAGGCAAAAACGCATCTATCTTTATATCGCCACAATTATGACTTCATTATTTTTTTAATTGGTAAAAAAAAACCTCGCACCTAAATCGGTGCGAGGTTTGAAATTTAGATAAACTTTCTAAATTCGGGCTTACGCTTCTCGTTGAATGCGTTAACCCCTTCACGGGATTCTTCTGAGTCGTAATACATCTTCACGGCATTCAGCGACATCATACTGAGTCCGCGAATAGACTCGCTGTCCGCATTGAAAGAACGCTTGGCAAGGGCCATTGCAGTCGGGCTGTGCTGCAAAATCGTGTTACACCATTCGGTAACTTCAGCTTCCAGCTCGGCGGCAGGAACCACCTTGTTCACCAAGCCCATTTCCATCATTTCCTGAGCGGAATAACGCTTGCACATATACCAGATTTCTCTGGCCTTTTTCTCACCGACGATACGCGCCAGGTAGGCAGTGCCCCAACCAGCGTCGACCGAACCCACTTTTGGACCAACCTGGCCCATCTGCGCGGTGTCGGCAGCAATGGTCATATCGCACAAGGTAGCCAGTACATTACCACCACCAATCGCGAAACCATTCACGGCAGCGATAACGGGCTTGGGGATATCGCGAATCGCGGACTGCAATTCATCAATGGGCAGACCGACAACACCGCGGCCATCATAGTCGCCATCGTGGTTAGACTGATCGCCGCCCGTACAGAAAGCCTTGTCTCCCGCACCAGTGAGCACAACTACGCCGACACTTTTGTCGCTAGCAGCCGTCAAAAAGGCGTGAATCAGCTCTTCGATCGTTTTACCGCGAAAGGCGTTGTAGACTTTGGGCCGGTTAATGGTAATCCAGGCTGCGCCTTCGCGATTTTCGTAGATAATGTCTTCGTAGGGAGTTGTCGCAAACATAATATTGTCCTCTATATCTGTTAGGTGGTGGCTTACACCATGCTAAGGCCACCAGATACTGAAATTGTCTGGCCAGTCATATACGCGGCGTCGTCACTACCCAAAAAGGCAATAATGCCCGGGTAGTCAGTAGGTTGCGCCATTCTGCGCAGTGGAATGCCGCGCGCCATTGAATCCTTCCATTTTTGAGCTTCCTCTCCTGTACCCACCACCGCCGCCATGGCCGGTGTATCGGTAGGCCCGGGGCAAACGGTGTTGACCAGTACATTATTACGCGCCAATTCCCGCGCCATAGATTTGCTGAACGCGATGGTGCCGCCTTTACACGCAGAATAGACCGCTTCGTTACTGGTACCCACTCTACCCGCGTCAGAGGCAACGTTTATCACACGGCCTTCGCTACGCTCAGCCATACGCTTGCAGACGGCAGCGTGCAGATTGATGGGGCCGTACAGGTTCAGATTAATGATCTTAGTCCACAAATCCGGCCCCGTAGTCAAAAATGGCGCAGGCTTATCCCAACCCGCGTTGTTGACCAACATCCATATTGGGCCGAGCTCGGCCTCAACCTTTTCAACCGAGGTTTCGACCGCGTCGAGACTGGTGATATCGGTCATGTAGGGAGTTACTGAGCCTGCGGAGTTACTCGCTGCTTTCGCCACAGCATTAGCTGCATCCAGATTAATATCGAAAAGTGCAACCTTGCAGCCCTCTTCCGCCAAGCGCAAAACAATTGCCTCACCGATGCCACTGCCGCCGCCTGTAACAATTGCTACTTTTCCAGATAAGCCTTTCAAAATACACCTCTCTTGCTGTTGCTCGCTTTTTGATCACTTGACGCCCACCGGCATCATATATAACTCAGCTCATGCTTGCTCAATTATAGCCATAGTCTTATCATGCGTACAATACGCATACGATTAATTAGTATAGCGAACTATATATCAATGATGTGACTAAACATTGACACAGTCATTTCTAATAGCGGACGGATCGGCCCATGAGCTCCATAAACGCGTTTTTGCAGTCCATACAGCCCGCTCAGAATCCCGATTCCATCGCATTTTTCGACTTTGATGGCACCTTGATCGCGGGCTACTCCGCCTTCGCCATCATGCAGGAGCAGTATCGCACTGGGGTGATTTCCCGCCAGGATCTCGCCGCAGCACTGCTGGGAATAGTGAACCACCAGTGCGGCCTCATTGACGACCAGACTCTGATGGAAATTGCCAGCTCACATCTGGCCGGCAGCGCCATAGAGGACTTCGAATCCCTGTGCAGCACGGTGTATGAGAAGCAGCTGTTCAAACGCATTTACCCCGAAGCCAGGAGTATTATTAAGCGGCACCGAGAACAGGGCTATCAAATTGCTATCGTGTCATCAGCACCACGTCAGGCCATCGCCCGAGCGGCCGAGGAACTCGGGATCGACAAGATTCTTAGCACTGAGTACCGGAACGAGAACGGGATATTTACTGGCGAGGTCGCGATGCCGATCTGTTGGGGGTTCGGTAAACGCCTTGCCGTCGAAAAGCTGATCGGCGGCAGCGCCACCAAGCTGGATGACTGCTATTTCTACAGTGATGGCTATGAAGACCTCCCGCTACTCGAAAAAATTGGGCATCCGGTCTGTGTGAATGCAGGTTCTCGTCTCCAGGCGCATGCAGCAGAGCAAAACTGGCCGAGCCTAGAGTTTCGCAGCCGCAAGCGAGGCCTGTCTGAGATCGTCCGCACGGTGAGCGTCTATGGGTCATTAATCGGCAGCTATGTCGGAGGACTGGGCGTCCTTGGAAAAACCGGCGATCAGTCGACCGCACGGCGCTACATGTTGACCCGTTTTACTGACTGGGTATTCGGGTCGCTTGGGATGGAGATCGAGCTGATCAATGGCCATTATCTTGACGAAGCCCCACCGTGCGTTGTCATCTTTAACCATCAAAGCCAGGCCGACGGCTTCATTATGCTTAAGCTGCTTAAGCAGAATTTTGCCGCCATCGGCAAACGGGCTTTCGGAAATATTCCGCTATTGTCACAGGCCTATACTTTCGCCGGCGTCATTCCCATAGACAGGGATAACAGTGCGGATGCCATTCAACGTATGCAACCGCTTATCAACGCTATTTGCGAGGAGGGACGTAGCGTAGCCATCGCGCCGGAAGGTACCCGCAGCAATTCGATAAAGCCCGGCCCGTTCAAGAAAGGCGCATTCCACCTCGCACTAGACGCTGGCGCAAATATTCTACCTATTGTCATTCACAATAGCGTTGACGCCCAGGCCAAGGGGGACCCTCTATTCCATCCGGCTCGGATCAAGGTCGAAATCCTGCCCCTTATTGATACCAGTCGATGGCAACGGAAGAACCTGAACGATCATATCGCGCAAGTTCGCAATACCTATCTCAGAGCCCTTGGCTTTGACGAGGAGCCATTGCCCGGCATCAAATCCAACGCGGATGCGTCCGTAACCAAGAAAGATGCGAGGTCTGTGTCGCCATGAAACAACTCAAACCGCAGGACGCGCAATTTCTGTATATGGAAACCGAGAACAACTTGTCGAACACGGCCACCCTTTGTTTGTACAAGTATCCAGTGGGCGCCAGCAAATCCGCCCCTTACAAAACCGTCAAGGAACGCTTAGAACGAAGCTTAGACGCCAGTCCGATATTCACCCACAAGATTCACCGTCTCCCCGGAGAGCTGGATTTCCCCTACTGGAAGCGAGATGCGCACTTCGCACTGACTCATCACCTCTTCCAGCATAAGCTACCCCGACCGGCAAATCGTGAAGCCCTTTACGCCCTGTTTGCCAACATTCAATCCAGTCCACTGGATATGCGTCGCCCCCCCTGGGAAATTCATGTCATTTCTGGGCTGAATCAGCTAAATGGGTATGACAAAGACAGCTTCGCTCTCGTAATCAAGCTGCACCATGCCGCAATCGACGGCACGTCTGCCATGAAACTTTTGCAGGCGGTTCACGATGCAGCTTCAAGCCCGGCATCCAGCAGCGCGGAAAATCACTCGTTTCCGGAAGCTGGTCAACTATTGCAAAGTGCTGGGCGAAACTTGCTGGCGTCCCCCTTACAGAGCGCCAAGGGCTTGTACCGCCAGTGGCAGCAATTGAAATCAAGTGGTCGCGCGGCGACACCACAGCCACCTGTACCCAAGAGCCTGTTTAACGCCCCCGTAGGGCCAGAAAAGTCCTTCACCGGATGTCGGCTGCCGTTACACGACATAAGAGACATCAAATCACTGGTGGAAGGTGCGACCGTCAACGACGCCCTGCTCGCCATTTGCGGCGGCGGACTCCACCGCTATCTCTCGTCAAAAGGTCGGCTGCCCAATATTCCCTTGGTCGCTTGGGTTCCCATCAACGCCAGAACGGAATCAAGTCAGAACCAAGACGGCAATAATATAACCGCCACAGCAATTCGCATCGGCACCCAGCTGAGTGACCCATTAGAACGCCTGGCCGTTATCCGACAGCACACTCTCGACGCGAAATTAGCGCGCACTGGACGCAGCGCTAGAGTTATGACTGAGCTAACCCAGCATCTGCCTGGGCCTGTTTTGGCACCCTTTACAAAATTGCTCATGGCCAGTGGCGCCACATCAAAAATGTGCAATCTGGCCATATCCAATATGCCCGGGCCACAGCAGTCATTATACCTTTCCTCAGCGGAGTGCTTGGAATATTACGGCATGGTTCCCCTAGGCGACGAGATGGGTCTTTTTATTGTCGCCATGAGCTATAACGGCATCATCAGTCTCAGTATTACCAGTACGGCTGAAATACTGCCCGATCCGGAATTCTTCGTAGATTGCCTCCTCGAGGAATTCCACGCCTACAAGACCGTCCTTTCGGATCAGCATTGCCATGCCCCAAAATAAACTTAACCTCAACGGCCTGTATAAGCAGCTGCGCAAGGCCAGTAATTACGAGGAGTGGCGGGAATTGGCCCAGGCCTTGGATAAATTGCAGGGCCTCGACACCTGGCGCCAAGTGGAACAAACCCGCTTGTATGACTACCGCTCAACGCGTAATCGCTTACTTTTATTGCGCGAAAAGCGAACGATAAACGATGACCGTGGCCTGCTGTTCGCACTGAACGAAGGGGTTCACGGCAATATGGGAGGCATGGGTGCGCCAGTGCTGTATCAGCGCGCTTTGTTTGGCACCAAACAATTGATTGAAGACTACATCAACGAAATCGCAGATAGTCTGAACTATCTCGCGTCGAATCAGACCTCAGACATCACCAGCGAGCAAAAGCAGGAATTTTTCCAAAGAGCGCACCAATGCTTTGGCAAAACCGCGTTGATGCTGAGCGGCTCCGGAACATTGCTGTACTTTCACCTGGGTGTCGTAAAGGCCTTATGGGAGCAAAATCTGCTACCGAAAATCCTCTGCGGGGCCAGCGGTGGCGGGTTAATAAGTGCCCTGGTCGGCACCCACTCCCAAGAGGAGCTGGCGAAGATATTTGACCCTGACTACATCCGCTTTGAGGTCGAGCACGGTAGTAGCATTCTTGGCAAACTGGCCCTACTCGGACCACCGACAATATCTCCAGACGCCGTCCGCAAACTGTACTCCAGACTGATTCCCGAACTGTCATTTGCGGAGGCCAAGTCGCTAACCGGATACGACATCAATATCTCGGTCGCACCCGCCGAGAAGCATCAAACTTCGCGGCTTCTCAATGCCCTCGCTTCACCCAATGTTCTCATTACCGACTCGGTACTGGCATCCTGTGCATTTCCAGGCTTCTTTCCCCCGGTCAGCCTCAGAGCCAAAGACGAACAGGGTAATATTCAGCCCTACCTGAAGGATCGGGTATGGATTGATGGCTCGATTAGCGACGATATGCCCATCAAACGCATCACCCGACTTTTTGGCGTCAACCATTTTATTGTTAGTCAAACGAATCCGGCGGCCCTGCCCTTCCTCAACCAGAAAACGGATAGCGGACCTAGCGGAATAATTCGGCAAGCCCTGAAAAACACCTCACGGGAATGGCTGCTCGCGGGAAACAAGCTGCTTAACCATCCTATTAATAAGCGCTCTACGATAAATCGCGTGAGCACCATGCTCGGACAGGCTATGTCCCAAACGTACACAGGCCATATCAATATCCTGCCGCCTAACCGCTTTCACAATCCATTGAAACTGCTGTCCGGCAGAAACACCGAAGAGATCATGTCCTTGATAAAAGCAGGTGAACAGGCAACCTGGCCCTATATCGAACAAATTCGTATTCAAACGAAAATTAGCCGAGTACTGAGTGACATCATGAAGAAACGTGACTTCACTACCGCCCCTTCATCGCCGTCGCTTGAAGAGAGGATTAACATCCATGCAAACTGAAAATAGCGCCTTCACTAACCGCTCAGGTCAGAAAATTTTTCAATCATCCTGGCTACCCGCGTCTGCGCCTCAAGCGGTGGTATGCATTATTCATGGCCTAGGCGAACACAGCGGGCGCTACGCCGCATTAGCAGAAAGTCTCGCTGCAGCCGGATTCGCCTGCTTCGCGCTGGATCATCCCGCCCATGGCAAGTCAGATGGCCAACAATGCTTTATTCCCGATTTTAGTCTGCTGGTTGAAACAGCCCGGCAATTCATCGACGACAGCAAACAACGCTACCCTGATCTTCCAAGCTTCGTCATCGGTCACAGTATGGGCGGTGTGATAACTACCACTCTGCTTACCGAAACGCCGCAACTGGTTAACGGCGCGATCCTTTCCGGACCGGCATTGGCTACCGACGAAGCGGTTGGACCAATACAGCGTATAGTGCTTAACGCCATCTCCCGACTTTTCCCTGAAGCACCCACCTTTCAACTGGACCCGTCCCTGGTTTGCAGTGATGTAAGTGTGGTCGATAACTACCTGAACGATCCGCTGGTCTTTTCCGGGAAAATTCCCGCAAGAACAATCAGTGAAATCATAAGAGGCGCCGATAGCGCATTAAAAAAAGCCTCAAAAATCACTACTCCGCTACTTCTCCTACATGGCGAGAATGACAAGCTCGCCTCCCCGGAAGGGTCCAAACAGCTTTATAGGAGTTGTAGCTCTGAAGACAAAGAGCTGATCATTTATCCCGCCTTGTTCCACGAGATTTTCCAGGAACCCAGACGGCATGAAATCTTCTCTCGTATCGCCGATTGGATTGGCGAACGCCGCTAGGCGAGAGAAGGGGCGGCCCATACTGCTTGTAATTATGGATATAAATGGAACTGGCATATGAATGAATTCAAGTCGTCGCAACAAGTAGATTTTCCGGGCAATATCGTATTTATCGCAGATTGTTCCAACCGTCGAGAAATCGCGCTGGTTAGGCGCCATGCTGGCAGTCTTCTACCTGCCAACAAAAGCTTTCAGTTAGTCGTTCGCCCCTTTAGAAAGCCCTCGCGACGCAGCCTGCATCAAGGTTCCCTGAAAGCCATCATAAAGGCCAACGAGGAAACTTTTTTCGTTCCGCTGCGATGGATCTTGTTTTCCGGAAACAGCCAGGAAACTGCGCGTATTTCTACCTCAGATCTACTGCGTGGCAAAATATCCAGCCCCGGTAGCGTTTTGCAGCTCCTGTCAGCCCTGCGTGGCTCAGAAGAGAATCAATTCATTCAAGGGCCTGGCGCGACCCTGGCCGAATTGAAGGGAAATTTTGAAAAATATGTTTCCCTAAACCAGGAAAATCTCGACTTTGAAGAATTTATCTTGCGCTCTGCCCTACTTGCTCTCGAAAAGACCGAGCGCGACATTCGTGGCGCACGTTATCGCATTCCGAGACTAATAGAACGCGAAGTGCTAAACCGCCCTGCCATGACCTCGGCATTACAAAAGGTCAGCGAGTCCAGTGGCAAAAGTATTGAACGCTTGAATCGCTATGCGAAAGCTTGTCTAAAGGAGATGGCCGCAACCCCCAGCCCCCTGGGAAATGATCTCGCTGCCGCCCTGGGTCACTTTATGTATACCCGTGGATTCGACCCACACATTGATATTGACGAGGGGGACATTGAACGCATTCGCCAACTGCTAAAGGATCAACCAGTTGCTTTTCTGTTCACCCACAAATCCCATATCGATGGCTTTTTGCTACTGTGGCTGTTCCATCGCTACAACCTCCCACCGGCACATGTCTTCGGCGGTATTAATATGAGCTTGCCTGGACTTGGCAAGCTACTCAGAAGCTCAGGGGCGATATTTATTCGCCGAAGCTTCAAAAATGACGACGTTTACAAAGCGGTTTTCAAAAACTACATCGACTATCTCGGCGACAAACGCTTCCCCGTAATGTGGGCCATGGAAGGAACCCGATCCCGTACTGGCAAGCTGATGCCTCCGCGCTACGGCCTGATTAACTACGTTGCCAATGCCTATGCCCGGGACGGCGCACAGGATCTCGTGCTGATGCCCATTTCCATCTGCTACGACCAGGTACCCGAAGTCGCGGACTACGATGCACTGCAGGCAGGCGCGACAAAGCGTCCAGAGTCTGCCTCCTGGTTTATGGAATACATTAGTGGCTTGAAACTGCCTCACGGCAAAATTCATGTCCGCTTTGGACAAGGCGTTCCTCTGAGTCGCCATCTCGACCAACAAAACTATATTGTCGATTACCGCACCGTGCAAAAACTGGCGTTTGACCTCGCGGTAGACGTTAATAGGGCAACACCAATTACCCTGACCTCATTGATCTGCTACGTCATGCTGGAAAACGGACATCGCGCCGTCAATTTCAAGGAACTCAGTGGAGACATTATCAAGCTATGGCAACTTGGCAATGAACTCAAAAGCCTCTTCAGTCAGGAGTTGCTGAGCATCGACGAAAACAAAATACGTCAGGCCCTCACACAGCTCTGCCAGACTCAGGTGCTCGACGTCATCGATGACGGTATCGAATCGGTCTATATGATTCCCCATAACGGCGCAAGAAAGCCGGCTTACTATCGCAATGGCATGCTCCATTTCTTTACCACCTGTGCCATCGCCGAACTTGCACTGCTTGGCGTTCGAAGTCAGGGAGACGAGACAGAAACGGAGTTTGAAGCCGAAGTACTGCGCATCCGGGATTTACTTAAATACGAGTTTTTCTTCGAAGGGACCGAGGAATTTCTGATCACCACCGATAGGGAGATGACGATTCGCGCCCCTGAATGGAAGACCTTGCTGCGGCGCGGCCCAGACGGTGTTAAAGAACTTCTGGCGACCCTTAGCCCACTGCTTGGCCCCGGCACTTTGCGTCCGTTTATTGAAGCCTACCTGGTACTTGCCCGCGCCCTGCGCATGGAAAACCTGGTTGAACCTGCAGACTCCAAGGTCCTGACTAACCGTGCACTGAACCTGGGCAAGCAGCGGGTTCTACAACAGCGTATTCATTGTGAAGAGTCCGTTTCAGCCAACTACTTTGAAAACGCGATAAAAATTGCAGAGAACCACAGGCTACTACAAATATCTCCAGACATAGCAGAACGACGCCAGGCATGGTTGGACGATTTGCGAGAGCTGACCAGCAATATCCGCTTACTAGCATCGTTAAGCGAGTCCAGACGTCTATCTGAGCGACGGAAAATGGAAGGCGAGTTGGTCTATTTTTGAATCGAAGGAAATAAAAAAAATGCGGCCTAAGGCCGCATTCTTATCGCTGAATTGCGAGCGAGGAAAACATGCTCAAGCCCGTAAATCTCTCCTCCAATAGCGTTCGCTATTTCAGGTTTTTGAAGATTTCCTTCGCGATAATCGTCTTCATAATCTCGATGGAACCACCGGCAATTTTGACGATACGCGCATCGGCATAGGCCCGACAAATTGGGTATTCCCACATATAACCCCAGCCGCCGAACAATTGCAGACACTCGTCTACAGCCTTACAGTGAAGATTGCTAAGCTGCATTTTAGCTATAGCAGCCGTTGTCGAATCGAGTTTGCCTTCCATAAACAGTTTAATGCATTTGTCAGTAAATACCCGACCGACAACCGCTTCGGCATGGAGTTCTGCCAGTTTAAACTGCGTGTTCTGGAAGTCGGCGATTGTCTTGCCGAAGGCCTCCCGCTGCGAAACATATTCTTTTGTCCACTCGATAACAGTCTCAGTCACTGTCGCACTGCGGATAGCCTGAGCCAGGCGCTCCTGAGCGAGCTTCTGCATCATTATCTTGAAGCCCTTGCCTTCTTCACCAAGCATATTGGTGGCCGGCACGCGGACATTCTCAAAGAACAGCTCCGAAGTATCCTGGGCCTTCATCCCTAACTTATCTAGGTTTTGTCCACGCACAAAACCTTCCATGCTGCCTTCAACAATGAACAGCGTAACGCCACTAGCGCCGGCGGCAGAATCCGTTTTGGTCGCACAAACCAGAATATCGCAGTTCTGGCCGTTGGAAATAAAGACCTTCTGACCATTGATAATATAGTCATCGCCATCCCGAACAGCCTTGGTACGAATCGCCTTAAGGTCACTACCCGCGTGTGGTTCAGTCATACCCAGCGAGCCAATCCATTCACCAGACACCATTTTCGGAAGGATGCGCTTTTTCTGCTCTTCAGTGCCGAAGGAGTTGATATATGTCGCCACCAGATCGGTGTGGATCAGGAAACCCGGACCGGAGAATCCAGAGCGAAACATTTCCTCAAAAACAATGACGTCATAGAGGTAATCGGCGCCAACACCGCCGTATTCCTCAGCAATGGTACAGCACAGCAGACCTTGCTCACCCGCCTTCAACCACAGCTCACGGGGCACAATCCCGTCTTTTTCCCACTGTTCATGATAGGGCGCGATTTCCTTTTCAATAAAGCGCCGTACCGAACTACGGAAAATTTCGTGCTCTTCGCTAAACAGGTCTCGTTCTATCATGGGTAAAACACCTCAAATACTTATCTATCGTAATTTACGCTTGGTAACTAAATAACTACACTCTTCCCAGACGGGAAAGGCTTTGACCGGGTTCAGAGTGCTTTCGGGAAATACCCCAGTTCATTTTTGAAGGTGTATGCCAGCGGACTCAATTTTTCCGCAGCGCCTTCGGTTTTCAGTTCCAAACGCTGAAACATTGTCAGGCAGGAAAGGGGGCCTCCCGTCCAACTGGGAAAATCTCCGCCGTACACAGCCAATAAATCCATCCCCGCTAGGGTCACTTTGTCTTTGTCGGTATCACCGCTAAGTTGCTCTACAACCAAGCGGTATACCGCTAGGCTTAGGTCCAGCAGCAGGGACAAGCCCGCTTCATGGTAAGCGGGGTCATATTGATAAGACGTGCTAGACGTGCGGGCACCGTCTAGCGCCATGTTAACCAGCCCGGATAAACCGACTGCACTTGCAGATAACTCAAAGGCCTCTCGGGTCTTGCCCGTTTCAGCAAACGTGTCGCGACAGGCTTGAAGCAGTACCTCATTAACACTGGTGCTACCAGAAGACGATAACACCACGGGTTTAGCGCTCGTCTGCAACAATGCAAATGCGCGGGCGGTCTGCTTTTCATCTGCACCTGACGCCAACTCCAGCACTTGATTCTTCGCCAGATCGCCAACATACCGCAGCTCCGGTAGCTCGCTGGCTAGCGGTTGATCTGCGAGCAAATCCCGAACCGTCAAGCCCGCTTCCGCAATAGGATGGCCAGCAGACTGCAAGACAATATCGGCGTCTTCAATTGAGCGCAGCGGAACCTTGCGAAATGCTGAATCCCCCAAAGACAATCCGGGGCCCACTGCGTAAGAGCCAGGAGTCTCAGTCTGAGGTAATTTTGCTAAGGAATGCTTACTCGCAGCAGTTTTTTCGAGGAAACAGGTGGTCACCATATTAGAGGATATGGGGTGTGACATCAGGTCAACAAAGATATCCCACTCGACGTCCATCGCGGTGTCGATATCCTGACCATATCCCCCTGCCACGCAGCCTACAATGGCTTTGTATGCTGGATACAGCGCCATGTCCTGCGCCGAGACCCCGCTAACAGAGGCCGCCCAGGTTTCAAAGTCATTACTCAATTGGGCGACATCGCTCTCGCTCACCTGATAATCATCACGATCCCAACGAGCACACGCCTCCAATTCCAACACACAGGCAGTGGCGGCTTCGTGGAGCGCGGCAGGTTCAGACAAGGAATCAACGAGACCGAGTTCGTAGGCTTGTTCAGGGGACACCGGCGCACCGCTCAACAGCATTTGCACGCCCTTTTCCAGGCCCACATAACGCGGCAGTCGCTGCGTACCACCGGCACCAGGCAACAAACCCAGCACCGCCTCAGGTAACCCCAACTGAACGTGCCTTCCCACCGCGCAGACCCTCGCGTGGCAGGACATCGCCAGCTCCAGCCCCCCACCCAGCGCCAAACCATTTATGGCTGCGACTACAGGTATCGGCAGCTTCTCCAAACGGCGGAATAGCCTGCCGAGGCGGCTGTAACGGTCTCTCATTTGCGACCAGTTAGCGGAGAAGCGCATCGCGCCAAAATCCTGAATCATGGCCAGATCAGCGCCGGCCAGAAAACTGGTTTTCCCAGAGCCTATCACGAGTCCTTTAGGTGATTTACCTGCCGCAGTATCGGCAAGCACAGACTCGATGAGTGATTCGAGGTCATCCATCATATCTTCAGAAAAAACATTAAAGGGCCGCCCGGGCATATCCATTGTGGCGTGCCAAACCCCGTGGGAGTCGATGTTTACTGAGATATTCTTCATCTTTATATTTCGCTTGCTAACTAAATTAATTGTAGGCCACCACAGAACACCAAAAGCGAGGCCGCCGCACTAAAACCAGATTGACGACCAGTATATCAACTGACACCGATTTGTAAACGTTCGCTAGCTATCTTTTAGCAATATTATGTATATTACCAAAAAGCGTTAAAGAAGTATAAACGAGCAATTTCAATAGACAGAATAACGAATTATTGTCAATCTTCGCCCACCGGAATTAACATAGGTGACGTAATGTTAGCACGCTCAGCATTTAATGAAGATCATGCACTTTTCCGCGACAGCGTAAAAAAGATGTATGCCAAACACCTGATTCCCCACGTAGACCAATGGGAAGAGGATGGCATCGTCAGCAGAGATTTCTGGCGGGCCTGCGGTGAGAACGGCATGTTGTTGCCAGATATTCCGCAAGAGTATGGCGGCAGCGGGCTCGACTTTAAATTCAATGCCATCATCCTGGAAGAGACCGCCATGGCGGGCACCACTGGGCCGGCATTTGGGGTGCACAATGACATTGTCGCGCACTATCTATTTAACTACGGCAGCGAATCGGCAAAGCGGCAATGGCTGCCTAAAATGGCATCAGGCGAAGCCATTGGAGCGATCTGCATGAGCGAGCCCAGCACAGGCAGTGACCTCAAAGCAATTCGCACCACCGCCACTCCGGTGGAGGGTGGGTTTCGCATTAATGGCGCAAAGACCTTTATCACCAACGGGATTAACGCCGACGTCGCAGTGATTGCCGCGCGCGTTGGGAACGACAGTGGCTCCAAATCCATCTCGTTGTTTGTCAGTGGTAGCGATGAGCCTGGCTTTTTCAAAAGTCGTAAATTAGACAAGGTCGGCAACCGCTCTTCAGATACCGCTGAACTCTTTTTTGATGACTTGTTTATTCCCACCGAAAACCTGCTGGGCCAACAGGGTGAAGGCTTTAGTTATATGATGAAGGAGCTGCCTCAAGAGCGACTTTCTATTGCCATTTCGTGCCAGGCCGCGGCACAACATGCCTACGATGTAGCGGTTGCCTACGTCAAAGAACGCCGGGCGTTCGGCAAGGCTGTTTTTGATTTTCAGAATACCCGTTTTGTATTAGCTAACCTGAAAGCCCAGCTGCAAGTTGGCTGGACGCATCTCGACGCTTGTATTCAAGCGCTTGTCGACAAGCAACTGACCACTGACGAGGCCGCCGCCGCCAAGCTATGGCATAGCGAATTACGCTGCAATGTGGTTGATGACTGCCTGCAATTGTTTGGCGGTTACGGTTATGTCGAGGAGTACGAAATTGCCAGATTGTGGCGTGACGCCAGAGTAATGCGCCTTTATGGCGGCACCTCAGAAATCATGAAAGACCTCATAAGTCGCTCAATCTAACTCCCAATACGCCATTAACGATAACAAACACTTCGGAGAAAATTATGGGCTATAAATCTATTTTCCGCGCCGATTTATTTGACCAACAGGTGATTATTATTACCGGCGGAGGCAGCGGCATCGGGCGATGCACCGCACACGAACTCGCCGCACTAGGGGCCACGGTGTGCATTGTCGGCCGAGATCTCGGCAAGTTAGAGAAAGTCCGCGGGGAAATTTTGGAGGACGGGGGAAAGTGTGCAACCTACACATGCGATATTCGCGAGGAACTGCAAGTCATCGACATGATCGAGGCCGTTCTGTGCGATCACCAGCGTATTGATGGTCTGGTTAACAATGCGGGAGGCCAGTATCGCCAAGCGCTGAAGGATATCAGCAGCAAGGGGTTTGAATCCGTCGTGCGACTGAATCTATTTGGCGGCTTTATGGTCATGCGGGAAGTCTATAATCGCTGGATGGCCGAAAACGGCGGCAATATCGTCAACATCATCGCCGACATCTGGAATGGCTGGCCAAACTATGCCCACTCAGGCGCTTCCCGCGGTGGCATGCTGACACTCACTGAAAGTGCTGCATCGGAGTGGGCCCCGGACGGCGTCAGAGTCAATAGCGTTGCCCCTGGCGGGGTTGCCAGCAGCGGCTTTGACACCTACGAACCAGCCGCACAGAAAGTTATTCTGGAGTTTCCAAAGGCCATCCCCCTGCATCGGTACGGCAACGTTGCCGAGGTCTCAGCGGCCATCGTCTACCTGCTTTCTCCGGCAGCCGCCTTTACTACTGGAAGCTGCATTCGCGTTGATGGCGGAGCACCCAACGCTCGCCTGTGCTGGAACCCTCCTCGCCCTCATCACAACTCTGAAGCCTTTGATGGCTTTCACAGGGACGAACCACCCAAACTCCTGACAGAGGGTGTTAAGAAGGAATCCACTCGCAATCGAGCGCCTTGAGACTTCCTCAGACACTCAACCCATACGATGGGCGGAAAGTCCGGCAAATAACCTGAACCTGAAGCTCAAGCTCAACCACGTAATGCAAGGAATAAAAATGAATACTCAAACAATCAAACACACACTCTTTCTGATACTTGGCATTATCGCCTTGTTAACAACCTGGCCCCACGCCATCGACTGGATGGCGAATGGCGGCAATATTCTCGATCCCATCTCATTTTTTGCAGACGCGATAAATGCCGGCGAAACCGCAGCCTTTCTGAGCATCGACATGGCCATTGCCTGGACCGTGTTTATGATCTGGGTCGTGTTTGACGCTGAACGCATTGGCATGGGGAAGAAGTGGGGCTTTTTCTTCGTGGCCCTATCTTACGTCGGCGTATCCTTTACCTTCCCGGTGTATTTAATCGTGCGGGAACGTTATATCGATAAGCACTCTTCCACCACGAAAGCCTAACAAAACCGGGCTAGAAGCGCGTTATACACACCGCGCTGCTAGCAGAGTAGCTATTTTTAACGCCTGCTCAGTTCCTGCATTTAGGCTTGGCATGGGTCAACTAAACTGCTAGCATGCTAGCACGTCAAACAAACATTCAGTGCAATTTACAGACATTGAAAGGATCGAAAAGTCATGAACAATCAGTACGACGCCATTGTGATTGGCAGTGGAATTGGTGGCGGCGCAATTGGTGCGCTGCTCGCTCACCAGGGCTGGAATGTTTTGCTCCTGGAGCGTAATAAGCATATAGGCGGTCGCTGTATATCCTACGAACGCAATGGCTGCATGATGGATCTGGGCTGGCACTTTTACTGCTTGGGCAAAGTAGGCCCCCTGCAGGAAATCTCGAACCGCGTCGAACTGCCCGGCGGCATTCCCTGGAATGACTTGAATGGCACATCATTCATTCAAGTGGGAGAGATTCAACGCAAATACACCAAAAACTCCATGTATGAAGTGGTTGCTGAAAGTGAAAGGGACAACTTCAAACGCCTGTTCAGCGACGTGTTCACACTGAGCGACGAGGAGTTAGATAAACTCTGGTACGTTCCCGTAAAGGACTGGGTACTGAGCTATACCGACGACCCGATGGGCTATACCCTGATCGAAAGCTTTGTCTCGCAATACTTTTGCGTACCTTCAGATGTTGCTAGCTGCGCAGAATTCATTCTGGCCTTCCGGGGTGTTATGTCTAATCGCGCAACCGCCTATCCCTCTGGTGGTAACTTCTCCGTTGCTAAAGCATATATAGATGCCATAAAGCACTATAACGGTACCGTACTTACAGAAACCCCAGTCGAAAAGATTCTGGTAGAGGACGGCGCCGCAGTAGGCGTACGCACTGAAGACGGCGACGAATACCGAGCGCCAGTCATTATCAGTAATGCCGACATTCAGCTAACCGTGCAAAAACTCGTTGGCCAAGAGCACTTCCCCAAAACTTACGTAAACCGCATCAATGAACTCACCTACTCGGCTCACGGCGTTATGCTCCGCGTGCTCCTATCTGAGAAAGTGACCGACAAACAAGTCGTTATCTATATTCCCGACGAAAAGTCACCACCGTGCAAAGTGACCGACGAAATGAAGGAAGGCAAAGTACCGCACCTCATTGGTGGATGTTTCGGTTCACCCAGTAATTTTGACCCCAACCTGGCCCCACCTGGTAAGCAGATGATTACTTCGCTGCATGCCTGTCCAGAAGATATCCGTGCGAACATGGATCAATGGCGCGAGTCGCTTATGCGCTCATTCTACGAAGTCTACCCCGAAGCCAAAGGTAAGGTTGAAAAGATCTGGATCGACCCACCTTCGCTTGTGCGCGGAATGGCTGGCGAAAACGGAGTCATTATTGGCGTAGGTCAGACCATCGACCAGGTACATGAGAAGCGCCCATCTCAGGTCAGCCCCCTTAAAGGCCTGTATTTCAGCTCATCCGAGGCAGGTGGACACGGTATTGGTACAGAGTTGGCAGCAACTAGCGCACTCGAACTATTCGATATACTGCTTCCAGAAGCAAATGTGAAACAGGCAAGTTAATCAAGTATGCCCAATGGGCCTATTGCCCATAGGCACCACCAGCGCTAGACTCTGCGCTGGTGGTGCTAGCCTTCCAATACCAACGCCTCTCTCGAAACTAAGCCTACCTCGGTTCCCATGACAAAGCTCGACACATCAACCCCTGCAAAACTGAGCAGCCACTCAAGCTCTGCCTGGAGCCGCGCTATCGTTCGTGGCGTTCGCGCAAACGACCTGTCAGGCAAAGCTGGTGAGATCGCATCAGAGCTTGAAGACCGGCTAGTAAGAGGCGCGTATAAGTTTGGAGAGAATCTGTCCATTTACAATCTTGCAAAGGAGTTCGGCGCCAGTCGCCAACCTGTATCTGCGGCGGTTTTATATCTTGGCACAGTTGGCTATCTGGAAATAATACCCCAAGTGGGGTGTCGAGTCGTATCTCCCAGTCCTCAAGATGTCGAAGACTTTTACATGCTTTTCGCCCGAACCGAAGCGCTTATAGCCAGATTCGCGAGCGAACGATACCAGGAAGACGAAGCAATTCAGCTAAAAGAAATAGCCAACGCGTTGTTACTCAACTCCTTTCAAAATGTAAATGATCGCCGCAATATGGCAGATGATATATCAATTTTTCACGACCATATGAGCGCGATGGCACGTTCAAAAATACTCGTTGACCGCATAAGTAATTTAAGACGAATTTTTCGATTCTACCTCAGCCAAAATCACGAGGAAGCTAAGGCGCAATCTCCATCATTAAGCTCACTAAACCAAGGCCGAGTAAATCTTGCAGAGAAAATAATCGCAAGAGACGCACTAGGCGCAGAAAGGCATATGGAGAGCTATATTCTTGATTATTTACAAGAGTGGGCTCGAGTCGTTTAATCCAAGCTACCACTACTTTGCGGCGGACATTTTTGCGCGGCCTTAATCACTCTCTCAATTCTCGCACCAGTTTAAATTTCGCTGTTAACCCGTCCGCAATAAAAAAAAGGCCGCCCATATGAGCGGCCCTGCTGAAAAAGACAGACTAAAACGCAGCCAGTTTTTTCTCAAACCTCTAAACCACTATCATTGACCTGGCACAGCCCGAATAAGCCCCAGCGAATTCTGCTCAAGAATCACCGCACCAAGGTCAAGAACAGCCGCGTCTGCTGAGTCCATCTCTAGACCCGGCAAGGTTAAATTATCCAGAGCAGAAACCCCATTCACAAGCTCACTGGCAATGCCTCCGCCTTGAACTACGAGATCATTTATTAGCGGGGAAATGCCCGACGCCAGCTGCAAATATCCCTGCTGAAACGCGTCGTTACTAGAGAGTGGTGCAGTAAGCGGTGTTAGAACACCATTGAGCACAGGCCTACCGCTATCGACTAAATCAGAAACAAAATTCACCTGCGCATTCACAAGCCCTGCTGATCCACTAAAAATAATCGAGAGCAATGTCATCTTGAAACTTTTCATTTAAAACTCCATTTCGTTATTACCGGGTGGGACGCTTCGATTGATCCATGATCAAATTGAATCTTGGCACCTCAAAATTATTCATAACGTTACAATTCACGCCCTAAAAAAAGACCGCCCACTACGGGCGGCAAGTCCTGGGACAGGTAATACTCATTCTGATTAATTTACGAAGACATCGAAGTCCCATTTGAGCTTCAAGCCATAGAGACGTGGCGGCGCCAGAGTAGCCGTCCGACCAAAGTCTTGCTGCAAGATACCGGAGTAGTAGTCTTTGTCTTTTGCATTATCAACAAATGCGGTAACCTGAATTCCCCATGGATCGTAGAACCAGCTAGCTCGAACTGACCACAACTCATACTGATCCTGTACATAGAAGGGGGAATTCTGCGCCGTTGTGAAGTACTCACTCTTAAAGGAGTAATCAACTCCAAACTCAACTGCGCCATACTTATCAAAATTGTAAAACTGATTCAGGGAAAGCGTAGAGGTAAAGTTGGGCGAGCGAGGTACATCGTTACCGCTAAAGTCCCTGGGGCCATTGATCACGGCAGTGGAACTCACCGGCAGAATGCCGCCGAGACCAAGGAGTTCTAAGGCAATGTCTTCTGGCGCACCAGGACCGAAATAAAGCCCTGTAGTATCGTCAAAGCCCTCACCCTGCTCATATTCAGTGAAGATTGATTCAACGTAAGTCGCGCCGCCGGTCAGAACCAGGCCAGGATTCCAGTTCGGCATGGGCTGCCACTGGAAGTCTACTTCAGCGCCCTCTACCTCCGCCTCGTCCGCATTGCCATACCGCACAATTGCACCTGAGGTGAAAGACACCAGGCCAGTCAGCTGATTTTTGGTACGGGAGGCAAAGAGGGCCCCGTTTAATTTCAGCGTACCATCCAGCCATTCAGACTTTATCCCCAGCTCGGCAGCTATCGTTTCTTCCCCTTTTACCGCATCCGGGTTACCAAAGAAGTTAACGATATTGTAGGTCGGACTTTTATAGCCACGCTGCAGAGAGGTATAGACCTGCATAACTTCCGTAGGAAACCACTGCAAGGAAATTTTCGGGGAGAGTGTCGTTTCTTCCAGTGGCGGTGCCTCAAAGGTAGAAATTCGGGTATTACGCGAATAATCGTTACCGCTGAAGTACTCGCGCTCATTGTAATCACCCCCTAGCGTATTGACGAAATCAAGATAGGTACTGCCGATTCCTCGCGTTTCTTCCTGATAGCGGGCACCCAAAGTTAAGGCCCATTCGTCGTTAAACGTCCAAGTTCCTTGCGCATACAATGCGTCAGAGTCAGTCGTCAGAATCCCTGCTGACTCGAGTGTGATGCGTGGAGAATCTGCAATAACGTTACCTAGGTTAAGACCTAGCAGTGGATCAGTCACACTACTAACCAAACCTGTGGGTATTAACCCAGAAACAAGACCTGTATTCAAAAAGAAGGCCAATCGGCCAAAACCGCCCTCTGCTTTAAGACCGTAGTAACCGGCAACCCACTCTAATTTATCGGAAAGCGGCGTCTCTGCATTCGAGGTAATTTGCAGCTCTATCGTTTCCTGCTCGTTGTACTGATTGTAGACAAAGAAGCCAGCGCGATCTTCATCTGTTGAGTCGTAATCGTATTGGCCCCAATCCACATCGGCCAATTGATCAGAGTAGGTCAATTTGATATCAACCGGGCCCGGGCGCCACTCAAAGATCGCGCCGTACATGGTATTGATCGTACCGTTACCGCCTTCATAGTTGGTGTGGGTGTCACGATCCGGCTCATCGGTTTCCGCGCCCGCGCCAAATACCAACGAAGGCCGAGTATTTTCCTGGGTCAGAGAGTTACCGTTAAACTGGTTAACATAGGATCCAATCAGGGTCAGGCTATAATCTTCAAGAAAATCCCATTTAATTTTGGCGCGCCCACCTTCAGAAAAATCCTCGCGCCAGGTGCGCTTCTCGCCATTACTAAAGTTTTGGCCGTAGTTTTCGTGGGTATCTTTAAAGCCCGAAAGGGTAAAGCCCAAACCCTCGACACCTGGCACATCTACGCCAACAAAGGCCTGGTACTCTGCAGTGTCGTAGTTCCCCTGAACATATTTAAGATTACCAATAAACTCGTCAACCGGGGGATCTTCAGTAGTAATGTTTATTGCACCGGCGGTTGCATTACGCCCAAACAACGTACCCTGTGGCCCCTTCAATACCTCGACACGCTTTACAGGCCCCAGCGAATCCTGCTTACCCTGGCTGGCTGGAATATTAATGCCATCAATATAGGTCGCAACACTGGGGTCAGCGTTTGGCAGGAAGGCTTCACTACCAACACCACGTAGATAGATCAGGGTATAGCCATACGTGTAGGTAAATGTCAGCCCCGGGGTGATTTTTTGCAGATCCGCAGTATCTTCGATATTAAACGCATCAAGCTTTTCTCCAGAAAAAGCCTGAATGGTGATCGGAATATCCTGAGCATCTTCTTCACGCTTCTGAGCAGTAACCATTACCTCTTCGAGAAGACGGTTCGACGCTCGTGGCTTGCCAGCCTCTTGCGAGTAAACCGGACCCACCGCAATAGGCAAGGACGCTAACGCAGTTGCCATGATTTTCTTATTCATAAATCTCCACCTTCGTAAATTTAATTTTATTCAAGGAAAATGTAGTTTTAATGCTAATTTTGCGCATGCTAACCAATTTCAGATAACAATGCCAATTACAAACTTGGACTCAAAAATTTACTAAACTTGTGTAGTTTTAATTATGGGAAAAACGGGTTTTGAACTTATAATTTCAATATTGCTTTAACGCACTCGCCTCGGTGCTGGGCCTCAACGGCTTCATTGATGTTTTCGAAGTCGTAGAACTGGCACAGCTTGTCGAACGGGAATTTTCCATCCATAAAGAGGTCCACCATCACCGGAATGAATTCCGCTGGATTGGCGTCTCCCTCACAAATCCCCTTCACTTTGATTCCACACAGCAGCATATTCAGCACGTCAATCTTCAGAACTGCGTCGTCCGGATTGCTAGGCACACCCACAAAGCCAATCTCACCGCCCGCCCCCATCGACGCCACCAGACTACTGATTACAGCTGCCTTACCTGTGGTGTCTAGCGCATAATTCAGGCCATTAGGCGCAATCGCACGAAGCTGCTCTACAAGATCACCCGCCATCGGATCGATCGCATGGGTCGCACCAAGACTTAACGCCATTTCACGGCGATTAGCGTGGGGCTCCACAACAATAATGGGATTACATCCCTGCACCACCGCGCCCAGAACGGCCGATAACCCGACCGCACCACCACCTGTAACGGCGACAGCAGCGCCCGACTCACAACCGAAGGCCCGCATAAAGGTGCCCGCCCCGGTCTGAATTCCACAACCAAGGGGGCCGAGCAACTCCAGCGGCGCATCGTCACGGACTTTAACCACATTATTTTCCTGGGCCAGTGCGTAACTACCAAAAGATGACTGACCGAAGAAATGACTGCCTACCGCATTGCCATTTGCATCTATAAATGCCTTGCTGCCATCACCGCGCATACCCACAAAGTTTAAAGGAGCAAACTGTTGGCAGTAATTATGGTGGTCATGCTCACAAGGCTCGCAAGCACCGCATGATGTAAACGACATCACGACATGATCACCTGGTTTGACTGCGGTTACCCCGGCACCCACCTGTTCGACAATACCGGCGCCCTCGTGCCCAAGAACAACAGGTAATTCAGACGGCAGAAGCTGGTCTCGCGCGGCAATATCGGTGTGGCATACCCCTACAGCCACCACTCGCACAAGCACTTCGTGATCTCTAGGCTCTTCCAGCTTGAGCTGCTCCAACTGAAATTCTGCCCCCGCGTTACGACTTACTGCGGCTGTTACTTGCATATTGTTCACCTGTGATTATTTTGCTTTAGCTGTATATCGCCTTATTGGCCTCTGACCAGGGATTCAATCTTCGAGCAAGGCACAGACTGACTTGCTCTCGGTGTACATCAGCACGCCCTCATCACCGACTTCCCGACCGATACCGGATTCTTTAAAGCCACCAAAGGGCATGGCTGCATCAACAACAAAGTAGGTGTTGATCCACACCGTACCCGCCTGCAGCGTAGCCGCCATCCGGTGACTGGTTTTCATATCCTTGCAGTAGAGGTTGGCTCCCAGGCCATAGCAGCTGCTGTTGGCTAGCCTGATGGCTTCTTCCTCGGTGCTGAATTTGGTGGCCGCCAGTACCGGGCCAAAGATTTCTTCATTGAACACCCGGCTCTCGGAGGTCGCGCCGGAGAGAATAGTGGGACGAACGAAGTAACCCTGTTCAGGCAACGGTACATCAGGGGATATCGCCTCAGCGCCCTCCTGCTGACCAATATCAATATAGCTTTGAATACGGTCACGCTGCTTCTTATTAACCACCGGGCCTATCATCGTCGCCGGATCTTGACCTGGGCCGATAGGCAGGTTTTTGGCGACTTCATTAATGCCCGCCACAACGGTGTCATAAATGGATTCGTGGCACAGTAGGCGAGATCCCGCAAAGCAGGTTTGACCAGAATTGAAGAAAATAGCCATGGCCGCATCAGGAATGGCTTTTTCCAGATCCGCATCCGGCATGATGATAGTGGGTGATTTTCCGCCAAGTTCAAGACTGACTCGGCGCAGGTCATTGGCCGAGCTACGCAAGATATGCTTGCCGACATTCGTTGAACCAGTAAAGGCAATTTTGTCGATACCTGGATGGGTAATCAGCGCCTCTCCCGCTTTCTCACCGAAACCGGTAACGATATTTACCACCCCCGGTGGCACACCGGCCTCGAGGATTAGCTCGGCCATACGCAAAGTACTCAGCGAGGTCACTTCTGACGGCTTCAGAACTACCGTACAGCCCGCGGCCAGAGCAGATGCAATTTTCCAGGCCGCCATAGGAAGGGGATAATTCCAGGGCACAATCTGCCCGATCACGCCCACCGGCTGACGCAGAGTGTAGGCATGATACTGCCGACCATCACCGGACACCGGCAAGGTCTTGCCATAAATCTTAGTGCACCAACCTGCCATATAACGGAACACTTCGACCGCGGATGGCACGTCGACCATCATGGCGAGATGCTTGGGCTTGCCGTTATCAAAGCTATCAATCAAAGCGAGCTCTTCAGCATGGGCTTCAAGCTTGAGTGCGACCTGCTCCAGCAAACGGCTGCGATCAATGGGACGCATCTTTGCCCAAACGGGAGATTCAAAGGCCGCTCTAGCCACTTTCACAGCGCGATCAATATCTTCGGCACCACCAGCGGCTACCTGCGCAAAAACCTCACCGGTAGCTGGATTTTCGACGGGCAAAGTTTCACCACTGAGCGAATCAAGCCAATCTTCACCAATGAGCATTTTACCCGAGGGCAGCTGGATATCGCTTAAGCTATTCATCACTTTAATCCTTATTGTCTATGTTCGGGACGGGGCCAGGAAAGTTAGCGCTTAGTCTTGTCGGGAAATCCCGTGACTGGCATCAAGGAATTTGTCGGCATGGACGTTTTTCGGGTCTATCCCCAGAGGTACTACAGTGTCCGTAACGGCGTCGATCATAGGTGGCGGCCCACAGAGGTATACCTGGGTATCGGCGGACAGATATTGCCCTGCCGCGCCTTCGATCGCTGTGTTCACAAAGCCGCGAAGCCCCGTCCAGCCACTGTCTTCAGGCTCGTCTGAAAGCACGGGGACAAACTGGAAAGCACCATCCCAGGCCTCTCCAATTTTGGCAATGCGATCCAGGCAATAAAGATCCGCCTGAGAACGCGCGCCGAAAAACATGACACAGGGGCGCCCGTGGGGAGTTTTAGCCGCCTGCTCAAGCAGGCTGATAATTGGCGCCAGACCACTACCCCCGCCAACACAAATGATCGGACCTCGCCCGTCGCGCAACCAAAAGTTGCCAGAGGGGCCGTGAACCTTGATCTTTGCCTGATCTAGCTTTCCATCAAACAGCAGGCCAGTGAATTCCCCACCGGGCACATGACGAATAAAGAAATCAATCTCCCGGAGGCCGTCTTCCGATGGCGGCAGGGCGTAGGAATAGGAACGCCCTCCAAACACCTCATCGATATGAAGCTGGACGTACTGACCAGCATCAAACCACATTGGACGATCAAGACGCAGCGTAACCTTTTTAACATCGTGAGTGAGGTCTTCGGTAACAACCACCTCGCCATCATAGTCTTCCGGAGGGTGCAGCTGCTTGAGCTCAAAGTTAGGAATACTAATCGTAACATCTGACTTCAAGGCTGATTGGCAGGTCAGTATCATGTTTTCTTGAAGCTCCTCGGCCTCAAGTACATAGGCAAAATTCGTCAACTCACGCACCTTACCCCCCGAGGTCAGCTTACACTTGCAGCTGCCACAGGTTCCCACTGTACAGCTGTGCGGCATCGCGTAGCCGTGAGATAAACCCGCTTCCAAAATTGACTGACCAGGCTTAACGTCAAAACTTATTCCTGCAGGCTCAATCGTAACCCGCTTCGGAGAAGGCTTTAAAAACGAAAATAATGACACACTAGACCTCTTTTCATTATTTAACGGGCCAAGCCCTTAGTTAGATGACATTAAATTAAGCATGCGAACTATATTTGTCAAGCCCTAGATACACCCTAACAAACCCCGGCTGAAAAATTGGCCTAAACCGCTAGCTAACAAACAGCTCACGCACACTACCTTTTGCATTAAAATCAGACATAAACCCGCCACATCCTAGAAAAACCGCGGGGAAATTTGAACAAACACCCAAATCTCAACACGTTTTCACCCCAAAATGACAGCGCGCCCTCTCACTGCCGAAGCGGCGGACAAATAGGTTACATTTCAACATTTACAAATTCATTTCGCACGCGTACTATTATTGCTTAGCATACGGTAACCCCAGTTCATCCAACAAACCGTGAACCGGACAAATAATTTCGGCAGGTAGCTCACTATGTTTAACAAGACAACTCTAGAAACAAAGCGAATCCTAGTAACCGGCGCAGGAACCGGCCTCGGGAAAGAAATCAGCCTAGGCTTTCTACGATCTGGCGCCGAAGTCTATATTTGCGGGAGAAGAGAAAGCGTATTGAAAGCCACCTGCGAAGAACTTAACGAAGTCGCTCCAGGGAAAATTCACTACCGCGTCTGCGATATTCGCTCGCCGGATTCAATCGAAGAAATGATCGAATCCATTTTTGCAGAAGGCCCATTAACGGGCTTGATCAATAACGCCGCAGCTAATTTTATTGCACCCACGAAGGATCTCTCCCCTAGAGGCTACGAAGCCATTCGTTCCACGGTAATGGACGGCTCCTTTTACACCGTGCTCGCCATTGGCAAGCGCTGGATAAAACTGGGCATGACCGGCAGCATCGTAAGCAACCTGGTGACTTGGGTTTTCACTGGTTCGGCTTATGTCGTGCCTTCGGCAATGTCGAAAACGGCAATCGACGCCATGACAAAGTCACTAGCAGTAGAGTGGGGGCAATATGGCATCCGGGTGAATGCTGTCGCCCCCGGCCCCTTCCCCACCGAAGGTGCATGGGACAAGCTAAACCCCACCGGTAAATCCACAGGCGCAACCGACTCCTCCAGCGTTCCAATGCGGCGCTACGGCAAAATGGACGAACTCCGCAACCTGATGATTTTTCTGCAGGCTGATGGCTGCGAATACCTCACCGGACAAACCATCGCCATCGACGGCGGCCACCACCTGGCAGCGCCCAGCACCTTCGCCAGTCTTTGCGACCTAAGCGACGATGACTGGAAGTCGATCAAGGATTCTATAAAGGCATCTGCCGAAAAAGAAAAAGCCGAGCGCAGCATCGGCTAAGCTGCCCCCAACCCAAAATAAGTAGGAGAAGCCAGCGTGGAACTGACCGCATTTAAATTCAGCATAGAAAACCATGTCGCTCGCATTACCCTCGCGCAGGGCGAACGAGGAAACCCGTTCGACCTCGCATTTTGTAGCGACTTCAACAAGATCGCCACTGAATGCGACAACAATCGCGATGTGCGGGCGGTAATCATCGACGCTGAAGGCAAGTATTTCAGTGTTGGCGGAGATCTTAAATCCCTGGCGACGGGCACCCAGGAGGCCTCTTCGCATTTTGTTAAGGCTGCCACATCTACCCTGCATATGGGCATATCGCGCCTTGCACGTATGGATGCGCCAGTGATTTTCAAAACTGATGCACTGGTGGCGGGCGGAGCAGTCGCGCTGGCCTCCGGAGCAGATTTTGTTCTGGCCGGACCAAATGCAAAGTTCTATGCCGCCTTCGCCGGCATCGGATTTTCATGCGACAGCGGCTCGTCATACTATCTTCCGCGGCGAGTTGGCCTGCGCCGTGCCTTTAGCTTTTTCAGTCGAAATGAGATGTGGTCAGCGGAACAGGCTCTGGACTATGGGCTGGTGAGTGAAATTCATTCGTCCGAAGAGCTGGAAGATAAATCAGCGGCATTAGCCAATGAGCTCGCTTCAGGGCCCACCTATACCTTTGGAAAACTAAAAAACCTGTTCCTGGAGACCTTTCAAACTCCGCTCGAAACTCAACTGGAAATGGAAGCCAGGGCACTAACTGACTGTACGCGAACCCAGGACACATGGAGTGCCGTTCAAGCCGTCGCAAATAAAAAGAAAGCCGTATTTGAATACAAATAATACTAAAGGAGTCGATCATGTGGGCCTACCCGGAAATTAAAAACGTCGCTGATATTGTTCGCTACAATGAAAAACATTACGGTGAACAGACCGCCACCCGCTTTAACAAGCACTCGCTAAGCTGGAAGGACGTCAATCGGATGTCCAGCCAATTTGCCAATAAGCTTTCCGAATCAGGCATAAAGGCGGGTGACAGGGTTCTTTACTACTCCGGCAATTCCCATGACTATTTTTTGACGATCTTCGCCTGCGCTAAAATTAATGCTGTTTTTATTCCAATGAACTGGCGCCTCGCCCCCGAAGAAGTTAGCGCCATCGTCAAGGATGCGGAGCCGAGTATCGTTTTGATCGAGGACAGCTTTAAAGCGGTTTGGGAAGAGGCCGCCAAGAAACTGAACTCGCCGATCCAGGCCGTTGACCTGCAACCAGGAATTCACGCTGAAAACCCACTCTGGAAGTGGTTTGCAGATGCAAGCAGCGACGATCCAAAGGCATGCTGCGCCCTCGACAGTACCGCTTGGCAGATTTACACCTCAGGCACAACTGGCGCTCCCAAAGGGGTTGAGATGACGCACGGCAGCATAATGAATATGCGCCTGTGCGAGCATCTCGAACCTGCCTATACTTGGGGCCCGGCAGACCGCTACTTATTCTGTGTTCCAAGCTTTCACCTTTTGGGATTGGGGCTATCTATGCAGGCTATGTACAACGGTGCAACCATCATCATCGCCCCACAATTTGAGCCCGGTGGAGTACTGGACATAATCAACAACGAAAAGCCGACACTGGCCGGTGTGGCTCCAGTAATGATTCAGATGCTATTGGATCACCCCGAGACAGAAAAAACCGACTTCAGTAGTATTAGAGAAATCATGTATGCCGGCTCACCTATTTCCATGGGTGTGCTCAAACGCGGTATGGAAAAAATCCCCTGCCGGTTCATGCAATTTTATGGTTCAACCGAATCTGGCGGCGCAATTACTTTGCTTCGTCCCGACGATCATGATCTCAACAATGAAAAGCGGCTCACCTCCTGTGGCAAACCCCTACCCCTTATAGAAATACAAATCATCGATTCCAACAATCAAGCATTAGGGCCGAATGAAGCCGGTGAGATGCTGATTCGCTTGCCCTCCATCGCAAAGTCCTACTGGAGAAAACCGGAAGCTTGGAACGAGGTCTATGAAGACGGCTGGTATCGTTCTGGAGACGTCGGATATTTCGACGAAGAGGGCTACTACTATATTGTTGATAGATCCAAGGACATGATTGTCTCTGGCGGTGAAAATATTTATTCAACCGAAGTAGAAAACTGCCTCTCCATCCATCCGGAGATAGCCGCGGCCGCAGTGATCGGAGTCCCCAGCGAAAAATGGGGTGAAGAAGTAAAGGCTTTTATTATCCCTCGCCCGGCATGCCAACCCGACAGCACCGAAATCATCGAGTTCTGCAAATCTCGACTGGCAGCATACAAATGTCCGAAATCCATCGAGATCGTGGAAGACTTCCCCCGCACTGGCGCTGGTAAGGTTTCCAAAAAAGACTTACGTGCACCTTATTGGGACAAAAATCAGGGGCGTGCAGTAAGTTAAACCCACCTAAAGGAAAAGAAAATATGGCTACTAACTACGACGACGCCTGGCTTTATAACGGCTGTCGTACCGGTTTTGGCGAACTGAACGGCACGATATCCACTCTGTCCGCGACAGACCTAGGCATTGCTGTACTCAAAGCGCTGCTCACCCAAGGACAAGTTGCGGCAGAGGACGTGGACTGCCTGTTCGCAGCCAACCTGGCGCCATCGGACTTCGATGCAGGCTACTTGCCGCGTCATATCGGTCTGTATGCCGGGCTGCCAAAACACGCTCCAGCATTAATGCTGCAACGCCTGTGCGGATCCGGCTTTGAGTTAATTGCCCATGCCGCTGACTATCGGCAATTGAAGAAGGCCGAAGTGATGGCCTGCGTCGGCAGTGAATCCATGTCTCGCATGCCAGTATGCAGCTTTACCAGTCGAAACGGCTTTAAGCTTGGCCAGGTTGATTTCCGCGACTACCTGATGGAGCTGCTATACGACGCTGCAGCGGACATCCCCATGGGTTGCACCGCCGAAAATCTTGCCAAGCAATACAATCTGAGCAGGGAAGAAGTCGACGAATTTGCCTACCTGAGCTTCGAGCGGGCGCTGGCGGCACAGAAATCTGGTGTACTGGGTGATGAAATCATTACCCTCACCAATCAGACCTTTGAGTGCGAAACGCTCAAAACCAAACGATTGAAGCTGCCCCGCGGTGTTGAAAGCTTCAACACCGACGAGCACGTTCGTCCCACTAGCCGCGAAACTCTGGCCAAGCTCCGTCCCTCCTTCCAAAAAGACGGTGTACAGACAGGCGGAAACAGCTCCGGCATCGTCGATGGCGCCGCAGCGGCATTTGTGGGCAGCATGGCCTATGCCGAGCGCCGGGGTATTAAACCTCTGGCCAAGATTCGCTCCTCCGCCGCCGCGGCGGTTGACCCGCATGTGATGGGCATCGGACCGGTGCCAGCCATTCTCGATATGCTAAATAGTAATGGCTTAAGCATTGCCGATATCGGCCTGTTCGAAATCAACGAAGCCTTCTCAGCCCAATGCCTCGCCGTAGCAAAAGAGCTTGATATCAGCCTCGAGAAACTAAACGTGAATGGCGGCGCTACGGCCTACGGCCACCCGCTAGCGGCAACAGGCGTACGCTGCACAACAACATTGGCGAAGGAAATGAAACGCCGAGGTATTAAGTACGGTATCGCCTCAGCCTGTGTGGGAGGTGGTCAAGGTAGTGCCCTGTTGCTTGAGAATCCGGAAGTATAGCTCTCACCCAGGTATACTTACGTTCGCTTGGCGGCCCATTGGGCCGCCTTTTTTATGTGCGGGGGTGCAGAGAATAGATAGAATACTGTTCGGATAGCGCCCAGAAACAAACTCTAGCTGCCGACGGCTAAAAGAGACTCGACAGACGACAAGCTCTGCGGAGAACTGTCAAAGCCAGTGCCCTGAAACCAGCTACGACCAAGTTGGTTTTGCTTTCGAGTGTACTTCAACGCTTCGAGCATCGAACGTTGCTTAAATTCGAAACTACCTGCTGGCGATGCGAGAAGGCGTTCGGTAGCAAAAGAAAGCGTTGCATAATCCCCACCCAATGCGGAAGCCAGTGCCTCGCGCTCACGTTCCAAGGCGATTTCACCACTCGAGAGATTCAGCAATTCCCCAGCTAGCGCCTTGAGTGCCGCCGAATTAAACAAATCTACTTCCTGCTCTCGATTACCCTGCTCCAGCAATACATTTAAATGGGCGACAAGCAAACCAGCTTGCTCCATCGCAAGAGGCGCATCATCGCGGATAGCCGGTATAATCGTTTCCGATACTGTTCGAATTAGTGTTCGGAGCCTCAACTCCTGAGATGGGTTCATGAATACACCTCCTCCATAAGATCTAGCAATTCAGCAGAGAATGCATGCCCGGCTGACGCCAACCAACTGAGCAATATATCCTGATGGCTGTGCCCACGACGCGCCGTTTGCACCGATGTGGCGAAACAGATAGCAACGCATTTATACACACTGAGAATTCGATAAAACATAAGCGCCTCAGGATCGATTACACGACCAGTTAACTCGCTGTACTGTCGACATAACGCCTCAGGGCTCATAAGCCCGGAGGCCATCACTTCACCTTGAGCTGTGACGCCTTTATGGCAAATGATCCAGGCCAGATCCTCATGATAATCGCCGATGTGAGCTAATTCCCAATCAAGAATTGCGGAAATCTCAAAGCTGTCTTCATCAAACAGATAATTTCCTGTACGAAAGTCGGCATGAACAACAACCAACTCTCTCGCCTTCGGAAGATTCTCTTCCATCCATCGTTCTGCCAGGCCCATTATCGGCGAGCCTTCGATCGCGTCGTCTCGCCAGACGCTTCGCCACCAGTTTAATTGCCAGCGGACGGCCTGATAGTCATCTTGCGATGGCACATCAAAAATGCCGTCCGGGGCAAAGCTCACTGGAACGGCGTGCATCTTGACTAGGTAATCCATGAACTTTGGAGACAGAGCGTCACGATAGTGATCAGGTAACAAGGACCCAAGGCCAGATACATTGCCGCCGCCATCAGATGGTTTAGTCACGCCTCTCACAGAGCTCGTGATCAGAGCAGGCCGTCCAAGAATTGCTCCGACAGGGTCAGACCAAAGCACCTGCGGTACTGGAAGCACCGAGGCCATTATTTCCATTATCCGCTGCTCTTTACGACGATCGGAGACTACTGCGCTCTCAAGCGGGTCCAGTCGTAAAACACATTTCTGGCGCGTGCTGGCATCGACTTGTAAATCGAATACAAAGTGCTCCTTTGACGCGCCGCCTCCCATCCTTTTGAGATTTTCGATCCGGGGAGAAGCCAGCCCCTTATAGTTAAAAAATGTCATTAAGGACTGTTGCAGTTCCGCCTCAGTAGCCCATTGGTAAGCACCCAACTCCCGATGCTGAATGGCGCCCTGCAACATGCGCACAATGGATGGCTCAATATCTTTACCAGCCTCGTAGTGGGCGGCATGACTATTCCTGCTCATTGGCCGCACTCCCCCTTACTGCGCACATATTCGATTAAGCTGTTCGACCACAGCACCTCACAGCAGCCAACCGCAGGTTTACCATCGATATGTGCCGTGATCGGCGATTCAAACAAGGTAATCATTGGATCTGGACCGAGCTCAAAGGTGGTATAAGGCACACCCTGGAATAGCGTTATTCGACCTGCACTATCCTCGATACGGGCATTTAAAACACGTGAAGTGAGGTCGTCATTTATCTGAAGGTCGATATCAACATCGACAAGCTGCGCAATATGCCCCTGCTTTTGGACATACCCACGCATCAGGGTCTGGCCCAATGACTCAAGTTTCCAAAAATGGACGGACAGGCCATTTCCTGCGTTGGAGTGAACCCACTTCCAGTGCTGATTCACTCCCCAATCACGGGTGCCCGAGGAATGATCACGCTGACCATCACAATCTAGGTTCACCACCCTTCCCTGAAAAGCAATTTTTCCGGTGACACGCCCTTGCTGTTCAAAGCGGTCAGATGCGATCCACTGCGGACATCCCTCGCGATGCGAGCTATAGGGGTAAATCGGCTGGCTAGCAACAAAATTGTAGTCCAGGTCAAACAACTCGCTTTTGTAGCTAATATAGGCAGTCTGCAAGGGTTCACCCAAGCGCAAATGCATATTGCCCACTTGCCAGTCATTGAAATCCGCTGCCGCCGGAACCGGGATCCCATCGCATTTTTTGAGCAGGGGTTCAGGCCCGATGCCAGGGCCAAAAAGGGTTACGAGGCTACCGGCCAGCCCACTGCCACTAACCCAGGTGTAAACAATGCCTGCGATGCCGTCTTCGGGTATCTGAAACAGAAAGGCTAGGGACTCTCTCGCATAGGGGCCGTCACCGAGCTGGTGACGATTGTCGTGAACCGGATCAAGTCCACGAATATCAGTGGTATCGCTAAAAATCATGGTGTTGTTATCCTGCTTTAAAATTCGACTCGTTTATACCGAGAAACTTTTAGCAGGCTAACAAAACCGTGTTTTTGAACAATAGACCAATTTCAGCTAATCAGTGTCGGGTCAACAGCCCCACGGACTGAAGTTTCGCCAAAAGCGCTGTGCGATTATTCACCTTAAACTTTCTAAACAGTCGCTTGAAATGCTTTTCCACGGCGAATTCCGATAAGGTCAGAGCCGCGGCAATCTGCTTGTTGCTACGCCCGGTCTGGAGGGCTTGAACAACTTCCATCTCTCGCGGAGTAAGATGCAGATTGGAGAGTTGATTGGATGCATTATTGTTGTTTTCAAAAAAACCAGCCGTCAGCGATTCCATAAAATCGCTTGCCACGCCATTTACCAGCATTTCCAAGGAACCCAGCACCGACCCGCTACTGAGCGCGGAAGGATTGGCCTTCTGCCGCTGCTCCATCAAGCCTCCGACCAAATACATGCCGGGTGAAAACGGATGGCTGGCGGCAACAATATCGCGATACCCGGCCTGATCGATAAACTTCCAATAAGGTTGGGCTCGCCCACTGTCTTCCTCCAATTGAGCACGTTCAAGTACCATCGGAGCCGGATAGTCTTGCGAGCCACCGACTGCAGAAAGAAACGGATCATACGCCCATAAATTTTCTATATAGCTCGAATGGACACGTTCGCTCATGCCATAGCGGCAAAGAAAACTCAACGCTTGCTTCTTCGAATAACTATTGAATAAAAACAAGCAAAGATTGTCTGCACCAGACCTTGCCATGATATCCAGTACTTCGGCTTGTCTATTAAGAGAAAGATAAAACATACGAACTCCATATTTTTGTTATTTATGGAGGGCTCGCCTGCGCGAGCCGAATGTGCTGTGCTAACGGCTAGCCTTTAATTGACATTTTTCCGCGCATTTTTATAAGATTTTCATTTAACTTACGTAGCGTCTTAACCGTTAAGAGCACTTCGTTAATGTCGATCCCCTCCAACATTTCCTTGTTGGCTGACAACGTTAAAACTCGCATTTCCTTTATGACTCGGCGACCATCTTTTGTGATAAAAATTCGGTTTATCCGCCTATCGTTGGGGTCAGGGCGACGCTCTACCATGTCAACGTCTTCTAGACGGTCTATCAAGCCACTGAGGGTAACTTTACCGATACTCATATCGTCGGCGAGATCGGACTGGGTCAAGCCATCCCGGCGAGAGAGATAGGCCAATGCCCATGCCTGCGAGCGGGTCACCTTGAGGGGCTTGAATATTTCATCAATCACGGTGCGCCGCAAACGAGCGGAATCGTGGATATCAAATCCCAATCGTAATTTGAGGTCTTCCTCGGAGATCTGGGAATCATTTGAGAGAGCCGCATCAAAACCGCGAGTAGCAGGAACCTTAGCCATAAGTTATTCCACCCAAAAATACGTAAAAATATTAATAGTTAATATGTTAACAGTATTGATACGAATAATGCTATAGGCAGCCTCAATAAAGTAAAAACATACCCAATCAAATACTAAAGCAAACAGATTTACCTCCACGAATTTATGCGAAAACACACCGAATTATTGATTCACATCATGTTCGCATGCGTACTTTTAGCAAACAATCATACTTCTATAATTAATTATCGCAAATAGTGCGCGCAGGAGACCCCCGATATGTCGTTTACCAACAACCCTACTGCTAGGGCCGTTCTAAACCAAGTTGTCCATGACCCACGTTACCCAAATGTCATGCATGTACCGACGATATCCTGGCCCCAAATCTCACTCGTCACCCTAGCTCTTGCAGGGTTTGGCCTTTCTTCCTTCGCGTATTTAACAGGGACGATACCGCTAGGAATGGCCATGTTCATCAACCTGATAACGGTTTATATCTCTTTTACCCCACTACACTTTGACCTTCGGCCAAAGCATTTAGGAGTTGTCGATCCTGATATTGCTCACCCTCACTCATTAGCACGCTCGTTCAGGAAGCTCGTAATTGGCACTATAGCGGTCAATAGCAGACACGGCCCGATAAACCCTGCAACAGTTACGGGGATACCAATGCCTTGGCTTAAAGAAACCACGAATCTGATTAGCGATACTGGAATCCGTCATTTGTAACTGAGCCAGCGGCAACGCCAGCAATTCCAATGCAGCCAATTCGTGGGGCTGGTGAGTACCTCTCTCAGAAGCCCCCTGCCCGACTAGAGTCACGGTCTTGCCGATGTCATGAAGGACAACTAGAAACACAGCGATCTCCCGCTCGATGGGTCGCCAGTTATGCCAAGCGCTGACCTCCAGCTGATGCAACATATCGGCTGTGTGTTCCAGTAGCCCGCCTTGGTATGGGTGATGAAATCGCTGACTGGCTGGAGCATTGAGAAATCCCAAGGCATTATTGGCATCCATTAAAAACCCGGTCATCAACCGTTGCAGGCCAGGATGAGCTAAAGCGACCCAATGCCGTATCACCGTTCTGAGTTGCGGCAGAAAAGCTGGCAAAACCCATTCTTTTGGAAGCAACGCGGTAGGCCGGACTCGTTCAATTCGTGGCCGGTAGAGGTCTTCAATTTGAACCACCAACCGATCCGCCACGTCCTGTAACTCACCATTCACCATCACAATATCGCCGTGCCCGATATTGCGCTGACAGGGCAGAACAGCAGCGTGATCAATCACTGCGGAGGCCGTGCCTGCCAGATTACCCAGAACCAACCGGGAACAGGGAAGACCCGCACGATTCAATTTGTCGTACCGACCCAGCACACGAAACTGTGCGCGATCCAATCGGCGAGAATCGTTGATAGGATGACTGGATTGACGAAATTGGCGACCAGTGACGACAACCTCTTCTGAACTTATAACAACGGGATGCTTCACTGCGTACCTCCAAGGCGTTGTTGAAGTAGGTTTTCAAAGGCTGGCCCATCCCGGCGCGTCAAGTTAGGCACGTAGCGGGAATAGACAGTGAACAACATTTGCGTGCTGGAATACCCCATTTGATATGCGATCCATTCCGGCGATTCACCGGAAGCCAACCACAAAGTGGCAGCAGTATGGCGGGT